>PDWI01000037.1_pt1 | contig 159622 bp, 128 predicted proteins | sample 1430891 | NCBI WGS metagenome assembly PDWI01 (sample SAMN01162508, study PRJNA174530) | Oral metagenome, whole genome shotgun sequencing project. | biome: Marine environment; feature: Marine mammal; material: Swab sample of the gingival sulcus; isolation source: swab sample of gingival sulcus... | reverse complement strand
AATGAGTCTGTTTTTTGCGAATGAGAGATGCTTCTCAAGCTGCTTCACAACTGAAGAAAAATTATGTGATGGCGGCACGAATGCCATCGCCAGACTCACACCACCATCGAGATTTAATTCGTCATAGTTCGCTACCGATAAATCCTTACCGGATATCCTGATGATCGAAAATACCCTGGCCCGAGATACAGATTCCTTTTTTTTCCAAAACATGACTACTTCCTGCTGCTTTGTTTGCCGTTCAATCCGAATCGAATTTGCCACCCGGGCGAAAGGAAATCGCCCGTTCAGGCCTCGATGTATCCTTTTATTTCTTCCATTTTTTTATCGATACTGTCGATATCCTTCTCTCTGCCCAGTTCTTCCAGGTGCCGTCGAAGTGCCTCTATTTGCCGGTTTATCATGGGCAGCAGTTCGGTTTTAATCTGGTCGCGTGTGTTTTTACCGAGGTTTTCAATGTCTTTCAGAATTCGATCCAGCCCTTTTTCCAACTGATCGACCTGTTTGTCTATTGTTCCACTTTTCCATTCTTGCCACTGGTTTTGCATGTCTTCGGAAAACGATTGCAGTGCCTGGCCGAACCGGTTTTGCAGCTTTTGGGTCAGGCCACTGACTCTTGTATTCCCTTGAATTATCTGGCCTTCTGCAATAGGCAAGGCTTGTTCGGCCTGATCGGACTGACCGGTAACCAGCTCGATCACTTTGGCGTCGGTGCCTTTGCTGTCGCTGATATAGAACAGGGCCGATTGCCTGGCCAGATTCCGGTATTTCTCCAGAACAACCACGTCAACCCTTATTTTTCCCTGGTCAGTATAGTTGACGTCTGACACTGCGCCAATTTTTTCATCGCCATAAACAACCGAATCGCCTTTTTTCAAACCTTGTCCGTCCTGGTACTCGACCTTAAAGTTCAGATCGTTACTGCATCCGGCCAGAACCGCGATGGAAAACAGGGCAAAGAGAAAGAATCGGTTTTTAACTGTTGGTTTCATGTGTCACCTGCTGTGCATTGAAAGCCTGGCCCGTAACACCTTCACTGTCGTTCCCCATGAGGTAAAGGAAGACGGGCATAATTTCTTCAGGCAATGGATTATTGGTCGGGTTTTCAGCCGGATAGGCGCTGGCGCGCATATTGGTTCTCGTTCCACCCGGGTTGACACTGTTCACCCGGATATTGCTGTGCTTGTCATCCAGTTCATCGGCCAGTATCTGCATGAGCCCTTCGATTGCAAACTTGGATACCGAGTAAGCCCCCCAGTAAGCCCGGCCCTTCCGCCCGACACTGGAAGAAGTGAAAATAATCGACGCACTGGCAGACTTGCCAAGCAGGGGAAGCAATGCCCTGGTGAGCTGGAACGGGGCATTGACATTGATCTGCATGACCTTCAACCAGATTTCCGTACTGTAGTGCTGAATCGGGGTTCTGGTTCCGAGTATACCCGCGTTGTGCACGATTCCATCCAGTCGATCAAATTCATTCCGGATCATGTTGGCCAGTTCTTCATAGTCCTTGTCTGTGGCTACTTCCAGATTGAGGGGGGCGATAGCGGGCCTGGGGTGACCGGCGGCTTCAATTTCATCGTACACTTCTTCCAGCTTCCTGAGCGTTTTGCCCAGCAATATGACTGTTGCCCCCTTTGCTGCGTAGCATTTGGCGAGAGCCTTGCCAATGCCATCGCCTGCACCGGTAACCAGCACGATTTTGTCGGTGAGCAAATGGTCAGGGGCATCGTAGTTATACATGTGAGGATTCCTCGGGCAGATAATCTGTGATTTCCAGTGGATGGTTGACGCTATGATCCGCGTGCCATTGCCTTGCTTCTTCGGGGCTGGAGATATAACCATAGGCGGCCGCAATGGTGCGCATTCCGGCATTTTTTCCTGCCTGAATATCCCTGGCATGATCGCCGACGTAGACTGTGGATTGCGGTGTTACCTTTATCTTGCTACAGGCCAGAAACAAGGGCTCGGGGTCGGGTTTGGTATTGGTGACATCGTCAGGGCAAACAGTGACAGCACATCGCCGGTCAAGACCAAGACCTTTCAGCAAGGGTTGTGTAAAACGCCGGGGCTTGTTGGTGACAATCCCCCAGGGAATGTGTCTGCTTTCCAACTCGGACAAAACCGCTTCCATTCCGTCGAACAGGCAGGACCGGACTGCCAGTTCGCTCAGATACAGTTCCAGCAATTCATCAAGTAGTGGAGCAAATCCTTCCTCCTCCGCACTCAGCCCGAATGACAGCTGAATGAGTGCCCTGGCTCCATTTGAAACAGCGTTTCGAATGCCTGAGTCGTCCAGTGCTGCCAGGCCATGCCTGGCTCTCTGTTCGTTGACGACAAATACAAAGTCGGGGGCTGTATCAACCAGTGTTCCGTCGAGGTCAAATAATACCGCTTTGACTGTTGTCATGGCCTGACCGTATGCATCAGGTAGTTGACGTCTACATCATGGCTTAACCTGTAGTGTCTGGTGAGGGGGTTGTATACCATGCCGGTGATGTCTTTTACTTCCAGGTGAGCCTTTCGCACATGGGCGGCCAGTTCGGAGGGCCGAATCATCTTTTTAAAGTCATGCGTGCCTTTGGGCAGCAGTTTCAGAATGTGCTCTGCACCCACTATGGCGAACAGAAAGGACTTCGGGTTGCGGTTTATTGTCGACAAAAACAGGCTTCCCCCCGGTTTGAGCATATCGGCGCAGGCCTGAATCACCGAGCCCGGGTCGGGTACATGCTCGAGCATTTCAAGGCAGGTGACGATGTCGTAGTGCCCCCGGTGTGTTTGAGCGTGCTGTTCTGCCGTTGTGTGCAGGTAGTCAACGGACAGGCCGGATTCCTGGCTGTGTTGTTTTGCAACAGCAAGCGGGGCTTCTCCCATATCGATGCCTGTGACACAAGCCCCCCGAATACAGAGTCCTTCGGACAGAATACCGCCACCACAGCCTACATCCAGCACCTGTTTGCCCGGGAGAGGGGAGCGTTCATCAATATAGTTGAGCCGCAACGGGTTGATTTCGTGCAGGGGTTTGAACTCGCCCTCCCTGTTCCACCATCGACTGGCCAGTTGTTCGAACTTTTCAACTTCGGCGGGGTCGACATTGACATTTGTTTGTTGAACGGGTGTTTCATTCATGTATTCATCCTTGGTCGGATTCGCCCCTGATTTTTCTGGCCCATTGCCGGGCTTTCATTTTCAGGTGAACCGTATCGATCATGGTCAGTTTTTTGTTGTGCAGGTGCTGTACGCCGCCGATCCAGCTGTGGGAGACATCCTTGCCCGAGGTGCAGTATACCAGGTGAGAGACCGGATCATAGACAGGCTGGTGTTCAAGCTGACTGAAATCCACCACGATGATATCAGCCCATTTTCCCGTTTCCAACGAGCCGGTAAAGGCATCGACTCCGAGCGCCTTTGCGCCATTGATGGTGGCCATTTTCAGTGCGTCCATTGCCTTGACCGCCGTGGCATCCCTGGCGACCGCCTTGCCCAACAGTGCGGCGGTATGGAGTTCTTCAAACATATCCAGGTTATTGTTGCTGGACGAGCCGTCCGTACCCAGGGCAACGTTGATGCCGGAGGCCATAAGCCGGCTGATCGGGCAAAAGCCGCTGGCCAGCTTCAGGTTTGATTCGGGGCAGTGGATGACATGGGTGCCGGTAGAGGCCAGAGTCTCAATGTCTTTTTCGTCAACCTGAGTCATATGCACGCACTGCAAGTCGATGGAGGTCAGCCCCAGTTCATGCATGCGTGCCAATGGTCGCTGTTTTGAGTTGACGAGAGCCTCTTCGACTTCGAATGCCGTTTCATGCATGTGTATTTGAACTTTACAGTCCAACTGTTTTGCCAGTGTGCCCACTTTTTTTAATGGCGCGTCGGAGACAGTGTATGGAGCGTGCGGCCCAAAGGCGACATGCACAAAGTCATTGCCCTTGTACTGGTCGTGTAGCCGGATGCCCTTGTGAATATACTCATCCGGCCCGGATGCCCATTGAGTCGGAAAGTCGAGAACAGGAAAGCAGACTTGTGTTCTGATACGGTGCTGGTAAGCCACTTCTGCGGCCATGTCGGGGAAAAAATACATGTCACTGAAAAAAGTCGTACCTGAGCGCAGCATTTCCGCAATGGCAAGCAGGGTGCCATCGTGAACAAATTCGGGGTCGACAAATTTTGCCTCGGCAGGCCAGATATGGTGGTTTAACCAGTCCATCAGGCCGAGGTCGTCTGCCATCCCCTTGAACAGGTTCATGGCGGCGTGGCCGTGGGCGTTAATCAGGCCGGGGCAGGCTGCGTGCTCGCCAAGTTTGAAATGATGCTGGCTGGTATATTTTCTGTCAGCCTCGTCAGAGGGCAAAATATCCACGATAGTCGAGCCCGATATGGCAATCGTGTGGTTCTCCAGAACACGTTCGTTGGCGTCCATGGTTACTATCCACTTTGGCTCAATAAGAGTATCGACGTTTTGGGTGTCGTTTGAGTGTGGGCTCATTTTAGGTGTTTCCTGTCTATTGGTATTTCCTGCCCTGAGTTTTATGGTTAGAATGCGCCCTTGCGCTGGCTCCACACAACACAGGCACACAACACAAGTGGAATCTGCCAGTTCGGGATTGTACCGCTTATCGTTCTGTTAGAAAACCGTGATTCGTTCGGGTCAACAATTAACAAGGGAAATGGTTTATATGGTCGACACCTCCGATAGCAGTAACCATAAAAGCGGCAGCCATGAAAACAGCAGACGTGAGCGTCGCGTTCGTGAACGCCGTGACCATGACCGCCGCAGCCATGATCGTCGTAGCCATGACCGCCGCAAACCGGACTGTGATAACGGGATAGCCGAGTGTTTGCAAGGTGTAAGCTACGGGTCAACTGTGGTACCTGTTCGCTGGCGGGATGAGGGCTGTCTTGAATTGCTGGATCAGCGCGTGTTGCCCGGTGAAAAACGATATATCAAGTGCATCGACACCAGGCAGGTGGCGGACTCGATAACCAAAATGGTCGTGCGCGGTGCTCCGGCCATTGGTATTGCCGCAGCCTACGGAGTGGCACTTTCAGCCAAAAGAAACCGCCAGCTTGCCAGTGAATGGCGTGCCCGAATCGAAGCTGATATCGATATTCTCGCCGCCACCCGCCCGACGGCCGTCAATTTGTTCCGGGCATTGGAGCAATGCCGGAATCTGTTGCCGGAACTGACCCGGGATGAGGCGTTTGAACAGCTTGCAAAACTGGCGATAACAATCCATCAGGATGATATTGCCGGCAATGTACGAATGGGGCGGGAAGGGGCAGCTTTTATTTCTGCCCGGCTTGCGGCCAGAGGTATTGACAGGCCAGTCAATGTATTGACCCATTGCAATACGGGTTCATTGGCAACGGGTGGTTTTGGTACGGCGCTGGGTGTGGTGCGCTCCCTGGCTGCGGAAGACAGGCTGGGCATGGTCTATGCCGATGAAACCCGCCCCTGGTTGCAGGGTGCGCGGCTTACCGTGTGGGAGTTGACGCAGGATGGTATTCCGGTGACGCTGAATGTGGATTCGGCGGCAGCGCACCTAATGAAAAGCGGCAGGGTGGATTGTGTGATTGTGGGTGCCGACCGAATTACCGCCAATGGTGATGTTGCCAATAAAATCGGCACCTGCAGTCTGGCGGTATTGGCAAAATATCACGGAATCAGCTTCTATGTGGCGGCTCCCCTGTCTACCATCGACCCTGATATGCTGCACGGTGATTTGATTCCCATCGAGGAGCGCGAGGCCAAAGAAATATTGTCACTGCAGGGGAAGTGGATTTCCCTGCCAGGGGTAGAAATCTGTAACCCGGTATTTGATGTCACTCCCGCAGAACTGATAGACGGGATCATTACCGAATCGGGTGTGATTGCTGCACCATTTGGTGAGGGAATCAGGTCAAGGTTCGGTTAACCCGAATAGTTCAAAAAAAGAGGCTAAAACACTTACACGACCTGAACGCTGGATACTGGCAAGGTTACGCCAACACGCCTTATCCCTCGCGCCGCAATGCCAGACACCCGCTGCCCAGGCCTGTTTTTTTCCTTGCTGTTTTTTTGTTTTTATGATCTTTTTTGCAGCTTTTTGTACAAATTGGCATGACGTTTTTGCAGCTGCCAAATAACCTCCTATGATAGTAAGTGCGCCGATTGAATGAGGCGTTGAAAAAGGTAAAAAATACCGGATTTAAATGCAGCATTTGGTTGTTGCTATCGGTTCCATGTCGGTTCCATGAATGGTTGGCCGCGGTGTTTGCAGTAAACCTGTGTCGGGGGGGCAGCTTGTGATAAATAAAACAGTTACGGGGTGCTTTTGCGCGGCCTTGTGTTTCCTGCTTCTTTCCTGCGGGGGGAAGGAAGAGATAAAAAATGAAATACGCGTCGCCATGCTGGGCAATTATAGCAGTATCGATGATAAAAGTTTCAACCAGAGTACCTGGGAAGGAATTCGCCGATGGGCCAGAGACAACCACCTTCCTGAAAAAAACTATGTTTATCAGCCATCACAAGTCTCACTGGAGGCGTCGGTTTTAAATCTGGCCAACCTGGCTGACAGGCACCCCGACCTTGTTATTGCTACCGGTTTTTCTTTCGCTGAATCCATCAATGTTGTTGCGCGGAAGTATCCAAAGCAGAAATTTCTGCTGATTGATGCTGTCTCCAATGTGGTCGGTAATGTTGCCAGTGCGACCTTTGCCAACCATGAAGGGGCCTTTCTGGTGGGATTGGCTGCAGCGTTGAAAGCGCGAGATATAAAATGTAATAAACTGGGGTTTATCGGTGGCTTTGATCATGTAGTGATCAGAGAATTCGAGGCGGGGTTTGAAGCCGGGGTCAGGGCGGTGGATCCTGCACTCAAGGTCTTTCGGGAATATGTCGGGGATTTTTCCAACCCTCCCAAGGGGCAGCGATTCGCTGGTAATATGTATGATTTCGGTGTGTGCGGTATTTTTAGTGTGGCCGGTGGCACCGGGATTGGAGTCATCAAGGAAGCAAAGGCGCGAGCCCTGAAAGGAGGCAAGGCCTTTGTTGTTGGCGTTGACCGTGATCAATACGAAGATGGTATCTATGACGGGAAAAATTCGGTTATTTTAACCAGCATGTTGAAAAAAGTGGATGTCGCGGTCTACGATGTGCTTTCGCGGGTAGCTAATGGCGATTTTCAGGGCGGAAATATTGTTTATTCGCTGAAAGACAATGGAGTGGGTCTGCCTGAAAATAACCCCAACCTGAAAACAGAATGGTCTCGTATTATTCATGCCTGGGAGCGTGAAATCATCAATGGAGACGTCGTAGTACCCGGTGTTCCTGAAAGGGTAATAAAGCAGGTCGGTAGTACCGGCAGCTGATTCTGTCTGTTACGGCTGTAATCGGCTGTTTTACTCTTTTACTCTGTGGTTTGTTTGGTCGCCTGTTTTTGTTGATACATATTGATATCGGCCAGGTGCATTTTTTCGTCGAAGTCATCACCATCAGGAATATCACAATAACAAAAACCATAGGAAACACCGAAGCGATTCTCCTCTATGTCTCCAAGTTTGGCGTTCTTGTATTTGGTGGCGATTTCCGAAAGCCGACTTTCCAGGTCGATATTTTTTGGTACGTGATAAATCATGACAAACTCGTCACCGCCGACCCGGAACAGATCCCGTTGGTGAGATGGGCCAAACCCTTTTTCAAGCAATTCCGATAGCAGTTTGATAATATTGTCACCGTATTTATGACCGTACACATCATTGATGTATTTGAGATTGTTGACATCGAACAGCACGATATAAAAGGCACTTTTCATCCTGCTATAGTCGATCCTTTTTTCTGACAATGCCAGGCGATTGCCAATGCCGGTGAGTTGATCTGTGATCGCCAGTTTTTGATACACTTGCCCCTTTATCCTTTCCTCCGTCATGGTTTTATAAAAACTGAAGAAATCGTAGCATTGAATCAGCCCGAAAACGGCAACACAAACCTTGAATACAATGGAAAAAACGGCGTCCTCCTGCGTCATGCAGAAGGCTTCGCTGGCAATGCCGACAAGCAGGGGAAGATAGGTGAACCTGGTGATCAGGGTGCGCCCCCTCCCGGTTTTCTTTGCTCCGAAAAGAGAAACGGCAATCAGGGCGAGTGTCGCCAGAATAACTATTTGTGTGCAGCTTGCCATCATGGCAAAGGTTTGAATATCCGAATAAACAAAAATGAACTGAATCACAATGTTCGCGGTTGCAACGACAATGGCGGCTTTCAGTGCCGGGAGACAATGGTCACTCCTGAGCATGATTGCACTTGTCATAAAAACAGGCAGCAGCATCAGGCTGGTATATCTGATGGTATGCAGATAGACCGTGTACTTGCCGAAAATAAAGTGGCTCAGCGTCATATTGCAGGAAATATAGAAAAACAGAGTAAGCGACAATAGAGAAATATAAAAAAAGTATTGTCTTGTGATACTTGATTCTCTGGAGAAACTGCCTGTGAACAGCGTGCTTGAAAAAATGATGATCATCAATATCAGCAGGGCGTAATCGACAATGCTTTCAGACAACAATAAATTAGAGATCAGGTTGATATTTCTGCCAATTTTTACATTCTTGAGTTCAAAGACGGAGGGATAATCAACGGTATTCTCGTAATGAAGCGTGATGTTATTGCTGGTTATCCTTTTCGGAAGGTCTGCCAGAATGAAGGCGTTACTGTGGGCGTATTTCCGGTCGTTGATTGTTCCAAAATGCCGGAAAATTATCAGGTCATCCACTTCGACGCGAATGGTCGTATTTTTGGTGATAAAGGACAGGGTCTTGTTATCTATCATTCCAAGGTTGTCCAGATTCAGGATAACCCGGAAACTTTTATCGGTGACTATGGTAAAGGGCGTTTTTTTCCGGTACCTCGTACCGTCTTCAAAAATGATGTCTGAATAACCGGAAAAAGAGTAGGGGGGAATAAGCGCCGTTTTATCAGGGGATAACACATTTTCCCGTGAGGACAAAAAAGCCAGTCCTGCAATGGTGGTAAAAATAGCCACGAAAACAAAAAACTTATGGATATTGCCAATCACGCTTATGTCCTGGTCAGACCCGCTGCCCTTTACCGGAAGACTGATTATCGCAGACTTTTTGTTGCAAGACTCTGGTAACCAGCCAATACGAGTTGGAGCGGGTGCCGGAAAGGTTGATTTTTCCGTTCACTGTTTTTGGCAGGTCGGCTAATAAACCTTTTATAGCGCCTATTTTGCCAGTACACAAGGATGCTGGCCAAAAACAAATACAGAAGATGCGGGACAGGCCGCTTTATACCCTGTACCCAACCAGACCTTCACGCACCCCAACCCAGGGTTTTCCCTGATTGTGAATCGGCGCATTCTAGTAAGATAATTCGCATCGAAAACCAGATAAATCTACAACCAAATAAATCTACAAGGAGGTAATTATGAGTGCTGGTGAAACAGGTGCCGCAGGCAATGCAGGTTCGGCTTGTGCGGGAGAAGGGGCGAGTCGCTCCGGACCAGATAATGATTCGGGCTGCGGAAGACCGGATGGTGTCGATCAATCTACAATGGATCAGGCAAAAGAAAGCTACGAAAAGCTTGAAAAATCGGTAAAGCAGGCAAAAGAGGTAGTGGAGGAAGCTATTGATCAATTTGCCAGTGATTTGGGGGATGCGGTCGAAGAAGCTGTCAGTGCTTTTACCGGAGATGCAGACCTGGGTCAGGAAATTGGCGAATTGACAGAGAAGGCGGTGAACGCATTGGCCGACGCCATGATGAATGGTTCGTTTGACAGTTTGGCAGAGTTGGCGACCAGGAACCTGGCTACCATTGCTGTTTCAACGGCAGTCGGAGTGGTTGAAAATGTAATTGATTCTATGGATATACCGGAATCGGTCAAAGATCTGGCGAAGTCCGGCTTAAATGCGGTTACGGGTAATTTTACAGGAGCCGCAGGGCACGCAATTGACGCACTGGATGCAATGGGAGTCATGGATGCCGCTCATCTTGAAAAATCGTTAAGGGAACTGGAGGCAAATGCCATGGAATCCCTTGAGGGCACCATTTCTTCTGTAACCAACCCCGAATTTGCTGATGTCGCTGTTGACGCGTTAAAAGATGTGGTTTCAGGGGAGTCGGATCAGGCAGTAGACAGGCTGAAAGACTTTGCTCGGAGTGCAGCAGAGGATATGGCAAAAGACTATATGCCGGATCAGGTTCGTGAATTTTTTGATCGGGCATCCTGATCAATTCAATCTTTGTGGATTTGAAGCGCTTCAGGTTTGAGGTGCTTCAGATTTGAGATCCTTCAGATTCAATGTGCATTGAAAAGCCGCTGACTGGCGGCTCCGTATTTTTAGCCTGACCGCCCGAGGATATCAGCAATTTTTTCCAGTGCAGACATTGCACCGAGAGGTATGGCGATTCCACCTGCAGGCACCTCGTGGTCTCGCGGGTTGATTCGAATCAGATTACCTCCGGTGGCTTCACCGGCCCAACGTACCGTAGGCACAGCGAGACCCGCCCCCAGTTCGATAACGGCAAGGTTACCTCTTATCCGCCCTGAACCCTGTTTTTTCTCTCCTGACACTTGTGTCTCCCCGAGCCATTGTATATAGCGGCGTTCTTGTTCATCACTTCGGTCAGGCAACCAGCGGCCATCACCAAACATCAGAATGTTGGGGCGTGCGACGGCTCCACAGAGTGGGCAGGCGGGAAGTGGCTCGTCTGCCAGCAGCGCTTCCTCGTTGAGTGCTATATGATCGAAATCTGCTGGCCAGATGCGGTCTGTACAGGCCCGACTGCATTGCAAGTGAAGGATGGAGCCATGGCACTCGTAAATTGATTCCGGTGGAAAACCGGCACGTTGAAAATGGCCATCCACATTGCTGGTAAAAACAAAGCTGCTGTTTGCCGACTCGGCCCATGATCGGAGTATTTGAAAACCGGGATGAGGAAGGGTTTTGCGATAGAGATTGAATCGATGACCATAAAAGCCCCAGGCCTGGGCAGGTTTTCGGTCGAACCAGGCCGGGTTGGCCAGGTCTGTAAATGACAGGCCTGTTTGCCTGAATTTTGGATAGGCTTTCCAGAAGCCTTCATTTCCGCGAAAGTCCGGTAACCCGGAATCCACCCCCATTCCGGCTCCTGCACTGATCAGCAGGTGGTCTGATCGGGCGATTTCTTCTGCTGCCCGGTGCAGTGCCTGTGTGGTTTTGTCTGCGGTCGGAGTTGGCATTTTTACCTCACAAGGTAATTTGTGTCGTGTTATCAGGCTGACAGGGATGAACCGGAACAGTTGGTCTCCACGACAGAAAGGCGACCTGAACATATTGTCGGGCCGCCTTTCTACAATAACTTTCAACAATAATACAAAGTGGTATTATTGCCTGTTTGCCAATGTTGTCAATGATTCACCTACGGATTTAAGTACCGTATTGCACAGGTTCGACATCATCGAATATATCTGGCTATCTGCTGTAAATTTCGTTTGTGCCTTTGTAAACTCCTTGGCCTGATCTGCGCTCCTCGAATCTCCGCCAGCAGATTCCAGGTCCTTCAGTGATTCCATCATGTTTTCAGCTTTCTCGCCGAGGACTTCGCCCAGCGTTTTGGCCAGAACTTCAAAGAAATTCTTTGCGTCACCTTCTTTTTCCAGTTCATTGTTCAGGTTGCTGTCGGCCAAATCTCTTTGCCCCTCAAGCAATTGGGATATGAAGTCTGTTACCGTGTCGGAAACCTGATCGGCAATATCATCAACTGTGTTTTGCATATATTCACGATCGCTCGCGGATAATTCTGCTATGAAACTTTCAGCGGCTTCCTTCATGTTTATCAGAAAACCTCCGCCATCACCAATGCTCAGCTGGGCGAAGCCCTGAACCAGATCAATCGTGCTCTGATCCAGACCGAGCAAATCTCCTGCTTTTTGAAGGCCCTGTTCAATCCCGATGCTGACAACCCCCATCTTGATCGAGTGTGATATATCCAAAGGGCCAAGTTTGAGCAGGCTGACTGCTGCTGAACCAAGTAAGGATACAGGTGAAAATAAACTCATTGTTTTTACTCCATGTTGTTATAGATAAACTATCCGGTTAGTTGTTACGTGTTTTCTTGACCGCTTGTATTGCGGTTGTTGCTGTCAAGCGTAATTGCCGTTACAGGGCGTTTCAGCCGATGAAGGGATTAGGTATTCTCTCTACGACCTTACCATCCACAATCACTTTCTCACCGGACAATTTGCTGTCGTGAGAATCACCGATGATGGTGTCGTCGCCGCGGTTACCTCTCAATTTGTCGCGTCCCTCGCCACCGTCGATGAAGTCGTTGCCCCGATCACCGTGAACAATGTCATCACCTTTGCCGGCATACAGGTAATCATCGCCCCTGCCACCACGAATATAGTCGTTGCCCGCTCCGCCGATGATGAAGTCGGAACCATTTCCTCCATCCAGGTTGTCGTTGCCCGAGCCACCAATGAGCAAATCATGGCCATCTCCGCCGTTAAGCGTCTGGCCGCCAGATCCGGCGACAAGTATGTCGTTACCAGCATCACCATTCATTGTGATATTGGCAGAGCCAGGCAGCCAGTTATTAAACGAAGCCATAATGTCATCGCCGTTACCTCCGTTGATGACGATGTTGGGGCCGTTAACCAGGCTGGCATCGGATGTGGTGATCAAGTCGTTGCCATCTCCAGCGTTGATAACCAGGCTTTTCGCCTGTTCTGCAGTAAAATGGAATACCTCGCCATCGAGGGTGACATCGACGGAACCGTCAGGGTGGGTATGAATGTGAATCTGGTTATCGGCGCTTGTCGCGTTCAAATGATATTCCGTTTGCCCGCCAAATCCGGTGACTGTTTCGATTTGAGGGGAAGAAGAATTTCGAATGTCGAGAAACTGTTGCCAGTTGGCGTTGATGCTGTCGCCCATCATGGACATAATGGCACTCCTTTGTTGATTTGTTAATTTGCCAGCGCATTACACCAGCTTGAATCAATAAAAACCATTGGGGGAAACCCTGGTCAGGATATTCCCTGGGCTGATGGGGAAGGGTGGGTGTTCAGAGAAAGTGGCAGGAAAGAATAGCTGCCTGTTCCGGCAAACGGGCAGCAAGAATACAGGAGGCAAACGCAGCAAACCAGGTCGCCTCCTGTGGTGTCGTTGATTATGTGATCAAGGTGTCATTTCAAACTTGTCTTTCAACGCATAGGCATGATTCTCCCAGACTCGCAGATAACGTTCTTCATCTACATAAGGTCTCATGATCATCAAGCCACAGAGTTTCTGTTGAATCAGTGTGGCACAGCCTTTCTGGCTCAGCTGTAACGCATATTTGGAGAAATCCCTGACCATGATTTCAAAAATCTGGTCAATGAGGTCATCTTCAATATCTTGCAGTTTGGCGTTTTCAAGAATCAGTTGGCCATAGACCACCAGGGTGAACAATTCGCCCAGATTAAGCAGAAAATCAAAATCTTTGGCTTGTTCCTTGCTTGGTCTGCCTGCAAGCAGCAGCGCTTTCAACAGGCGGATCTGCCGTTTGAATATGGTTACATTGGGCAGATCAAACTGGTCGAAGATGATTCGATAGTCATGGAATCGTGTTTTGCCCAGGCCCTTGGTTGCTCCCTGATGAAACAGGAAATCATCGTTGACCGGTTCGTTCATTACTGGTACTTCAGGATATTTGGCCGGTTTGAAGAAGTAATTGCCCATAAATTTGAGAATCAGCGCCATGTTTACATGAACTGTGCCTTCCAGCTTGGGCAGACCCAGAATGTCCTTGACCGCCATCTCGAAGTACATGTTCTTTTCGAAGCCTTTTGCCGCTATGGCATCCCACAACAGATCGATGACCTGCTCTCCCTGGGTGGTGACTTTCATCTTGACCATTGGGTTGAACAGCAGGTAACGCCGGTCGTTTTCATTGGCGAAGCGCATATAGTCTCCCGCCCGCTGGGCGAAAAGTTTCATTGCTGTCAAACGGGCATAGGCATCGGTAAACAATTGCCTGATATGGACAAAGTCGGTCACGTAGTGGTCGAACAGGCGACGTTTGGAAGAATGGTTGATGGCTTCGTAGTAGGCGTGGGTGCAAATACCGATTGACCCCCAACCCAGGTTATACTTGCCAATATTAATGGTATTCAGCGCCATATCCCAGGCTTCGCGACCCTTGGCCAGGATGTCTTCTTCACGGATGGGGTAGTTGTTCAATTTGAACTCTGCCACGTAGTTCTGGGAGTTGACCACGTTTTGAACCAGTTCGTAGTTCTCGTGTTGTGACTCCACGACAAAGAAAACATAGTCGTCGCTGTCGGCCATTTTACCGAAAACGGAAACCAGAGCGGCCTTGTTGCCGTTACCAATGTAATACTTGCTGCCATTGGCCAGATAGGAGCCGTCTTCCTGTGGAGTCAGAATCATATCGCTGGAGTAGATGTCCGCGCCATGCTCTTTTTCGGACAGACCGAAAGCGAAGATGCCACCCTGATCCAGCAGTTTTTTTGCACGCTTTTTGGCGGCTTCATTTTTACTGATCCAGATTGGCCCCAGGCCCAGAACGCTCACCTGCCAGGTATACCAGTGAGCCAGTCCATAGAAACCGAGAATCTCGTTCAAGGCACAGATTCTATAGGTGTCCCAGCGGCAATCTTTTCTACCGTAGCCTTCAGGCGTCAACAGGGTGGAAAACAGTTTTTCCTTTTTCTGAAATTCCAGAAAGTCGGCATACCAGGTTCTTTCGTGATCGTCTTCCTTGAGCTTCGCCTTGCCGCGTTCTTCGAAAAACGCGATGGTTTTTTTCATCAATTCGCGAGACTTTTCGTCAAGGTGAGAGTAACTTTCTTCCTTCGGATTCAGAAAAACGGTCTTGGCCGGGCCAGTCGATGGCCTGCTGCGTTTTTTAGAGAAAAGGTTGGTTGGCAGGTCAATCAGTTTCATCAGTTTACCTCCGTAGTCAGGTTAATGTGCACTAGCATTTTTGAACCGGCAACAGATTCAAACCACTGGCGCAAGTCTATACCCAATCCGGAAATAATGCGCTGAGTCAAGTCAATATTTGAAAAAAATTTTAAAAAAGTCAGGAGCTTGCTTGTCGATTACCTGATGGCAGAGGTCTGGCGATGTAGTAAAGATACTGGCTGGAATACCACCTGAAGTATACAGTATCATTCCCCCATGAGACTCTTTATAGCAGAAAAGCCTGGCCTGGGCAGAGCGATTGCAGCCGCCCTTCCGACACCCCACAAAAAGATGGAGGGTTGTGTACAGGTTGGAAATGGTGACATGGTCAGTTGGTGTATCGGGCATTTGCTGGAGCAGGCAGAGCCGGATGTGTATAACAGCGAGTACAAAAGGTGGGCGATAGATTCGCTGCCTATTGTGCCCGATAAATGGCAGTTGCTGCCGAAATCCGGCACAAGCAAGCAGCTGGCTATCCTGAAAAAACTGATCAAACAGGCTGATCAGATTGTTCACTGTGGTGACCCGGATCGGGAAGGGCAGTTATTGGTGGATGAAGTCATCCATTATGTGGGTGTGTCCGACAGGGTCAAGGCCGGTCTGCAACGCTGTCTGATCAGCGATCTGAACCTGTCCGCCGTCAGGCAATCGCTTGCCAGTCTCAAACCCAACAGGGATTTCGTCGCGCTTTCCACTTCTGCTCTGGCACGTTCACGGGCTGACTGGTTGTACGGTATTAACATGACCCGTGCTTATACGGTGCAGGCGCAAAAAGTCGGCTATAAGGGAGTCGTTTCCATCGGGCGGGTACAAACCCCTGTGCTTGGCCTGGTGGTTCGGCGGGATCGGGAAATCGAGCACTTCACGCCAGTGAATTACTACACAGTGATTGCTCATGTGCAGGCACCCGATGGCGTGACCTTCATTGCCCATTGGCAACCCGGTGAGGCCTGTGCACCCTGTCTGGATTCCGAGGGGCGGGTGCTGCATAAACCGCTGGCAGAAAATGTGGTGTCCCGAATTACCGATCAACCCGCTACCGTGGAAAAAACGGCAAACAAACGGAAAAAACAGGCACCGCCCTTGCCCTTCAGTTTGTCTGTGCTTCAGATCGAGGCGGCCAAAAAATGCGGGTTGAGCGCCCAACAGGTGCTGGATACCTGTCAGAGTCTTTATGAAACCCGTAAACTGATTACCTATCCCCGATCCGATAATCGCTATTTGCCGGAAGCGCATTTTCAGCAGGCACAGCAGGTGGTGGCGGCAATCGGCCATAATTCCTCATTGCTTCCGGCCTGTCATCAGGCAGATATTCGTATCAGGGGCAAAGCCTGGAATGACGCCAGGGTAGCGGCTCACCACGGTATCATTCCGACACTGAAGACGCTGAAACCCGGTTCGCTGAGTTCGGTGGAGCAGCAAGTCTATGACCTGATTGCCAGGCAATATCTCTGTCAGTTTTATCCCCATTGGGAATATATCGACGGCAGTATCGAGCTGAGAATTGCTGGTGGCAAGTTTGTCGCCAGGGCGCGTCGAACCACGGTAAAAGGCTGGAAATCCCTGTTTGAGGGCTCCTCTCGTGAGGAGAAATCTGCAATCAGCGGAGCCGATGATCCCGATGGTAATCCCTTGCCAGAGGTTTCTGAGGGGCAGGTGCTGCATTGTCTTCGGGGTGAAGTTCAGGAAAAGGTGACCCGGCCTCCCAAACCCTTTGATGATGCCACCTTGTTGGCTGCAATGACCGGAATCAGTCGCTATGTTACAGACCCGGAGATCAAAAAGGTATTGAGGGAAACCGACGGGCTGGGTACTGAAGCCACTCGCGCCAGTATTATCGAGCTGCTGTTCAAAAGGCAGTTTTTACAGCGTCGGGGCAAGCAGATTCGCGCCACTGAAGCGGGACGGGTGTTGATTGAAAGTCTGCCTGAAGCCATGTCTTTGCCGGATATGACTGCACAATGGGAGTCGGCTCTGGATAAAATCAGTATCAGACAGTACAGGTATGCAGATTTTATGCTGCCTTTGCAGGCAAGTCTCGGGCAATTGGTTGAGGTTGCCCGGCGGCAGCCACTTGTCGGTTTGGCCGGAATTTCAGTGCCATCCGGTAATCGCAAGAAAGTGAGAAAGCGGCGGAGTAAGGTTAAAATGTGATCTGATCACAATGGAAAGCAGGAATTACCGGGTGGTTATCAAGTTAACCCGGATTCTTGCATTTGTTTATTATACCCGGTTTACTGAAGAGGCCTGCCTATGGTATCGAATAATTCACGCATTTGTATTTTTGGTGAAGTGCTTTTTGATCACTTTCCCGCCTCGGAGCCGGTTCTGGGAGGGGCTCCTTTCAATGTTGCCTGGCATCTTCAGGCTTTTGGCGTTCAGCCCCGGTTTATCAGTGCCGTGGGAGCCGACAGTCTGGGTGAAAAAGTGACCAATGCCATGTCTGAATGGGGGATGGATACCAGCTACCTTCAATTGGATAAAGAACATGGTACAGGTGTCGTCGATATCGAGCTGCGAGACAATGAGCCTGTCTACACTATTTGTGATGATGTGGCCTATGACCATGTGAATCTGCAAGGCTTGCCTGAAGCAGACGATGCCAGCCTGGTCTATCACGGAACATTGGCTCTTCGGCATGAAAACAACAGGGAGACGCTGAAAAAACTGGTCAGCGGCAAAAACAATACACTGTTTATCGATGTGAATTTGCGCGAGCCCTGGTGGGACAGGGATTTCGTTCTCGCTCAGATACAAGGAGCGGATTGCGTTAAATTGAACAGCGATGAATTGCAGTTGCTTGGTGGTGATTTTGCGCCGGACTCGGACGAAAGTGAGCAGGCAGCAGCGAAGGAGTTTCGGGTGAGAAACAGGATTCTCGACCTGGTGGTGACCCGGGGTGATAAGGGTGCCTTTATCGTCGACCGGTTTGGCCGGTGTCTCCCGGGTGATACCCCTGCTCGCAATCCGAACCTGGTTGATACGGTCGGAGCGGGGGATGCGTTCTCGTCAATCGTCATTCTCGGCATGTTGAATGGTTGGGATTGGCGAACCACCCTGTGTCGGGCCCAGGAATTTGCCAGCCATATTGTCAGCCAGCAGGGCGCAGTCTGTCGTAACATTGCGGTTTATCAGGATCTCGGGCAACGGTGGCAAGTGCGGTAATTGATTTTTGGTAATAATGATAGCTGGAAATTGATAGCTGGAAATTGATGCGTTGCAAGCCTGGCGCCCGGTAAACCGGATTATCAGGTTTGTGTCAGCGCCAGATAGCGATCACAATAGCAATTATATCAGTTCGTTTTTCTTGTATTTGGGAGATCAGTATGGAGATTCAGGGAGTTACAGCGGTCATCAGCGGCGGCGCTTCCGGTCTGGGAGAAGGTACCGCTCGTGTTCTGTCGGAAGCAGGAGCCAAGGTTGCGCTGTTGGACTTGCAGACAGACAAGGCGCGTTCACTGGCGGAAGAGCTGGGTGGCCTGGCGGTTGAGTGCAATGTTGCCGATGCGAAGAGCGCCGAGCGGGCATTGGCAACCTGCCAGGAGCAACTGGGGCCGTGCGGCATCGCGGTGAATTGTGCCGGCATTGGCACAGCCGGGCGGATACTGGGAAAAAACGGCCCGATGAGCCTGTCTGCTTTCAGTACAGCCATAAATGTCAACCTGGTTGGCACCTTCAACATAATGAGACTGGCGGCAGACCAGATGCAGCACCGGGAGCCTAACGCCGACGGGGAGCGGGGAATTGTGATTAACACCGCTTCTATCGCCGCCTTTGAAGGGCAAATTGGTCAGGCAGCGTATTCGGCATCAAAAGGCGGGGTGGTGAGTTTGACCCTGCCCGCTGCCCGTGAACTGGCACGTTTTGGAATACGTGTGAATACCATAGCGCCAGGTTTGTTCAAGACACCCATGATGGAATCGTTTTCCCGGGAAATTCAGGATGCCCTGGTCGCCGGCCTCCCGTTTCCTTCCCGATTGGGTGAGGCCAGAGAATTTGGCGCACTGGTTCAGTATATGGTTGAGAACGCAGTGATGAATGGTGAAACCGTGCGTCTGGACAGCGCTGTGCGCTTGCAGCCCGGCTAGGAGGCCGGCTCCGGTATGGTAAACATCATGTGGTTCCGAAGTGACTTGAGAGTGAGGGATAATCCTGCGCTCATGGCTGCAATGGCTGCCGGGCCGGTTGTGGGCGTATATTTTTTGTGTGAGCAGCAGTGGGATTCGCACCAGGTGTCTCTGGTCAAACGATCCCTGATCATCAGGCAATTAAACGCGCTTTCTGATTCATTGGCTGCGTTGCATGTTCCTCTGGTGGTGCTCAATGCCGGAGTTTTTCAGCGCATTCCGGGGTTGATGACGGATTACGTGAAGCGGGTCAATTGTCATCATGTGTTCTGTAATCACGAGTATGAAGTCAATGAAGCTGATTTAACCTGTTTGGTCAGGCAGGCACTGGCTTCAGCAGGGCACAGCCTGATTGCCTCGAATGACCAGTGTCTGGTCGAACCGGGCCAGATTCAAAACAGATCCGGTGAGCCATACAAGGTGTTTTCTGCATTCAGACGTGCCTTTTATCGCAGTGCCGATTACCGGATCAGACCCTTGCATTTCCAGCCTGCCCGACAAAGCGAGGTGGCCGGACAAAGCGGGATGGCGGGACAAAGCGAGACTGGCAGTATTACGGATTTATCCCCTTTGAAGCGGGTGCGTTTGTGTTCGTCGGTTGACGACCTTTGGCCTGCCGGAGAGGATTATGCACATGAGCGATTGAACCGGTTCGTCGATGAGCAAGCCACCTGTTATGCCGAGCAGCGAGATATCCCTTCACTGGATGCCACCAGCGCTCTTTCTCCCTATCTGGCAACCGGGATTATTTCCACTCGCCAATGCCTGCATGCAGCCGTGTCTATGAATCAGGGCCGGTTAACCGGGGGCAACAAGGGGATTGATGCCTGGATTAACGAGCTTCTGTGGCGAGAGTTTTATCGGCATTTACTCTTTTTCTTCCCGCAGCTTTGTAAAGGCAAACCATTCAGGCCGGAAACAGATCAACTGCCCTGGAGCAGGGATGAGGCCATCTTGCATCGCTGGGCATCAGGTCGAACCGGGTACCCGATTGTCGATGCAGCAATGAGGCAATTGACTGAAACCGGCTGGATGCACAACCGGCTCCGTATGGTGACGGCCATGTTTTTAACCAAGGATTTGTTTGTTGACTGGCGACTCGGTGAACAGTTTTTTATGTCGCATCTGATTGATGGGGATCTGGCTTCCAACAATGGTGGCTGGCAATGGAGCGCATCGACCGGGGTAGACGCAGTTCCCTATTTCAGGGTTTTTAACCCTTACCGGCAATCTGAAAGGTTCGATCCCCGGGGTGAGTTTATTCGAAAGTACCTGCCAGAGCTCAGGCATCTGGATGACAAGTCCATTCATCGGCCGAGTGAAGGGCAGGCCAATTCCGCAGGGTATGACTTGCCAATCGTGGAGCACGGTGAGGCGGTGAAACGGGTAAAGGCCTGTTTCTCCCGATGAATGATAAAGCAGGCCTGTGCGAGCCTTTTGTTTTCTTTAATGCCGGTTTTTCTTCAATGCCGGTTTTTCTTCAATGCCGGTTTGGTGTCGCCGATTTATCGGCCATTTTGGTGATCTGTTGGCTCTATACGAAGTTGACATCCTCTAGAAGTACGGGGTTTTACGCGCTCTCGATAAATTGTCCGCTTTGGCATCTGTTATTCGACCTTTTTATCACTTACCATTGGCAGAACGTCAGTCAGATTATCGAGATGAGAGTGTTACCAGTGTCAAATTTGAAAATAATAGCCGGGCCAAAGGCTTATCGTCATATTCGCAATAACGGATTGAACCCGGATGATGTGAGTGCGGTGTTTGCCGCTTCCGGTGCGGCAAAGTGGTTGTCGATCTATGGTCTGGATCGGGCGATATTTGAAACCTGGCTGGCTGGCCGGGATTCGCCGCTTCACTTGTATGGTACGTCGATCGGTGCCTGGAAACTGGCGGCTGCGGCGGAGCGGCAGCCGGGTGAGGCGCTGGAGCGGTTGGCTGTAGCCTATATGGCGCAGGTCTATGATAAAAAAGTGAAACCGGAGGTGGTGGCCGAACAGGCCGTGAGGATTCTTGATGATTATCTGAGTGACGGGCAGATAGACGAAGTGTTGCAGCATCCTCAGTACAAGCTGCATATCGGCCTGATTCGCAGTAAGGGATTATTGGCTTCCGATCATTTTGTCAGGTTGTCTCTGGCCATGCTGCAGGCCGCTTTGCTCAATGTTACAGGCAGAAACTCGCTGACGGGATTATTTGAGCGGGTCGTGTTTTCTTCGCACCCGGATTTGCTGCCGGTTTTTCAGGGAGACAGATTCCGAACGGAGTGCCATCAACTGGAGAATGCCAATTTTCGCCAGGCACTGCTTGCCACTGCTTCCATCCCGCTTGTGTTACCCGCAGTTCGATCTATTGCCGGCGTCAGTGATGGTTACTACCGGGATGGCGGCGTGCTTGATTATCATCCCGTGCCCTCGTTAATGACCCATTTTGACGGTTTGATCCTGTACCCTCATTTTTATCCGCATTTGGTGCCCGGCTGGTTTGACAAGTTTTATCAGTCACGTATTGCACCGGCTTATCTGATTAACAACGTGGTTATTCTGGCTCCTTCACCGGAGTTTGTAAAAGCGCTGCCTTATGGTCGTATCTCTGACAGAAAAGATTTCACCCGGTTGGATGACGGGGAGCGAATGCGTGTCTGGCAGCAATGTGTCGATGCCAGTCTGAAACTGGGAGAGGAGTTTCTGGCTCTGGCCCAAAGTGGTGATATTGCCGGCCGGGTTGAATGTGCCTGATGTCTCTGATGCCTCTACCTTGTCAGGTAACAAGGTAACAAGGTAACAAGGTAACAAGGTAATAAGGCAGTCAGGCTGACAGGGCGGGATCGGTTTCTGGAATGATCGGCAATTAATCCTTGTTCTCGATTTTGGCCTGCTTCCAGTCGCGATGCCTGACCATGATCTCGACAATTTCGTCGATGTCGTCAGTGACCTGGATCAGATCAAGATCAGAGTGATTGATGTAGGCATTTGATTCCATCGACGATTTGATCCAGTCGAGCAACCCTGTCCAGAACTGACTGCCAAAGAGTACAATCGGGATCGGGTAAACTCTGTGGGTTTGCATCAGGGTGAGTGACTCAAATACCTCATCCATTGTGCCGAAGCCGCCGGGCATACCCACATAGCCCATCGAGTATTTGACGAACATGACTTTGCGGGCAAAAAAGTAGTTAAATTCCATTGGAATGTTCTGGTAGGGGTTGGGCTTTTGTTCCATGGGTAATTTGATATTCAGCCCGATAGATTTCCCGCCTGCCTGGTATGCCCCCTTGTTGGCCGCTTCCATAATACCGGGGCCACCACCCGAAATGACAGCAAACCCGTTTCGGGCGAGTTTTTCACTCAGTTTGACGGTTTCCCGGTAGCAGGGGTGGTCTGGTGCGGTGCGTGCCGAACCAAAAATGGAGATAGCAAAACCCAGGTTGCTCAGTTTGTCAAAACCTTCCGTAAATTCGCTCATTATTCTGAACATACGCCAGGATTCGTCACCTTTGAAATCTTGAATCACTCTGTACTTCCTCTTGTTCCTTGTTCCTGGTTGGATAAGGTCGGGTTGGAAAAGTTTGGCTTGATGCCTGCCAAAGGCATTTTACCCACTTATCAGAAAACGATACAACTTCCGGGCAAACATGAGCGCCTGGCTGGAATGCCTGGTTGACCGGTTGTCAGTCAGCTTTGCAAAATTCTGAGCGGTAGCCCCAGCAGTGCGTCACCCAGGCCGGAAAAATACCAGATGATTCCCGTCAGGGCGGCTATTGTCAGTAAATACCAGACAGTCGAAAAGACCTGCCCGTAACGATCCAGCGGTAATAACAGGCTGTGTTGCCGGTTTCGCCATTCAATCAGGATTTCAATACTTCCTATCAGCAACAGGAAGCCAAGCAACGCCAGGCCAAGGGTATAGCTCAGGTAAACACCCAGGGCTGCACCTGCGCCACACAGGGTTATACCGACCTTGCTGTTCATGGAGAAAGCGATGCTTTTCAGGATGTGTCCCCCGTCCAGAGGCAGGATGGGCAGCAGGTTGAACAGGTTGAGCAGGGCATTGAAAGAAGCCAGACCGGCAAAAAGGAGGTTGCCGGTCAGCCAATAGGCCAGCATGCAGGCCATAGACAGAATCAGGCCGAATGTCGGGCCCATGATGGAGATCACCACATTCTGCCAGCGGGTGTTGATTTTGTCTTCACCGACGGCAAGCCCGCCCAAAAACGGAATCAGGTAAATGCCTTTGGTGTTCATGCCAAAATGGCGCATGGCCCGAATATGGCCATATTCATGGAAGACCAGGCAGGCGATCAGCGCCAGGGCGAACTGGAATGAGAAAAACCAGGAATAGGCAGCAAGGCTGGCACCGGCCAGTACGACCTTGATCACTTTGGCGCTTTTAAGCAGTTTAAATCCGAGAGACAATAACCCGACAGCGCTAAACGGCCTTTTTACGGGCATGTCCTGTTTTGGTGTTTGCCGGGTGATCTGCTGCTCGTCTGCGGTGCCGCTCTGAATCTGTTCACCATTCACCAGCAGGCTGTATTGAACTTGCAGTGGAGCCCATGTGAGACTAATGCGAAGCTGGCAATGAAGAGTGGTTTCAGCGGATTGCAGTTGAAACCGGTGCTCTGTCAAGCCTTCCGATTGTGCCGATGCCGATCGTTCGGAAACCGGTTGATTATTCCAGAATAACCGCTGCCACCCTGACATGGCAGCCTCCAGCCTTAATGGTTGCCCTAAAAATTCCAGATTCAATAGTTCCACGGTAATGGTTCCACAGTAAATAGTTGCACAATTAATCCTGTTGCCAAAAGGTCGGGAGTTTATGCGGCTATTTTCGAGTATGCAAATTTCGAGTATGCAAATATAGCCGGTGATTGTTTGGTAAACTTGATGTGAGTGTTCACCCGCACGGGATAAGCCTTATCTGTCCAGGCTGCCTGTGGGAGTGAGCGGGATATAACCTGACCACAACGAGCATTAGCCAAAGCATTAGCCAAAGAGAGTAGAATTGTGATCCGATCCGCCCGAAACTTCGCTATCAAATATCATGCAGACCAGAAGTATGGCGTTTTTCCCTATTCCCGTCATCTGGATAGCGTCGCGAAAATCGTTGAACCCTGGGGTGAGCAGGCGGTGCAAGTGGCTTACCTGCATGATGTGGTTGAAGACACCGATGCGACCATCGCCGAGATTGAAGATCATTTTGGTAAATTTGTTGCCGACTGTGTACAAATCCTGACTGATGAACCCGGCGCCGACCGGGCCGAGAGAAAAAAACGAACCAACCACAAACTGTCTCTGGTGCAACCCGACCTGTTCATCGCGCTGGTCGTCAAGGCCGCCGACCGGCTGTCGAATCTGACTGCCTGTGTGAACCAGAATCATACTGAAAAGCTGGCCATGTACGTGGCTGAACATGAGCAGTTCAGACAATCTGCATATCGGGCCGGTTTGTGCGAGAGCCTCTGGCGGGAAATGGACGAGTTGCTGCAATCCTGTTTAACCTGAAAATCGCAGCAGGGCGTGCCAGGGGGCACATTCTGGAACCGTTTTGGCGGCTTTTCTCTGGTGTTTTTTCCAGGTGCAATGAAATTGTGCCGGATTCAGACCGATTTTTTCTTTTGTTTCAGTTATCGAGTCTGTATCATCTTATCACTCGATCGAATGTTAAACAGACAACCGTCAACCAGGCAAGTCCTCTCAATAAAAGAAGGATTACCGATCGAAAACCAACTCTGTTTTATCAGCACGGAAGTTCGACATCACAGGAGAGAGTATGAGTTATTTTCACTTCTGGCTACCCGCCAAAGCTGTCCGCTGGCTGTCAGCGTCAGTATTCGTTTTCTTCATGTTTGGTTATTCCATTGTGGCAGCACAGTCAGAATGGGGAATCAAAACTGAAAAATTGCCGTTGGCAGACGCTAATCAATATTACTCGGTCAAGCTGGAAGCCAGTGAGGGTATGTACTCCGTGCAATGGTCAACTGTCGGGAAATTGCCAGCAGGGCTGGAGTTGAACCCGGATTCGGGAGTGTTGAGCGGGACACCCGCCAAGGCTGGCTTTTATCAAATCGAGATAGAGCTGGTTGACTATTCTGATACGACTTTCAGGAAAACGCTGGATTTGTACGTGCTGGAACCTGTGATCGATAAACGATCTCTCCCGCCTGCCCCGCCCAGACCTGAAAAAGCAAAGCCGGAATTCGGTCAGCGTGAGGAAGGCAGCACACCCTCATCCCGGGAACCGGAGCAGGCCGGGTCTGCCAACCTGAGTGAATTGCTGGATATTGTGGAAGAGCTTGATGAAGGTGACTGGGTCAGAGTCAATCTCAATTTTTTTCAGGACGTTTGGGCGCCGTCTGATCTTCAGCCATTGAATGGTGCCGGTCCTTCGAGCCCGGCTAAAATTATCCAGGCCTGGAGTTCATTTGCGTGGGATTCCAATCGGGGTGACCTGATATTATACGGTGGCGGACATGCCAATTCGTCCGGGAATGATGTTTATCGCTGGCGCGGTTCGACCCGGCAATGGGAACGCGCTTCCCTGCCAAGCGAAATCAGCTTGCTGAACGGGTACTACAAAGTGTGGATGGCAGAGGACGGAGCAGATGCTGCCCCGTCTTCCGCGCATACCTACGATAACAGTGTTTTCCTGCCAATTGCAGATCGCTTTCTGACATTTGGTGGCGCCGGCTACAATCACGGTGGCAAGTATATGCGGGAAGACCCCGATAATCCCGACGGAATGAGCCCCACAGGCCCCTATATGTTTAATCCGGGCCTGGCTGCCCCTGACAAGGTGGGAGGAACGACAGGCTCCCATGTCAAGCGTGGTGGTTCCCACCCTGAGATAGTCGGTGGTGAAATGTGGGAAAACAGGGATGCAAACGGGCATTTTCCTGGCAGTACGTCATTACCCGCAAGCTTCGTCAACGGAGCGACTGGCTATACAGAGGAAAACGGGAAGGATGTCGTCTATGTCAGCGCACGATCCGGCGGTACTGCCATGGCGCTTTACAAATACACAGTAAATGATATGGATAATCCTGCCCTTGATGAGTGGCAGAAGGTCGGGCAATACTGGAACGGCGGAGCGGGTGCAGGAACTGGCGCGTATTATCCCGAACTTGATATTTTCCTCCGAACAGCCAGTGACAAGTTTACCTATTGGGATCTCGGCAACGCAGGTCCTGGCAACCGGGATTACACTTTTGTACCTGACGATCCGAGTGGTCAGTTCAATTTCGGGAAACTACCGGCTTTTGGTATGGATTACGATCCCGTTCAAAAGCGATTCATGTTATGGGGCGGGGGCGGAACTGTCTGGGCGCTGCAGGCACCCGAAACAGTCCAGCCAACAGGCTGGACACTGGTAAAACAACCTTCGCCGAATGCCCCGGTGCCGCTGGATGATGTGGGAACAGGTATTTTGGGAAAATGGAAATTTATTCCCAACCTGAACGCATTTCTGACATTGCAGGGCCATACCCTGGGGAATATCTGGATTTATAAACCGGTCGGCTGGGTGCGCCCGGGAAATACGGTTGTTGACTCTGATGAAGATGGCATGCCTGATGTGTATGAAAATCAGCATGGGCTTGATCCGCTCGACCCCGATGACGCTCAGCAGGATGCCGATGGGGACGGCCTGTCCAACCTGGAAGAATATCAGGCGGGAACAGACCCGACTGTAGCCGACACCCAGAGACCTGTCATATCATTATTGAGTCCGACTGAAGGTGCGACATACACCGCGGGTTCTCAGATTCTTTTGTCTGCGGCGGTCGATGCTGATGTCAATTCAACATTAACGGGTGTTGAATTTTACGCTGACGGAGTTTTGCTGAGTCAGGTTACCAGTGAGCCGTATCAATACAACTGGTCTGATGCATCGGCCGGCGACCATCAACTGACAGCAGTTGCAGTCGATCCCGTCGATGGTAACGCCACTTCCGGGTCGATAGGCATCGAAGTCCGCGAGTCGACCGGTAGCAATGAAGTCATCCTTCAGAACGGGGTGAACGGTTATTCGGGAACCCGCGACAGTTACTTGTCTCTCTGGCATGGCAACCTGAATTTTGGGTCACGAGCCTATTTGTTGAATCATCCCGGCCACTGTGCAGATTTGCTCCGATTCAGTGTATTTGCTGACGAAGGCGGCCCTGTGCCACGGGGAGCGCAGATTGAATCGGCAGTGGTAAGCCTGTACAAATACAGCAGTTATGACCATCAGTTCGGGCTGCATCGCGTTTTGCGGGATTGGCAGGAAACCGGGGTGTCATGGAACAATGTCAGTGCCACTGAGGCCTGGAGTCAACCAGGGGCAAAAGGAGTTGGCAGTGATATCCTGGCAACCCCGGATGCGCAGGCATCGATCGGCTGGTCTCCGGGTTGGGTCGATTTCGATGTCACGGCGGCGGTGCAGGCCATGGCCAATGGGGACGTCAATTATGGCTGGAAGATGGACAGCCTTGGCGGAAACAGCAACACCAAACGCTTCTACAGCCGGGAATATGCCGATGATCCGGCCCTGCGGCCAAAATTGATCATCACGTATAACATGGATGAGCCTCCTGTTCCCGATCCCGATCCCGCTCCTGTCGTCGCTCTGACCAGTCCTGCTGATGGAGCGGTGTATGATGCGGGTACTGACATCCTGTTAACCGCAACAGTTGACGATGACCCCAATGCGACGGTGACCGGAGTCGAGTTCTACGCTGACGGAATCCTGTTGGGTCAGACGGCCGCTGTGCCATACCAATACACCTGGTCCGGGGCCCTGGAAGGTACCCATCAGATAACTGCTGTTGTTGTCGACCCCGTCGATGGTAACGCCACTTCCGAGTCGACAGGCATCGAAGTCCGCGAGTTGGCCAATAGCTATGAAGTCACCCTTCAGAACGGGGTGGACGGTTACTCGGGAACCCGCGACAGCTATTTGTCTCGCTGGCATGGCAATCTGAATTTCGGGTCACGAATCAACCTGTTGAATCATCCCAGCCATTGCGCAGATTTGATTCGATTCAGCGTATTTACCGACGAAGGCGGCCCCGTGCCACGAGGAGCTCAAATTGAGTCGGCAGTGGTAAGTCTGTACAAGTACAGCAGTTACGACCATCGATTCGGGTTGTATCGCGTGTTGCGCGATTGGCAGGAAACCGGGGTGACCTGGAATAATGCAAGTGCCACGGAGGCCTGGTCATCACCAGGGGCAGAAGGAATCGGTAGCGACATTATTTCTACCCCGGATGCGGAAGCGTCGACCGATTGGTCTCCAGGCTGGGTTGATTTCGACGTCACGGAAGCCGTACAGGCTATCTCGAACGGGGATGTCAACTACGGTTGGAAACTTGGCAGTATTAGTGGAAACAATAACATCAAACGTTTCTACAGCAAGGAATATGACGAAGCTCCTGCCTTGCGGCCGAAGCTGATCATTACCTACAGGTAGAAAGGGTCGGGAAAAAGGGTTGTAACGATTTGTTGTCAACCGGTTTTTTGTTGTCGGGCGATACGGGCTTCCTCCAGCCCGGCCATTATTTGCTCGACAAGACTCCTGGGAGTGTTGCCATTGTCTTTCAGGTGAGCCAATTTGTCTTGTCCGTTGAGCATCGCCTGGGTGACTGCATCCAGGCGGGACAGTACGGTTTCCAGTGACTCGTCGCCCGGGTTTGTCAGTGCATCGGTATTGTTTTTGGCAACAGTCTGTTGCTGCGCCATTGATTTTTCACCCTTGTCAAATTCATTCTGCAGAACCTGTTCCGCATCCAGGTCGCGGTGACTGAGGTTAATCTGTTGTACCGAACCCACTGCACCGGATTCGCTCAGGGTAATACCGGTGCGCTGAACCTGTCCGTATTCATTGTTGTAGTGGTCTTTCACACTGAAGGGGGAGTGCCCGCCGGTAACGCCAATTGCCGCAATACCGGCCTGTTTCAGTGACAGTAACCGATCGTTACCCGGCTCATCCCTTGTCCAGATTTTTAATTGATTGAACACCGCATCTCCAGCATCGATAAAACCATTGCCATCCTCATCATAATCAGCAAGTTCATTGAAACCGTTGCCGGTGGTGGGGCCAAACATTTCGCTGCCGTTATTTATCCGGCCATCCCTGTTTTTGTCCAGAACCAGAAAGCCACTGCCTTTTCCTGCGAAGGAAAGCTGTTCTTCCACACCATCACCGTCCAGGTCAAACGCAAAAGCGGTGCTGGACAGGTTGTTGCAGTTTCCTTGCAAATTGATCACCAGAGGGTCGGTGTTTTGCGTTATCTGTTCAACGTAGACACTGTCATTTTTTTGGTATTGAAAACTCTGGCTTGCCTGCGCGTAGAACTCGAAGTTAATGGCCTGGCCATCTTCGGTAGTAATTTCGCCTTTGGCAACAAAAGACAGTTGTTGTGAGCTTTGGTATTGGTAAAACTTGCCGGAACTGATAGTGAAATTGGAATTGGAATTGGAATTGGAATTGGAACTGGAATTGGAATTGGAACTGGAATTGGAACTGGAATTGGAACTGGAATTGGAACTGGAATTGGAACTGGAATTGGAACTGGAATTGGAACTGGAATTGGAACTGGAATTGGTTGCCGTCGGGTTGCGGGTGTTGCTGGCTGATGTTTCCACGGTGGTCAGCTTCACATTTTGCGAATACAGCCGGTTTAAAACAGAGGATACCACCTTTTGATTCGTTACCCGGTGAGCGACTTTTTCTCCGTGCTGCCTGATCGAAGACTGGGAGTAGGTTTTTGTTAACTGGCTGCTGTCAATGGATGCCCGCTGTTCGGTTTCCACAGTGCGGCGAGAGATGCTATTGGTTGCGGAAAAGTCGGTTTGTCGATCTTTTGCGGTGTTGGCCACAAAAGAGCTATTGGTGCGCGTTTTATCCTGGCGCGAGTATTCATTGACAAACTGAATGTTGGATGAAGCAATTTTCATAGTGGGTTCCAGAAGATGTGCGTAACCGGCAAGTAGAGTTCTTTATCGGCAGCTTTCAGGATAACTTGAATGGCGGCAACTCTTGAGGCGGCAACCCCTGAATGAGCTTAAAGATCCGGCGGGTCGGTTGTCAAACCAGTGATAACAATGCGGACACAAGCAGGTTGTTATCATAATAGGGAGCGCTCTGTTTGCTGACCAGTTTGGTGTCGATCAGGCAAATTCCGCGCTTTTTAATCTCATCCGGCGAAACCGGGGTGCCATATATTCCGTTTTGGCTGTCAAGCAGAACGAAGTTAACCAGTGAAGATGTGGGTGTGTCCTTTCCTGCGTCTTTCCGTAATTGGCACAGGATACTGTCAATTGCCTGCGTCGTGTTCATGCCGGTTTGTTCGGGGTCATGGCCCAGATTTGGAATGTATATTTTGGGGCAATCATTGGCGGCAATGGCCTTGCCTACTCCGGCTGGAATCAGGTTCGCGATCAGACTGGAGTAAAAGCTTCCTGGCGGGTAGCAAATCAATTCGGCGGACTCAATCAGTTTTCTGACTTTCTTTCTCAGTTGTGCATGGCCGGGAACCAGTTGATCCCTGTCCTGGGACAGGTAAAGTCGTTTAATGGGAGAGGTGAGTGGCTCGACTTCCTTCCCGGTGAGGCGGTGCTGGCCATTCACCCGGCGGCCATCTTCAAGGTCTGCCGCCAGGTGCAAGTTTTTGTTGACCAGTGCCCTGACGGTACCCAGTACGTTGACCAGTTTGGAAAACAGAAAAATAATCGGGTCCAGGTGCTGGTGATTGTTGAGATAGCCACCGGCCAGTATCAGGTTGCCAATGCTGGCTCCGCGCAGGTCAAAGTCTTTCGGCATGGCATCCTGAAAAAAGCCCAGTTGATAACGGATAAGGCTGCGCATCGGGTTGGTGATATCTTCGATCAGCGGTGCCTTGCCGGCAGCCAGTGCCGCCAGCATCTCTTTCAGTTCACTTTGGGGTTTGTTTTTCGGCAATCGGTAATTGAACAGGCGGAATACCTCGGGATGGCCCGTTACGGTTTCATCTGCCAATGCCAGCAACCGACTGCGCAAGTCGCCAATCGCGGGCATGGTAAAGGCATCCCGGAGCTTGGCAGAACTGCCGCCCGAATCAAAGGGTGTGACCAGGTGTATGGAATTATGGGTATAGCCTTTCAGGGTTTTGCTCAGACCATTAATGGCAGAACCGCCACTGAAAAAGAGAATACGAGGCCCGAACTCCGGCGCTTTCTGATATCGACTGATGCGCAGCGGATCCGGGATGACTGCGTTCCGGGTAACCCGGATTGACTCCATGCTTGATTCCCCCGAGGCTTGCTTTCTACAGCATAGTCTAACTTGCTTAACTGGCAAATCCAATATAATGTGTCAATATGATTGCAAGGAGTGATTGAGACCGGTCAGCACTCAACAGCGGAAAACGGGAGCCCTGGCGATATGGATTTTGTTCCTGGCATCAGGAATACGGTACGCGCACTGATCATCAAGGGTGATCATGTGCTGTTATTAGAAAAATCAGGGGCGGGTGACTCCCTCCGTTACGCACTCCCCGGTGGTGGCCAGGACCTTGGCGAAACACTTGAACAAGCCCTGCAAAGAGAGTGCCTGGAGGAAATTGGTGCTTCGGTCAGGTTGTGCGAGCTTCTTCATGTTGCCGATTTCTTCAGGGTTAAAGAGATTGAACCTCCGTTAAAAAGACATTTGGTTGAATTTGTTTTTCTTTGCCAATTACCCGACGACTATTCTCCGCAAAATGGTCACCATCCCGACAAAAGCCAGATAAGGGTGGTATGGATGCCTCTGGACAAATTGGGCAATTTGACGTTTACCCCGCATTATCTGCCTGCCTGTATCACCAGGTTTACAAACCGGGTACATCAAAATCACTATCTGGGTGAATTTAATGACGATCCGTCTTCCTAAATCCGTAAAGGAAAATCTGCGATTTCTGTGTGTTGAAGTTGACTCTCAGGTTGCCAACCTGCAAGCCTTTTTTTTGTCTCCCACCACCGCAAGAGCGAGGCGGATTCTTGACCGAAGCGGTTATGCCTACAATCTCAAGGCACGTATTCACAGCGCCTGCATTAACACCCTGGCCTGTCAGGATAAAAGAGGCAATGATTCTTTGACGCTTCGCGGTGCTGAACTTATCGCTACCGATCTCGACCGGATAGCGGAGTTGTGTCGAGGCTCTGTCAAGGAAATGGACTATGTAGAAGAGTTCAGTTGTATTCAGCCGAACCGGTACCAGTCATTGCTGGATAGCGTTCGTTCAGGCATCAAATTGGTAGAGCCGGCAATCAAGGCCAATAACACTCGCCAGGCATTGCAACTGGGCAAGCTGGTTGAAAAAATGGATAAAGCCTACAAGAAATTGCTGGGTGACTATGTAAGCGCACTAAAAAAGGGGGAGCGCACTGAAGACTTGACGCGCGCTTTATTTGTCGCGCAGCGGGTACGGGAAATGGGGGATGTCCTGTTGCGTATCAGCGAGTCCATCATTTCTGCCAATATCGGCCAGCCGGTTAACTATGAGCGTTTTTTTTCGCTGCAATCCATGGTGTCGGAGCTTGATACCGATGACGATTTGCATGTCGAGCCGATTGCCGAAACTCGCTCTGGCAGCGCGATCTCGGGTATTGCTCCTGCCCGGGGGGAGAATGACGATTATATTGCGATATTCAAGGATGGCATCAAGAGCAAGGTAAAGGAAGAACGTCAGGGAGTGAAAAGCTGGCATGAAATCTACCCCGGTCTGGCTCCCAAGATACTGTCTTATGAGAAAAGAGGTGAGTCGGCTGCCTTGCTGATTGAGCATTTGTCAGGCTATACATTTGAGCATATTCTGGTCAATGAGGATGCACTCTTACTCAAGGAAACACTGAAACAGCTGGGTAAAACCCTTAATTCTGTATGGCGGGAAACCTGCACAAACGAGCAGGCACTGGCTGGCTATATGCAGCAACTGGAAAAAAGAATGCCCGAGGTGTACAAGATTCACCCGGAATTTATTCAAAGCACCCAATCCATCTGTGGCCAGAAAATGCCTTCTTTCCAGTCTCTGGTCAGGCAGGCGGAGCAGTTGGAGAAAAAACTGCCGGCCCCGTTTTCTGTCTATATTCATGGTGACTTTAACGTGGACAATATTATTTATGACCCCATCGGAAACCGGGTCAACTTTATTGATCTTCATCGTTCACGTTATATGGACTATGTGCAGGATGTGTCGGTGTTTATGGTGTCAAACTATCGCCTGCAAATTCTGGATGCGGCTGCCCGGGAGCGAATACTCAGGGCAGCACTGGATTTTTACCAGATTGCCCGCCGCTTTGCCAGGAGGAAAAAGGACGAAACATTTGAGCTTCGGCTGGCCCTGGGTCTGGCTCGTTCCTTTATTACCTCTACCCGCTTTATATTGGATAAATCACTCGCGAGGAGCATGTTTCTTCGGGCCCGATATTTGCTGGGACTGGTGCTCTCGGCGGAGCATGTCAAGCCGGCGCGATTTAAAATTCCATTGAAGGAGATTTTCGTTGACTGAAAGAAAAATTGGAGTGGTTGGCATTCCCGGCAAGTGGTCCACAGAGGTACTGGCAGATGCAGTCGAAGCTCGCACGGGCTACCGGCTGGTGATAGATATGAATGAAGCGAATCTTGATCTGGCCAGTAATCGCCTGTTTTACAGAGAGCATGACTTGTGCGCTCTTGACGGTCTGATCGTTAAGAAAATCAGTGCGGAATACAGCCCGAATACACTGGATCGGCTTGAGTTGCTGCGCTCGGCAGAGGGCGCTGGCGTACAGGTTTTTAGCGGTGTCGAGAATATGATTCGGCTGATTAACCGATTGAGTTGCACTGTCACCTTGCGTAATGCCGGTATTCCCATGCCGGACACTGTTATCACAGAGTCGGTCGATGTGGCAGTAGCAACGGTAAAACGGTTTGGCAGTGCCGTGTTCAAACCCCTGTTTTCCACCAAGGCACGGGGCATGTGCGTGATAGATGCGGAACAGGCCGAGCAGGGGATTCGTCAACAGGTAGAGGCGTTTCACGGTGACAACCGGATGATGTATATGCAACGCAAAATCGACCTGCCAGGCAGAGACCTGGGTATGGTCTTTCTGGGTGGAGAATACCTGGGAACCTATGCCCGGGTGCCGCGGGGCGATAGCTGGAATACCACCATCAACAGTGGCGGCAAGTATGCGGCCTTTACTCCCCCACAGTCTTTTATCGATTTGGCAGAACGTGCCCAGGCACCGTTCAATATGGATTTCACCACTGTGGACGTGGCGGAAACGGCAGATGGCCCCATTGTATTCGAGGTGTCTGCATTTGGAGGGTTTCAGGGAGCGCAGGATGGTGCAGGCATCGATGCGGCTTCTTTGTATGCGGAATATGTTCTGGACAGGTTGTCATAAACAGGGAGACTGCCGTGAATACAAAAAATGAACAGCTCCGACAATTTGCCGGGCGATTGCAGGACGGGTACAGCCTGCTTGAAGATGCCCTGTATTTATCAGCAGGGCAGTGTCGTATTCGGTTTCGAACCAACAGCGAGGTGCTGATGGGCAAGCTGGCACGTTACTTCGCGCATGTGTTGGTGGATGCAACGGAGACTGATTTTGAAGTCATTGCCATTGACTCGCCTGAACCGGATCTCGGAGTCGAATTTACCGACTGGAAGCGAGAGCCTGGGAAAACCGGAAGAAAAGACAGCTATTTTGATTTTCCGGATGGCCGACTGGTGCGGAAAGTAAGAACCGGCCTGGTGTTTTTACAGTCTGAATCCTGCCGGATTGCTGCCGGAGCCTGCGCCAGGCATGACAATCAGGTTATCAACTTTATCAATGCCCAGTATATGAACTGGCTGCAACGTAATGAGTGGCTGATTTGCCATGCAGCAGCACTGGTACACAACGGAAAGGCACTGGGTATGGCCGGTTTTTCCGGTGGTGGCAAATCGACGCTGATGTTACGGATGCTGGAGAATGATGCCACGAAATATCTGACCAACGACAGGCTGTTTATCCGACAGCAATCCGGGCAGGTGTCAGCGGCCGGTATTCCCAAGCTGCCCCGGGTCAACCCCGGCACCATTGTCCATAATGCCCGGCTGCACCCGTTAATACCGGAGGCGGAACGAAATGCCCTGATGGCGCTGCCCAAAGAGGAGCTGTGGCATCTGGAAGACAAGTATGATGTTATGGTGGATGAGGTATATGGCCAGGATCGCATTGCCATGGATGCCCCGCTGGGTGCATTTCTGGTGTTGAACTGGAGTCGGGATGGTCAGGAACCTTTGAGTCTCGAACAGGTGAATCTGGCAGAGCGTCGTGAACTGCTGACGACAGCCATTATGAAATCCCCAGGCCCTTTTTATCAGCACCTTGATGGTCATTTTCACCGGGATGATGAAGGGAGTGATCAGAACGCCTATCTGAAAGTGCTTGAGTCTGTGCCTGTTTACGAAGCCAGAGGCAGGGTTGACTTTGATGCGCTTGCAGCACGGTGCATGAAATTACTCAAATAGATACAGGCAGTCCAAACACAGTAAACATATCAAACACAGTAAACATATCAAACAAGAGCGGCAGGGGTAGAATGGGAAGAGAGCTGTTTCTTTTGCGTCATGGCAAGTCTGACTGGAGTACCGGGGTCAAAGACTTTGATCGACCATTGAAAAAAAGGGGTAAGGCAGGCGCACAACGCATTGGAGCCTGGCTTCAAGAAAACCGGGTTGTGCCAGACAGGATTATCTCTTCGCCCGCAGCCCGGGCAATCAATACGGCTGAAAAATGCGTCAAGGCGGCAGGCCTGACCGCAAGGCATGTTACTGTCGATCCCCGACTTTATATGGCAAATGTTGAAACCACGCTCGGCGTACTGGCCGAAGTGAGCCAGGACAGCCTACGGGTGATGCTGGTTGGCCATAACCCCTGTCTGGAAGAAGTGCTGGAATACCTTGCCCGTGACAGGCTGCGGATTCCCGATGACGGAAAGCTGCTCCCCACGGCTACGGTTGCCCGTATCAGCATGCCGGATGACTGGTCTGCATTGGCAAGGCACTCGGGAGAGGTGGTGGATGTAGTCAGAGCCAGATCATTGCCTGAAAAATTTCCCTATCCCGCGCCTGACGGAGCGGAGCGACGGGATCGCCCCGCGTATTATTATACCCAGTCTGCGGTGATTCCCTACCGTATCAAAGACGGGCAACCTGAAGTGATGGTAATCGGTTCCAGTGGCAAAAAGCACTGGAGTGTCCCCAAGGGAATTGTGGAACCCGGTTTGTCGCCTGAAGAATCTGCCAGACAGGAAGCCTGGGAAGAGGCCGGTATTACCGGCCAGGTGGATCAGAATATGCTGGGCTCCTGTCAAATCGAAAAGTGGGGAGCAAAGTGCCATGTCTCTGTTTTTGCCATGAAAGTGGAAAACCAGATGCCTTCCGGGCAATGGCAGGAAAATCATCGTGGCAGGAAGTGGGTTGATATAAAAACTGCCTGCTCTCTGCTTAAGCATAACGAGCTGAAACCGATTCTGTTGTCACTTGAAAAGAGCCTGAAGCAGCATGGCTAAAGTGGACAAGGGGGCAGTGAAGGCAGTGAAAACAGAGGAGACAGACGGAAAAGCAAAGTCAGGGCTTTTCGTGGCGATTGTCCGGCACGGTGATTATCATCAGCTGCCAGATACGCCCAGTGCTCATCAACCTTTTGCCCTGAATGAAGAGGGGGAGTTTCAGGCGCGGTCTGGCGGACAGGATATCGCTCGTTTTATAAAAGAAAACCGGATTGATCTGCATACAGAAATAGACAGCTCCAATTTGCTCAGGGCCTGGCAGACTGCGAAAATCATGGCAGGGCAAATTGCCCCGCAGGGTGCTTCTTTTTCAGTTCAGGGTTTTGATGATCTTGCCGAGCGTTGTGTGGGCAGCCTGGCGAACCTGACGACCCGACAGATCGAATCCATTCTTGCGGGTGACCCCAGATTTGAGAGTCCGCCTGCCGACTGGAAATCAAACAGCCATTATCAGTTGCCGACCCAGGGTGCCGAGTCATTGTTACAGGCCGGGGAGAGGGTGGCGAGGCATATCACCCGCAGAATGCAGCAACTTCAGATTGAGCAGGCTGCTTCGGGCAGAGGCCTGCTCAAGGTCTTTGTCGGTCACGGAGCCGCATTGAGGCATGCGGCCTGTGTCATGGGGATACTGGAGTTTGATCAGATAGCAGGATTGAGTATGTACCACGCCAGGCCTGTTTATTTTGAATATTCTCCTGACGGCGAATGGCGACAGGTGGACGGTGAATGGAAGGTGCGTGGTCTGAAAAGCAGCTATACTGATTAGTCTGGTGATGATTGCCAGTTTCAATCCGGTGCAGTGAATGTGAGGTCGAATAAAAAAAACACTATACAAACCAGACAGTAACGGGTTCAGCCAAATGTCACAAAAAAACAAACCGGTCAAGTTACCGGAGTACCGCGGAAAAAAGTGGATTCAGGGAGTGTTGCCTTCCACGTCCGAGACCTGGCTTCTCGGGGCGCATATTTTCTCCCCCGGTACCAGAGCCCATGCCCGGGCGGCCAGGAAGAATGACCATATTTACGGGGAAGTGCTGTATCGTGCGACCCGACATTGCTCATGGCAATGGCCCAAACGCCAGGTCTTTTTTATTGCTGATGCTCATGCCGATGCCGATGCGTTTTGCGGCTCTCTGGTTGCCTCGGGCGGTGTTCGCAAAACCGGCCCGGATGCGATGGATTACAAGCTGACCAAAAAGGGGAAGCAGGGTGTATTTGTGATTGGTGGCGATTGCCTTGATAAAGGGCCGAGTAATCTGAGATTGCTCAAAAGTCTTCACAAGCTGATGAAAAGCGGTGCCAATGTAAAGCTGCTGGCGGGCAACCATGACATGAGACTGTTAATGGGTATCCGCTCGATGACGCTGGAAAAAACCACCACTACCGAGCACTTTTTTCTACGGATGTCGCCCAAGGCGATTCCCTTGTTAAAGGAAATTCATTCGACTTATCTGAAAGGCAAACATGCGCTCGACGGCATACCCGGCAACAATGAGTGTTTACAGCGGCTTTCTCCGTCAGAAAACTGGTTCAAGGCTTTCCCGGAAGATGCCCGGCGCTTGATGTCCGGCCCTGCCATCAAGCGTGAAATGAGCCGCATGAAGAGAAAGCTGAATACCTTTGAGGGGGCATGCAAGGAGGCGGGGTTATCCATAAGGGATGTGTATGCCGCAGCATTGAAATGCCAGGAACTCTTTTTATCACCGAAAGGGGAGTTTTACTGGTTTTTCGAAAAAATGCGGCTTGCCTGGCGAAGTGGCTCGTTTCTGTTTATACATGCGGGGCTGGATGATCGAATTAGCAGTATGATCGAGCGTGAAGGCATAGGGCATATTAACAAGCTGTTTCGCAAGCAGATCAAACATAACCTGTTTGATTTTTATTTCGGGCCGCTGGCCAATACCATGCGAACCAAATACAGAAAAGTCGATTTGCCATTGACGAATCAGGGTGTTGACAGGGTGTACAGGCAAGGTATTCATGCGATTGTTCACGGGCATAATAATCGGCTTCATGGTCAGCGAATCATGCTTCGTCAGGGCATGATTCATATTGAGTGTGATGTGTCCCTGGATCGCAATACCAGAAAAAAAGAGGGAATGGAGGGCTATGGAATGGGGGTGACGCTGATTCAGCCCGAGGGTTGTGTTATCGGTATCAGCAAGGACTACCCCCACGCCAAGGTCTTTCAACCCAAAAACGTAACGGGTAAAAAAAAGCACAAGAGGTCATATGGCTGAAGGTAAAAACGGTTTCCGGCACGAGTCCTTGCAGGACGCCAAAAAAGTGAAGGCCATTCTGGAGTCACTGGCAAAGGGATTGGCAAAAGGCTCGCTAACATTTAGTGATGAAGATGGTGAAATTGTTCTGGAGCCCAGGGGGTTGTTAAATCTGAAGTTGACGGCTCGCAAGGATGAGGCTCGTCACAAACTGAATATTCGGGTTTCCTGGCATGCAGAGGATGAGGTGATTGAAAAGAAGAATCTCAAGGTGGGCTGAACCGGGTTCTCTTTTATCAACGTCCTTTTCTGTGTTGCTGGTACGGGTGACTGCTTGTGTCAATGACTGTCCTTGTCAATGACTGCCTTTCAATGGCTGCCTTTCAATGACGGTATGACGCGCTGAAAACCTGAAAGTGCCACGCCCCATATCTTCGGTGACTCTTTTTCCCGTATGAAGAATGTTCACCTTTACATTGGAGTAGATAGCCTTGCTGGCTGTGACTGTGGAAGCCTTGCTCTTGACAAGGAGAGATTGCAAGGCCCGTTTCTCGCTCATAACTGCGGCAACCTCGTTGTTGAGGTCTTGTTGCTGTTTTTTGTACCGGGATACAAGTTCTTTTTGTCGGTCAGTAAGCGTTGTTCGCCTGCCCCGGGTGGAAAATGTGTTCAGAGTTACGTTGATTTCGTAAACCTTGTTTCTTAACTGCTTGAGATTCTTCATGGTGCTTCGCAGCCTGGGTAAGGTGTCAGGATCGGCGCCCACCCGAATGGCAGTTGGCACATAGGCTTTAGTGCCCAGTGTTTTGGCTGCCACTTTGTTGAAGGCACGCGTTTCGCCTCCGATTAACTGGCCATTTCCTCTTTTTTGGCCCAGGAGAACAGAGTCTGTTGCATCGATATCGCTGTGACTTATGTATTCCTGAGCCATGACAGAGCCACCGGCTTTTATTTGGGCACAGGTGATAAAGCGAGCAGATACATTCCCCTTGCTGTATATTTTTGCACCAAAGCTGTGATTGGTTTTCCCTTCTTCCGAATGTCCTCCTCCTATTAGCCCCTGATCAATAATGATATCTCCCCCGGCAATGACGGTCGCCTTTCCGACAACGCCGTTCACAATAACATTGCCGCTTGCCTTGACTGTCATGCCATCTGCAACATCCTCCCTGACATGCACTGAGCCGTCATAGTCAATATTGCCGGTTGCCAGGCTGACATTTTTCAGTTCCAGAGCCGGGTCTACGGTCACCCCTGTCTTGAATACAATCGGGTGCCCCTTCTGAATGGCAATCAGCAAGTCGGGGTCGTTGTCGGAGACCTTTGCCCCTTCCACTTTGGAACTGAACGGAAGAATATCGCCACTTTCAGCGGGAACAGGGCGACCAAACACATCCACCCCGCTTATCCCGGGCCCCGGTTGTGTCCTGCGCATCAATGGTGTTCCGGGCTCTACCAGAACGAACTCATTGACATCCAGGTAGTTCAGTTTGCCACGAGAGTCTTCCTGGGGGCCATGGCACACCACAGACTCAACCAGGTGCTCAAAATCCGAGTTTTTCCCTTTGACCGGCTTTTTCCCTTTGGCAATAAGAACCGGCGTTTTTTCAGTATCAAAGCGCTTCACTGCAGTGGTCACCGCCTCCTGGATGAGGCCGAACTTGACCCCTGCCTGCCTTATTGCATTGGTAACGGCTTTTTGATCTGCCGGATTGCCCCCGCAGGGCGGGAGAAGGCCAAGGTATGCATGAAGATCAGCCTCGTCTGTTTCTATCAATACCTTTGCATCCCGGCGTTCAGCTATCGGGAATCGGGGATATTCCATGCCCATTTCTTCAAGTATGTGCAGGGATTCCGATTGGTTTTCTTCGTCGGAAACTGCCTCTTCATCTTCCACCTGGCCGTTTTGGTCTGCGTGCCTGTTTTGGGCCACATCTTTCAATAGCTGCCTGCATTGTTTTGCCAGTTCCCTGTCGGCTTCAAGCAACTCGGACAGTTTGTTTTCAAGGCGATACAGATCGGCGTAGCCAGACGAGTCCAGAAGAGCCAATATATCTGTTCTGGTTAATTCTTTGTGTCCGAAACAGGGGGCCAATTGGGCATAGACTATCCTGTCATCTTCCTCGTGCAGAGTGACTTCGAAAGCAAATTGATTCAATTGAAAAACTCCGGTAAAGCGTGACTCCTGAAGCAAGTCATCGTATTCCTGACAGGCCTGGCTGAACAGTTACAAACCCGGAAATCATGCAAATTACCGGAATGGCAGGCAGGAAACCGGCATCAACCGGAGCCGCCCCGAATTCAGCTGAAAGCAGAGAACAGCCTGATTTCGGGGATTTTCGGCGCCATTTCTGACCTGGACTCAGCGGTTCGGTTGCAGCTTTCGACGAACGAAACCAACGTGCCCGGAGGCAATATAGGCTTGTTCCCGATATCTCAGCGGCAAGGATTCATCGCGTAGCCCGGCTTCGATTTCTTCCAGCTCTTTCGACAATTTCTCCCGTTCTTCTTTATCCGGTTTTTTGTCCGATTGATCAGAGAGTTGTAAATCTATCTCATGCAAACGATCATAATATCGATACACTCTTGCCCGCATTCGCCAGGCCACCAGTGCAGGTAACACTTTAAATAGTGGTAAAAGAAGAAAGACAATGGGCAGTAGCAATATGGCGAACCGGTTGATCTGGGCGGCCATCCAGTAGGGGATAAAGGATTCCAGAGGGCTGAACCCTTCTCTTAGCAGCTTGGCGGAATAGATATCTGCTTTCATATCCAGCAGTTCCGTATTGGGAAAGCTGTAATCCATCACCAAAGGGCCAGGTTTCATATGTACCCGAATCATGGCTCGAACCAGACGGTTGACGAGTGCCGGATGCAGGTTATCCCTTGCGACAAGCTTGGTTACCATGGTGATTAACGGGACTGTTTCAGGGGGGTAGGCCGGGGAGTAACGAATGGCACCGCCATAAAGCTCGATCCAGCGTGCTTCCGGGAGTTGATTGGCCAGTGCCCGGGCATGCTGAAGGGGTAGCAGTTTTATTTCCGTCGAATTGTAGAGTGGCTGCAGGTAGGGGGCGCTGAGTGGAGCAACGAAAAATGCGATATCCAGATCACCCCTGACCAATGCCTCCGATGCTTCCTGGTTGTTGAAATCCGAATCCGAACTCAGGGCAGGGACTCCTGTGATATGGGCCAGTTGTTGCACCACTGCACGAGTTCCGCCGCCTGTCGAGCCTGTTGCCACACGGTAACCGTCCCATTCTCCGGGGTTGCCGCTGGTCGCTTTGTCTGACCGGGCAAAGGTCAGTAACGGTTCCGGAAAAACTGCCGCGAGAGCATTCAGTTCAGGGTTGGTGGATGTAATCCCGCCTTGTATCAGTGCGATGTCCGCCTTGCCGTCGGGATTATCCATCAGATCCCGGTTTTCTGCCGAACCGGCGGTTTCAATGATTTTCAGGGTTATTCCATCCTCTGCCAGAACTTTCTGATAGGCGACGGCAACCTCATGGTAAGCGCTGCCCGGCTTGCCGGCCGCCATGGTCACAGACTGGGGTGGAATCAGGCGCAGCCAGATAACCAGGTAATAGAGTAGCACCGACGTGGCTATTACAGGCAGCGCATAGAACACAATGGCTTGTAAAATGGTTGAAAGGAGTTTTTTTTTCATTGCTAATCCTGGCTGTTATGGTCAATGTCTGTCGCAAATAGTAATTGAAAACAAAGAAAATAAAAAAGGATTGGAGTGAGACTCCAGTCCTTTTTTATCAGGTTTATCACAGATGACAGCAACTGTGCAGTATCCGTGTTGCTTCCCTTTGCTTCCCTTTACTTTGCTTTCAGCTATCCGAACATGCCTGTCGTACTATAGGTATAACCAGGTAGAATCAGATCCAGACTGTTGGCAGCCATGTGTTTTTCAAGAATATCACCGAACAGATCCCGGTAGTCTACCGTCATCTCCAGGTAACGGCCACGATTCAGTTGATCTTCAGCCAACCCTGGCCAGGTTCCGTAAATACCGCCTTGCACCCCACCTCCAATTACAAACCAGGTTGAAGCATTGCCGTGATCGGTTCCCTGACTGCCGTTTTCGGCCGAGGTACGACCAAATTCGGTACAGGTCAGGAGTATCACATCCTCCATGGCTTCGCCCATATCAGTTACGAAGGCGGCAATTCCGCCTGCGAAACGTTCATGAACACGATATTGCTTGCCTGAAGGGTTGCCACCGCCCTGGTCACTGTGGGTATCCCAGCCACCAATGCTGACCGTCGCCGCCTCAAGGCCTATGCCTGATTTGATCAGTTGCGCGACTTGCCTGAGTTGTCGGCTTGTTGAGTCACCGGGGTAGTTGGCACCATTTTCCGGCTGATAACTCGATGCGTCAATATCTCTCAATGCCGTCATGTCATCGATCAAACGGTCACCGAAGCGATGAACCAGATCACGGAAAGCCCGACCGTCCGAGCTTAACTGGTCATACACATTGGACAGATTGCCCAGTAACCGGTTACTTTCGGCATCGGGGATGCCGAGGTTGAACGTAGTGAGATTTTCTATTGAGGAAACCGTTACATCGCCGCGCAGCGCCTGGGCCATTCTGGAACCAAAGCTGATAGCTCTTATATCACCGCCTCCCGGCGTTGTTTGAAGATAGCGATTCACCCAGCCGTCAAGGTCGTTGCCAGAATAGGCGGACTCGATAAAATGCTGTGAGCTGAAGTGTGACCGGTTGGCTTCCGGATAATGGATGGTAGGAAATATCGCGAGCCGGTTGGCATCATAAAATGGCTTCAATGGTGCCAACGCAGGGTGCAGGCCGAAGAATCCGTTCAGATTCAGAGCGGATTCGGAATTGGCCGGATCCGGTGCTGCAATGGCAATGGTCGGGCGAAGACTGTAATAGTGATTGTCTCCATAGGGGACGACGGTGTTGAGACCGTCACATCCGCCACGCTGGAATAAGATCACCAGTGTCTTGCCTTCAGCGGCATGTGCCAGTTTGATCCGGGGTGAAAACGGGTTCCCCGATAGTGCAGCCATTCCAGCAACGGTAGAAGTTGTCAGTGACTTTAAAAACTTGCGTCTGTTCATGTCCATTCCTCCTTTACTGGAACTGGTAACCGGGAAAGCTCATTACGTGGCCAAGTAGCCGCCTGAGTAACATTTCCGCCTGTGGATCGTTGATATCGAAGTTATTTCCGTTGTCATTGAGAATGTCGAGACCGATCTGGTATTCGGTTTCGTTGTAGTCGCCTCCCAATGCGATATCAAAGAACAGGGCAACGATGGCTTCCGGTGATGTGACCCCTGCATTTTGAACGAGTGTCATCACGTCAATGTAGTTACCACTGTCGGGGTTACTGTTAAAGGCAACCTGATTGACAAATCTGGTGCGTTGCAAAAGCAGATTGCTGTTGATCCAGTCTTCACTCCTTTCTGACCACCCGGTAGGGACCGAGTTATCAAACAGATCCATGCCCATTCTGCGAAGCGCCAAATGCATCCGGTATTGACTGAAGTTGGCAGTGAAGTTGCGAATCACGCTGGTCAACATTTCCAGAGGTGTTTTCACCTTGTTTCTGAAAGTGGTTTCTGCATTGAACTCTGGTGTACTTGTCAGTGCCTCTACCACTGTGCCGATGTGACCACCGCTTGACTGGAATGTTGAAGTGCAGGTGTTCAGGGTGGCACTGGAGGGCGACTCGCTTACCAGCATTTCTACCAGTTTTCCACAGATAAAGGTGGCGGTGGATGGGTGGGTTGAGAGCACCGTCAGCATGTGTTCACCTTCGGACAGGCCCGTGCCCTGTATTGTTTCTCCGAGTACGGTTTTGGTGCCGAAGTCATGCTGGCTACTGTTGAAGAAAAACTGGCCATTCTGAACTTGCCATCCGGTGAATACTCTGGCGAGTTCTGCAATGTCAGTGGCGGTATAGCCACCATCCACGCCCAGTGTGTGCAACTCCATCAGCTCTCTGGCGTAGTTTTCGTTGGGCGCACCCTCTACGCTTTCAGCGTTATTCAGGTAAACAAGCATGGCCGGACTCTTGGCGCTGACTTCCAGCAAATCTCTGAAGTAGCCCAGGGCATGTTGTCTGAAGCCGTTGTTTTCATTGACTTCATAGGCAATCATCTCATGGGAATCCACATCCGTATTAAAGTGATTGTCCCAGAACCAGGTCATAACTTCCTGAAGCTGCTTTTCACTAAACAGCATATGTTGCAATGCCCAGAACTTGAGGTCGTCCTGTGAGGCAGGTTGAAATCCGGCGATAAACAGGTCAAAAACCGTATCGTCGATGGTGGCAGGGTTCAACTGTTGTTGCAGGAATTGCTGCAAGAACGCATCCGAGCCCATCATTGCCATTTGATTCTTCAATTGAGGTGTGATGCCGAAGGTGAGTCGGTTCAGTATTTGCATCGACTCATGGTCGACAGGAACGACATTGAATGTGGCGTTGAGTATGGTTGTGTTGTTCGCGGCATCCGTCGCCACCAATTGCAGTGCAATAGACCGGTTGACTGTCATCTGGCCGTTTCTGATAACGAGTTCCCATTGTCCGGTATTGATATTGAACTGAATTGGCTGTTCGGAAATCACTGTCCCCAGAACCGGGTCGGTGACAGTAGCCACAAGGCTGCTCAGGCCGGCATCATCGGTAACGGTACCTTGCAGTATGACACCTGTTTTGGGGACATCAGAACCATCGCTATGGGAGAGCAGATTGATAACCGGTGGTGCGCTATCGGTTATCGCGGCCTCAACGAGCAAGGATATTTCCTGCACTGTGGCATTGTCGCTGCCATCGAACGCCGTGACGCTGATCACGGTTGATTGTTCCGGTACCAACTGGTCAGCCGATACAGTGAGTGACCATTCGCCCGTGGTGGCATTATATTCCGCAGTGCTTGTCACCGCATCCATTTCGCCGGAGCGAATGCTGGCAACGATTCTGTCTATGCGCCTGTTATCGGCAGCGGTGCCGGTAACAATGAAACCACGAGCAGGTACCGAACTGCCAGAAGCGGGTGAAGTAATGGTCAGTTCAGGGAACTCGGTGTCCGGCTGGCCTGTTTCACCTTCGGTTACGGCAAACAGGAAAGCCCCTTCAGACTGGATAACGCCACTGTAGTAATAGCCTCGCCGGCCAAAAGGGTGACTGGCTTTCAAGATAAACCTGGTTCCGTCACGCAATCCTTCCAGGTCAAAAATGATTTGCCCCTGACTGTCGGTTTTGGCCGATTTGCGCCACTCGAGTGACCCATCCGGCTTGATGGCAAAGGCGGTCACTTTTTTGTTGGGGATTGGATTGTCGTTTTCACTGTTGACCAATGTAACAGGTACAGTTCCAACTCTGAAGTCAAAGTTGCCGTAGTGCGTTATCGGGTCGCTGTGGGTGTAGCCGCCATTGAACGGGTGCGCTTTCAGGAAGTAGTTTGTGTTTTCTCCGACATTGTCCAGGTCAAACACTGCCCGTCCGTTGCTATCGGTTTTTTTTCCGGTGACCCGGGAATGTGAACCATCATCATTCACCCGATAAACGGCGAGTTTCTTGTTCGGGATTCTCTGGCCGGACATGGCATTGATCAGTGTGACATTTACCGCCGGGTTACCTACGACAAAACTGTGATTTCCGGGGTTGGCAATGGGGTCGCTGTATTTGGTCTCTCCCGATGAGGGGCTGGGTGCGGACAATCGGTAAAGGGTTCCGCTCTCGACCCCGGGCAGATCAATTCTCAGCATTCCTGCATCGTCGGTATAGGCCCGTCCAAACCGCTTGTATTTGCCTTCCTTTTCAAGTTTGTCGATATAGATTTTTGTCTCCACAAGCGGCGTGGGTGGCTGCTTGCTCCCGTCCATTACCTGCGCTCGAACAGTGCCAAGTCTGATCGTGTATTTGCCGGGAGAGGAAAAAGGAGCAGAGCGGTACTCGAAATCATTGAATGCCCTGGTTTTAAGAATGTACTTTCTGCCGGAATCCAGGCCATCCAGATCCATAGTGAGCAGACCGTTGCTGTCGGTGGTCTTCTGTGTGACCCGTTTTTTTGAGCCATCAGCGAGCAGTTCAAAGGCTGTGACATCAAGCCCGCTCAAGGCCTTACCCCCTTCGTCATTGGTAAAGGTGACGAGGAGGGGTAAATTGCCGATAACAAAATCATGGTGGCCATTGCTGCTGATTTCGTCACTGGTTTTGTATCTGCCATCAGCCAGACTTTTGCCTTTGAATCGGTAGACACTTCCTTCACCAAGCCCGGGCAAATCGATTTTAACCATACCGGTTGCGTCGCTGACTGCTTTTGTGTGCGAGCGGAATTTGCCGTTGGATTTTTTCTTTTCAATGATGATTTCGTAGTTGCCAATTGGGGCAGGTGGTTGGATATTGCCATTGAGAACGCTGATCTGCACCTTGCCGAACTTCCATTCAAAGGGCTCGGTTGTTGTCAGCACTTTTGACTCTACATAGTTCCGGTTGTAAACCCTGGCTTTCAGAAAATAGCGGCGACCGGAACCGAGTCCGTCCAGGTCAAATGCCAAGCTGCCGTTGGCATCTGTCGATTTGTGTGTACGCCAGGTTTTTTCCCCGTTTTCCAGTAACTCATAGACTGTTACATCGATTCCTTCCAGCGCATTTCCTGTTGCCTGATCTGACAGTTTGACCAGCAATGGAAGGTTGCCTACCTTGAAATTCCAGGTGCCGGGCTGTTTGATTTCAGCGCTGTATTTATAGCTGCCATCCAGCGGGCTTTTTGCTCTTAACCGGTACACCTGTCCGTTGGCTGTTTCCGGCAGGTCAAGTTTGAGTTTTCCCTGATCATCGGTCGTGGCTTTACCAAACCAGCCAAATTTCCCGTTTTCTTTCAGGTGCTCAATGTAGATTTCCTGATTTTGCAGTGGGCTGGCAGGCGAATGGTTGCCGTTCAGTACGTGAATGATAAAGGAACCCAGCTTCCAGTGGTAATTTTGAGGGGAGCTGATTCGGGCTGAGTGAGCCGTGAATTGATTGAATACCTTTGCCTTCAGGTAGTAACTTCGTTTTTTGCCCAGCCCGTCAAGGTCAAAAACAACAATACCTGATTCATTGGTTTTCAGGCTGGCTGCCCATTTTGAAGAGCCATCACTCAGCCGTTCATAAGCTGTGATTTTGGTGTTCGGGACAGGTTGCCCTGTTTCGTTGTCAGTCACCATCACTGTCAGTGGCAGGTTACCGACCGTAAAGGTATAGGGGCTGGTGTCGTCAAGAGGATCGCTGTATTTGGTCTGACCATTGGCCGGACTCCTGGCGTAAAGCCGATAGACTGTGCCATTGCCCAGTCCCGGCAAGTCGGCTCTGATATCGCCATTTTCATCGCTTTGGATGCTGGCAAACCACTTGAACTTGCCATTGTCTGTCCGATACTGAATATACACATTGGTGTTACTCAGTACAGCTTGACCGTTGGAGGTGTCACTGGCAACTGTGCCATTGATAATTCTCGCCTTGAATGAGCCAATCGGCCATATCTGGTTGGCCGAAGATTGTTGTACAACCAGTTCTGAACGAAATTTGCTGAATACCCTGGCATAAAACTTGTAGACAGCGCCCGGGGGTAAATCGTCCAGCTCAAACGAGGCAAGGCCTGCGTCGTTGCTTGTCGATTTTGCTTTCCAGTGTTTTTTGCCGGAAGAGTCGATCAGCCAGGCATCTACCCGCTGATTGTTGATGGTGTTTTGTGTGAGTGCGTCGGTCAGTGTCAACTGAATTGAGCCCGCGCTTGCGAGGCTGCCAACCAGGAGAAAAAACAGTGTAGCGAAACAGCGAGCGGTTGAAAAAAGCAGGGGCCAATTTCTGTATGCGCCCGTTTTGGTCTTGAAACGGTACATCATTTTGAATTCCTCTTTTAAGTCTTCATTGTCTTTTTGGATAAACGGCCCCGGCTTTTTTGTATGGAGTACGATATCTCTGTTACAGTTTCCTCCCCAAAGAGTGGCACTCCTGTCATTAATTGTTTTTAAATCAAAGAGTTCCACACCTCGCAGTGTGCAATAATAAGGGGGTCGCCGGATAGAGGAGGCCCCAGGTTCATGTTCATTGAAAGAGCTTGTAAGGGAAGATTCTTAATAGAGTGTTAGTTTTTAATTCTGGTGTACTACTTTGATTTATATGGGTAATTGGTTAAAGTGGAGCTGTTTTTTTGACTGAATATGAATTTTTTGTGTATTTGGTTACTTTTTTTTAATCTTCTCTTGTAGCCAGGCATAGTTGAACTATATTACCTTCAACCCGAATCCTGTTTTGTTTGGTGCCAGGTCGTTATTTAGCCTTGTATGAATACTTGCAACCAACCTGAAAAATCTGACAATGGATTTAAAAACTGAAAAATGGTCTGTCAATCAATCAGTTAATCAATAAAACAATTAATCAATAAAACAGTTAATCAATCAAATAACCGGAAAAAAACGGAGAACAGCCCCTGATGAATAGTCCTTCCAACCAATCTTCTGATACCACCTACGTTTATTTATACTCTGATCTGGACAAGGTCGAAGCCCATACCAAAGACTGGGATGCGGTGCGCTCTTTGCTCGGAGGAAAAGGGGCCAACCTGGCGGATATGACCCGGCTTGATATACCCGTACCACCGGGGTTTACCGTGACCACTGAAGCCTGTAATGCTTACCTGGCAGCAGGAGAGCAGTTTCCGGAAGGTATGTGGGAGCAAGAGCTTGCCGCCATAGCTGCCACAGAAGCGGCAACCGGAAAGAAATTTGGTGACTCGCAAAACCCGTTGCTGGTCTCCTGCCGTTCCGGTGCCAAGTTTTCCATGCCGGGTATGATGGATACCATATTGAACATTGGGCTCAATGACGATGTGGTCAGGGGCATGATCGAAAAGAGTGGTGATGCCCGGTTTGTTTACGACCTTTATCGTCGTTTGGTGCAAATGTTCGGCAGCGTGGTAATGGAAGTGCCGGATGAAGTGTTTGAAGCAGTGATCACGGCCAAGCGCAAGGAAAGGGGAGTAGTCTCGGATTCCGATTTGTCGGCAGAAGACTGGCAACTGGTCACGACTCATTTCAAGGAAATTTATCAAACCTACACCGGAAGCCCTTTTCCGGCAGATCCGTTTGAGCAATTGAAGCTGGCTACCGAGGCGGTATTCAAGAGCTGGAACGGCAAACGAGCCATTGACTATCGGAATGCAGCCGGAATCAGGCATGACCTGGGAACCGCCGTCAATATTCAAACCATGGTATTCGGTAACATGGGAAGTGATTCCCTGACCGGTGTAGCCATGTCTCGAAACGCTTCCACCGGGGAGAACGTGATTGAAGGGGACTTCCTGTTCAATGCCCAGGGTGAGGACGTGGTTGCCGGTATTCGAATCACCCAGACGATGGATGAACTGAAAGATGAAATGCCGGCCATCTACAAGGAGTTTGCCGATATTGCATCCAAGCTGGAGAAGCATGCTCGAAATATGCAGGACATGGAGTTTACTGTAGAGCAGGGTAAACTCTGGTTGTTGCAGACAAGAGATGGCAAGCGTACTGCCCAGGCGGAAGTAAAAATTGCCGTTGACATGGTCGAAGAAGGTATGATCACCAAAGAAGAAGCGGTGAATCGGGTACAGCCAAATCAGATCGATTTTTTCCTGCACCCGCAGCTTGACCCGAATGCCGTAAAGGAAGCAACGGTTTGGGGCAAAGGGTTGAATGTTTCCCCGGGTGCCGCGGTAGGTAAGGTGGCAATGGATGCGGATATTGCCGAAAAATGGAGCAAGAGTGGTGAGCCGGTGATTATGGTGCGCCCTGAAACCAAGCCGGATGATGTGCACGGAATGTTGGCATCCCAGGGTATTATGACCAGCCGGGGTGGCCGAACCAGTCACGCGGCGCTGGTTGCCCGTCAGTTTGGCAAGCCGGCAGTGGTGGGTGTGGAAGACCTCACGTTCGATTGGACGGAAAGAACGATCTCACTGAATGATGTCACTCTTCATGAGGGTGACTGGGTATCACTTGACGGTACCAATGGTACCTTCTTCCAGGGGCAGATTCCTACTGTTGTTCCTTCCCTGGAAAACTCCGAGCTATCGAAACTTCTGGGTTGGGCGGATGAAATCAGGCGTCTTCAGGTTTGGGCCAACTCGGACTATCCGAGAGATGCGCAAAAAGCGAAATCCTATGGAGCCCAGGGTATTGGTTTGTGCCGTACCGAGCACATGTTCTTTGAAACCAGCCGTTTGCCTGTCGTTCAGAAAATGATTATGGCGAAAGAGTTGAGTGAGAGAAAAGCGGCGCTGGCCGAGCTGTTCCCGCTTCAGCGTGGCGACTTTGAAGGCTTGTTCAAAGTGATGGGAGGAGATCCGGTAGTAATTCGACTGCTTGATCCACCTTTGCACGAGTTTTTGCCATCCTACGAAGAACTGGTGCATGACATCACTGATCTGAAAATGAAGATGCAGCACGCCGGTGAACTGGATCAGCTCAATGCTCATCTGGATAAACTGCGGGTGGAAGAAGAGTTCCTGACGCGTGTGGAAGCATTGGGAGAGTCTAACCCCATGCTGGGTACAAGGGGTGTGCGTCTTGGTATCGTCTATCCTGAAATCGTCCGTATGCAGGTAAGGGCCATTTTTGAAGCGGCCGTGAACTGTAAAAAATCCGGTGTCGATGTCAGACCGAAGATTATGATCCCTCTGGTCAGCCACATCAATGAGTTGAAACTGGAAAAAGAAATTCTGGAAGAGGAGGCCAAATCTGTGCTGTCCGAGCACAAGGTGGAGCTGAATTATGAATTCGGAACCATGATCGAAATTCCAAGAGCGGCGATTACCGCAGATGAGTTGGCCGAAGTGGCCCAGTTCTTCTCATTTGGTACCAATGACCTGACCCAGATGACGTTCGGGGTATCGAGAGACGATGCCGAAGCCGGATTCCTGGTGCACTACATGGAGCGAGGCCTGTTGGAGGACAGCCCGTTTGACACCCTTGATCAGAAAGGGGTGGGCAGCCTGATGCAATTGGCGACACAAAGAGGACGATCAGTTAATCCCGAGCTGAATATCGGTATTTGTGGAGAGCATGGCGGTGATCCGAGAAGTATCGATTTCTGTCATCGAATTGGTCTTGATTATGTGTCTTGCTCGCCGTATCGGGTTCCGGTGGCCCGTCTTGCTGCTGCTCACGCGGCATTAAAGGACAAGCAGAACGACTGATCTGCGTGGCGAGCGAGTAGTATTGGTCGCTGGTGAAAAAAGCCAGGCACGCGTGTTGTAAAGCTTGCCTGGCCATCAGAGTATGTTCACTCCCGGTTGAGCAGGTGTTCCTCGTGCAACCTGCCAACCCCTGCCTTTTACTGTCTTTTGGTTATGAATTGGCCCGGAGCAGGAGTCGAAATACATCGTTATTTCACAGTGACTGGACAAGAATGCCCTGTCAGGTTGCTTCTTTACACATCAAGCCGGATTGTGAGAAAAAACTGATAGGAGCTTACCCGTCAAATCATTGTGAACCAGACTCTAAGGCTATGGTTCGGGCTTTCGATATGATTGGAGAAACTTGACTTGATCAAAAAAATTGCGATCAATCAGCTCGCTGTGGGCATGTACATCGCGGAGGCCAATAACGATTGGATTCCGGCTGGTGCCACTGTTCGCAAAGGGGTAATAAAAAGCGCCGATACGATAGAGAAAATTAAAAAGCTTGGTGAGGATTTTGTCTATATTGATACCGAAAAAGGGATAGATTCTGCCGGCCAGGAAGGGCTCGGCGGCCACACAGTCAGTATGCCGCCTCATCAGAATCGGCAGGCAAAAAAGGCACGACAAAGCGGAGTCGCAGCAAGTATGCGCCCCACAACCTCTTTGAAAGAGGAGCGGGAGCGGGCCGGGAAACTGCATTCCCATGCGAAAGAGTTGATAGGAGGGGTGCTGGATAATGTGAAAAATGGCAAGGGAGTCGATGCCCGGGTCATTTCCAATATGGCGGATGAACTCACGGACTCTCTTGATCGGAATGTCAATGCGTTATCCTGTTTGTCCCGCATTCGTGAGAAAGACAGCTACTTGCTGGAGCACTCCGTCAATGTGGGTATATTACTGGGTCTTTTCGCCCGCTCGATGAAATATGATCGTACCCGGATCGCGGAACTGGTTACAGCTGGAATTCTGCATGATATTGGTAAAATTCTGGTTCCCGACGAGGTGCTCAACAAGCCGGGAAGGCTGGAAGATGATGAATGGGAGGAGATGAAGCGGCATGTTGTTTATGGTGAGCAGGTATTGAGTCAGACAGAAGGCTTGCCGGATGTGGCTCGAACAGTTTGCGTTCTGCACCATGAGCGGCTTGACGGTTCGGGCTATCCGAGGAATCTGAAGGGTCAGGATATCTGCCGGTACGGCAGAATGGCAGCCATTGTCGATGTGTATGACGCCATTACGGCAGATCGGGTGTATCACAAGGGCGTGTCACCTAACGAGGCGTTGAAAAAACTGATCGATTGGAGTGTGTTTCATCTCGATAAGGATCTGGTTTATTCCTTTATTCGCTGTGTCAGTATTTACCCTGTGGGCACTGTGGTTGAATTGGATACCGGTTGTGCCGGTGTGGTGATTGAAGCCAACCCGATACACCCCAAACGTCCGATTCTTCGGGTTTTTTACAATGTCAGGCACAACCACTACCTCAATCCCTATGTGCTGGATATGTCCTCTGGCCGCACAACAGAAGAGATTGTGGGTACCGTTGACACCGGGGAGCTAAACATCAAGGTAGGGGACTTTTTATAATTCTGTCTCAAGAGGCTTTGCAGGGGGGCGGCCCAGAGTGGCGCTCCGGGAGCGGAGCCCCGGGGTTTGGCGGCACACGCGCAAGTAACCTCACAGGTCAGCGGCGTTACCGGGCTTCCCATCCAGCATTTCTGCTGACACCAGTACAATTCCGTTTTCGGATACATAGAAACGCTTTCTATCCTCATTGATGTCGAAGCCGATGGTGGTGCCGGAGGGGATATTGCAATCCCTGTCAATAATGGCTTTTTGAATTTTGCAATTTCGACCGATCACGACATTAGGCAGAATGACCGAGTCCTTTAACTCGCCAAAGCTGTTGACTCTCACGTTATTAAAGACCAGGCAACGATCCACCGTGCTTCCGGAAATGATACAGCCCGAAGAAATCAGGGAGTCATTGGCACTACCTCTTCTGCCCGGATCATTGAAAACAAATTTGGCAGGCGGGAGTTGCTCCTGATAGGACATGATGGGCCATGTTTTGTCGTATAAATTCAAAGGTGGTGTAACATCACACAGGGCCATGTTGGCTTCATAATAGGCATCGATTGTGCCCACATCTCTCCAGTAGCCCGGCTCTCCGGTTTCGTCATCTCTAAAGCAATAGGCATTGACATGCGTGTTGCCAATCAATCCCGGAATAATGTCCTTGCCGAAGTCGTGGCTGGAAGTCTGGCTTGAGGCATCTTTGGCCAGTTGGTCGTAAAGAAAATCTGAATGAAATACATAAATCCCCATGGAAGCGAGTGCTTTTCCCGGGTTATGAGCACAGGGATTGGGGTTTGCAGGCTTTTCGGTAAACTCGATCACGTTGTTTTTGTAATCGGCCGAGAGTACACCAAACTGCTTCGCTTCCTTCAGGTCGACCTCGATACAGCCTATCGTCATTTCGGCGCCGCTATCGAGATGTTCATGGATCATACGGCCGTAGTCCATTTTGTAGATGTGATCGCCCGCGAGGATCAGTACCAGTTTTGGAGAATGCTCGCGAATGATGTCCATACACTGGTATACCGCATCGGCGGTGCCCTGATACCAGTCTTCCCTGACTCGCTGCTGGGCAGGAACCAGGTCGATAAACTCCCCCAGTTCAGGCTTCAGGAAATTCCAGCCCTGGTTAATATGCATGTTCAGAGAGTGTGACTTGTACTGGGTCAGGATAGAAATTTTGCGAATTTTGGAGTTGATGCAATTTGACAGGGGAAAGTCGATACTTTTGTATTTGCCTCCAAAGGGAACGGCTGGCTTCGAATGCCATCGGGTCAGGGATTTCAGTCGAGAGCCGCTGCCACCAGCGAGTATGATTGCCTGGGTTCCATCTACCGCGTTACTATCCCTGATTCGTTTGTAAGCTGTGCCATGCGTGTAACTTGCAAAATCTGACATTGTTTTATTCCTGGCGATGTGCCCGCTATCGGTATCCGGGACGGTAAGCACAGTCTGGCAATCAGAAAGTGCACAGAACTAACAGGGTTGCTCTCTTTCTGGCAACCCGGAAGGGTAACAAGGTATCCTGTCACCGAATGCTAGCGGGCAAATATGATAGTAATATTACGGTTGTTACGGTTGAGAGATTTTCGTTATACAAAGAAGTTGTCCCGGGTGCAAGCATCCTGTCAGGTTCACAATCACTCCCCGGTCTCGGATCTTCTGGTGAGTCTCTCTACAACCTCTTTGGCAAAGGAGTTATTTTCAGCGATTTTTGCAAGCTCCAGAGCGGACAGCAATGCGATAGAAGAAACAAACCCGCTGACTCTGCGTAACTCATCGGCTTCCGCTTGAACTCCCTGTATGGTTTCTCCGGAGATACGGCGGTAGATTTGCTCTGCGCCTCCGTGGATCAGGCTGTTCATCACTTTCCAGTTTTTTTGTTTGATCGTGGCTATGGTGTCCACGAACCGGTTGTCAATTTGTTCCAGATCCTGAATAATCTGGTCAAAAGAGCGGTTGTTCCATTTACCTGTTGCCGGGTTCTTGATGCGGTAGGCGTTGTCTTTTTTGAAATGTTCCAGGTCTTCGTCCGTCGCGACCAGGTGGAGCCAGCAGGCTCTGACATAAGATTCGTAAATGGGGCGCATCAGTGCATAGGCAGAACCGATCAGCCGGTTTTCCACCAAAAGAAAAAATGCGGTCTGCAGTTCAAGACTGTAGTGCAGCAACCCCACCGAGACCCTGTTGCGACAGGTTTGTGGAAATGCCAGCTGTTTTACCTTGTGTGAAATCCAGCGATCGATGGCCCGGGATTCTTCGATGAAATTCATGACGCTGTGTATTCTCGTTGTTGCTTGCCTGGACAGGCGACGGTCAATGTGTTTTCGGTCTTTTATTCCTGATCCGTAAACACCATGTTTACCGTATTTTATCGTTCTGATTATAATAATCTACCGATGATCAGTGCTTTCTTCGGATTCTTTATCGACCAGGGTGAACCCATTGCTTGACAGACTCGCTACTTTCTACCAACGCACAATTATTCGTCATCCGGCTGTGACCTTGTTGTTTGTGTTACTGCTTTGTGTGCTTTCAGGATTAAAGGTGAACCAGTTTCGCCTGGATGCTTCTGCAGATTCCCTGGTACTGGAAAATGACCAGGATCTGGAGTTCTATCGCTCCATGCGTGACAGGTTCCCTTCTTCAGATGATTTTCTGCTGGTGACCTTTACCCCGCAGGCGGAACTGTTCAGTCAGGAGTCGATCGAGGCATTGACGGCTCTGAGGGATGATATTGAAGCAATGGCCAATGTGTCATCAACCAACTCTATTTTGAATGTGCCGCTGCTGTTCGGCCCGGATTTGACCCTGGACAATATAGAATCCCGTGTGCGAACCCTGGATAAAGATCCGGTGCCACTTGATCAGGCGAAACAGGCGTTGTTGTCCAACCCCTTGTATTTCAATCTGTTGATCAGCCCGGATGCACAAACCACGGTTATACAGGTTAATCTGAAAGTCGATCCGGAGTTTTATCGTTTGCTGAGTCAGCGAGAAGCGTTGAGAGAACAGCGACGGGCGGGAACACTGAGCGTCAGTCAGGCAAATGAACTGAAAGAAGTGACCGCCCGCTTTGATCGGGTGAGCAAGGAGTTGGCTGCCCGACAGGAGGCAGATGTAGCCGAAATCCGCTCAATTATGTTGCGTCACCGCTCGGGTGTTCAATTATACCTCGGTGGTGTGCCCATGATTGTTTCCGATATGATCGCTTTTGTCGACAGTGACCTGAAAACCTTTGGTCTGGGTGTTCTGGTGTTTTTGCTACTGACCCTGATCGTTATTTTCCGGCAATGGCAATGGGTGGTGTTGCCCCTGTTGTGTTGTGCTGTCACTGTCTGGCTGGAGGTGGGTTATCTGGGCCGGGTGCAGTGGCCGGTGACGGTTATTTCTTCCAATTTTGTTTCTCTGTTACTGATTATTACCCTGTCGATGACGATACATATCGTGGTGCGTTATCGGGAATTGCAACGCCTGAACCCGTCAAGCAGCCCGTCACAACTGGCGTTTGACACCGTAAAGGCGATGGCCAAACCCTGCCTTTACATGGCGCTGACGACCATCGTGGCATTTGGCTCGCTAACTCTGAGCGGTATCCGACCCGTGATGGACTTCGGCTGGATGATGACCATAGGTATTGCCGTTGCCTATGTTATGGCCTTCCTGATTATGCCCGCTGCCGTGGTGCTTTTGCCTGGCAGTCGGGCACCCGGGGTTGTCAGTGAAACCCCTTCACTGACTGTGTACCTTGCCGGATTTACCGAAAAACACGGGGGCAAAATACTTGTTTTTAGCCTGGTTCTCGCCCTTTTCTGTGGCATGGGCGTCACCCGGCTGACTGTAGACAATCGATTTATTGATTATTTCAAGTCTTCTACCGAGATTTACCAGGGCATGGTAGTGATTGATGAGAAAGTGGGGGGCACGACACCGCTTGATGTAATAATCGACGATGTTCGTCAGGAAGTGACTGAAACCGGCGCTGACCCGTTTCTGGATGATGACCCGTTTCTGGATGATTGCAATGGCGGGTTTGATCAGGACGACGGGGCTTTCGCCAGTGATTGCGAGGCAGCAGGGGAAACCGTTCGTAATACCTGGTACACCTTCAAAAAAATGGAACAACTTGAAAAAGTGCACAACTATCTGGAGTCTTTGCCGGAAACAGGCAAGGTATTATCCATTGCAACCACGTTGAAGCTGGCTCAGCAAATCAATCAGGGGAAAAAGCTCAATGCGTTACAATTGGCCTTTCTGCCTGCTGTTTTCCCGGAAAACCTGAAAGGTATTCTGATCGACCCCTATTTATCGGAAGAGTATGCCAGTGCGAAGTTTACCGTACGCCTGATTGAATCCTCGCCGGAACTAAACAGAAATACACTGATCAACAAAATTCACAGGTATCTGACAGAAGAAGCGGGCTATGAGCCCGAGCGAGTTCATTTTACCGGTATGGCGGTGTTGTACAACAACATGCTGCAGAGCCTGTTTGATTCGCAAATCAAAACCCTCGGGGCGGTATTTCTGGCCATTGCCCTGATGTTCCAGGTACTGTTCCGGTCTCTCCGCCTCGCTCTGATAGGTCTTGCACCGAACTTGCTGGCTGCCGGTTCAGTATTGGGGTTAATGGGGTGGCTGGGTGTGCCCCTGGATATGATGACCATTACCGTGGCATCCATCACCGTGGGTATAGCCGTGGATAACACCATTCACTATATCCATCGGTTTCGTCTGGAATTTGAGAAAGACCGGGATTATCTGGCTACCATGCATCGTTGTCATGGAACCATCGGACGTGCGATGTTCTATACCTCGCTGACCATAGTCATCGGTTTTTCCATTTTGGCTCTGTCCAACTTCATTCCCACGATTTATTTCGGCCTGTTCACCGGCATGGCTATGATAGTGGCGCTATTGGGGGCACTAACCTTGCTGCCCCGGTTGCTGATCTGGTTAAAGCCGTTGGGGCCTGGCGCCAATGAATGCTGATTGCTCCGCAGTTGACGCCGATCAACGGTTCGTGCCTGCCCAACAGCCAAAGCTAGACAAAAAGCGCACCTATACTCTCTCCGGAATGTATTCGCCTTATCGCCTCGGCGAACAGTGGCGCAACAGAAAGGGTGGTCAGCTTGTTCATCTGCTTCTGAGCCGGGACATCTACGGTATTGGTGGTGACAATCGACTCCAGCCCTGATGTAGCCAGTCGTTCGACTGCCGGGCCACAGAGCACGGGATGGACGGCACCGGCGTGGACACTTTTTACTCCGGCCCTGGCAAGCGTATCTACTGTTGCGATCAGGGTTCCTCCGGTTGAAATTTCGTCCTCGAAAATGACTGCGTCCTTACCTGCCACATCGCCCACGACCTGACCTTGCATCACATGGGTGTCACTTATCCGGCGCTTGTCGATAATGGCCATGGGGATAGCTAACCGTTCGGAAAACTTGCCAGCCCGCTTTGCCCCTCCCGCATCTGTGGCAACCGCCACCATGTTGGACAGGTTATAATGTTCCCTGAAGTGTTGGGCGATGGTGGGTATCGCTGAAAGGTGATCTACCGGGTAGCGGAAAAAACCATGCACCTGGTCAGCATGCAGATCCATTGTCAGTACCCGGTTGGCACCCGCTGTTTCAAGCAGATCGGCGATAAGCCTGCCGGTAATGGATATTCGGGGTGCATCCTTTTTATCCGAGCGGGCATAGGAATAATAGGGAATAACTGCCGTAATTCTGGCTGCCGACGCATGTTTCAGCGCATCAATTGCAATCATTAGTTCCATGATATGTTCGCTGACGGGTTGGGTAAAGGATTGAACGATAAAAACATCTCTCTCCCGCACATTCTCGTCAATCTGGACAAACTGGTTGTCATTTGAAAAGCGAGAAATGGTCATGGAACTGAGAGGGGTACCAAGGTGCTGGCAGATTTTTTTTGCCAGAGAAGGGTTGGAGTTGCCGCTGAAAATCTTGAGCGTGTTTTTCATAGTGGCACAGACGTTCCGTAAGAGTACATTGAGCCCGGGAGGATGATTTCAAAAACGGGAATAGTCAATGACACAGGTAAAAAAATCGTCAGGAAATCGCACTGAACGGTCGCCATAGAACAAACCCGCAGCGTGCCTTGTCTGCGGGTTTGTTCTGTTTCAGGTCAGGATGGCAGGCAGGCTAAAACGACATCCCGGAAAGCAGCATATGGGTATAGATCGATGCCATATAACCCAGAACAATTGCCCAGGACCATTTCAGGTGAGTGAAAAAAGTATAAACGCCCCGAGCCTGCCCCATAAGGGCGACGCCGGCAGCAGAACCGATGGAGAGCATCGAGCCGCCCACGCCGGCGGTGAGGGTAACCAGAAGCCACTGATTGACATTCATATCCGGAAGCATGGTCAGCACGGCGAACATAACAGGAATGTTGTCAACGATCGAGGATAATACACCGACCAGAATGTTCGCCCAGGTGGCACCCATTTGTTCGTACATCAGATGAGAAATAAGATTCAGGTAGCCAAATGCGCTCAAACCACCGACACAAAGCACGACGCCATAGAAAAACATCAGCGTGTCCCACTCGGCACGTTGCAGTTGTTGAAAAATATCGAATTTTAATATCTCACGTCCAGTGACTCTCCCGTCGTTGTCAGGCTCGGTAGCTTCTTCCTGAAATCCGGGGTCATTTCCGTCAGGATTGATTTTAAGGAAGTACCCGTAAAGATTGAGTATGCCCATACCTGTCATCATGCCCACCATGGAAGGCAGATGCAGAAAGCTGTGAAAGGTGACCGCCATGGTAATGGTTCCCAAAAACAGGGCGATGACAACAAAGCCGCCTTTTTTGATCTGTACTTCTTCGTTGTTACTGGAAGGCGTACCTTTGGGAAGAAACAGTGACAGGATAAATGCAGGCACAAACCAGTTGACGATTGACGGAATCAGTAACGCAAAGAACTCGCTAAAATGCACCATGCCTTTTTGCCAGACCATGAGTGTGGTAATGTCGCCAAAGGGGCTGAATGCGCCGCCGGCATTTGCCGCAACCACGATATTGATGCAGCCCAGTGATACGAATTGTGCGTTATCCCTGGCAACAGCCAATACAACTGCAGCCATTACGAGCGCTGTGGTCAGGTTGTCGGCGATGGGAGAAATGGCAAAGGCCAGCATTCCTGTGATCCAGAATATTGTTCTCAATGAGAAGCCTTTGGATACCAGAAAGGCACGCAGTGCGGCAAAAATGTTTCTCTCCTCCATGGTATTGACATAGGTCATCGCAGCCAACAGAAAAAGCAGCAGCTCGGCATATTCCAGAATATTGTGTTGAACCAGGTCATTTACCGAGTGTATGTCACCATGCTGGTTGAATGAAATGGCAACCAGTACCCAGATAATACCTGCCGCTACCATCACAGGCTTGGATTTTCTCAGGTGAAGATATTCCTCACCTATCACCAATGCGTAGGCAAAGGCAAAGAGAATAACAGCCAGAATACCCATCCAGGTCGCCGTCAGGTCGAGGCTGCTGGTGGTTTCGTTAGCCCATACATTGCTGGTAAATAACGCAAGAAAAGAAAATAGAATGGTTGTTCTGATTTTGTTCATTGGCGCCACCTTTAATTGCGAATCCGACTGCAGCAAATCCGGCCAAAGCGAAACCGATTCTGCCGTTCTGTTTTCAGGTTGGAGGACAGGTCTTTATTGAAAGACTAGCAGATAAAAAACAGAAAGGCGGATTGCCTGATATTTGTGGCAGGATGGAAGCAGTTTTTTTGGCTGGTATTCAGGCTTAATTCTGATTCAGAATATCGATTGGGTTGAAATTGGCGGCTGCTGTGATTTTGCTCGAAAGGTAAGCAATAGGCTGCAAACCGATAGTAATCAAGTTGAGCTAGGTAGAATTCCGCGTTGGATTTGTCGGAAATAATCAGCCCGCGCCTTTCAAGTTGAGCAACCTGTTCAGAAAGCCGGATTGGTGGCTTTGTATAAGGGGTTTTGCGGTGTGCGTGGGGTCTATTGCTTTGGGAACGGCCCATTTTTCAGCCCCCCGGAAACGAGTAACCCCTCGCGGTGCGCTGCATTCTATCTGCGAGGATAGACGAGAAGCGGGAGGGGTGTTGTTGCTGATAGGTACAAGTATTTGAGTGGCAATATCAAGTAGAATACTACTGCATGAAATGCCATGCCCTTACATTTTTGGTTTTTGAGGGGCCTATAACTATTTGATAAATAATGGTTTTTATTGATTTTGTGCGTAAGGTGAGTGCTTCATCTGGATGATTTTCAAGTCGATTTTTAACCATTGTGTCAGGCTCCATTGCGCTGTAAACAATATATTTATCGTCGTTAGTTGCTTCGAAATTCAGCATTTTCGCCCCATGCCGACGCTATTGGCTTCGTCTCGGTATCCCGGTGCGATCTGCAAATTTTCCACCCCATAAAGTGTTGGCGTATTTTGGAGCCAAAGATGATATTCGGAACCGGTCAGCGAATGTGTTGCTGAGCAATCGACGTTCCAGTGCCTTAATACATAGCCTGCAACTGCCGCCCGCACCTGGATCTTGAGCATTCCATTTGCCATTCCGTATTCGGTTTCGATAGTTTTAGGGTGTTTCAGATTAGGGTGCGGAACAATATGCATTTCAACAATGCGGTTCCATTGAATATCGCTTTCTTTCGTTTCAGACTTGGGAATTTCCGTATTGAGCAGTTTTGGTTCTGCTATACGGTTAATGACAAAGTCCGTAAACCGTTCCCTTTTCCTGTCGAAAGCTCTTGCATGCCAGCGAAGGCCGTTATCTACCAGAGCAAAGGGCACAATTTCCCGCTGGCTAAAGCCGCTGGAAAGTGAGCGATAAGCTATTTTGAGTGCCTTTTTTTGGTGAATTGCTTTGGTGATTTCTGCCAGCACATCCATATTTGGCCAGGAGAATGGAAAATTGAGCTGTGTGGATGATTCTGCTGTAACCAAAGATATGCCGCCTGATACATGATCATCTCCCAGCCCGTAGCACAATGCGGATAACGCCTGGCTGCCCTGGTAGGCAAACAGGGGCCTGAATTGATCGCCTTCGATATAGGCCCTGGCTTTTGTATCGTAGGTAAGGTTTTCAGGTGCCAGCTCTTTATAAAGGGATATATCCCGAGTCGCGGCGGCAGCTTTAATACCAAACCGGTTGACCAGATCGTTTCTGTTGACTGCGCCTAAAAAGCGTAGCTTGAAGTCTATATGGAAAAGCCTTTCCTGCTGCGCCTGGCTGATGCCTTTTAATGCTTTGTTTTCAATCAAGGGTAAGGGCCTTTGTTTTATCAATAAGAGACCAAAATAATTGTTGCCTGGTGTATCAAGTGCTGCTCGAATTTGTCGTGGATCATAATATCAGCGGTGTATATGTGTCAATAATGGTTGTTGACATCATCAAAAAGATGATGATAATGCTTTGCTATTGATTATGGATGATCCCTGATGGGCGGTTGCTTTCGGGTAGGACAAGCGTCCTGGTGTGTGAGCAAAGTGTTGTGAGCAAGATGTTGAGAAAAAAGTGTTGTGAGGAAGATGCTATGAGGAAAGCGTTTTGAGTTTCCAGGGGTTGCAAGCAACATATCGGCGTTTATTCAGCGAGAATGCCGCATGGAAGCTATTAAGAGCCGATAATGCACCTTATATATTGGCTTTTATTGCTGATTTGTTTTCTGAAGAAAGTGAAGTCCCCTACGGGCGTGCGCGAATCATGCTGGATGCAGAAATAGAGCGCAGTCGTGAATTGGGTATTTGGTCTACAGAAACCACGGCAGCAACTTATTTAAACCAGTGGATACGAAATGGTTGGTTGCGAGAAATGGATGATTCTGTAACCAGGACCGATGCCAGCGAGATCGCGCTCAGGTTCTGTAAGGGTCTGGATGAAAGAAACTCTGGCACTACTGCCTCGCATTTACGCATCGTTCAGGAAGCAGTTCGCGATTTGGCGGTTGTTATAAGCCCTGATGTAAATGAACGAGTCACCTTGCTAGAAAGTAAAAAGGCCGAGATTCAGCGGGAAATAGATGCGCTCCAGGCCGGCGTTGTGCCGGAACTTGGCGAGGTTGAGCAACGGGAGCGTGTTCGGGAAATATATCAACTTGCTTCCGTGTTAACGGGTGATTTTCGTCGGGTAGAAGACGAAATCAGGGTGTTAGACAAAGAACTGAGAGTGCAGATCATCGAAGGTGATGCGTCTCGTGGCGACATTCTTTTATCCGTTATGGAAAAAGAAGCATTGCTTTCTACCACTGAAGCCGGAAGCGCATTTGAGGGCTTCTTTCAATTGCTCTGTGATCAAAACCGATCAATGGAGTTTCGCGAACAGCTTCGCAGCATCTTGAGCAGGCCGGTCGCGAAGCAGCTTTCTGTTAGCCAGCAACAATTTTTGAATCAACTGATGCGCGAGTTAAGCCGTGAAAGTGATCGCGTTTTTCGTATCAGGCGTCGTACTGAAGAAGGCTTGCGTTCCTATATTGAAAGTGGCGCTGCGGCAGAAAATCAGGCTGTTGATCGTTTGCTATCAAAACTCGAAAGGCAGGCTGTTGTGTTGCGTGATGCAGGTGTGGACTTAAAAGCCGAAACCGCTCTGAATTTGCCTGTCGGCCCCATTGAAATCAAGTCGCCCGAATCTATGCGATTAAGAAGCCCTGACGATAAGCTGGATACTTCTGGCGTGGAAGAAAAAGCAAATAGCCGCGAGCCAAGCGCTCATGTTCTCGATTGTTTGGATGCCGTTCAAGTGAGAGAGATTGCACATAAAACATTCGACGCTCTCAAAGCGCATGGCCCAATGTCGATAGCAGGGCTGGCTGCAAAGAATCCATTGAAGTCGGGCCTGGAGGAGCTGGTTGCCTGTTTGCGAGTGGCTAAAGCCGTGGGTGCAACGGCCCTGGAGCAAAAAGAAGATGTGGCTCTGACGGATAAGTACGGCGTGATGTTGAAGGCATCCATTCCAACTTACTTGCTGACGCCTGATTTGTTCCCTGAAGACATTGATGAGCTGCCGTTATAAGGAAAAACCATGACTAATAATTCTCCTCCGAATAGTTTCTTTTCTCTCGTTAAGGGCAATGAGAGTGCTGATAAGCAGGGTTTTGATGTTGAGGAAGTTGCTGATAATGGAATGGTCAAAGCCGAGGTGCTGGATAATCAGTCTGCTGAAAATGTTGACGCTCTGAATGCTGGTAATGCCATAACGCCAGGTGATTCTGCTATGCCCCATGATGCACGGCGGGTGCTGGTACATTTAATGCGACAAGGTTCGGTGATGGCTGCGCAAAAACCCAAACTGTTTGCCTTGCTTTGTCGTCATGAAGTCGTAATAAGAAAGCATTTGTCGGAAGTTTATCTACAGCTAATTCTGGATCAAAAAACGGGTGTGGCGTTTGTCGCCAGTGCCGATTATCAGAATGACATCAGGGTTAATGCCGCGTTCGGCTCTGAAGGCGATAGTGAAGTGGCAGATGATCTGGAATTGGGTGAATCGACAACATTGATTGCAAAGAGAACGCTATCGCTGTACGACACTCTGATATTACTGGTTCTTAGAAAGCATTATCAAGACAGGGAAGCGGCGGGAGAGCAGAAAATCACGATAGATATTGAGCGCCTGGAATCCTGTCTTACACCTTTTCTACCCATTACTGATCATGCGTCTAAAGATCGTAAAAAGCTGGTGGCGAGAGTCAAAGAGATGGTGAAAAGGAAAGTGCTGTCAACCATTCGCGGCGCTGAAGACCGATATGAAATAACCCCGATTATTCGCTATGTGGTCAGTGCGAGTTTTTTAGAATCCATGTTGGCCGAGTATAGCCTGTTGGCGCAACAAACAGCAGGTGCTTCGGTTCAAACAGGCCCTTTTGATAACAACAGAAACGAAAGAATTGGTGAAGCCAATGAGCAGCCTTGAGCCGAATAACAGCCTTGAGCTAGATAACAGCCTTGAGCTAGATAACAGCCTTGAGCTAGATAACAGCCTTGAGTCGAATAAAAGCCCGACGGCAACACAAGCCGATTTGTTTCCTAAAGGCCAAATAAAACTGGCGGAGCTGTCGGTATTCAATTGGGGCTCTTTTGATGGTTTGCATACGGCCGCTATCGACCCCGATGGAACCCTGGTAACAGGTGATAACGGTTCGGGTAAATCCACTTTTATTGATGGCTTAATGGCGCTGTTGTTACCTGCAGGTAAAGCTACGTTTAATGTTGCGGCGGCTCAGGGAGATCGCTCGGATAGATCGCTATTATCCTATATGCGCGGCAGTTTTGGCTCCGCTCACGATGGTTCTTCTACCCGTGTCAAGAGTAAACGCGAGAAAAATGTTGTGACCGGGCTCAGGGCGCTTTACCAATGTGAGGATGGTTCAAGTGTTACCCTGGCAGCCTTGTTTTGGACAACCAGCTCAACCAATACACTCAGCGATGTAAAGCGAGTGTATCTTGTTGCAAAAAGGAATATGCAACTTAAAGAATTGTTAGGCGCTTTTGGTGAAGGTAATACAAGGCAACTGAAACAATGGCTACGAGATGACCCTGCAATTACCGATTGTGATAGCAACTTTAGTGATTACCAGGAACTTTACCGCAAGTATTTATACATGGATAACAAAAATGCGCCTGCTTTGTTGTCTCGTGCCCTGGGCCTCAAGAAGATTGATGATCTTACCAGGCTTATCCGTGAATTGGTGTTAGAGCCCAGTGGTGTGAAAGAGGATGCGCGAAAAGTTGTTGAAGAATTTTCCGACCTCGTTGCCATCCATGAAAAACTGATTGATGCTAAAGAGCAAAAGGCTCATTTGAGCAGATTGCCTGAGCTTTCAGAAACCATCGCTGCATCCAGGCTGGCCCTTGAAAAGTTACAGCTTCAGAAAAATCATTTGGGTGTTTACTTTGGCGAAGCGCTTGCAATGCTCTGGGCTAACAGGCTGAGTGAGCTGGAAGAGGCGTTGGAGGCGCTTCGCAGGTCTATTGTTCGCGCCGAAACAGAAGAGAAAGATGCGCAGGGCTCGGTTGAAAAAAGGCATGAAGAATATCTCAGCCTTGGTGGCGATAAGATTGAATCCCTGAAAAAAGATATTCAGCATGCTAAAGACAAGCTTAACGCCGTTATACAAGCATCTTCGCGCTATCAAAGTGACTGTCGTAGCCTGGAATTGGATGCAGAACTGAATGAAGAGCATTTTATTGCTAATCAGCGCAAAGCCACATTAAAGCTGGAAAAAATCGAAGACGATACCAAACAAAGCCAGGATTATTTTGGTGGCATTGCGGCACAGTTGAGCGAACAACAGCAACACTTGAGCGATATTAAAGACGAGATACGGGAGATAGAAGCTCGCCCTGATTCAAACATCGATGTTCGCTATCAGCAACTTCGTGATGAAATGATAGAGTCTCTTCATTTATCGGGTGATGAGCTGGTTTTTATCGGCGAATTACTCGATGTTAAAGACGATGAGAAAGCCTGGCAAGGCGCTATCGAGCGTGCGTTAGGCGGTCTGAGAACGACTTTATTAGTCCCACAAAAGAGCTATTCCATGGTGACGCGCTGGCTCAATGTGCGGCATACCGGCTTACATGTGCGGGCACAGGTTGTTTCTCGCGACAAGTCGGCCTCGTCATTTAGTAACAGTAAGGGCCCTTCAAACTTTACTGAATTTAATGAGCATGGTTACCTTCGTAAACTGGTATGGAAAGATCATCCCTATCGTGATTGGCTTAAAGGCCACTTGAATAAGTTTGATTTGCGGTGCGTGTCCGGCACCGATGAGCTTGATGCGACGCCATTCTCGATGACACGGGAGGGCCTTGTGCATATGGAGCGAGGCCGTTTCGAAAAGAAAGATCAGCGTAAGATAGATGATCGCAGAAGTTGGAGTCTTGGGTTTTCCAATAAGTCACGCCTGATACTTTTAAATGCTGATAAAAATGAAGTGGAACTTCGCCTGGCGGAGTTGGGTATAACTTTATCTGAGGCAAGAAAGGCACTCAACAACATAGCTGAAAAAGCCAAGTTGTGGGAAAGAATTAATGGTTATGCCTGGGAGCAAATAAACGCACCTTATTGGCAACAACGCCTGGACACGGTGACTGTTGATCTGGAAAAACTTGAGCAATCTGGCGGAAGCCTTGAGCTGGCTAAATCTCGTTGGGATACAGCCAAGCAGCTATTGCAAGAAATTCAGAAAAATAAAGAGCAACTCAAAAAAGAGGAAGGCGCATTAGAAGCCAGGAAGGATGATGCCCGGCGACACACTGAAAAATATCGTTTGCTGGCATCCACAGGGATGAGTGATGAGGTCAGAGCGCTTCTTTTGGCCAGAATTGGCGTTGTCACATTAGATACCGCTGATCAACAACCGGAGTTCGAAAAGTCTCTGGATCGAGAGTTGGAAAAGGTTCGTTCCGCCAAAAGCAGCGCTGAAAACGCAGCAAATGGTATTATGGGCTCGTTTAGAGGAAAAGATAAATGGCAGCCCCTTACCGTTGATTGGCCTACAGGGTTGGATGGGCTGCCAGACTATTTGGAACATTATGCCTATATTGAAAAAGAGGGATTACCCGAGTTAATCGACCAGTTCAAAGAGCGTTTAAATAAACACGCAACCCAATCTTTGGCTCGAATTAAAACCAGGCTGGAATCTGAACGGGAAGATATATTAGAACGGATCGAAACGATCAATGGTGTGTTAAAACGTACTGAGTTCAAGCAAGGCAGTCATTTAAAACTTGGTTCAAAACGCGAAAAGTATCCACATGTTCAGGAGTTTGAGCGCAAAACCAGAAGTGCGCTAAGTCAGGCGACAAGTGATGATCATGAAGCCCGGTTTAACCTGTTGGCAGACGTTGTGAACATTCTTGAGAAAGCGAGTGCACCGGGAACCTCTAATAATATGGAAAGTTTAAGGTTGTTGGATCCAAGGTATCAGATGTCGTTCTTTGCTGAAGAAATTGATTCACAGACTTTAAGTGTACGCGATGTGCTTGAATCAAGTAGTGGCAAATCAGGCGGTGAGAAAGAGTCCTTTGCTGGTACTATTGTGGCCGCGAGTCTTGCTTATGTATTGACTCCAGATGGATATGAAAAGCCTGTTTATTGCACGGTGTTTTTGGATGAGGCATTTTCGAATACCGCCGAGGCAGTGAGTCGAAGGGTGCTTCGTGTGTTTAAAGAACTTCATATACACGTCAATTTAATTACGCCGTATAAAAACCTGAATTTGGCACGAGAGTCTGCGAGATCATTGCTCATTGCCGAGCGAGATCCAGAACTTCATGAAAGCCGCTTGTGCGAGGTGACATGGGAGGAGATTGATCGGCGTATGGCGGAGCAAAAGCGCGCTGCGATTGGTTCTTCGTTAGATGACGAAATCGCCGCTGAAATCGATCTGGTCAGAATGTAATGAGCGCCGTGTCAAAAACGTCTTGGGGCTTACTGCCAGAAGATGTCCGGCAAACGCTGAAGGTGAAGTGTTGGCAGAACCCAAGAAAACTGAAAAGCTTGTTGAGTGGTGAACAGTCATTTCCGTTAGTCGTTCCTTTGAAGCCTCCAAGGGGAAATGCGGCAATCCTGAATATTCGCCACTTTCAGGATTTTGTGTTGTCCTGGAAGAGATTTTCTCAAGATTCTATTCAAAGTTCTCTTCAAGTTACCGGCCAGCAAGGAAATGAGTCCAACAGCATAGGGTGTGAGGTGATTTGGGAAAAACGAAATTACCGCTCCCTCGCCGAGCAGGATATTCCCACGCACTTGATCATTGCGGATGTCGGCTCACTTGCCTGTTTGCTTGGGCCAGATGAAGAGCGTCAGCTACAACGCTGGTTGGTGAAAATCCGCTATGTTTTTGAATCGCTACGGTTACAATCCCTTTCACTACAAATCAATGGCCATCAAGCCAGCTCTCGTCAAAATGATTGTGACCATAAATTATTCCAGGCATTAATTGATCACCTGGCAACATTAGATAGTTTTGAACAGGGGGATTTAGAGCTGTTGATCAGATTATTGCCGCAGCTACAAAAAGGAATGGGGCGAGGGTGTTATCTCAGGGCGCTGCCTGTGACTTTTGTGGATACCAAATTCATCGAAAAAAATCTGCGAATAATTGAGTCTGTTGTTGCGGCCCTGGTTGATAGGGATGTTAAAGATGCGGGTTTGATGAGCTGGCTTGATTGTAAAGAAAAGCCGAAGGACTGGCTGTTGATCAAGCCTCTCTGTGAAGAAACCAGGGAGCTGTTGGGTGGCCTGCCATTGCTTCGCCTGTCCTCAGACACTTTGCAAGATTTTGCACTGCCTGCAAGAAATATCCTGGTGATTGAGAACGAACAGTCCTGTTTGGCGCTACGGGATATTCGTAACACGATAGCGGTTTCGGGAGGCGGCAAAAATGTTTCATGGATGAAGGCAGGCTGGTTGGCAGGCAAAAATGTTGGCTACTGGGGAGATATTGACTCTGAAGGATTGTCCATTTTAAGTGATGCCAGAAGTAAGCTGAGTAGTATTACTCCACTAATGATGGATGAGCTGACGGTCAAGGCTTTCGAAGAGCGCATGGTGCCAGAGCCTGACCCGGTATCCAGAGAGCCGGTTGCCTTGACAGAAAAAGAGCTGGCTCTGTATAAAGATTTACGTGCTGACCGGTATGTTGGCAAGAGGCTTGAGCAAGAGCGGCTGCCTATGGAGTATGTTGTACAAAACATCGACGCCTGGCTGCACTGCACGATGCGCGGCACTGTATGATAACAGTAAAGCTGCTACCAGCAATCGGTGTTTTACCGGATAGCAACTTGCACTCCAGGTCTGAAGCGATGGCCGTTGCCACCGCTACTTCGGCAATGGGCCAAAAACACGATCCGTGAATTTGACATACCAGGCAGCAGACTGCACCTGAATAATATAGGCAAGTGCAATAACCAGTGCCGCATTCGCTCCTTCCGGGCCAAAGGCATTCATGGCTATGGCAAGGGCAATCGACAGATTTCGCATTACAGTGCCATAAACGAGTGCTATGGCATCGCCGCGTTGAAAAAACAGTCGCCCGACAAGGGTGGAAAGCAGAAAATTGGCCGCATACAGTATGAGCAGCGGTATAAATATTCCCAACAGCATCTCTGGTGCCGAAATCACGCTCGGGGCTTTCAGTGTCATGGCTACAAACACAATTCCGAGAACACCAATTGTAGAGAGCGCAGGGAATTTCGGTGCCAGATTCGTTTTAAAATTATCCATGCCGACATTTTTTACCAACAGTGTGCGTGTGAGGAAGCCGACAGCCATGGGCAGGAAGACAATGAGGCCGATTTGCTGCAGAACCCGCGCAAAATCGATTTCGACCTCTGCCCCCAGCAGGGTTTTGACGTAAAACGGAGTCAGTATGGAGCCAAGCGTCAGGCCAATCACCGTCATGTTGATGGCCGCTCCCATATTGCCTTTGGCAAACCCTGTCCAGGAAATTGTCATCCCGCTGGTAGGCAGAAGAGAGGCGAGCAGCAATCCGAGAGCCAAATAGGGTTCGTTCGGGAAAAAGACTCGTCCCATACCCCAGGCAAAAAAAGGAATAACAAGGAAATTGATTGCCTGGGTGATTCCCTGGAGTTTCGGGTTCATGCCCTTTGCCAGATTCTTGATGTTGAGCGTGACCATCATCGGGTAGACCATAAGAAAGGTAAGGGGGATGATAAGCTGCTTCATCCACTGCACTTTTTCTGCACCGGAAATAACGCCGACAACGAAACCGGCAATCATTACAACAGGAATTGCGTAGATAAGGTTTTTATTTATCGAGATCAGTAGCTTCCACATGGTTCTTCTCCTTGACCGGACGGGATTTCTGGCTTCTTTTTGCCCGAATGCAAAGGAAACAGGCGATCTATCAAGGAGCCAAGTATAGCTCTTTTTTTATTTCATGGTATCTGCCCACGGAGGCTAATATCAGGAAAACGGCGAGTTTGTGGCAGAGGGTCGGCATAAAAAAACCCGGATGACTCGAAGAGAGTGTCCGGGTTTTTCGGCTGGAAGCGGTTGATCAAGTATTACTTGATTTTTGCTTCCTTATAGATCACATGCTTGCGAATGGTGGGGTCATATTTTTTGATCGCCATTTTCTCGGGCATGTTACGCTTGTTTTTGGTGGTCGTGTAGAAGTGACCAGTACCTGCAGATGAAACCAGTCTAATTTTATCTCGCATAATCCGGCTCCTTAAACCTTCTCGCCACGGGCACGCATCTCGGTCAGAACCTTGTCGATACCCTTTTTATCAATGATACGCATTCCTTTGGTGGAAACACGCAATTTAACAAAACGCTTCTCGCCTTCGATCCAAAAGCGGTGTGATTGCAAATTGGGCAAAAAACGACGCTTTGTTTTATTGTTTGCGTGAGAAACATTGTTCCCGGTGATCGGGCGCTTGCCCGTTACCTGACACACTTTGGACATGATAAACTCGCCTCCAACTACTCAGTTTTAACACTCTGTTTTCAATTTTGTTTGTTCGCTACTCTTTAATTTAAGGTTAATTGACTCAATGCCAATTAACCTGGCGCCAATCACACCAAATTCTGTTCATTTGAGGCGAAAAAATCCATAGCATGGAACCACCCCCAACTAAAGAGCGCAACTTTATACCAGAAAAATCGATAAATGGCAAAATAAATCCGTTCGGATTCTTCTATTGCTGGCAGAGTGAACCGTGCTGAAAACAAAGCGAACCGGTCAGATTAACTGCCTTTCGGCCATTGATACCACTTGATTGCCAGCCACTATCATATGATCCAGCAAACGGATATCCACAAGTTCCAGAGCCTGGCGGAGCTGCCTGGTGATCGCGATATCCGCATGGCTGGGTTCCGGGTGACCGGATGGATGATTGTGAACGGCGATAATGGATTTGGCATTATATCCAAGAGCCTGTTTCACCACCTCACGAGGGTAAACCGAGGCGCTGTCAATGGTGCCCCGAAACAATTCTTCAAATTCTATGACCTGGTTTTGAGTATTCAGATACATGCAGCAAAATGTTTCGTGCGGGCGCCCTTTCAGGCGACTGTGAATAAACTCACGCACGCAAGATGGTGATGCCATATTGTCGCCGTAGTTGATAGACTCCCGCAAATACCGGCGAGTGAGTTCCACGACAGCCTGTAATTGCGCATACTTGGCACTGCCAAGCCCGGGCACCTGAGTGAACTGTTCCAGCGAGGCATCGAGCAGTGCGTTCAGGCTGCCAAGGTGGGTGAGCAGGTCTCTGGCAAGTTCTACGGCGCTTTTCCCCCGGATACCTGTTCGCAGAAAAATTGCCAGCAGTTCGGCATCGGACAGGCTGGATACCCCGAAAGTCAGGAGTTTTTCTCTTGGCCGCTCTCCCTCTGGCCAGTCTTTGATTGACATTGGCTTCATCCTTGAAGTAATGATAGTTGGTTTGAAATGATCGTTGGTTTGAAGTGATATTTAGCGCTTCAGGTGGTATCTTACCTCATTTTCAGCACAGGAAAGAGAAAAGTGTCCCGGAAGCGTATTATTGTTGGTATTACCGCAGGCATTGCTGCCTATAAATCGGCGTATTTGGTGCGAGAACTGGTGAAGCAGGGCTATGAGGTGCGCGTTGTAATGACGCCGGGAGCCAGGGCATTTATTCAGCCTCTCACGCTTCAGGCGTTGTCGGGCAACCCGGTTCGGGACAGCTTGCTGGATCCGGCTGCAGAATCGGGAATGGGGCATATCGAGTTGGCCAGATGGGCCGATTTGATTGTTATTGCGCCGGCAACAGCGGATTTTATGGCACGAGTGGCGCATGGCATGGCTGACGATTTGTTATCGACGGTTTGTCTGGCGAGCGAAAAGATTGTCGCCATGGTGCCTGCCATGAATCAGGCCATGTGGCTTAACCCTGCGACACAACGAAATGTGGCCCTGTTTCGTGGTGATGCGGGCTGCCTGTCCAGATTCCTGATCTGGGGGCCGGAAGAAGGCGATCAGGCCTGCGGAGATACCGGCCCTGGCCGCATGCTGGAGCCGACAGTGATTGTGGATCAGGTTCGCGCCTGTTTCGGGAGTGCCGACCTGTCTGATGGTTTTTCCGGTCAGCTGGCTGGCAAGAAAGTGGTTATCACTGCGGGCCCAACCCGGGAAGCTCTTGATCCGATTCGGTATATCAGCAATCACAGTTCCGGGAAGATGGGTTTTGCACTGGCTGCAGCCTGTCTGAAAGCAGGCGCCCATGTGGTGTTGATTTCCGGGCCGGTGACCCTGTCCGGGCCGCAGGGAGTGCGTCGGGTCGATGTGGTTTCTGCCAGGGATATGTATACGGCATGCGTAAAGGAAGTCGATGATGGTTGTGACATCTTTATCGCTACCGCTGCGGTTGCAGACTATCGCCCATCCGATATTGCAGACCAGAAAATAAAGAAAAACCGGGAAAAAATGACAGTTAATCTGGTAAGGAACCCCGATATCGTTGCCTCGATTGCCGGGCGCGACAAGCGGCCTTTCACGGTCGGATTCGCGGCTGAAACGCAGAATGTTGAAGACTTTGCCCGCGACAAGTTGCGCCGCAAGGCGCTGGATATGATCGTTGCCAACGACGTGTCTGAAGACGGAATAGGTTTTAATTCAGATGAAAACGCAGTGACCATGATCTGGGAGGACGGTTCCTGTCGTTTACCCCGACAATCAAAATATGATATGGCGGTGCATATTGTAAGTAAGATTGCAGACCGGGCCGGCCAGAAGCGTGATCAAGAGGCGTGAGTAGAAGCCTTTGTAACTGCGGCTTTTGGTTGTTTGCGGCTGTGCAATAAAAAAAACAGTGAGCTTGATCCGCTATGAGGAGTGCTTTATGAAAAGACAGATCGAGATGAAAGTCGTGAACCCCCTGTTGGAACAGTACGGCTTGCCCGATTACCAGACTCCGGGCTCGGCTGCCCTTGATCTTGTTGCCTGCATCGATGCCGAGAAAACCATACCGGCCGGGGAAAACGCGCTTATCGGTTCAGGAATTGCGGTCAACATTCAAGACCCCGGGCTGGTTGCTGTTGTTGCCAGCAGAAGCGGGCTGTGTCTCAGGCACCAGGTACGTGTCGGGCAGGGGATGGGTGTGGTGGATAGTGATTATCATGGTGAAATCGGTGTAATTTTACAGAACGACTCCAGCGACGCTTACATTGTTCGGCCTGGAGACAGGATTGCGCAATTATTGTTTATGCCAGTGGTTCAGGTGGCACTAAAACAGGTCGATGAGTTTACAACCCGAACCGAGCGGGGAGCCGGCGGTTTCGGTTCAACCGGAAAATAACGGCCCAGGGTATATTTTTATTAAAGTTTTTCTATACTTGATAGTGTAATTATTATACTGGATAGTGGAATTACCATAATAGCGCTCTTTTATGCTCACTATCTGGTCAAGCATAACGATCCTGTTTACCTGATATGATTCACATAAAGGCTCTGATCGCCAATGAAACTGTTTAAAAAGTCCGACAACGATACCGATACATCATCCTCAGAGGCTCCGGGCCCTGCGTCAAGGAGCACGAAGGCAAAAGCTGTTGCCGGAAATTATAAAAAAATGTCTACCAGTCAGTATGTTGCCATGGTGGTCGTTTTTCTGTTGTTTCTCGCCAGTGCCTTTGCGGTAGATCAGATTGTGCTGAGTTCGTCGGACTCGGCCGCAATGGAGCGGCAAAGTCGCGACGGAGCGTCCCTTGTCAACGGGGTGTTCGAGCACCAGGTGAACTATTTGTCGACACAAGCCAGGGCAATAGCCGATTCAAAAATGGTCAGACAAAGTCTTGCCGATATCGGGCGCTTTAACAGGGAGCAGTCTCTTCCGCAGGTATTCCCTTATGTGTTAAAGGCCTATCTGTTCAAGCAGGGTGCAATAAAGCTGCAAATGGATAATGGCGAGAAACTGAGCTTTGCCAGCCTGGATATGCTCAAGCGGACGGCCAGGGGCGAAATGATCCAGCCGGAGGCGTTTTTGGTTGATGGTCAATGGTATATACAGATCGCCCGTGCGGTTAAGGATCAATCCGGTGAAATACAAGGCTTGATATTGCTGATGTACTCGCCAGAGCTGTTTTCGGATTTGCTGCAGGGCGTAAAAGGAAAAGCGTCGCTGATTCAGGTTCAGGGCGATTATGAAAAGGCGTTTGTTGAACAGGGGCGGGGTGAAGGTGCGACCTACACCTTCAACTCTTCGACGGTGAAAGCGTGGAAGCTGGCTTATCAGTTGCCGTATTCAGGCAGCTTTTTCGATCATACTCTTTATTGGGGGGTAATGATTGCGTGCAGTTTGTTTGTGGCTTTGGTTGTTTTTCTGATTATCAGACGGTTGCTGGGTAAAGTGCAAAAGGATGTTATCGATGTGACCCAGTTTGCGAATAACCTGTTGTCGGGAGAGAGAACGCGGGTACCTGAATTCATATTTGGCAATTTTTATGTGATGGCCCGCAATCTGGAACGAACCTCCAAAACGGCAGACGTGAAGGCCAGGGAACTGCAAAAAGGGGCGGCAAGAAAAAAAGGTCAGAGTGCCGCTGCCTCTGCGTTGTCTGGAAAGGGAGCTGCGCATTTCGGTGGTGCTGATCTCAACGTCGGTGTCATTGAAGAAGATGAAGATATATTGGGAATGGGGGGTACGGACGACGCCACTGCAATACCTGATTCTGACCGATCAGGTTCAGATTCGGAAGCTTTGTTTGGTGACGATGATCTGCTTTCGGATACAGCCCTGGATAATGACGTGCTGGCGGAGGAAGCGGGTCTGCTGGAAGAGGCGGAACTGGTTGACCCGGATGGCGTATTGATGGATGAGAGCCTGTTTGACGAAGCCTTTGACGAGGGGTTGGGCATCGCCGAAACCGAGCCTGTTGATGCGCCTGGAAGTGTTTTCAGAGCTTATGATATTCGCGGTATTGTCGGTCAGGAACTGACCCCCGGTTTGACTGTGAGTATCGGCCGGGCGATTGGCAGTGAAGCCAACGCACGCGGGCAAAATACCGTTGTGGTCGGCTATGATGGCCGGCTGTCCAGCCCCGAGCTTGCAGAGTCGCTGGTAACCGGGCTGGTTTCATCCGGTGTCAGGGTCATCGAGGTTGGTCAGGTGCCGACACCGGTTCTCTATTTTGCCACCTGTCAGTTGGGCACGGGGTCGGGTGTCATGGTTACCGGTAGTCACAATCCCCCCGAGTATAACGGATTCAAAATGGTGCTTGGAGGGGAAACGCTGGCCGGGGAGGAGATACAAAAACTGTATCAGCGTATTGTCGTTCAGGACTATCAAACCGGCCAGGGAAGCAGGGAACGACAGGATATTTCCCGTGACTATATGGATGCCATACTCAACGACATTGCTGTGGCGGCACCTTTGCGCATTGTTATCGATGCGGGCAACGGCGTAGCAGGGGAGCTTGCTCCTGTGATTATCGAAGAGCTCGGCTGTGAAGTGATTCCATTGCACTGCGAAGTTGATGGAAACTTCCCCAATCATCACCCTGACCCGGGCAAGCGGGAAAACCTGGTTGACCTGATCGAGGCGGTGAAACATGAAGACGCCGATCTGGGAATCGCTTTCGACGGTGACGGTGACCGATTGGGAGTTGTAACCAACGAAGGTAAAATCATCTGGCCGGACCGCTTGTTGATGCTGTTTGCAAAGGATGTGGTGTCTCGCAACCCCGGTGCTGATATTATTTTTGATGTGAAATGTTCCAGGCGCCTGAGTGCATTGGTCAGTGAGTATGGCGGGCGGCCTGTTATGTGGAAAACAGGTCACTCGCTAATCAAGAGTAAAATGAAAGAAACCGGTGCCTTGCTCGCCGGGGAAATGTCCGGCCACGTATTCTTCAAAGAGCGATGGTTTGGCTTTGATGACGCAATATACAGTGCCGCTCGCCTGCTGGAAATTCTCGGGCTGGATGAGCGTCCGGCGCACGCTATCTTTGACAGTTTTCCGGAAGATATCAGTACACCCGAGATCAATGTTGAAGTGACAGAGGAAAGCAAATTCACTATTGTTTCGGCGTTGTCTTCAACGGGACAATTTGGTGACGGAAATATCACTGATATTGATGGCATTCGTGTGGACTATGCAGATGGTTGGGGGCTGTGTCGCGCGTCCAATACCACGCCGACTCTGGTGCTTCGCTTTGAAGCAAATGACGAGGCAGCGCTGAAGCGAATCCAGACTGTCTTTCGGGAACAGTTGCTGCGCGTTGATGCGACACTTGACATACCTTTCTAGCTGGCGGTCTTCGTATCGACAGGCAAGGTACCTTTTTGAATAAATGAGCGTAAATGAATCCGATGACTCTAGATCGAACCTCCGCCGAGCAGGTTGCCTCGGTTCTTAGTAAAGCCTTACCCTACATTCAACGATTCACAGGCAAGACCATAGTAATTAAATACGGCGGAAACGCCATGGAAAGCGACGAGCTGAAAAACAGCTTTGCGCGTGATATGGTGATGATGAAGCTGGTTGGCATTAACCCTATTGTCGTGCACGGGGGAGGGCCTCAGATCGGTGAATTTCTCGACAGGTTAAATATCCCGACCCGGTTTATACAAGGAATGCGGGTGACAGACAGTGAGACCATGGACGTGGTCGAGATGGTGCTGGGTGGCCTGGTGAACAAGGATATCGTGTCTTTAATCAATAAAAATGGCGGGTCGGCGATAGGGGTAACGGGTAAGGATGGTGACTTTATTCGTGCTCGCAAAATGGAAGTTCGTTCTGTCAGCCCCGATATGCTGAAGTCCGAGATTATTGATGTGGGTCATGTAGGTGAAGTGGTAAGTGTCAAGAAGAGCGTTATCAACCTTTTGACCAACGGAAATATGATTCCTGTGATTGCACCGATTGGAGTCGATGCACATGGCAGATCCTACAATATCAATGCGGATCTGGTTGCGGGCAAGGTCGCCGAGGTGCTTGATGCAGAGAAATTGATATTACTCACCAATATTACCGGCCTGCAAGACAAAAAAGGCAAAGTGTTAACGGGTCTCGATACCGCTCAAGTGGCCTCATTGATTAAAGACGGTACGATTTACGGTGGCATGCTGCCCAAAATCAACTGTGCGTTGTCAGCAGTCAATAACGGGGTGACCTCCGCCCATATTATTGATGGCCGGGTGGCACATGCCACCTTGCTGGAGATTTTCACCGATGAAGGGGTGGGCACCCTGATCACCAACGCCCGCTGAGACTGTTGTGGTCTGATAGAATCGGGCACCAACCAATTGGTTACAACGAACTGACGAACTGCAAGTGTTTTGCTTTCTTTTTTTGGGGTGTTCAGGCCGGTGCGGGGTGTTCAGGCCAGTGCGGGGTGTTCAGGCTAGTGGTAGGTATCAACCTCCCGCTCTCCTTTGACGAGGTCTCTGCCCTCACGCTTGGCGGCATACAGGCACTCATCAGCGCGGTGAATGAGTGTGTCTGTCGATTCATCATGTTTATAAATTGCCACACCGGCGGAAACCGTTATCGTGCCAATTTGCCTGTTCTCCATGCTGTCTGTCAGGTTGAGCATGCCGATCCGTTTTCGGATGTTTTCGGCAACGGCTATGGCGGAGCTATAGTCCGTATCAGGCAATACCAGGGCAAACTCTTCGCCACCGAAGCGGGCCACGGTGTCTTTGCCCTTTGTGTTTTTCTTGAGTGTTGAGGATACAAACTTGAGCACTTTATCGCCAGCCAGGTGGCCAAATTTATCATTGATCTTTTTGAAGTGGTCAATATCAAATATGACCAGACTTAACGGTGTTTCTTCCTGTTCGGACAGTTGGGCTGCATGAGCCAGTTCAGAATCAAATGTTGCGCGGTTGGCTGCATGAGTGAGCGGGTCTGTGGCGCTGGCGACGCTCAGATTTTCGATTTCCTTGCGCAGGCTGTGAATCTCCTCTGCCATTGTTTTCAGAGACTGTTTCATGGAACGGGTTGATTCTTCCTGGCTTTTGGTCTGGAGGATCAGGTCAGATACCAGCTTCCTGACAATGTCAATGTTGTTTTCCCGCTCCATTTGTTGAGTGAATTTTTCTAAAACAGAGCCGTATTCGGTCAGGTCTTTCCCACTGGTACCAACGCTGGATAGCAACTCTTCGATCAGGCTTCTGACTTCGACCTGAATTTTTTCAAGCGCGGCATTTTTTTCGTTTTCGATATAGTTTTTGTAAAGGGTAGCATTCAGTTTTTCCGTAAATTCTACATTTTCTTTAATGTAGGAATCGATGGTGCTCGAAAGCTTCGGGTTGTGGCCCGATATATATTCGTACCAGACAGCGTAGTTTTCCGGTGTTGCAGGGATGCGCCGCTTGTTCATTTCAGGCAGGGTTCGCTTTAAATATTGAATCACCTGGTTCAGGTGGCTTCGGCGATAATTTCTCATGTTGCGCATGTTCCAGGTAGTTCCGCGAAAAAACAGGGTATACCGGGTTTAGGGTGAGATAAGGTAACTGCCGGGTTCCCATGTATATGGTTCCCACGCATCACGTATATAGTAGTCAAGCCTGTCAGATTTTCAAGAAAGTCAACAAGATCGGTAATCTGGCCTGCCCGAACAGGCCGCCTGCAAATGGCAGGCAACCCTCCCCACCGATCGTTTCAGTAAAATAGTGAAAGATAGTTTGCATCCTGGTGTATACTGAACGAGGTATCACTGATTTAACCTTAACCTGTATGTTTCCATGGTGACCGGGTACAATGAAGCGTGTTTTTGGTGTTTTGTTTGTCTGTATCTTGTTGATCCCTCTGCTGTTTAAAGGGTTGCTCTGGTTTCAGGTGACGACACAGTTAAAAGAAACCAGGAAAGCATTCGAACCCTATGGCCTGTTGGAGTGGGGCGGCATTTACTCCACCTTTGACGGCAAAATTGGTGTGTCTGACTTTGCTGTTACCCCCTTTCAGTTGAAAGACAGTGTCATGGTTGAATCGTTAGAGGTTGATTTCGGCAGCCTTGAGGAGCTGCTGAAAGCCGCCTTGCCCATGCTTGAAGGCAAATACCCTGATTCGCTGACGTTCCTTGTAAAGCAGGCTCGCCTTGTTTTGTCAGACTCCTCTCTTGCGGCATTGAAGACGGATAACGAGCGCCTTGCCAATATCAGCCCGGCACGAATCCATGCCTGTGGTGATGTGAAGATGTTGAGCGGGCGTGAGTTAAGGGCAATGGGGTTTGACGCGGTCGAATACAATGCCATGCTGTCCTATCAATTGCATTCCGCTGACGGAAGGCTTGATGTCGTCGGGTTGGTTGAAGCATTGGGCATGGGCGAGTACAGTGTGAAAGCACGTTTGGCCTATCCCGGTGGTTACGTTTCACTTGGGCAATTGCTGAGTGATTCAACGGTTAAAGCGCTCTCGGTTCAAATGAAGGATCTCGGGTATTACCGCCGGTTGGCTTTCCTTTGTGGCAGGCTGAATCATTTAAGTCAGTCAGAATACATAGCCGCCTCGTTACGGGAGTGGGAAAAAAATCTGTTGCAGTCGGGTATCTCTATCGCTCCCGGTTTTATTGCATCATTGAATGAGTATATGGCCATGGGTGAAAAACTGGAATTAATGGTCAGGCCTGAAAACGGCTTGTTTGCTCCCTTCCTGTCTGCCGGTGACAAGGATGGAGCTATCGTCGATCTGGAGACCGTTATTGGTGGGCTCCGACCTGCTTATGCGTTGGCCTCTGGCCCATATCGACCATTGACTGTCCGAATCGATAAAGCCCGGTGGAAGCGGGTATTGATTGACCCTGCGGAACTTGAACGTCGCCGGAAGGAAGAGCGCAGCAAGGGGAGCGCCAACTCCCAGGTCGTGATTGAAAGGAAATTTGTGCCTGTGCAAATCGGTTCGTTAAACCGGCACTCGGGAAAGAAAGTGCGTGTTACCGACTTGCAGGGCAAGGTTTATCAGGGTGTGCTGGCAGAAGTTCTGGAGAATAAAATAGTGGTCACCATTATGATGGACGGAGGTTCGTTCTCTTTTCCTGTTAATCGCGAGTCCATTCGATTGGTCGAGATTATGAAAGCTGTCAAAGTCAAAAAAACGTCTCCCGAAAATGCTCTGAACAGAGGAACCCCCTGATATGACCATTAGTCGACTCCCCGATTTTAAAAGCATGCTGTCCGAGTTGATAGCTACACCTTCGATCAGTTGTTCATGTCCTTCCTGGGATCAAAGTAATCGTCCGGTTATCGACTTGTTGGCTGGCTGGTTTGCCGAGTTGGGTTTTTCCTGTGAAATACAAACGGTTGATGAGGCCAGGGGCAAATATAACCTCCTCGCAACCAGGGGAAAAGGAACGGGAGGGCTGGTACTTTCCGGCCATTCGGATACGGTTCCCTATGATCAGGGAGCCTGGAATCACGATCCGTTTACGCTGACAGAGAAGGATAATCGCTTTTTCGGGCTTGGCACCTGTGATATGAAAGGATATTTTGCCGTTGTTGCAGAAGCAATCCGGTCATTGGGTGATATTGAGTTCAAACACCCTGTTGTGGTGTTGGCAACAGCCGATGAGGAAAGCTCCATGTCCGGCGCAAGACAGATTGCCGAATCCGGAAAATCACTGGGCCGGTGCGCGGTAATTGGCGAACCGACCTCTCTCATCCCCGTGCGCATGCATAAAGGCATTCTCATGGAGGTGATCAGAATCCGTGGTCAGTCCGGGCATTCATCAAACCCGGCTTTGGGGCGCAGCGCACTGGACTGTATGCACGCAGTTCTCGGCGAGCTTGTTGCCTGGCGCCAATGGCTCCAGCAGCACTACCATCACCCCGGGTTTGAGGTGTCGGTTCCCACTCTGAACCTTGGTCACATTCATGGTGGAGATAACCCCAACAGAATTTGCGGGTTCTGTGAATTGCAATATGACTTGCGTCCGCTACCCGGGATGGATATCAATCAGTTGCGGGAGGACATCAGCCGTCGTGTCAAGCCTGTTGCCCAAAGGTTTGAAACAGACATTCAGGTTGAGCCCCTGTTTCCGGGGGTGGCCCCTTTTGAAACTCCAGCTGATGCAGAACTCGTTCGTATGAGTGAAAAACTGACCGGTTGCCCGGCTGAAAGTGTTGCGTTTGCGACGGAAGCGCCTTTCCTGCAAAATACCGGCCTGGAAACAATTGTCCTGGGGCCCGGTTCCATTGATCAGGCCCACCAGCCGGACGAGTTTCTTGCTTTTGACCAGATTGGCCGGTCAGTTGAGCTGATCCGGAAGTTAATCATACATTATTGCAGTTAATCCTTTAGTTAATCCTTTATTCAGTTAATTCCGAGACTTTTCATGCCCGACATTACTTTTGCCAGGGAGCAGGACTGGCTGTTCTGGTTTCGCCAGTCTTCCCCCTATATTAATGCGCACAGAGGCAAAACAGTGGTGCTTGCTTTTAGCGGATCTGCGCTTGAACATGACAATCTGGTCAATATTATTCATGATATCGTGTTGTTAAACAGCCTGGGTGTACGGATAGTGCTGGTTTTTGGTGCTCGTCCTCAAATTGATTTCGCTTTGGCATCGGCGGGCATCGAAACCAGAATTCATCATAATCTGCGTGTGACTCCCGAGTCTGCAATGCCGTGCGTTATGCAGGCTGTTGGAGGGTTGAGGGGGAAGCTGGAAGCCCGGTTAAGTACCGGAACCGTTACCTCGCCCATGTATGGGGCGGGTATTCGCGTGGTCAGTGGCAATTTTGTGTTTGCCAGGCCCATTGGTGTATTGGACGGGATTGACCTCTGTTATACCGGCAAGGTAAGAAAAGTGGACAGACAGGGAATCAGTTCGCTTCTTGATCAGGGGGCGATTGTATTGCTGCCCTCCATCGGGTATTCGCTTACGGGTGAGGCGTTTAATCTTGGCTATGAGGATGTTGCGGCATCCGTTGCATCTGCCATGGACGCGGAAAAGCTGATTATCTTCTCGGAGCAACAGGGGATACTGGATTCCGATGGTGAACTGGTACGGGAGTTAAGTTTGCAGGAAGCGGAGGAAATGATCCGCAAGTCACGAATTGGCAATACTGATGGCGAAATACCCGGTTTGCTGTCCCAGGCCGTCAGGGCTGGCAGGAAAGGAGTCAGGCGCAGCCACATAATAAGCTACGAGAGTGACGGGGCATTGTTGGGCGAACTGTTTACGCGAGACGGTTCAGGAACCATGATTTATGATGATGAATATGAGCAGATTCGCCCGGCTACCATTGAGGATATCGGTGGTATTTTAGACCTGTTACAACCACTGGAAGAAAAAGGTATTCTGATTCGGCGATCCAGAGAGAAGCTGGAAACCGAGATAGCCAACTTTACCGTGGACAGGCGAGATGGCTCGGTGATAGGGTGTGCGGCACTCTATGGTTATCCTGATGATGCCATTGGCGAACTGGCCTGTTTTGCGGTGGCTGCTTCCTATCGAAAGGAAGGCAGGGGAGATGGTCTGTTGCGGGTCATTGAAAAACAGGCGAGGGAAAAGAGGCTTGCCCGATTATTTGTTTTGACCACCCAGACCGAGCACTGGTTCAGGGAAAGAGGGTTTCAGCTATCTGATGTGAATGCGCTCCCCGAGCAGAAAAAAGCCTCCTACAATGCGCAACGGAATGCCAAGGTTTTTATAAAAAAGTTATAGCTGGTGCAGGGCAAATCCGGGAATAATGGCTATTCTGAACGGAGTTTTCGGAAAGTCCACAGGATAGCCTTGAATGATGGTGTTCAGGTTTTCGGCCAATTCGGGTAGAATTTGCACTCACATTTTGGAGTGAGAATAGTAGGGTAATGTCCAGGGTACAGGTATTTAACGCGAAAAGTATTACGTTTAATTATGATCGGATTGCAGACCGGATTTGCCTTGCGCTCGGTGATGCAAAATCGGAAGTATTCCATCATGCCTGGATAACCCGTCGTTACCTTCAGGAGCTGTTGCCTCGAATGGCCAGCTGGATGGATGCGAGCTGCCCGCTGATAGAAGAAAACAAAATTCCGTTGACGACGGAGCAGAAAACAAAAGTGGCTTCGTTTGAGCACAATTCTGCCAGGAAACAGGTGAAGACGCAGAAGGGGCCACCGCCAGAAAACCAGGCCAGGAAAATTGACAAGTCCTACCTGTTGAGCGGACTGCAATTAAGCCATCAGACTGACTTGATCACCCTGGTGTTTATTGATGTGCAGAACCGACCGGTGTCCGGTATGAAAATCTCCCGTAACGAACTGCATAAACTGGCCTCCTGCCTGCTTGATCTTGCCAACCGTGTCGGATGGAATATTCGATCCCCCTGGGAACCGGCAGATACTGTCACTATTTCCTCTGATGCAAGCGTGGCCAGGCATTGATGCTGTCTCACAAGACAGTCTTATAAAGCAATCTCATAAAGCAATCTCATAAAACAGTCTTAATAAAACAATCCTGTAAAACAACGGCATCAAGCAGACGTCGGGCCGAGAGTTTTGGAGAGCCCGACCTTCCTGATTCCGACTCTTTGACCAACGCGACAATTTTCCGGTTAACCGGGCATTGCAGCCCCGATTTTTCTCCCAGTGTGATAATTTCCCCGTTCAGGTAGTCCACCTCTGTTTTTCTTCCCGACACCAGGTCTTCCTGCATTGAAGATGTTGCCTGAGGATCAATTTTCAGCATGGCTCGTGCCACCAGTTTGAACAGCCAGGATGGTAACTCAAGAATCGCTGGCATTAGTGAGGGGGGCACCTTTCCTATGCGCGCAGGTTTTATGCCAGCCTGTTTCAGCACTTCCAGCGCCTCTCTTATACTGGCTGCGAGCACTTTTCTGTACTTCCTCTGCTCCAGCTCTTCAATCAGCGGAATACCAGCCAGGGCGTTAACGGGATTGTTGAGGTTCATAATGAGCTTTCCCCATTGAACGCTTTTCATCTCCGGGCAAGCCTGGCAGGGAAGACCTGAGGAATCGAGCAGCCTGACCAGTGGTTTTTCTATATCCTGTCGTGATTCCAGGGCAAGATACCCTTCGGTTCCACAGTGAAATCGGCCATTCCCGGTATGTGATACGTTAAAAGACACCATGCCGGTCAGTACGGGGTTGTCTTTGATGTGTTTGCGTAGCAGGTCGGCATTGCGAATACCATTCTGAAAACTTGCGACCACTGCGCCCTGTTTTATGTGAGGGCCAAGCTGAATGGCGGCATCGGTTGTATCCGGGCTTTTTACTGTCACCAGAATAAAGTCAGCATCCCGGCAGGCTTCCGGCCTGTCTGAAAAGGTAAACCGGTCACAGGCACAGGTTTCTTTTCTGCCTTGCCAGTCAGAAACACTCAGCCCATATTGTGTTAGCTCTTGTTGTATGCGGGGCCGCCCGATGAAGGCGACATTTGCCCCGTTTGCAACCAGACACCCGCCCAAATAGCAGCCAATGCTGCCCGCTCCAAATATCGCAATTTTCATAACCGGCATCCTGTTTGATATTGTGCGCATTTCAATTTGTGTTCGTGTTATCTCGTGGTGGCAGAGCCTGACCACTATCAAGTATCCAGTACCAAGTATCCAGTACCAAGTATCCAGTACCAGGTACCAAGGTTGCAGATAGTGCAGCCAGCAGGCATTATAGTGAGGCGTCTGGCGTAAAACCATGTTTCCCGGTTTCTCTCCTTCTCTGGATAGTGGCCAATGTCTGGATACTTTTAATGAAGCTTTTTGTTATTTTGTTGTGCCTGCTCATTGCAGCGTGCGCCAGTTCCCCCCCCCGGAATCCTGGAAATATCTGTGAGATATTCAGGGAAAACAGGAATTGGTACGACGCTGCCATAGCCACGCGAGAGAAATGGGGGGTGCCGGTTCATATACCGATGGCAATTATGAAGCAGGAATCTTCCTTCAGGCATGATGCCGCCCCGCCCATGCAATATTTTTTATGGATCATTCCCATTGGCCGGGCAAGTGATGCCTATGGTTATCCTCAGGCCAAAGAGTCTACCTGGGATGAATATATCGGTGAAACAGGCAACGGGTTTGCGGACAGGGAAGATTTCAGTGATGCGATCGACTTTATCGGCTGGTATATCCATAAAACCGGTCGTATCAATAAAGTGTCGAAATGGGACGCCTACAATCAATACCTCAATTACCATGAAGGGCGAGGGGGGTATCGTCGAAAAAGCTACCAGAAAAAAACATGGTTGCTAAAAGTCGCAAGAAAAGTGGAACGACAGGCAAAAAAATACAGTGAGCAATATTGGGGGTGTAAAAAAGAGCTGGCCGAGGGGGAGTGAACTCCCCCTGTGAATTACCCTGCAATAAACCCTAGGCGTGAGCGGTCTTTCCTGACGTCTCTTTTCCGGGCTTTTTCCTCAACGCCTGAACCAGCTTGTAGCCTTGCCATCCAAGCACGCTGAAGCTGGTGCCGACTCCGGCCATCATGGCGCCGACGACACCACAGCTGACCACGTCCTGACCGGTCAAATAAAGGCCGGGAATCCTGGTCTTCGGTTTTAACCAATCCTGTTCGAACCGGTTTGTATCGTGGTTCAGGCCATATATTTCGCCTCTTTTGTAAGCGCAGAAAAAGTCGGTGGAAAGCGGGGTAGATGTTTCGTAATAGTCTATTTTGCCCCGGAGTTGTGGAAGTTTTTCATACACATATTCCAGCAGCCGGTCGGAGAAATAGTCTTTCAACCGGTCGTAGTCCTCGCCGCGCTTGCCCCAGGTTTCATCTTTCCACTTTTCAAACAATTCATAGGGCCCGGGGGCAACAATTTCGATTGTGGATTTGCCCGGGTAGCGTTTATCCCAGCTCGGGTCTTTGGCTGACGGGAAAGAGATATAGACAACAGGGAAATCGGCTTCCATGTCATTGGCGAAGGCCTTGATGTTTTTTTCCGGTGAATAGTCCGGGTAGATCCAGAAATTGGTTTTGGGTAGCCCCAACTCTTCTGCCGTACCTTCCAGTCCGATGTACATGCCCAGGTGTGCCATTGATGGCTGAACCTGTTTCAGCTTTTCGATGTAGCCTGTTTTTTCTGCCAGAGCCCTGGGTATCAGGTGCTGGAATGTATTGAATACACCGGCATTGCTGATAACTACCGGTGAGCGTATTTCAGTGCCGTCCGCCATTTTAACGCCAACCGCCCGACCCTTTTCCACGACAATTTCACTGACATTGGCGTAAGTGAATACATCGCCACCGGACTGCTGAATCACGGGTATGATGGTTTCTGCGATCCTGGAAGCGCCCCCTACCGGGTAATAACCACCGTAAATATAGTGCTTGGCGATAAGAGCATGGATCATAAAGCTGGACTCTTTGGGAGGCATGCCGCAATCCCCCCATTGACCGGTCAGCACAGCGATGAGTTTTTCGTTATCGGTGAGGGTTCGAAGCACTTCATACGTGGTGCGATTGAGAAACCAGGGAGTGATTCGTTTTTTTATGATATTGAAAGGTTTCGCCGCGATGGCGGGGAGGAGCTTGTCGAGAGAGTTGATCGGTGTTGCACTGGTGACTTCACTTAGCATACCGACATATTTTTCAATGGCCTTTTTCTCTTCGGGAAAGTACGCTGACAGACCTTCAATAAATTTTTCCTTGCCTGCGTATAAATTGTATTCGTCCTTACCGTAGTAAAACCGATCATAGTTTTCGTCCATTGGTGCCCATTCAAGCGCATCATCCGAGACAAAATCAAACAGTTTTCTTGCTGTGGATTTTTTGTGCCCGACATCGCCAATGTAATGCACCCCTACATCCCACTCATAGCCGTTGCGGGAGTAACTGTGCGTAAAACCGCCTGCCGTATAGTGCTGCTCGAGAACCAGAACCTTTTTCCCGGCTTTGGACAGGCAGGCCGCGGTTGTCAGCCCCCCCATGCCAGAGCCGATAACAATGGCATCGTAGGTGCCTTGCAGACGTTTTTCCCTATAGCGTGTGCCGATACGCAGTGTGCTGGGTTTGGGTGATTGTTTTTTTTGTTTGGATGAACTCATGTCTGATTCCCGATGTAATACTGTGATTCCTGATTCTTATGCTTTGGTGGCTGTGTAAGCAGTGCAAGCATACCGAATAGTAGCCTATAATATGCAATAAATTGCATATCAACAATCATTTCTTGTCTTTTTGGGGTGACCGGGTGTCGTTAAAGCACGCAATTCTGGCAATGCTCGATATTGAAAAGGGGACGGGCTATGACATCGCAGCCCGGTTTAAACAAAGTGTAGGCTGTTTCTGGTCTGCCTCTCACCAGCAGGTGTACAAGGAGCTGTCAACCTTGTCCGGGCTGGGTTGGGTGGTCTATCAGGAGGTGATTCGTTCAGGAAAGGAAACAAAAGTCTATTCGCTGACCGATGAGGGGAGAGAAGAATTGTCTTCCTGGTTGCTGCGACCATGCAAACCCCGTAGTTATAAAGACCCGTTTCTGGTTAAGGTTTATGCTTCGGGAAATAACGACAGAGTTGCTTTGTTAGAGGAGTTGGAGACCCAAATCGGCATTCACGATCAAACCCTCGCCGCCTATCGCGCTCTGGATTCATGGCTGGGTGCCCGGATAAATGCGGGCCATGAGAAATTTCGCTTTCCTCATGCCACCCTCAAGTTTGGGCTGCGTACGGAACAGGCCTGGCTGGAATGGGCGGCCGAGTTGAAAAATGAGCTCCTGAGTCAGGGGTAATATTGCCCCGTCAGAAGATTGTTCCGGTTCGATCGGTTAGAGGGTGAAACCTTGCCATGAAACGACTGGCTATACCATTATTTCCCTTTCCACCTGTCCAGTTTTGGAATACCACGAGTCAAAAACCAGCCGACTATTTTGGGAAATCCCATTTCCTTCATTTTCCCGATACAAAAATCCTGCATTTGTTGTGCAGTGAAGTCAGGCTGGGTAAATTCCCCGGATTGAAAGCAATAACTGCAATAGTGTTCGTTTTTGCTACCATCGGCATTGGTACCTCCTGCCTCCGGGTCTCGTTTCATTGGCATTCCACAGCTTTGGCAATGATTACTCATGCTGTATTTCCTCTCGTCAGTTGATTTACGCCAATCCTTTTGATTTTTTCCATTTGCGCACCCGTGAGCGGGCATTTGCATAAGGGGAAGACGTATTGAATTGAATCATTCTGCCAAAGGGATATTTTTTGTACCAGTCCGTTTCATATAGATAGTGATTATCAAGGCTGTCGATTAATTCGAGGATTTTTGCAACAACTTCGTCATACTGTCTGACAAGGGATTCATAATTATCGTTCTCATAGTCCTTGTAAAATTTTTGAGCCAGTCTCCCCATTTCGTTCATTTTAAATCCGGTTTCCGGCAGGTCAGGCATTTTGCCGCCAGAAAAAACCGAGTGCCATTTGAGAACAAGATTTCCCCAGCCAACGAGATACGCCATTAAGTTGCAGACGCTCATTTGAGTTCCCTTGACATGCCCTTCCATTTCTTTATTGTCAGTCAGTTCTGGCGGGATGGTAGCAAGCTCTTCTCTCAATTTTGTATAATTCTTTTGAATGGCTTCTACCAATTCTGTTTTGTTTGCCGGTACAGCCATTTCAGGCTCCTCCTTATGTGATATAACTCCTGCGAGTATAGCACCCGAAAGCTACGGTGTGCGCGTTTGACTGACTTTGTTCACTTCCTGATACAGCATCCGGTTCACCGGTGCGGGTATTCCGTTTGTCATGGCGTACCGGTTTATATAACCGTTCATGTAGTCCATTTCAGTTTTTTTCCCTGCCCGCACATCCTGCAGGGTTGAACTGATGTTTTCCCTTGTTCTGGTTGCGACTTCAATAATATCGGCCTTGATCTGCCTGGCACTCATGGCATTGCCGGCGTGGCTGCTGATTTGCTCAAGTTCCAGGGCCAGCGAATCTATATGTTCCGCGAACAGGGGGGTGTTGAGAATGTGTCCGTTGGGGCAGTTGAGCAGTACGGTGAAGGGGTTGATGCCACAGTTGACCATCAGTTTTTTCCATAGTCGGCGTTGAATCTCGCTTTCGTGGATAACGGTCAAACCGGAGCGTGAAATATCCCGAGCCAGTGAATCGGCCCGATTATGCTGGCGGGCAGGTTGATTATAAGGGCCCAGCCAGGAACTGCCTTTGCCTGCATAAATCAATTCTGTGTCTGATGCTCTGTTTGCCCCCTCCGTAGTGGAAAGCGCATAGACATGCACATCATCCAGCCCGGAATCCGCTAGCAGCTGCACAACTTCATCCTGGCTTCCCAGGCCATTTTGCAACAAGAGGATATTTCCTGTCGGGCAGAGTCTGTTCAGGACACCCTGTACCGCCCGGGCGGTATCATAACTTTTGGTGCAAACCAGCAGGCACTCGACAGGTGCCTCTACTTCGGTGGCTGTGAGTGAACGAATCCGGGTTTGAGTCACCTGATCCTGGTGTTGCACCGAAAAGGCAAGTTGCCGGTTCGGTACGGGTTTGTTATTGATCAGGGTGACAGGGTGAGAATGCACCAACTGGCTTGCCCAGAGTAATCCCATGGAACCTGCCCCCAGAATGCCCATTTTCGGTGCTGTGCATTTCCGGGGGCGAGACTGTTGGGGGCGAGACCGGAGTGTCATGTCGGCTCTACATTGCCGAGAGTTTATCAAGCTGTTCTTTCAGCTTTGTATGAGCAGACTCGGCCTCTGCCAGTTTTGCGCGTTCTTTTGCCACGACATCTTCGGGAGCCTTGCTGACGAACTTCTCATTGTTGAGCTTGCCCGACACACGCCGGATTTCTTTTGCCAGTTTGTCCATTTCCTTGTGCAGCCTTTCTGACTCGGCTTCCCTGTCAATCAATCCGGCCATCGGTACGTGTACTTCCATGTTGTCAACCAGTTGGACGGCAGACATGGGAGGTTCATCCTGGCCTATCCATTCTATCGATTCCAGTCTGGCCATGGCGATCAGCAAGGCGGCGTGTTCCTGCCATTTCCGTTTGTCTTGCCCGTCTCCGTTGCGTAACAGGGCGGGCACCTTTTTACCCGGGGGAATATTCATTTCGCCCTTGATGTTACGTACACCAACAACCACGCCTTTTACCCATTCAATATCTTCGATTGCCTGGCTGTCCAGCTTGTTGTCGTCAGCCATCGGGTAGCTCTGGAGCATGATGGTGTCGCCCTGTTTGCCCGTCATGGGGGCTACAGTCTGCCAGATTTCTTCCGTGATATAAGGCATCATCGGGTGGGCCAGACGAAGCAGGGTTTCCAGTACGCGCAGCAGGGTGCGGCGTGCGCCCCGTTTGAGGCTGTCGCTCGACTCGGGCGAATTCAGAACCGGCTTGGTCAGTTCCAGGTACCAGTCGCAATACTCGTTCCAGGTGAACTCGTAGAGTGCCTGTGAGGCATGATCGAAGCGGTATTCCTCAATTGCTTTCGATACCTGCTGTTCCGTCTGTTGCAATCGGCTGATGATCCACCTGTCCGACAGGCTGAGTGCAATTTCGGAGTCATTGCAGTCGAGGCCGTTATCCTGGCCTTCAGTATTCATCAACACAAAACGGGCGGCATTCCAGATTTTGTTACAGAAGTTCCGGTAGCCTTCCAGTCTGCCGACATCGAATTTGATATCCCGGCCGGTCGAAGCGAGTGACAGGAAGGTGAACCGCAACGCATCAGTGCCGTAAGAGGCAATGCCTTCGGGGAAGTGCTTGCGGGTTTGCTGTTCAATCTGTCTGGCTAACCGGGGTTGCATCATGCCGCTGGTGCGTTTGGTTATCAGTTCATCCAGGGTGATGCCGTCAATAATGTCAAGCGGGTCGAGTACATTCCCCTTGGACTTGGACATTTTTTGTCCTTCGGCATCCCTGACCAGACCGTGAACGTAGACTTTTTTGAACGGGACTTCGTTCCTGAATTTCAGGGTCATCATAATCATTCTGGCTACCCAGAAGAAAATGATGTCAAAACCCGTGACCAATACATCGGTCGGATGGAAAGTTTTCAGTTCAGGCGTGTCTTCCGGCCATCCCAGGGTTGAAAATGTCCACAGGGCTGATGAGAACCAGGTATCCAGAACGTCTTCGTCCTGGTGCAATGCAATATCGGCGGCAATGCTGTGTTTTTCCCGTACTTCCTGTTCCGACCTTCCTACATAAACAGTACCTTCATTGTCGTACCAGGCCGGGATTCTGTGACCCCACCAGAGCTGACGCGAAATACACCAGTCCTGAATATCTCTCATCCAGGCAAAATAGGTGTTCTCCCACTGTTTGGGTACAAACTCGATATCACCGTCTTCAACCGCCTTGATCGCGGGTTCTGCCAGAGGGGCAATCCTGACATACCACTGGTCGGTCAGGTAGGGTTCGATAATGACACCCGAGCGATCACCTCTGGGTACTTTCAGGTCGTGATCATCAATTTTTACCAACAAGCCCTGACGGTCAAATTCGGCAATGACTTTTTTCCGCGCTTCAAAGCGGTCATCGCCACGGAAAATTTCGGGCAGGGTGCAGTCCACTTCCATATTGATTGTGCCATCGATATTGAATACCTCGGCCTGTTCACGAATGGAGGCATCGATGGTCAGAATATTGATCAATGGCAGATTGTGTCTCTTGCCTACCTCATAGTCATTGAAGTCATGGGCGGGGGTGATTTTTACACAGCCGGTGCCGAACTCCATGTCAACATAGTCGTCGGCAATAATGGGAATGGAGCGATTGACCAGAGGCAGAAGAACGGATTTGCCAATCAAATCTTGGTATCGTTCGTCTTTCGGGTTGACGGCAACGGCGGTATCACCCAGCACGGTTTCAGGCCGGGTAGTGGCGACAACGAGGAAAGCCTCGCCTTTGGAGGTGGTTGCGCCACCTTCGAGAGGGTATTTAAGGTGCCACATCGAGCCCTTTTCATCCCTGTTTTCGACTTCCAGATCCGAAATGGCGGTGTGCAAGGTCGGATCCCAGTTAACCAGGCGCTTGCCACGGTAGATCAGAGACTCTTCGTAAAGCCTGATAAAGACTTCCTGAACCGCATTGGACAACCCCTCGTCCATGGTAAAACGCTCTCTTGTCCAGTCGAGGCTGGTACCCATTCGTCGCAACTGGCGAGTGATGGTGCCACCGGATTGTTCTTTCCACTCCCAGACTTTTTCCAGAAACTTTTCCCGGCCCAGCTCGTGGCGGGTAATATTCTGTGCAGCCAGTTGTCTTTCAACCACCATCTGGGTGGCAATGCCCGCGTGATCACTGCCTGCCTGCCAAAGTGTATTGTGGCCTTTCATCCGGTGATAGCGAATGAGGGTGTCCATGATCGTGTCCTGGAATGCATGCCCCATGTGAAGGCTGCCAGTGACATTCGGCGGTGGAATCATAATGCAATAGGGTTGCCCTTCACCCCGAGGGGAAAAGTAACCGTTTTTTTCCCAGGTTGAGTACCAGGATTTTTCAATGTCGTGAGGCTGGTAAGTCTTTTCCATAATGCTGATTTTTGTACCTTAAAATTTTTGCACCTTACATGTGCGCCGTAAATTTGCATCTGAAAATGGCGGCATCAGGTAAAGTGGTACCAAGAGTGTTCATGGCGTGAGCAACGCATTATACATGGGTTTTGCGGATCGTGTACCTTTCGTGGAAGCATTATCCTGATAATCGGCAGTAGTATTTGCGTTCCGCAACAGTCGAACTTTTCGATCACTTTTCATGGTGATGCTGTTTGTCCGGGATTGGCTGTTTCTCCAGACGCTTCAGGACTTCTCCCTGAATGGCGGGAAGAAAATCCAGAAATACCTCGTGTGCAGTTTGTGCTATAAGTAATTCAAGATTGGTCTGACCGCGGAGCAGGCTGGTTTCGGCCAATCTGTTTCCGGTTGTTTCGGCAAGGGGTAAAGGTGAATGACTGGCGGTGTCCGGGCTGTCAGTTTTCGAATTGGCGCCATTCAAAGCGCGTTTAAATTGCTCCCGCTCTGTCGCCAGCCTTGCCAATGTGTCGTAAGGTAAAAACGGATTGTTATTGTAGCCGGAGTCTGGATGCGGGGACAGGCCGGTCTGGTTACCGGCCTTGACGGAAAGGATCGGAATCAGGTCGGTCTGTGAGGAGTCTGTTTTTTCCTTTGTCTCTGGTTCTGGTGATCTGAATAGTTCCCGGTTCTTCATTTTGTTCTCTTTTCTATTTCTTTCAAGTCTGTCTTTTCAAGCCTGTTTCGCGGATTTCCGAGGTGGAATGCACTGGTGCAAATTATTTGCCCGGTGAGTTGTGTCATTTTGAAAAATCATGGATTTTTATCTCAAATTGTGCTGATTGCAGTTCCAGATAGTGGCGGCGAACCGCGTTGAGTACGGCATCGTCCCGATTGGCAATTTCGACGACCCGGTCGAACTGGCAAAAGCTGTCAGGCAGTTTTGCTGCCAGGTTGACGAGCAGTTGACGATGCTGCCGGGCTGCCTGTTCGTCGCTCATACCGATAATGACCGGACTGAATACCCTTTTGTCGGACAGGTCTGCTCTGCCAGGTGGCCCTTCCGCCCCGTGTTCATCGGGCACGAGCTGTTCATGGGGAATAAAGCTTTCAGGGTTAAATTCCCACAACCTGTCGTCTATCAGTTGCGCCTGTTGCCCGGAATCGGTGTGAATATAGATAGAAAGATTCTGTTTCCAGGCTTTTTCTACCAGTCTGCACGCGAACAGATACCGCTCGCTGTGCAGTGCCTGTTTCAATATGTAAAACCGGGCTGTTTTCAATACAAGTTGTCCGTTTCCTGTTTTTCCCGCCGCTCTACCTGGTTTCGAGCTTGTTTAACAGGTACTCAACCAGCAATCCTGCAGGGCGGCCGGTTGCACCCTTTGCCTTGCCTGAATGCCAGGCTGTGCCTGCGATATCCAGATGAGCCCAGGGGAATTGTTTGCAGAATCGTGACAGGAAGCAGGCCGCAGTGATCGAGCCTGCCGGGCGGCCACCGATGTTTTGCATGTCGGCAAAGTTGCTGTCCAGTTGGGTCTGGTATTCATCCCAGATGGGGAGTCGCCAGGCTCGATCAGCGGTATTCTGGCCCGCTGTCAGCAGCTCATCGGCCAGGTCGTCGTTATTGCTCATTAGTCCCGTAGCCTGGTTACCGAGGGCGATAATACATGCCCCGGTCAACGTGGCGATATCGACGACAGAGGCCGGTTTGAATTTCCCGGCGTAGGTGAGAGCATCACAAAGTACCAGGCGGCCTTCGGCATCGGTGTTCAGAATTTCAACGGTCTGGCCTGACATGGTGGTGACAATGTCGCCTGGTTTGGAGGCTTTGCCGCCCGGCATATTTTCAGCGGAACTGACCATGCCTGTGATGTTCAGCTCCGGCTTGAGCTCGGCCATTGCCTGCATAACACCAAATACGGTTGCGGCTCCACACATGTCGTATTTCATTTCGTCCATGGCTTCACCCGGCTTCAGGCTGATACCGCCGGAGTCAAATGTGATGCCTTTGCCAAGCAATACGTGCGGTTTGTCTTTTGCCTTGCCACCCTTATACTCCATAATGATAAGCTTTGCGGGTTGCCTGCTTCCCGCGCTGACAGAAAGCAAGGCGCCCATTCCCAGTTTGGCCATTTCCTTTTCTTCAATGACGGTAGTCTTGATGTGACGATACTTCTCGCTCAGCTCTCGTGCTTTTTGAGCCAGGTAAGAGGGAGTACACACATTGCCAGGCAGGTTGCCCAGGTTTTTTGTCAGAGAGATGGCGTTGGCTGTGGCAAGGCCGGTCTTTAGTGCCTGCGAGGCTTCTGCCGTGTTGTCATTGCTGCCAATCAGTATTCGGGCTTCTTTGAGTTTTATCGAGGGAGCTTTTTCGCTTTTGAAGTCCTCAAAGCGATAAATGCTGCTTTCGGCAATTTCCACCATTTTCCGAATCATCCGGCTTGAAGACTGGTCACCGGACAAAAATTCGCTGAGAGGCAAGGTGATTTTTTTTGCGTTGATGTCTTTCAGGGCCGAGAAACAGCCCGTCAGTGTTTTATGAATGTCTTGCCGGCTTACCTCCTTTTGGTCACCGTTTGAAACCAGCAGAACTCTCTTGATCGGCTGGTTCTCCGGGAGTGCAACAAGCTGTGTGCTGCCTGCGGCAGATTTGATGTCTCCGTAGTCAAGCGCTCGGGATAGCAGACCGCCCAGTGCCTTGTCGGTAATTTTTCCCAAATCGGAGACAAGCTCCTGTTTGAGGACCCCCAGAACGAGACAGTCAATGTTGGCTTTTGCAGAGATGGTTTTGGCTATTTTATAGTTCATGTCGTAATGGCTACCGGAGTCAGGTTGATGATACGTTGCGAGTCATTCTAGTGGTCTAACTCGCAAGGAGCAAATCTGCGATTCACTTTCGCAAGCGTTCCTGTCTCAGGTTGTCTGGCGTTGGAGTCGGACGAACAACTTGTGATTTGCTTCAAAATCTGGTTGTATTGCGCATAATATCCATCTTATCCATGATTTCTGGAATCTCCTTGTCTATCGTCTTTAACTATCTCGCAAAACAGGTCTTGCTCAGCATGGTTGCCGTTTCCGGTGTGCTTATGCTGATATTTATGAGTGGGCGCCTGATTAAATATATTGCTCAGGCGGCAGCGGGTGGAATTTCCGGTGATGTTCTGCTGACCGTTATGGCTTATCGGATGCCGGGCTTTCTCGAACTGATCCTGCCTTTGGGGTTGTTCATCGGAATTCTTCTGGCCTACGGGCGGATGTATCTGGAAAGTGAAATGACGGTACTGTACGCCTGTGGAATGAGTCAAAACCGGCTGATCGGCATGACATTGGTGATATCCCTGGCTGTAGCCGGAGTGGTTGCATGGTTAAGTCTCTACCTGGCTCCTGCCGGCATGAAAAAAACCCAGGAAGTATTTGCCGAGCAGGCCAGATTGACAGTATTTGAATTACTGGCAGAAGGGCGGTTTCAGAAACGGGCCGATATAACTTTTTATACCGAATCGCTGAGCAAGGGCAAGGAGGAGTTGAGAAACGTTTTTATGTATGTGCCAACAAAAAATGGCAAGCAATCAGCCGTCACTGTTGCAGAAACCGGTCGTTTGCAGTTTGATGAGGTCACCGGCTCCCGGTATCTGGTTCTGGAAAAGGGGGCACGCTTTGAAGCCGCCCCCGGTCAACTGGATCTCATGGTGTTCGAGTTTGATACCTACGGGCAGAGAATCGAAATTCCGGAAGCACGTAATATCAAGAAAAAAGATGAAGCGATCAGCACAAATGAATTGTGGAACTCTGATTCTCCGAAATACCGTGCACTCTTGCAGTGGCGTATATCCCTGCCTCTGCTGGCACCTGTTGTCACCCTGCTGGCTATTTCACTGAGCCGGGTCAACCCGCGGCAAGGGCGTTTTTTCCACCTCCTTCCGGCCATGCTTATATATATAACCTATCTGGGGCTGTTAATCGCTTCACGAAAATGGGTAGAGAAAGAAAAAATTCCCGAGTGGATTGGTGTATGGTGGGTGCATATATCCTTCTTCTCCATTGCGATATTCAATCTCTATGGTAAGGAATGGGGCAATAAACTGAGGAACAGGTTCAGTGCGAAAAATTGATCGTTATGTTGTCTCCACAGTTTCTGGCGCCATTATTATGGTGCTGGGTGTCGTCATTTCCCTGGATCTGGTGTTTGGGCTGATCGCCGAACTGGAAGATACCAAAAATGACTATGGTACGATCGAGGCTCTGACCTATGTCATTATTACCCTGCCACGCCGGATTTATGATTACCTGCCCCTGGCGGCCTTTATCGGGAGCCTGATCGGTCTGGGGGTGCTGGCCAATAATAGTGAACTGGTCGTTATCAGGGCGGCAGGCGTTTCTATCGCGCGTATTGTCTGGTCTGCGATGAAGCCCGCCATTGTCGTGGTTCTGGTTGGCCTGCTGCTGGGAGAGTATATCGCTCCCTACACAGAACGCATCGCGCAGAGCCAGAAGGCGATTGCCACAGGCGGGAAGGACAGGGTTGCTTCCTCGAAAGGTGTCTGGCATCGTGAAAACAACACCTTTATGCATTTCAATGCGGTTCAACCCGGTGGGGTTCTGTACGGCGTTACCCTGTATACATTTGATGAGAATGAATGGCTGAGTGATATTACTTATGCAGAAAGAGGGTTGTATCACGAGGGGCAGTGGCTGCTCGAAAAAGTTGAAAAAATTTCAATTGACCAGCATTCCGCCAAAAAGACCTTTGCCGATTCGAAGGAGTGGGAAGCCAGGCTGTCACCGGAAGTGCTCAGTTTTTTGATTGTCAAGCCGGACAACCTGTCGATATCGGGGTTGTATGCCTATTCCAACTATTTGTCCGAGCAGGGTTTGAATGCGACACGGTATTTGATGTCCTTCTGGAAAAAACTGCTCAGGCCGATCACCACAGCCGTGCTGGTACTGGTCGCGATTTCCTTTATATTTGGCCCGTTGCGGTCGGTGACCATGGGGTTTCGTGTTTTTACCGGTATTATTGTCGGGCTGCTATTCAAATATATGCAGGATTTGCTGGGGCCATCCAGCCTGGTGTTCGGCTTCAACCCGATCTGGGCCACATTGGTACCCATCATCATTTGTTCATTGGTGGGCATCATTCTGATGCGTCGGGCAGGCTAACCTTTTATTCCTTATTTTTATTCCTTTTAGGGATTCGTACCACGTCAGACATGGAAAAATGATCATGCCAGGAGCGGTGTTTTTTGTCCCGGACAGACCAGAGATAGCCAAGCCCGAAGCAGCCAAATGAAACCCATGCCATCATAAAGCGCAGCAACGCCTGCGACCACCTGATTGACTTGCCATCACTGGTTTGAATCCGAATATGCCACACCTGCATACCCAGTGTTTGCCCTGTTTTTGTCCAAAAATAGGCAAAGAAAAAGTAGAGTGTAATAAACAAAACCGACGTTAGCAGCGGGTCGGTGATCAATTCACCGGATTCAGTCAGTCGCTTCAGTTCTTCTGCACCGATTATTTTGGCCTGAACCATTTTGTACATTCCGGTGGTGATAATCATCAGGGCAACGGCAATGAGGGTGTCATAGAGCATTGCTGCCAGCCTGCGGAGGAGCCCTGCAGGTTGCAATTCTTCTGGAGATTCCGGGAACTGGATTATCATAATGGGCTGATTGATGGTTAGTGGTTTGTTTGGTGGTTAAATGGTCGGCAGGATGCGCTTTGCAAGGTCAAGTTTAATGGATGCAGGCGCAGAAACCAATGGTTATGTTTCAGAAGGGAGTGTTAATTTGATGTCTGGTCAGAATAACGACTTTAAGAGCGACCTGTTATATTTTTATGGTGTTTGATTACCAACGGTTATTAAAGAATCGGTTATTTCAGTCGCTACACTGTCTTGATGAGAAAGTATTTTAATGAGCATGTGTTTTAATGAAAAAGCATTTTAATGAGAAAGTGCTTTGGCGGGAGACTGGAAATGCAAAGTGTAGGTGATTTTTTTGGCAGTGCCTTTGGTGGTCGAGACAGGCCGGGTAAAGCGCAATCGGCTCTTGACCTGGAAAATCCGGGCGATACAAGGGTGTCGTCCGGGGCTCGGGGCCTGCAGCCAACACAGATTCAGGCTTCTGATCCGGTTGAATTTCAGCGTTCGGAATGGTCCATCCTCCAGCGGGGGCGCCAGATATTTGTTCAGGAATTGTCGATGAGCAGCGGCATGAAGGAGCATTTTGCAGAGTTGCAGCAGTCTATCGCACGACCGAAAGCGTCTCCGTACCAGCCACAGGCAGTTTTTGAGCCTCCGTCACCAGAGGATGTTGCCAATACTGTGCTGGGTTTCGTTGAAGGCAGATTGAAAGCGGAAGCGGCATCCGGCGCATCGGAGGAGAAGTTCGGGTTATTGCTTGACCAGGCCAGAAAGGGAGTGGAAACGGGGTATGCTCAGGCGAGAGAGCAAATTGAAGCGCTTTCGATGATGAGTGAAGAGTTGTCAGGGGAGATTGATCAGAGTTTCTCTCTTGTTAACACGGGCCTGGATGAACTGCGGGGCAAATATGTGCCCGCAGATCAGTCTTCCGCCAGATTTATTGCGGATAAAGAAAAAGTTATGCAAGGCGATGAAAGCGACGATGCCAGCGACCCTGTATCGACAGAAGGTCGTGCCCGATCGGATGAGGCGCGCACTGGTGGCGCTTATCGTGCGGGATATTCCGAACTGACAGGTTATCACGAGCATCTGGGTATCAATGTCCGGACGCGGGATGGAGATAATGTGACCGTGTTTTTTAGTGAGGTGGGAGCATCTTTGAAAAGCGGTGATTTTCGGCTCTCCGGTGATGCCAATGACTATTCCGGGTTTCAGTCCTGGCAAGGGTTGGCCTATGAGAGCAAGTACAGTATCCGTGTTGACGGTGATCTGGACGAAGGAGAATTACAGGCGCTGAACGAACTCTTTGCCAGGACAGATGCACTCGCGGAGCAGTTCTTCTCGGGGAATCTGGATGAGGCGTTTGAGTCTGCTCTTGATCTCGGGATTGACACCTCCGAGCTTGCCAGCTTTTCGCTGAGCATGACGCAAACTCAGGTTCGCCAGGTGTCTGCCTATGAAAGCTTTGCTTCAATCTCCCCATCCGGGCATGAAGGCAGGTTGTCAGGTGCATTTGAAGGCCTGCGCACCCTGGCAGAGCGAACCAGGGAGGCGGTTGAATCAGCCAGGCTGTTTGCACAGCCAATACAGTTGGTCTCGGATACATTTGATCAGTTGTTTGAATCTGGTATCAGGAGCAGGGAGGGAACTGGTCAGGATCTGAGCTCCAATGAGCGACGTTTTCAAGACCTGGTGCATCAAATGCTGGAGCAACTGTAATGCTCTACCTGTCGCAGGCGATTTCTTTAATCAGGAATCAGGCCAAAAATTAAAACGGTTATTTAAAAAAACAGTTGGCAAGGCAATTATTGGAACAAGGCGGGCAGAAATGTCCGCTTTTTTTGTGCTTGACGGATTTCCGTCGATTTTGTCACCAAAAATGTGATTTTTCGTGTCCGAAATTGGTGCATCTGTGGTAAAGTACGGCGTTTCGCCAACCCGGCCCTGATAAAAATAGCCTGCCCATTGGATCGATTTATGAAGAGTTCTGAAATTCGTCGAGCATTCCTGGATTACTTTACGCGTAACGGTCACCAGGAGTGTGACAGCAGTTCGCTGGTTCCCTCTGATGATCCTACCCTCCTTTTTACCAATGCGGGAATGAACCAGTTCAAGGATGTTTTTCTGGGTAAGGAACAGCGCCCCTATACCAGGGCAGCCACTTCCCAAAAATGCGTCAGGGCAGGGGGCAAGCACAATGACCTGGAAAACGTGGGATACACGGCCAGACACCATACTTTTTTTGAAATGCTCGGTAATTTCAGCTTTGGTGACTACTTTAAAGAGGATGCGATTCGCTTTGCCTGGGAGTTTTTGACGGTGGATATGAAATTGCCGCCGGAAAAGCTGTGGGTCACCGTTTATAAAGACGACCAGGAGGCGGAAGATATCTGGTTCAACGATATTGGCATAGACCAGTCCCGCTTCTCCCGTCTGGGCAAAAAAGACAATTTCTGGGCTATGGGCGATACCGGTCCATGCGGCCCGTGCTCTGAAATATTCTATGATCACGGGGAGTGGGTGCCAGGTGACCCTCCGGGTGGCCCGAATGATGATGGCGACAGGTTTATTGAAATCTGGAATCTGGTTTTCATGCAATACAACCGAACGGCGGACGGGGAGCTGCACCCTCTGCCCAAACCTTCAGTTGATACCGGTATGGGGTTGGAGCGAATTTCAGCCGTTATGCAAAATGTTCACAGCAATTACGAGATTGACCTTTTTCAAAGCATACTGGAGGGGGCGTCCCGTCTGCTGGGTGGCGTAGAGACAACGGAGCAGTCACTTCGCGTGATAGCGGATCATATAAGAGCCTGCTCGTTTCTGATTTCCGACGGAGTGATGCCGTCGAATGAAGGGCGAGGGTTCGTTTTGCGACGAATTGTTCGGCGTGCGGTTCGCCACGGCAACAAGTTGGGAGCAACGGAGCCGTTTTTTTATAAACTGGTGTCCGTACTGGCGGATGTGATGGGAGATGCCTACCCCGATCTGATTGGCAGAAAGGCGGAAATCGAAAGAGTCCTCTTGCTGGAAGAGGAGCAGTTTGCGCGTACCCTTGACAAAGGTATGAAGCTGTTGCTGCAGGATATTCAGGATATTGGCAATCTGAAAGGTAAGGTCATACCCGGTCATACCGTGTTTACCCTGTATGATACCTACGGGTTCCCGGTTGACCTGACCAATGATGTCGCCAGAGAGCATGGTCTGGAACTGGATTACGAAGGTTACGAAAAAGAAATGGAGGCGCAACGCGAACGCGCCAGGTCAGCAAGCAAATTCGATGTCGATTACAGCAATGCAATAGTGGTTGATGGCGAAACCCTGTTTACCGGGTATGATCACCTTGCTGAACAGGGTGATGTTGTCAAGGCGGTCTTTGTTGACGGGAAGCCCGGTTGTGCAAAATCGGGTGATCAGGCGGTGGTTGTGTTGGAAGAAACGCCTTTCTATGCAGAGTCCGGCGGACAGGTCGGTGATCAGGGAGTGATTGTCTGGGCTGATGGTGAGTTTTTGGTTCAGGATACACAAAAGGAAGGTGGCAACCACCTGCACATAGGAAAAGTGTTAAAGGGTGAGATTGCAGAAGGAATCGAGGTCAGCGCGGCGGTCGATTCCGCAAAAAGACAGGCCACTGCGTTGAATCATTCGGCAACTCACCTGCTGCACGCTGCCTTGCGACAGGTTCTGGGAAGCCATGTCGTACAGAAAGGATCTCTGGTTGACCATGAAAAGCTTCGGTTCGACTTTGCGCACCCCGAGGCAGTGACGGTAGAGCAGATTGAACAGATTGAGTCCATCGTAAACCGGCAGATCAGAGCCAATACGGAAATTACCACCCTGATCACGGACATTGAAACTGCACGCAAGAAAGGAGCAATGGCTCTGTTTGGTGAGAAGTACGGCGATGAAGTGCGTGTTTTGTCCATGGGGGAATCTGACTTTTCTGTTGAATTATGCGGCGGAACGCATGCAAATCGAACGGGGGATATCGGCTCTCTGATAGTGACATCGGAAGGTGGCATTTCGTCAGGTGTTCGTCGTATCGAAGCGGTAACCGGTGCACTGGCGGAAGACAGGCGTCGTACGGATGCCGGCATGCTGAAGTCTATGGCGGCCTTGTTGAAAACCGGGCGAGAAGGCGTGGTTGACAAACTTCACCAGACTGTTGATCGAATGAAAATGCTGGAACGGGAGCTGGATCGGCTGAAGAGCAAATTGGCCAGCTCTGCGGGAAATGATCTGGCCGGACAGGCGGTTGATGTTAACGGCGTGAAAGTGCTGGCAGCCAGGCTCGATGGCGTAGACAGAAAGGCGCTGATGGATACCGTTGACCAGTTGAAAAACAGGTTGGGGTCGGGTGTTGTGTTGTTATCTGCAGCTGAAGATGGCAAGGTTATACTGGTTGCCGGAGTGACCAGGGATATTTGCAAAAAAGTGAAAGCGGGTGAGCTGATTAAAGAAACGGCTTCAAGGCTGGGTGGCAAAGGTGGTGGACGACCGGATATGGCACAAGGAGGAGGGAGCGACATCGCAGGCATACCGGCGATGCTGGAAATGGTTCCCGAGTGGGTTCAATCCCGATTGTAGGCAAGAATGGGTATAACTGCCCGCCCGTCCGGAATAACCCTTCGTGGGCAGCCTGACTCATTGAAAACCGTTGTGAAAGGAAAAGGAAACAAAAAGCTAAATGGCATTTTACGTACAAAAATTTGGTGGAACCTCGGTGGGTTCAGTGGAGCGAATACGCGCTGTTGCTGAAAAAGTGAAAGGCTTTCGTGAAAAGGGGCATGATATTGTTGTCGTGGTGTCGGCCATGAGCGGCGAGACCAACCGGCTCTTATCGTTGGCAGCGTCAATAATGGATGAACCGACCCCCAGGGAGATGGATGTGCTGGTGTCAACCGGCGAGCAGGTGACCATAGCACTCATGTGTATGGCTTTGCACAGTCTGGGGTGCCCGGCAATTTCCTATACGGGGGCGCAGGTCAGGATACTGACAGATGCAGTGCATACCAAAGCGCGAATCCGGTCTATTGATGAAGATAATATTCGTTCCGATTTATCTTATGGCAAGGTGGTGGTGGTAGCAGGATTTCAGGGTGTCGATGAGAACGGGAATATTACGACTCTTGGTCGGGGTGGGTCGGATACCTCTGCGGTTGCGCTCGCAGCGGCACTAAAGGCTGATGAATGTCAGATCTATACCGATGTGGATGGAGTCTATACCACTGACCCCCGCGTTGTTGACAGTGCTGTGCGCATGGACAAGATTACGTTCGAAGAAATGATAGAAATGGCCAGTCTCGGGTCTAAGGTGTTACAGATCAGGGCAGTCGAATTTGCCGGCAAATACAATGTACCGTTACGGGTGCTTTCCAGTTTTCAGGATGGCCCCGGAACCTTAATTACAACTGAGGATGACAGTAAAATGGAGCAACCAGTCGTATCCGGTATCGCATTTAACCGGGATGAGGCAAAGCTGACAATTAAAGGGGTGCCCGATACGCCGGGCGTAGCCTCGAAGATACTGAAGCCGGTGAGCGATGCCAATGTTGAAGTGGATATGATAGTCCAGAATACCGGAGATGACGGCCAGACCGATTTTACATTTACTGTGCATCGCAATGACTACAAAAAAGCCCTTGGGATTTTGGAGAGGCTGCGCGTTGAACTGGGGGCGAGAGAGGCGGCTGGTGATAACAAGATTGCCAAAGTATCCATTGTCGGCGTTGGTATGCGCTCTCACGCGGGCGTTGCTACGAAGATGTTTGAAGGGTTGTCCAAAGAAGGTATCAACATACAGATGATATCCACATCGGAGATCAAGGTGTCTGTTGTGATTGCAGAGAAATATCTGGAATTGGCAGTGAGATCATTGCATGGTATTTTTGACCTGTCTTGTGAGGCAGTCGAGGAAGGTTGACATGGCGCGGGGCAAGACCGGTTCGTAAACCGGCCCTGTCGTAGCCGCCACTGACACAATAAAAGAAAAACAGTTCCTGATGATTCATGTGGAGGCTGAATTCAGGAATAGACTCGAAGAAATAATGGTTTACAGCTATTTTGGGGATACCGCTCCGTTGCAAAATACGATAGAGCAGTCGCATTGTCCTGGTACGATGCATGTGGAAGTTTCCAATACGGTTTTGGGGAGTGGAACAGGTGAATAGCACCTATTAAAGGAGATAGACAATGCTAATATTGACCCGTCGTGTAGGGGAGGCACTCATGGTTGGAGATGACGTGACGGTCACGGTGCTTGGTGTAAAGGGAAATCAGGTGAGAATTGGCGTTAATGCGCCAAAAGAAGTGGAGGTGCACAGAGAGGAGATTTATCAGAGAATCCAGAAAGAAAAGGCCGAAGGTCAGCTTGAAACTGGTACTGAATAAAAAACTGAAAATAATCCTTTGATTTTTGGTTTGTTATTGTTATTATTCCGGCCGATTTCGGAGAGATGGCCGAGAGGCTGAAGGCGCGCCCCTGCTAAGGGCGTATACCGTCAGGTATCGAGGGTTCGAATCCCTCTCTCTCCGCCATCGCCTTGATTTGTAAAAATTATCGTCTTGTTAGGATTGTTTTTGTTGCGCGGCTGTAGCTCAGCTGGATAGAGTACCTGGCTACGAACCAGGCGGTCGGAGGTTCGAATCCTCCCAGCCGCGCCATTTTTTCCGCATTGCGTCCCTTCATTGACTGGCTGTTACCGGCCGTTCGATTGATCCCTGTTCCTCCCCCCACCCATCCTCTTGATCTGTTGAAATTTTATTTGGTCATAACTTGTCTATTGACATGTCTCATAATTGTCACTTTTTTCCCATGTTAGTATTCTGCCTGGAGCGAGTCGGTATCTGTCTGACAAGGGTGCTCCCCGGTGTGATGTGCCCGGATTCTGCCGTATTTTCTGGCAGGGGCCGGTCGTTTGTACATCAGACTGTTTTTTTGGAGGAAAGATTGGTTTTGTGGTGTCCGCGGGTGAAGTTTGAGTTGCCTATGGACGTTATAAAAGGCAAAATACGCTCGTTTTCTTGCCGCTCTCAGCATGTTGTTCGGGTAAAGGAAGTGCTGCAAGGTATCTTCGCCTTCTGGCGGGCAGTCTTGCAGTGTCATCGGCAGCAGGCAGGCTGACGGCTTGCTTGAAGAGCTAAACACAAGAGCTACATACGAAAAAAGGTATCGAATTTATTATGACTGAATCTTTGATGTCACAAGCGGTCGGATTGATGATTGCCGGAATGGGGTTTGTGTTTGTATTCCTCGTTATCCTGATCGGCGCTACTACAGTAATGTCCAGGTTGGCCGTGAAGCTTGAGCCGCCCGCTCCGGTTGTGCCTCCGGCACCTGCTCCTGTAGCCCCCCAGGCTGCTTCTCCTATGAATGATCCTCGGCTGATGGCTGTTATCTCGGCTGCAGTTGCCAAATATCGCTCACACCAAAAGAAGTGAGACAGATAGGATAGAATTAATCCTTTAACGGAAGGCTTGAATGTAATGACAGATGCTAAAAAACCATTAGGAATTACTGACGTTGTATTGCGTGACGCTCATCAGTCGCTGCTTGCTACTCGCATGCGAATTGATGATATGTTGCCTGTTGCAGAAAAACTGGACAAGGTAGGCTACTGGTCTCTTGAGTCGTGGGGTGGTGCGACATTTGATTCCTGTATTCGATATCTGGGTGAAGATCCCTGGGACAGAATCCGTGAATTTAAAAAGGCAATGCCGAATACCAGGCAACAAATGTTGCTGCGTGGGCAAAACCTCCTGGGTTATCGCCATTACGCAGACGATGTTGTAGAGAAGTTTGTTGAGCGAGCTGCTGTCAACGGCGTAGATGTGTTCCGTGTGTTTGATGCGATGAATGACCCGCGTAACCTCGAAACCGCATTGAAAGCGGTTAAAAAGCAGGGCAAACACGCTCAGGGCACACTTTCCTACACGACCAGTCCGGTTCACAACACCCAGGCCTGGGTAGATCTGGCAAAGAAAATAGAGGATATGGGTGCTGACTCTATCGCGATTAAAGACATGTCAGGCATCATCAAGCCTTATGAGTGTTACGAACTGGTCAAGCGTCTGAAAACCGAAACTGATCTGGAAGTGCAATTACACTGCCACGCGACTGCCGGTCTGGTGGATATGTCTTTGCTCAAGGCAATCGAGGCAGGCATAGATCGGGTCGATACGGCTATTTCTTCCATGTCCATGACCTATGGACACTCGGCGACGGAAACTGTTGTTGCTGCACTGGAAGGTACTGATCGGGATACCGGGCTCGACCTGTTGTTGCTGGAAGAGATTTCTGCCTATTTTCGCAGTGTTCGCAAAAAGTATGCCAAATTTGAGGGGGCCTTGCGTGGTACCGACTCGCGAATACTGGTTGCGCAAGTACCTGGTGGCATGTTGACCAATATGGAAAACCAGCTGAAAGAGCAGGGAGCTGCGGATAAATTCGACGAAGTGCTGGCCGAAATTCCCCGTGTTCGTGAAGACCTTGGTTTTATTCCCCTGGTTACTCCGACATCACAGATCGTGGGTACCCAGGCTGTGATCAATGTTCTTACCGGTGAGCGGTACAAGTCAATTTCCAAGGAAACCCAGGGTGTACTCAAGGGTGAGTACGGAGCGGCACCTGCCCCATACAACAAGGAGCTTCAGGATCGGGTTCTGGACGGTGCAGAGGTGATTACCTGTCGGCCTGCCGACCTCCTTGAAAATGAATTGGACAAGCTCGTTGCCGATGTTGAAGAACTCGCAAAAGAGAAGGGTTTCTCCCTGAGTGCTGACAAGATTGATGATGCGTTGACCTATGCCCTGTTCCCGCAGGTCGCCCCCAAGTTCCTTGAAAACCGCGGCAACCCTGATGCCTTTGAGGCTGCGCCCACTGGTGAGGAGGTCAAGGTTTCCTCAGGTGGCCCTGAAACCTACACCATTACGGTTGAAGGTCAGGCCTATGTGGTTCAGGTAGAAGAAGGTGGAGATATCACTGCTGTTGCGCCGGTTGGTGGTGGAGCACCAGCTGCACCGGCAGCCGCTGCACCTGCTGCGGTGCCTGCAGGTGGTGGTGAGCCTGTGGCCGCGCCATTGGCAGGTACTATCTTCAAGGTACTGGTTGCACCCGGCCAGGCGGTACAGGAAGGTGATGTTCTATTGATCCTCGAGGCCATGAAAATGGAAACGGAAGTGCGTGCAGCACACGCAGGTACTGTTGGTAGCATTAATGTCGCAGTGGGTGATGCGGTTACTGTCGGCGATACCTTGTTAACGATTGGATAATGGGTTCTATCAATGGATAAACTGCTTAATCTCTGGACCGGTAGCGGTCTGTATAATATCGAGTTTGGCCAGTTGGTCATGATGCTCGTGTGTCTTTCTTTGCTCTATCTGGCGATACGCAAAGGTTTCGAACCTTTACTGCTGATACCAATCGGTTTTGGTGGCGTGATGGCCAATATTCCCGAGGCGGGTCTGGCGGCATCGGCGGTTGAAAATGCGATTCACTTCGCCAAACCGGAAGTGATGGACGCGCTGGCGGGTGCATTGAGTAATTCGGTAAGTCATGTAATGGCGGATCTTGATGCGGCGGTGGCTACAGCTCCCGACGTCTTGAAGGAAGCCTATGGTTATGCGTATAGCTCGGATCGTGTAGAGTATATCGCAGCCATGCATGTGGCTCAGGATGCGGGTTACTCCAATGGTATGTTGAATAACTTTTACAATGTTGCCATCGGAAGCGGTGTAGCGCCTTTGCTCATCTTTATGGGTGTGGGTGCCATGACCGATTTTGGGCCTCTGCTTGCGAATCCCAAAACCCTGTTATTGGGTGCGGCTGCCCAATTCGGTATTTTCGGTACTGTTCTTGGTGCGGCACTGCTGACTGCAACCGGAATAATGGATTTTACCATTTACGAAGCGGCTGCGATTGGTATCATCGGCGGTGCCGATGGGCCGACCTCTATCTATGTTGCCAGTTTGCTTTCACCTCACCTGTTGGGGGCGATTGCGGTGGCAGCCTACTCCTATATGGCTTTGGTGCCCATGATTCAGCCTCCGATAATGAAGGCGTTGACGACCGAGGAAGAGCGGAAGATCACCATGGTTCAGTTGCGCCATGTAGGCAAGCTGGAAAAAATCCTTTTCCCTATCGTACTCGTCGTCCTGGTTGCGCTTTGTTTGCCTGACGCTGCGCCTCTTTTGGGTATGTTCTGTTTTGGTAACCTGATGAAAGAGTGTGGTGTGGTTGATCGCCTGAGTGACACGGCCCAAAATGCCCTGATCAACATTGTCACCATCTTCCTCGGATTGTCTGTAGGTTCCAAGTTGAGTGCGGACAAGTTTCTTGATATTCAGACCTTGGGGATCATCATACTGGGGTTGGTGGCATTCTGTGTGGGTACTGCGACAGGTGTCCTTATGGCCAAGTTGATGAACAGGTTTATTAATCAGCCTATCAATCCTCTCATTGGTTCTGCCGGTGTTTCTGCCGTACCTATGGCTGCCCGTGTTTCCAACAAGGTGGGGCTGGATGCGAACCCGCACAATTTCCTGTTGATGCATGCTATGGGGCCTAATGTTGCCGGAGTTATCGGCTCGGCGGTTGCTGCCGGAGTAATGATTAAATGGCTTAGCTAATCGTCTCAAAATCTGTTTTCGGGCCGGTACGGCCCGGGGACGGGTGTTCATTAAAAAAACCACCTGGTATTCAGGTGGTTTTTTTGTATTGCCATTCTTGTTAAAAATGTTTTCAGGAAAAACTGGCCCGGGTGCGTGCTTTTGGCAACCCCAGGGCGGTTAAATCCCGGTTGATATCGCTTTCTGCGATGCGAGTTCGGTTTTGTGGTAAGTTCGAGAGGCCGCAAACATCCGTATTTGATCTGTTTTTATTCTCTGTCTGAAATATCTGCCGCATAACATCACTCATGTATTCCTACCTGTGCTAGTCTGATTGTGAGGGGCTATAGTGAGCCAATTGGCTCATTTTTTCCGAGAAGCTTGCACAGCTTTGCCGAGAAGATGATCACAACTTGACCGTTTCTATGAAAATGCTTGTGAAACCTGAGGCGCATGCCGTGAGAAGCATGGTGAACGATGCGTCGCAGCCACTGTTCCGAGGCTTTTAATGAATCAAATATTTGCAAATCTGAACAAGCTTGAGAACCAGATGCAGGCAGCCTTTTCCAATCAGAGTTGGGACGAGGTTGAAGGTGTTGATGATTCCATAAATCAGTATTGTCGGGAATTGATGAGCCTGGTTGATCGTGGACAAGTTGACGAAGCCGACGCGAAACAGGCAATGGATAATGTGATGGCACTCTATCGCAGCCTCATTGAATTGTTGAAAAGTCGAAAAGACCAGGCGGGCAGCCAGCTGAAGCGTCTGCAGAGTGAGAAAGAGGCAATCAGGCAGTATTCACGTTCAACTTTTTGCAAGTAGTCCGATCTGTTACAAGTGGTTATATGTTGCAAGTAGCCATGTGTTGCAAGCAGCCTGGTATGCCAGAAAAGTGTCCAGAATATCGATTTGGCGTTTTCCCCCGGTTTTTCTTGCCATATTATTGACCATTCCCTTCTCAGGTACTTTAATTACGCTTAGTTTCGTTCTATTTGGTGTCAGAGGAATGCTATTCATTTCTTTCAGGAAAGCCATTATGCCTGTTTGGAGCATTAACTTTTTACCTGTAACACAAAGACTTTAAGGTTTGCAGTACATGTTGAGGGAAATGAAAATCCTGCTGGTGCATGATGACAAGGAGTGTCGGGATGCGATTTCTCTTATCCTCAGCTTTTTGGGGGAAGAGGCCGTTATTCTCGACTCGGGTAAATTGAAAGGACAGTTGACGGATGGAAACTGTAATCCTGAAGAGTTTGTGGTTGCCATGGTTGGTGGTTCCGGAAACTCGATTAGCCGGGTCATAGCTCAAATAGGTGCCTGGGAGCCAGGTATGCCCTTTATTGTTATGGGCGATGTAGATATAAAGAGTGTGGAGGAAACCATCCACGGTCGCATCATCCGCAGTCTGGAATGGCCACCCAGATACAACAAATTTGTTGACGATATTTATCGGGCTCAGGTGTTTCGGGAGCAGTATTTAACGCGTGCCCGGCGCGGCCAGCAAAGAGACGTGCAACTTTTCAGAAGCCTGGTAGGAACAAGCAGGGGAATCCACACTGTCAGGAACTTGATGGGTCAGGTCGCTGATAAGGATGTCAGTGTATTGATTACCGGTGAAAGTGGTACGGGCAAGGAAGTGGTAGCTCGTAACCTGCATTACCATTCCATGAGAAGAGGCAAGCCCTTTGTACCGGTAAACTGCGGAGCCATCCCTCCCGAGTTGCTTGAAAGTGAGCTTTTTGGCCATGAAAAAGGTGCTTTTACCGGAGCGATATCCGACCGGAAGGGAAGGTTTGAGCTGGCCGAGGGGGGGACACTTTTTCTTGATGAAATCGGCGATATGCCGCTGAATATGCAAGTCAAGATTCTTCGGGTTTTGCAAGAGCGTACCTATGAAAGGGTAGGGGGCTCCAAAACGTTGAAGTCCAATGTCCGAATAGTGGCAGCAACTCATAAAAACCTTGAGGAAATGATCAAGGCAGGGGAGTTCAGGGAAGACCTGTTTTACCGATTAAATGTTTTTCCCATAGAGATGCCTGCCTTGCGTGAGCGGGTAGAAGATATCCCCCTTCTGATCAATGAACTGATTTCCCGGATGGAAAAGGAAAAGCGAGGTTCCATCAGGTTTAACTCTGCTGCCATTATGAGTTTGTGCCGACATGACTGGTTTGGAAATGTCAGAGAGTTGGCGAATCTGGTTGAGCGTCTGGCGATTATGCACCCTTGTGGCGTGGTTGGCCTGAACGAGTTACCTGCGAAATTTCGTCATATTGAAGACGTTACCGAGCCACTCAAGGTTGAGGACGACACTTTGCCTGCCTCTCAGGGATTGGTTGGTCTGGACAGCCCCGCTCTCCTGCCGGTGAACGGAATCGATTTGAAAGACTATCTGGCCAACCTTGAGAAATCACTGATTCAGCAGGCGCTTGAGGAAAGTTCGGGGGTTGTGGCGCGAGCGGCTGAAAAACTGCGAATAAGGCGTACTACCCTGGTCGAAAAAGTGCGTAAATATGACCTCAAGGGAAGCTGACCCCTTTTCCTGCCCTGGTTTTTTCTTCACCCTTTCAAGCCTCGTCCCTTTTTCTTTTCGCTTGAGGCGCACTCCCCGGAGCAAATGTCCTGTTTGCCGTAGATGTGCGTTTCGCAAAACCGGCGCGAAACCGTGCGTCCGATTCCCGTATTCCTTCCGTCAATAAATTGTCTGTCGAAAGCATCAGAGTATCTGTCAGTTTTTTAACTTGATGAATAACAGAGCAAAATTAAATATGGAACACATTATGCATCAGTAGCTGAACCATCGTCATACCCGGCATCGGTATGATTCACCCAAAGGCCGACAAGCGTAGGCAGGGAGTTTGAAATGGCGCTATCCGATCATCCAGGAAATACTGTAGCCTACAAGGAATCAGCAGATTTTTCCCGTTCTTCTGATGAGCAGCATGGGCAGCTCATCGATTGTATCAATACGTTTTTGGCGACCTCTCACAAACTTGACTCTCTTGGTGTCGATTCCCGGTCTTGCACCCTTTCATCCAGGGTGCAAGACCGGGATGAAAGAGTCGCCCCTTTTCCTTTGAGTCGAAAAAATTTGCATCGAATGAGGGAACAACCCTTACTCGACTACGTTTCTGACCAGGAAAACATGCTTCTGAAATTAACGGGGCTAGAGCATTTTATCAGTCTGTTTGACCAACTGACGGATCGTTTGACGCGCGCTTACGACAATCTGGAAGACAGGGTGAATCGCCTCACCCTGGAGCTGACTGAGGAAATTGAACATCGTAAACAGGAGCTTTCCGAAAAGGAGAAAGCAACCAGTCGATTGGAAACCTTGCTCCACCTTTTGCCAGCTGGTGTGGTTTTGCTGGATGGCAAGGGGGTTGTTCAGAAATGTAATGCTGCAGCCGTCGATCTTTTGGGTGAGCCGCTGGAAGGTGAGAGATGGCTGGATATTATACAACGTTGCTTTGCTCCCAAGCGGGATGACGGGCATGAAGTGTCCATGATTGATGGTCGAAGAGTCAGTATTGCCACGCGATCCATTGATCAGGAGCCTGGTCAGCTCATATTGTTGACTGATTTGACCGAGACCCGTGAATTGCAATCAAGACTTAGCCGATACGAGAGACTTTCTGCCATGGGCCGAATGGTGGCTTCTCTTGCCCATCAGATACGCACTCCGCTTTCGACTGCCATGCTGTATGCCGGGCATCTGTGTCACGACCAGATAGACGACGGGTTTCGTCAAAAATGCGCGGACAGGCTTATGTCACGACTCGTTCATCTGGAGCAGCAGGTAAGAGACATGCTGATTTTCGCCAAAGGTGAAACACCTTTGGCCGAGCGTGTCAGCATTCAGGAGCTCGAAGAATCACTCAGGCATGCGGCCGAAGCACCACTGAGCAAGGCGGGAGCGAAAGTGCAATGGCAAAACCGTGCGGGAGAGGTAGAAGTTTTGTGCAACAAGGAAGCATTGGTTGGTGCCTGTATGAATCTGGTAAATAACAGTGTTGAGGCCTCTGAAGGTGAGCTGGTTATGACTATCAAGTTTGACGTATTGCCGGATGGCAAGGTGGCGATCCAGGTGGCCGACAATGGTCCCGGTTTTGATGCAGGCCAAAAGGAAAAACTGAAAGAAGCCTTCTATACAACCAAGTCTCAGGGAACAGGGCTGGGGTTGGCGGTTGTCCAGGCAGTGGTAAGTGCACATAAGGGGTTGTTTGAGATAGGTTCGTATGAAGGTGGTGTTGTCGCCTCTATCGTTCTGCCTGTTATTGATTAACCAGAGATTCAGCGAGTTGTCCGGGAATAGTGATTCAGAGTGGAGATGTACAATGAGCGATACAATGAAAAATGCGATTCGAAATACCACGAAGAAAGCAACCATACTCATCGTAGAGGATGATAGAGACCTCCGGGAGGCATTGGAAACAACGGTAGAAATGGCAGGCTTTCATTGTGTTACTGCCGATTCTGCGGAAGCGGCAATTCCCATGCTGGAGAATCAGTTGCCGGATATGGTGGTGAGTGATGTGAATATGCCGGGCATGGATGGATTGGGTTTGCTTGACCACATTCAAAGCCATTTTCCCGGCTTGCCAGCTGTACTGATGACGGCCTACGGGCAGATCAGCCAGGCGGTGAGTTCGATTCAGGCCGGAGCGATCGATTACCTGGTGAAACCCTTTGATCCGAAAACGCTGATCAACACCATTCGCCGGGTGGTAGCGGGCGAAACGCAACACTCTGATACAGACCCGGTGGCTGTCGATGCCTTCAGTCGGCGCTTGTTCCAGATGGCCAGAAAGGTGGCAGCGGTTGATTCCACGGTATTGATTTCGGGTGAAAGCGGGACAGGTAAAGAGGTATTGGCCCGGTTTATCCACGCCAGTTCCGATCGGTCAGATCAACCCTTTGTTGCGATTAATTGTGCGGCCATTCCTGAAAATATGTTGGAAGCCATTTTGTTTGGCCATGAAAAGGGGGCCTTTACCGGCGCCTATGCCAGTACTCCGGGCAAATTCGAGCAAGCCAATGGCGGTACAATCCTGTTGGATGAAATATCGGAAATGGATCCTGGCTTGCAGGCAAAACTGTTGCGGGTTTTACAGGAAAAAGAGGTGGAGCGGGTCGGGGGGCGCAAGCCCGTTCCCCTTGATGTACGTGTTTTGGCTACCACTAACCGTGACCTGAAAGAATACGTGAGTAAAAACCGGTTCAGGGAAGACCTGTATTATCGCCTGAGTGTGTTTCCGATTCACTGGAAGCCCCTGCGGGAGAGGCCGGCAGACATCGTGCCCCTTGCAGAAAGGTTGCTTCGGAACCATACCGCCAAAATGAAATTGCCTCAGCTGCGTTTCAGCCAGGAGGCGCAGGCGGCGATGGTGAATCATTCGTGGCCTGGCAATGTTCGTGAGTTGGACAATGCGATTCAGCGAGCGATAGTGCTGCAGCAGGGTGGGGAAATCGGAGCCGAGGAATTGTGCCTTGACGGTACAGGCCACAGTTGGATGAATGTAGTGGATGCAAACCGTTCTGAAAGCCGGGGGGATTCCGGTTTGGCACAGCCTGATGAATCCGGTGAGCTTCCGGTTTGCGGCGTTGCTGTTCCGGACCAGATTGCCGATGAAAGGGCGAGTGAGTTTAACGGCCTGGGGGGAGACCTGAAGAGAAGGGAGTTTCAGATCATTATTGATACCATTAAAAAGTGCGGAAAACGAAAGCTGGCCGCGGAACGCCTGGGTATCAGTCCTCGTACGCTGAGATACAAGCTGGCACAGATGAGAGATTATGGCATAGACATAGAAAGTGAATTGTCAGTCGCCTAGTTTCACGCCCGGTTCAGCCCGGTTGCTTTTCACTGCGATAAGCGGCCTGAAATGATACAGCGGCCTGAAAGGATACATCAGTCAAAAGCTTATGTGGCACCTCGTTTGCATAGTAAGAGGGTAGAGGCTTCAAGTATGGCAATTTTCCAGCAGTGGGCACTCATCAGAACCCCTTGTGTATTGCCTGCCCCGACGATTCCGGGGTTATTCGTCTCGAAAGTCAAAGAATTGGCGCCATTGGAGATTGAATATGACTGACAGAGCAGATATCACAGCAGTTTTAGACCAGATGCGCATGATGCGTGCTCAAATCCAGCGGCCCCCTGTTGTCGGCAATGAGATTTCTCCTGAAAAGGTAAATCGTGTTGGCTCGATGGAAAAAACTCCCGGCTTTGGTGAAATGTTCAGCAAGGCCATAGATTCGGTCAATGAAGTGCAAAAAAGCGCGGGAGAGATGAGGACAGCCTACGAAAAAGGGGAGCCTGGCATTGATATCACCAGAGTTATGGTTGAGTCACAAAAAGCCACAGTGTCATTTCAGGCACTTACCCAGGTTCGCAATAAAGTTGTCAAGGCTTATGAAGAAATTATGAAAATGCCCGTGTAGCAAGTGCTCTTGACAGGTCTGGATAAACAACGGGCCTGAACGAACGGGTACCCGACCCGGATATTCCAATGAGTGCAATCAAGCCAAAGGTGTAATCAGGACGGATTTGACAATGGCCAGTGTACCCGCAGAAGTAAATGATGTTTCCCCCGCAGAAAGTGGTGACGGCAGTCTGCCGGTTGCATCGGAATCGCAAAATGATATGTTGCTGGGCTTCAACAAGCTTACCCTTATTCGACAAATCGGCTTGATGGTAGGGTTGGCGGCAAGTGTTGCATTAGGCCTCGCCGTTGTACTTTGGGCCCAGGATCCCGACTATCAGCCTCTGATTGCCAATCTGCAGAACTATGACGCGAATGAAATCAGTACCATTCTTGACGAAAATAACATTGGCTACAAGGTAGACCCGAAAACCGGCATTTTACTTGTGGAGTCACAACTTGTCTATCAGGCGAAGCTCAAGCTCGCTGCGGCAGGAATAAAGGATAACAACACAGTCGGATACGAATTGCTGGATCAGGAGCAGGGTCTGGGCACCAGCCAGTTTATGGAAGCGACCCGGTTTCGGCGCGGACTGGAAGGCGAACTGTCCCGCACCATAGCCAGTATGCGCAACATCCGTAAAGCCCGGGTTCACCTCGCCATACCCAGGCGATCTGTCTTTGTCAGAGACAGAAGAAAATCCTCCGCCTCTGTGTATCTGGAAGTGTATGCCGGTCGTGATCTTTCTCAGGAGCAGGTCAGATCCGTGGTAAACCTGGTGGCAAACAGCGTTCCCGAGATGGACAAAAAAAATGTTTCAGTGGTTGATCAGAGAGGGAGGCTGCTTACTGGTGATGAGATGGACACCGAAGCGAAAATGGCTTCCAGGGAATTTGATTACACTCGCAAACTGGAGGAAGTGCTGAATCGACGTGTCACCAGTATTCTTGAGCCCGTTATGGGTGTCGGGCACTTTCGCTCGGAAGTTTCTGCTGACATTGATTTTACCGCAATCGAAACAGCGGAAGAAATTTTCAACCCCGATTTACAAGCCCTCAGAAGTGAGCAGACAGTGGATGAGCAGAGGGTTTCAGGACGAAACGGGGGAATCCCGGGTGCGTTATCCAATCAGCCTCCGGGGGCGGCAAGTGTTCCGGAAGTGGCTGCCGGTGGCAATGGAAAAGGCAGTGAAAAGATGGCTGATATTCGAAAGCAGGCGACAAGAAACTATGAAGTTGACCGTACCATCAGCTACTCTAAACAGCAGCAGGGCAGGATCAAGCGTTTGACAGTCGCTGTTGTTGTAGACGATATCAGGAAAGTCAATCCGGAAAGCGGAGAAATTAGCTATTCGCCCTGGCCGGAGGCCGAGCTGGAAAGGTTGACTATACTGGTAAGAAACGCGGTTGGTTATTCTGCTCGCCGGGGGGACAGTGTGAGTGTGATTAACAGTCCTTTCGCCCCTGAGGAAGTGGTTCCTTTTGAGGAGCCGGAATTTTGGCAGCAAAGCTGGTTTCTTAACATGCTAAAGCCGGTACTGGCATTTCTGGTTATGCTGGTCATTATCCTGGGAATGGTTCGTCCGACTTTGAAGAGCCTGTCTTCGAATGGGGCGCATGAAAAAGAGCTTGCACTGGCCGGAGATGAAGAAGGCCTGGCGACGCTGGACGAGCTGGAATCATCCGGCGCGGTCGATCAGGTAAGCCTGGGCGATTCGGGTGAATTTTTGTTGCCGGGCGCGTCGGAAGGATATGACAAACAGTTGAATGCGCTTAAGGGGCTGATCGCAGAAGATCCGGCTCGCGTAGCACAGGTGGTACGACAATGGGTAAATGCGGATGAGTGATAACGCGCCGCAGCAAGGCGGAGGTAAAAAACCGGCCAGGCTGTCGCGAATTGATTCGGCGGCTGTCTTGTTAATGTCTTTGGGTGAGGCAGACGCGGCACAGATTCTCAAGCACATGGGGCCAAAGGAAGTGCAGCGTGTGGGGACGGCAATGGCAGCAATGCATGATGTCTCCCAGGAACAGGTGGAAGCAGTTACGGTAGAGTTTCTGGAAGCGGTGGCGAGTCAAACCGGCCTGGGTATTGGTGCTGATGACTACATACGTTCGATGCTGACACAGGCATTGGGTGAAGAAAAGGCTGCCAGCCTGATTGACCGGATTCTGGTGGGTGGAAATACCACAGGACTGGATACGCTCAAGTGGATGGAGCCCCGTTCGGTGGCGGATATCATCCGCTATGAGCACCCTCAGATTCAGGCGATTGTCGTGTCCTATCTGGATGCCGATCAGGCAGCCGAGGTTTTGTGCAACCTCGAAGAAAAAGTGCGGCTCGATATCGTCATGCGAGTGGCCGCGCTGGACTCGGTTCAGCCGCAGGCGTTGCAGGAACTGAACGATATTCTTGAAAAACAGTTTTCCGGCGGATCTTCAACCAAGACCAGCAAAATTGGCGGCATAAAGGTGGCCGCCGATATCATGAACTACATGGATACCTCGATTGAAGCGGATTTGATGGAGCAGATCAAAGAGATAGATACGGATTTGGGTTCCGAGATTGAAGACCTCATGTTCGTATTCGATAACCTCAAAGATGTCGATGACCGGGGTATTCAAACCCTGTTGCGGGAAGTTTCTTCGGATGTATTGATATTGGCCCTGAAGGGAGCAGACGAAGAAGTACAGGAAAAAATCTTCACCAATATGTCGAAGCGTGCTGCGGAATTGCTACGGGATGACCTGGAAGCGAAAGGGCCGGTGAAGGTAAGTGAAGTGGAGGCAGCTCAGAAAGATATTCTTACCATAGCCAGAAAACTGGCTGAATCGGGTGAAATCAATCTGGGAGGTGCCGGTGAAGAAATGGTTTAGTGACACATTATCGCGCGGCGTGAACTGTTGATGGATAGAACCGGTAATCGCAAGGGAACAATCAAGGCATCAGATTTGACGGCCTACGAGCGCTGGGAATTGCCGCTTATCGATGAATCAGGCAGGGAAATGCCCGAAGCCGGGTGTGAAGCCGTCAAACCCCTTACGCTGGAGGACCTGGAGCAGATAAGGCTGGAAGCGCATAACGCGGGACTCGAAGAGGGACTGGGCGAAGGCAGGGAAAAAGGCTATCAGGAAGGCTACGAGCAAGGATTGAAAGAGGGGAACGATGTCGGTCTGGCTCAGGGAATGGAACAGGGGAAAGAGGAAGCTCTGGAGAAAACAGAGCATGAAATCAGAGAGTCATTATCCCGCCTTCAAAATCTGATGCAAGAGTTGCTTGACCCCATCGAGCGCCATGAAGACCAGGTGGAGCAAGCCTTGCTTAACCTGGTGCTGGCAATCAGTCGCGCTGTTATTCTTCGCGAGCTGGAAACAGATTCTTCACATATAAAAGACGTGGTGAAGGACGCCATTGCCCTTTTGCCCGCCACTCGCCAGTCCATACGGATCTATGTCAACAAGGCGGATCACGAAAAGGTGATGGAGGTGGTCAGGCAGATTGATGGGGAGGCGGCTATCGTGGTATGCGATGATGTCTTACCCGGCGGTTGTCGGGTGGAAACTTTACACAGCATTGTTGATTTCACGGTTGAAAAGCGCTTTCAGAAAGTTGTGCAAAGCATGCTGGAAAGCTCAAACAGGAAGCAGATCGATGCGGACAAACCGACTCCGGTGGATTCAATGGGAGAAATGAGTGATTTGCACAAAGAGGTTTTGCTAACCCCGCAATCAGCCCTTGAACCGGAACCGGAGCCTGAACCAGAGCCGGAACCGCAACCGCAACCACAACCGGAACCACAACCGGAACCACAACCGGAACCACAACCGGAACCACAACCGGAACCACAACCGGAACCGGTTACACCTTTTAACCCGGAGCATGATTCCGAATATGTACCAGATATTCCCGGATCGATTCGATAAATACCAGAAGCGAGTCCCTGGTGAGGTCAGTCCCGAAATATCCGGCAGACTGACCCGGATGATCGGGTTGACCCTCGAATGCGTGGGCTGTCCCATGGTGGTGGGTGACCGCTGCCTGATCCATGCCTCTGATACCCTGAAAGTGGAAGCGGAAGTGGTCGGTTTCGCCGATGAGAAGGTCTACCTGATGCCATTGACCCAGGTTGAAGGCCTGCGACCGGGAGTGCAAGTTACCCCCGTGGCGAGTGCGTCACAGGTTCCGGCTGGCTTCTCCATGCTTGGTCGCGTCATTGGTGGTTCCGCAGAGCCGCTTGACGGACTTGGCCCCTTGCAACCGGAAGCTCATGTACCCATGACCGGTGAAATCATCAATCCGCTCAGGCGGGCTCCGATACGCGAACACCTGGACGTGGGAATCCGCTCCATCAATAGCCTGCTCAGTGTGGGCGTGGGGCAAAGGCTCGGGTTGTTTGCGGGAAGTGGTGTGGGTAAGAGCATGTTGCTCGGAATGATGACCCGCTTCACTGATGCGGATATTACCATTGTCGGGTTGATCGGTGAGAGGGGACGAGAGGTAAAAGAGTTTATAGAGGATATCTTGGGCGAGGAAGGACTGTCCCGTTCTGTGGTGGTCGCCTCGCCTGCAGATGACTCGCCACTGATGCGGTTAAGAGCATCCATGCTGACTACCCGTATAGCGGAATACTTCCGGGATCAGGGTAAAAAGGTCTTGCTGCTAATGGATTCTCTGACCCGTTTCGCCCAGGCCCAGCGTGAGATCGCCCTGGCCGTGGGAGAGCCGCCAGCCACCAAGGGCTACCCGCCCTCGGTTTTTGCCAAAATTCCGCAACTGGTAGAACGGGCAGGCAATGGTATGCCCGGTGGAGGTTCGATCACCGCCTTTTATACGGTATTGACCGAGGGGGATGACCAGCAAGACCCGATAGCAGATGCTGCGCGTGCCATACTCGATGGCCACATTGTCTTGTCCAGGGCACTGGCTGAGGAGGGCCATTACCCGGCTATTGATGTTGAAGCCTCGATCAGTCGTGTCATGCCACATATCGTATCCCCGGAGCATCTCCAGGCAGCGCAGCGATTCAAGCAGACCGTTGCCAAATTCAATCAGGCCAGGGATTTGATTAACGTGGGAGCCTATGTGCCAGGCTCGGATCCTGATACGGATTTCGCGATAGAGAGAATTTCAGCCATGCGAAAGTTTTTGCAGCAGGGCTTGACAGAAAGTGCCTTGTTTGGGGATTGCGAGGCCTCTCTGAAAGCGGTGGTTCGGCGGGAGTCGACAAAGCCACCGATGGCTCCACAGCAAAATCATGCGCCAAACCCTGGTGGGTAAGGCTGTCGGATGTGAGGAGAAACAGTTTTGGGAAAGCGATCTGAACGACTGAAAATCGTGCTGGATCTGGCCCATCGCAAAGAAGCCGAAACACTCGAAACCCTGGCCAAAGCCCAAAAAGAGCTGAACGGCGAGCAGTTGAGATTGCGACAACTGGAGTCCTATATGGGTGATTACCAGGACAAAATTCGAGGCAAGGGAGGGGCGGGAATCAGCGCGGTGGAATATGCCAATTTTCAGGGTTTTATGTACCAGTTGGGGGTGGCATTGGAACAGCAGCAAAAAAAACTGCTGTTTTTAACGCAACAGGTCGATGTCTGCACCCGAAACTGGCGTGTCGCACACGAAAAAACCAAAGGAATGGAGGAGCATATCGCTGCCTGCCGCCGAAGTGAGGAGAAAGAACTTGCCAAACAGGAGCAGCGTATGCTCGATGAGTTTTCCCAATTGCGTAACAATTATCGCCCTGATTGAGCAATGCTCGCCGCTGCTGTCTTCCTCGAACTGGTGAAAATTCACCTGTGTTCTTAGCAATATTTCAATTTCCGGCTAGAGTGAGTAGGGAATGGAGTAATGATTTTCTTGATTTGCAACTGGTCGGCATTTTCTTAACTGATTGATTAATATAGATTTTCGTTCTTACTTGAAGGTTCTGCGACAGTTTCTGGACAGCTCCTGGATAGTGCTTGAGTGGTATCGGGGTGTTTGATGGCAAATAACTGTTGGAAAAAGCGGATGTTTGAAAACCGGATGAATTGGCGAGCGGTAAAATGAGTGGCGAAAGTCAACTCAAACTGGACAAAAATATGGGTATTGCGAATGCCGGGTCGTTTCGTTATTCGCTAACACAGCTTTTTGGCCGCGGGACGGGGGTGATAATTGATGCTGCCGATGTCGAGCGTATCGATACATCCATTGTGCAGCTTGTTTATTCCTTTGTATCCAGTATGAAGCAGGCAGGTTTGACAGTGGAAATATCAAGGCCATCGGAGGCATTTTCGAGTAGCGCTTCCCGCCTGGGTTTTTCAGGTTATTTCGGTCTGGAAGGAAGTGAACAGGGAATAGAATAAGGAAGAGAGCAATGACAAGGATATTGGCTGTAGACGATTCAGCGTCAATGCGACAGATGGTGTGTTTTACCCTGAAAGAGGCTGGCTATGAGGTACAGGAAGCTGCTGACGGCCAGCAAGCGCTGGACATAGCGAAAACCCGACAGTTTGACCTGGTTTTGTCTGATGTCAATATGCCTGTGATGAATGGAATTTTGCTGGTACAAAATCTGAGAACCCTGCCCTCGTACCGGTTTACTCCGATACTGATGTTGACTACCGAGTCTGCCGGTGACAAAAAAATGGCAGGAAAAAAAGCGGGAGCGACAGGTTGGCTGGTCAAACCGTTTAATCCGAATCAGTTGCTGGCGACCATCAAAAGAGCTCTGTAACCGCCAGTGCTTTGTGAAACGGTTTTTTACGCGCCTGTTTTTACGTACCGGGCCAATCGGGTGATAACATGAGTGTAGACCTCAGTCAGTTCCATCAGGTTTTTTTTGAAGAAAGTCTCGAAGGGCTGGATGTCATGGAGTCAGCCTTGCTGAATCTCTCTGTGAACGAGGTTGACCCGGAAACCATCAATGAAGTTTTTCGTTCGGCGCACTCGATCAAAGGGGGAGCCGGAACGTTCGGTTTTACGTCCGTTGCCGGGTTTGCGCATGTAATGGAAACCCTGTTGGATCAGATTCGCTCGGATGATATTGCTCTGGCCGGTTCTCATGTGGAACTCCTGTTACAGTCCGTAGATTGCATGAGAGCCATGATCCAGTCATTGACAGCGGGAAAACAGCCTGAAACCGCCAATGCGGATTTGCTGAAAAGACAATTTGAACAAATAGTAACCGGTACGGGGACATCACAAGAATCACAGGAAAAAAAGGTGTCAGGTGAGGTTGGACCGGTTGTTCGAGGTTCCCCGGACAGGGCAGTGAAGAAGTGGCGGATTTTTTTCAAACCGGATACGGGCATATTGAAAACCGGCAATGAGCCGCTTCGCATGTTTCGGGAATTGCAGGAAATGGGCCCTGTATCGGTTATGGCGCAAGTGGAAAACGTCCCGCCCATTGGCAGTATTGATCCTGAATCCTGCTACCTGAGTTGGCTCATCGAGCTGGAAGCAGATGTCGATCGATCGGCGATTGAGGACGTATTTGAATGGGTTATTGATGAATCTGAACTCAATATCGACAGAGTGGAAAACAGGTCGTCTTCCGGTTTCGGCACTTGTGGCCAGCCTGATGATTCCGAACGCCCCGTTGAAGCCGCTATATCCGTAGCTCCGACGCCTGTTACGCTTCCTTCAAGCCTGGTTCCTCCGCTTTCAACCCCGATTCCTCCGCTTTCAACCCCGGTTCCTCCATCTCTGCCTGACAAGGTTCCCGTCCGGTCGGCCCAATCGCCCGAGATGGTCGCCAGGCCCAAAAGGCAGGAGGCATCCTCCATTCGCGTGGGTATAGATAAAATTGACAGTCTGATTAATCTGGTTGGTGAGCTGGTGATCACCCAGTCAATGCTGAGTGAGCTTGGTCGGGATTTTGAAATCGATAAACTGCCCGTGTTGCTGGAGGGGCTGGAACAGCTGAGCCAGCATACCCGGGAGCTACAGGAAAGTATGATGAGCATACGAATGCTGCCAATCAGCTTCACTTTCAGTCGATTTCCCCGCCTGGTACATGATTTAAGCCGCAAAACCGGTAAAAAAATCGAATTGAAATTATCTGGAGAGCAGACCGAACTTGATAAAACCGTGATGGAAAAAATAGGTGATCCGATAGTTCACCTGGTAAGAAATTCCCTTGATCACGGGATAGAAACACCGGATGAACGGATTGCGGCAGGCAAGGACGAAACAGGTACCATTACGCTGAATGCTTACCACCGGGGTGGAAGTGTCGTCATTCAGATAATTGATGACGGTCGCGGGCTTGACCGGGACAAAATCCTGGCCAGGGCCATAGAAAAAGGCATGGTCAACGAGGAAGATGCACTGACAGATGATCAGGTTTGCGAGCTGATTTTCCAGCCCGGCTTTTCAACTACAGAGAGGATTACCCATATTTCAGGTCGCGGGGTGGGCATGGATGTCGTTCGCAGGAACATTCAGGAACTGAATGGTTCAGTTGAGGTAGAGTCCGAGCCTGGTTGTGGATGCGTCTTCACTATCCGGCTGCCGCTGACTCTGGCGATTCTGGATGGGCAACTCATTCGGGTGAGTTGTCACACCTATGTACTGCCATTAATTGCAATTATCGAATCTGTTTCCAGGGGTATGGCGATAGTGCAAAGTGTTGCCGATGGACACGATGTGCTGAAAATGCATGAAGAATATGTGCCGATTGTTCGCCTCGATGATGTTTTGAATGTTGAGCCAAAGCAACAGGAAACGGAAGATAGCCTTCTGGTGGTCGTAGAGGGCGATAATATGAAAGTGGCACTCCTGGTGGATGATTTGCTTGCACAGCAGCAGGTGGTCATCAAAAGTCTGGAAGAAAACTATAAACGGGTGGAAGGTGTTTTCGGTGCCACTATACTGGGTAATGGATCGGTTGCCTTCATTCTCGATATTTCCGGTTTGATTAGGCTGGCCGGTGTAAGCCGGGATGACTATAACAGGCTGAACAGAGGGGGGAACCGGGCCACGTGAGATCCTTTTTTCGGCAAGATGGTTTTATTGATAAGGGTCTTCCGATAGTGCCGTGCAGGATTTGAATCACCGTTATGACTGAAACTGTCAATGCGATTTCCGGCGTGCATGATTTTGCAGCCTCTGACATACAGCCTTTGCCGGAAAGGGCCGATAACAGAAACACGAGCTGCATCAGGGTCGAACTGGCATCCATGATACATCGCGGGTTGAGTCTATTGATGTTGAAAGAAAAAAGAGATGGTTTTTGAAAGACCCTGCCAGGCCGGATTCGTTCATCGTCAAGCCTGCATTGTCACAGTTGATCAGTTTCAAACGGTTGAACCTTCTTGAAACATGGCCAATGAAAGGCAAGTTTGATGTTATTTTTTGCCGAAACGTAGTCATTTATTTCAATAAGGGTACACAGCGCACCCTGTTCAACAGGTATGCAAATATATTGGCGGACGGAGGTTACCTGTTTATCGGGCACTCTGAAACCCTGCATCGTGTATCGGACAGATTTGAATCTTTGGGGAAAACGGTTTACCGGAAAAGTACTGATGGGGTCACTCAAAGCCTTGTGCTGCTGCATGGGGAAGCTTAGGCGGCACTTCAGCAGTATGCCGTGTATTTTTAACCTGTTGTTTTTTGAATAAAAAACAGTTAAAAATAACTTTTCAACAGTTGTTTGCTAAACTTTGAGGTAATAACCTGATTTGGAGTGACTTTCTTATCCCGGAAAGCTCCATTCAACGGTGTTGGACACAAGGTTACAGGGCATGGGGCTACGGGGTACCATGAGATAGAGTTATACACAGGAGGAAGAAATGTCAATAAGCACCAGTTTATCTGCTGATGGCAGTGTTTTGACAGTAAAAATTCAAGGCAGATTTGATTTCAGTTCGCATCAGGAATTCAGAGATGCCTATGAAAACAGCGAAGAAGGGGTAAAAGAATACATCGTTGATATGGAAGAAGCGACCTACCTGGACAGTTCCGCTCTCGGCATGCTTTTATTGTTGCGTGATTTTGCCGGTGGGGATGACGCCAGTATCGTTATTATCAACTGTAACCATGACGTGAAGAAAATTCTGACAATTTCAAACTTTGAGCAGTTATTCGAAATACGGTGAGGTTTCTACAGGTGCAACTATAGTCTGCTGTGAGTTGCATCGTCGGGTGAATACCCCTCCTCCGTAGTGATATCTATTTTTTCAGTTCTATTTACAGTATTCATTTCAGCTTGATTGCTGTATCAATAAATCTACAGGCCTTTGCATGACTGAATCTGATCCGCTGAGAATATTGATCGCCGATGACAATGATTCTGATCGAATGATCTTGAAAGCGATTGTTCGCAAACAGGGGTATGAGGTTATTACAGCGGTTGATGGTCGTGAGGCAGTAGAGCGGTTTAAAAAAGATTCTCCCCAAATCGTTTTGCTGGACGCCCTGATGCCGGTAATGGATGGCTTTGAGGCGGCGCGAGAGATCAAGGCGCTCGCCGGAGAGGAGCTGGTGCCTGTTATCTTCCTTACCTCTCTGACTGATGCCGAGTCGCTGGCCAGGTGTCTGGAGGCTGGTGGCGATGATTTTTTGTCCAAACCCTATAACCGGATCATTCTCAAAGCGAAAATCAATGCGTTCAATCGCATGCGCCTGATGCACCTGACCTTGCAGGAACAGAGGGATCAAATTGCCGAGAACAACAGGCATTTGCTTCAGGAGCAGGAAGTTGCCAAGACTGTTTTTGATAATGTTGCCCACATGGGGTGTTTTCACGCCAAAAACATAAAGCACTTGCTGTCTCCCCTGTCTGTTTTCAATGGTGATGTTTTACTCGCCTGTCAAAAACCTTCAGGAAGTATGCATGTGCTCTTGGGAGATTTTACCGGGCATGGTCTTCCTGCTGCGATTGGAGCCATGCCTCTGGCGGAAATCTTTTATGGAATGTCCAACAAGGGATTCTTTATGACAGATGTCCTGCGTGAGATGAACCAGAAGCTGAAGCAGATTTTGCCAGTCGGATTTTTTTGTTGCGCCTGTATGATCGATATTGATTTTGTTGCCTCCGAAATGCAGGTGTGGATGGGCGGCCTGCCAGACTGCCTGCTGGTTCGTTCCAGTGGTGAAGTGGAGAAGGTAAAGTCAAATCATTTGCCGTTGGGGGTGCTTTCCAGCGAACGTTTTAGCGTTGAAACCTATAAGTATGAGTTGAATCTGGGCGACCGTTTTTTTATGTGGTCTGACGGTATTATCGAATCTCGTGATGCCAACGGGGAGATGTTCGGAGAAAGCCGGTTGCTTGACATTATCCATAAAAAATCGCAGTCTGAGACGCTGTTTGAACAGATTCACGAATCTGTACTGCACTTTATTGGCGAAGGTGAAAGGGATGATGACCTCACAATGGTGGAAGTTAAAATGCTTGCACCGGATCAGTTGGGTCTGGACGAGGCGCATCTTGACAAGTCCGCATTGGTTGGCCCCAAGAACTGGTCATTCAGCTATGAATTGCGAGCACAAACGCTAAAAGAGTTTAACCCCTTGCCGCTTCTTCTTCATCTGACCATGGAAGTGCCGGGGCTGCGCTCTCACAGTGGTTTTATCTATACTGTTTTGGCGGAGTTGTTCTCAAATGCACTGGATCACGGTGTGTTGGGTCTTGACTCCAGGCTGAAGAAAACGCCGGAGGGCTTTGGTGAATACTACGCAATGCGCTCGGAGCGACTGGAAAAGCTTTCCGGTGACTGGGTGAGGTTCTTTATTGATCATAAACCCGAGGGCAAGGGCGGGGTGATCACAATACGGGTCGAAGACAGCGGCGCAGGGTTTGACTGCGGGAAATATGCAGGAAATAACCTGGAGGCCAACACCGGATTCAGCGGGCGCGGTATTCCGCTGCTAATGGAAATGTGCAATAAAGTGACATTTAACGATACAGGCACTGCGGTGGAAGTAGAATACCACTGGCTGCCAAAAGCCTGAGCAAGAGCGCCGATCGGGGAAGAAACAGGGGAAGAGAATGGAACACATAGATTTAAATGCCATTGCAGAATTGAAAGAAGTAATGGAAGAAGAGTTTGGTATTCTTATCGAAACCTATCTGCAAGACTCTGTCGAAAGGCTCAGGCAGTTGAAATCCGCGCTGGAGGCAAATGATCCGGTAGAGTTCAGTCGCGCTGCCCACAGCTTCAAGGGAAGTTGCACGAATATCGGTGCTCCGGTACTGGCTGAATATTGCCTGCATGCCGAAAAAATGGGTAAAAGCGGCAATACTCGGGAGGGAATGGCGACGTACCGGAAAATCGAAGCCGAGTTCAGGGAGGTAGATGGTATTCTCAGAGAATACCTGTAACCTTCAAATCCTTGCCATTTTGGCGAGGCCACTTGCATAAAATTGTCTCCGGGCCATCTTTATAAAGCTGTTTCCACAAGACCTTCTCCACAAGACTCTCTTCACAAGGCCCTTTCCACAAGACCCTTTCCACAAGCCCCCCCACAAGACCGATAGCCTCCCTGAATGCAGAGGGCAGGCGCATTGTCAGCCTGACCCTCGCGTCATTTGAAAATTCGGCAGGTCTGATATCACCCGGATCGGCAGGTTCCGGTGTGCCGGTCAGGGCGTGTGTCGTCCGGTTGCTTATCGTTCTGGCCTGCTAATTGCAAAGCTGTGCCTGAATGACAAACAAATTGAAAAACAGGCAGGTTTTTGCCTCTTTCTGACACTTACACTTTTTCGATTTGCCCTGGTTACCGGGTAATATGGGATCAAGCAAATGAGTAATTTCAATTCAAATATGGGTTTGAATCATGTCATTACAAGTTATTCACGGAGTATCAAGTCCGAGTTGGCCGGATTGGCGCAGAGCGAATCGACGGATTTCGCTCATATATTGGGTCGTGAGACGGGGATGATCCGAAGAAATGATGATTTGCACCGGGTAGAGTCAACCGGGCACCGGAAACCTGAGTCGCCCGAACGCAATGAACTTCGCAATGACTCGGTTGAAAGAGCACGCTCCCGGGTTAACGATACTGAAAAATCAAGAATGGAGGCGCAAGAAAAAAAATCGGCAGAGAATGATCAGGCGCAACAGGTCAAACAGAGTCGGGCAGACAATGATCGACGCGAGAATGACAAGCCGGATGCGGAGCACGAAAGCGCGAGAGATAATCGTACTGATGCAACAGCAGGTGCATCGTCGCCGAAACGGGATGCCGCTAGTGAAGATCGCAGTGAATCAGCGGTGACGGACGCGGGCGAAGAAACCTCTTTGGAGGGCAAAAACACTGATTTCGTCGTGCCGGTAGAGTCGGAGGGCACCAGGGTGTCTCCCGGCGGGGCTGCAGCTTCGGCCATACAAACAGGATTGCCCGCCGATTCTGATCCGGATTCGGTGGAGTCAGTGACAGGTCTGGAGCTGTCGGGATTAGCCGGGGATGGTGATAGCAATGCGACTTTTCAGCAAGCTTCGGGTGATGTCGAGTTAGCCGGTCAGATTGCCGGTTCCGATGGTGCAGTTCAAACGATCGGGGGTGGTGAAATCGAATCCGGGCAGGCAGGCGAACTCTCCGGTATTCATTCTGATGGAGCTGGTGAGCCTTTGGCCGCGGTCACAGGCACAATGGGCCTGAATCAGATCGGTGAACAGGGTATAGAAGGCGCACCGGGGGTTGATGGCGGAGGCGAAGGGCAGGCAGGTGAGCAGGTGTACTCCGGTCGGCTGACCGAAACCGAAGGTCTCGGAAAGCTGTCCCCTGTTGCCGGTGGCAGTGAAGTTGAAGAAGTGAATCATGGTGTCGGTACGACAGCCGCGACTATTCGTCAGTCCGCAGTGACGGCATCGGCAAATACGGAATCTTCCCTGTCCAAAAGTGCGGGTGACGCGATGCGTCAAACAATGGTAGACCCGGTACCCGGTGGGCAGAATGGTGGTAGCGGGTCCAGCCTGTCTGACGACGGAGCCGGTCAATCGGGGCAGCAAAGGTCAAGCCTGAGCCAGGGAATGCAAGTCTTTCCCGGGATGCAAAATCAGGCGGCTTCGCAAAAAAATATACCCGGGGGTGACGCATTTGAAAATGTAATGAACGGCCTGGAAAACAAGGGAATAAAGGTCGCGCAGATGTCAGCGGAACAGCGACCGCAAGGCAGTTTGCACGCAAAGGATTTTTCGGTATTGAAAAACTACACCACTTCCCTGCCGACACCAATGAATCAGGAGGAGTGGTCGGATGAGTTTGTGGAAAAGGTCAAATGGTTGACTTCCAGGCAGTTCCGCTCGGCCGAAATACACGTAAGACCTGCAGAGCTGGGCCCGATTGAAATAAAAATCAGTGTACAGAATGACCAGACCTCAATTGTTTTCAATAGTCAGCATGCTTCTGTCAGGGATCTGCTGGAACTCAATGTGCATCGTTTGCGGGATATGTTGGACGCATCAGGTGTCAATCTGGCGGATGTCGATGTGTCTGACCAGTCCGCAAAAAACTCGTCAGGTTCTGACGACGAGGCGCAGGATAGTGCCGGCCAGAGCGAAAGAGGAACCGGTGATAGTGCAGAAAATGGAGAGGTAAGTAATACGGAACTGACCGTTGCCCCTGAAGGTCTGGTCGATACCTTCGTTTGATTCCGGGTCCGGGTGGTGAAACAGTCAGGCTATACTCCTCGCTGACAGATGGTGGAGTTTGCTCTTGACTTCGGGTTCAAAGTTTCCAATTTCCCATGTTTTGCTACACTTAGGCCAGGGTTGAATTTTAATTCATAACTCTATGATATAAATTAATTTTATTGTGGCATTGTGTTTGCATTATGGTTTTCATTATCCTTTGTGTTAAGTTGGTAATGCGGAAGCGGGCCACGCAAAACGTCGGGAATTGGCTATGGCAGCAACAGAAGCAGCGGGGAACCAGAACGAGAATGCCGGTGGCTCGAAGAAAAAACTCATTATTATCATTGCCATCATCGTCCTGGTTTCTGTCGGAGCGTCAATAGGTGTGACGATGTTTTTTCTGGGCGGCGACCACCAGGAGGCAGCGGTGGAGGCGGTGCCAGCCGTGCCGGTCAGGAAACCGGCTATCTACTATGAATTCAGTCCTGCATTTATCGTCGCTATCAATGTGGGCGGGAAGCAGCGCTATATGCAGATTCATCTTTCGGTCATGGGCAGGGATCAGGCAGCATTTGATGTTATCGAGCAGCATATGCCACTGGTGAGAAACAAACTGATCACATTATATGGTTCCCAGGATTTCAGGAGGATGCAAACCCCGGAGGGCAAGGCCTTTGTTCTTGAGGAATCTCGCCGGATTATCATGGAAGTGCTGGATCAGGAATCGGATGGAATGGAAATCGAGAGGGCATTGTTTTCCAATTTTGTAATGCAATAGCGCCACAAATGCCATAAGGTGTGTTTGTGTTGGTCATTTATATTCAGAGAGGACACAGGTGCAGGATTTACTCTCACAAGACGAAATTGACGCGCTCCTTCACGGTGTTGACGATGGTGATATCGAGACTGAAGATGAAGCGGAAGCGGAAGGCAGCATAAGAACCTACGATCTTGCAAGTCAGGATCGTATCGTCAGAGGGCGAATGCCCACGCTCGAAATGATTAATGAACGCTTTGCACGCTACACCCGAATCAGCCTGTTCAATTTGTTGCGGCGCAACGCCGATGTAGCCACCGGCGGAGTTCAGATACTCAAATTTGGAGAATACATACACACCCTTTATGTGCCCACCAGTCTGAATCTTGTAAAAATCCGCCCCCTGCGTGGCACCTGCCTGATTATTATGGATGCCAAGCTGGTGTTCAAACTGGTCGATAATTTTTTTGGCGGAGATGGTCGTCACGCCAAGATTGAGGGGCGTGAATTTACACCGATGGAGATGCGGATCGAACAATTGGTCTTGTCCCAGGTTTTTGTTGATATGAAAGAAGCCTGGAATGCGGTGTTAAAAGTGGAATTTGAATATGTCAATTCTGAAGTTAACCCGGCAATGGCAAATATCGTCAGCCCGAGTGAAGTGGTTGTGGTGAGCACATTTCACATAGAACTGGATGGCGGAGGAGGGGATATGCATGTGGCTATTCCCTATTCAATGATTGAGCCCATTCGTGATGTGCTGGATGCCGGTGTGCAGAGTGATGTGGATGATGTTGATGAGCGCTGGATTACATCACTGCAAAACGACATCATGGATGCCACCGTTCCTGTGAATGCGGTGCTGGCACGCAAGGACATTTCTCTGAGAGAGGTATCGGACCTGAAGCCGGGCGACATTATTCCGGTTGAATTGGAAGAAGTGTTTACCGTTTTGGCCGGCGGAGTGCCGGTACTAAAGGCAAAACTGGGATGTTTGAATGAAAACCTGGCTTTCAGGATAGAAGGCAAGATTGACCGCAAGGGCAGAGGTTTGGCAACGGTAAAATGAAGTGGCGGTAAAGAAGAAGTGGCAGTAAAACGTGGTAACGGCAGAAGAGGGTAACGGCAAAACAGGGTGAGTGATAGCGGTTCTGGCATCAAATGCTCCGGGTACAGCGAGAGGAGCCTGAGCAGAACCGGGAATGCAAACAAAGGCAGGAAGATAGAGTATAACGATGAGTGATGAAGAAACAGGCTCAAAAGACGGTGCGATGAGCGAAGACGAAAAGCTGGCGGCTGAATGGGCGGCGGCAATGGAAGAGTCTGAAGCGGAGGAAGGAAGTGAGGCTGCAGTCGAAGATGAATGGGCGGCAGCGATGGCCGAAGCCGAGGAGGCAGAGAAAAAAGTGCAGGCCGAGCCGGCACCACTCGAAAACTTCGATAATCAGCCGGCTGTCAGCCCACCTGAAGGGGCACCTGATCTGGACGTAATTCTTGATATTCCTGTTACCATATCAATGGAAGTCGGTAATACCCAGATTGCGATACGAAACCTGCTGCAATTGAATCAGGGCTCGGTGATAGAGCTTGACCGGCTCGCCGGTGAGCCTCTTGATGTGCTGGTGAACGGCACCCTGATTGCTCATGGAGAGGTTGTGATGGTGAATGAAAAGTTTGGTATCCGGCTGACCGATGTGATCAGTCAAAGCGAGCGAATCAAAAAACTGAGCTAGGCTCAAAACATGGTAAATCTGAAAGCATGGTAAATCTGAAAGCTTCATGGAGTCTGGCCGGGTTCGTCTGGTTGGTTGCCTTTCTCTTTTGTCTGGTTGCCACAGTGCAAGCCGAGGCAGGAAAGGTTGGGGAACCGGTCGGGCAAACGGACGCGGCCTTTGACAGCAAACCCGACGCAACTGCCCGGGCGGCCGGTGACCGGGAATCGATAGATAGTCGCGCTGAACTGGAGTCAATCGGAAAGGGCCAACCATTGGACACGTCTTCGGCGGTATTCAATATGATGCTGGGGCTGGCCGCCATGATTGTGCTCATTATGGTCATCGCCTGGGCCATAAGACGCTTTACCAATCTGCCAGGGTATGCGGGAGGTGGTCAGATGAAAATCACCGGAACGCTCGCGATGGGTGCTCGTGAAAGGATTGCGCTTGTTGAAGTGGGAAACAGGAATATACTCATCGGTGTTACTCCCCAGCGCATCAGTACCTTGTATGTTTTTGATGAAGGGGAAATACCCGAACAGGCCGAGCGCAGTGACTTCGCAGAGAAGCTGCAAAGTATGTTAACCAGGGGAAAATCGGCATAGGCATGTTATGCACGTAATGCGTACTTCAGGTTTCTGGCTGGGCTGTGCGCCCCTGTTGATGCTGGTCTCACCGGATTTATGTGCCGACCCGGCCGGTTTGCCCGCTGTCAAATTGATCACGAATGAAGATGGTAGTCAGCAATACTCGGTGACGCTGCAAGTGTTGGGGTTGATGACCCTGCTGACGCTTATACCCGCATTTGTGATGATGATGACGGCCTTTACCCGGATCGTCATTGTTTTCGGTATTCTGCGACAGGCCATGGGGCTGCAGCAAACGCCCAACAATCAGATTATTATCGGGTTGTCCCTGTTTCTGACGATATTTATTATGGCGCCGGTATTCGAAGAAGCCAACAGAACCGGTTTGCAGCCATATATGGAAGAAAAACTGGGCGCGAAAGACGCGCTTATTGCGGCGAGTCAGCCTTTCCGCGAGTTTATGCTTGCACAGACTCGTGAAAATGACCTGGCACTGTTCATTCGGTTATCCGGGGAAGAAGTGGAATCCGTTGACACCGTTCCTTTCCATGTGTTGATGCCTGCCTTTGTCACCAGTGAACTGAAAACGGCCTTCCAGATCGGTTTTATTATATTTATCCCGTTTCTTATCATTGATATGGTGACCGCCAGCGTGTTGATGGCAATGGGGATGATGATGCTTTCGCCAATGATCATTTCCTTGCCCTTTAAAATTATGCTCTTTGTCCTCGTTGATGGCTGGGGGTTGATAATAGGTACGCTGGCGGCCAGTTATGGCATGTAATATCGGAGGCGCGAACGGGGCGTGATCACTATTGGCAATCGGGAAATGAAAAAATGTCTGCACAGATTATGATGGATATTATGCGCGATGCGTTTTTTCTTATTGTGCTTCTCGTGGCTGTCATTATTACGCCAAGCCTGATTGTAGGCCTGATTGTCAGTACAATTCAGGCGGCCACGCAAATCAATGAACAGACTCTCAGTTTTTTGCCGCGACTCATTGTGACAATTTTGCTGCTTGTGGTGGCGGGTCCGTGGATTATGCAAAAACTGATTGATTTGTTTACCAGGCTGATGCTGGATATTCCCCAAATCATTGGTTGAAGCAACAGACCTCTCGCATTCCGGGTTGGATGATGGACTGCATGGTATGAATCAGGGCGCAGTATGAACAAGGGCACGCATGAACAACAGGGGTACACATAAACAGGAGCACACATGAACAGGAGCATTTGGCATGGACAGGCTCGAACGATGAACGCTCGACCTGAATGATTGAATTTGCTGGCGGTGATATAACGCGCTGGGTAGCGGCGCACCTTTGGCCCCTGTTTCGTGTCGCCAGCTTTCTGATGGCAGTGCCTTTTGTTGGTGCCCGTCTGGTGCCAATGCGCATTCGACTGGGTCTGGCCCTGTTGATCACACTGGTGATTCTGCCTTCCGTGGCCGGTGGCCCGGATATTGACCCTCTCTCTCTGCCTTCACTGTATGTGATTTTTCAACAGGTGTTAATCGGAGTTTCACTGGGTTTTCTGGTGACGCTTTTTACCCAGATGTTTGTCGTCGCCGGGCAAATCATGGCGATGCAGATGGGCCTGGGTTTTGCCGCGATGATGGATCCTGCCAATGGCGTTTCCGTGCCGGTACTTTCCCAGTTTTTTCTTGTTACCGTTACCCTGGTTTTCCTGTCGATGAACGGGCATCTCCTGATGATTGACGTGATTGTGACCAGTTTTCATGCCTGGCCGATATCCGCATCCATGATTGATCCCGGGGCGGTATGGGCGGTGATTCACAGAATCGTCTGGCTGTTTTCAGCAGCATTGCTGATTGCCTTGCCGGTATCGGCTTCTGTTTTTATCGTGAATGTGTCGTTTGGCGTTATGACCAGAGCCGCTCCCCAGCTCAATGTCTTTGCTTTGGGTTTTCCCATTGCCCAAATATTTGGCATGGTGCTTGTCTATGTCAGCCTGAACGGTTTTCTGGACAATTTTATCCTGTTGTTGGAGGACACCTTTGTGTTTATTAATCGAGAACTGCTTGGAGTCTGATTGCAATGACAGAAGGCAATAACGATGGCAGAAGGTAATAACGATGGCAGAAGGTGACAGCAGCCAGGAAAAAACCGAAGAACCCACCGCAAGACGGCTGCAAAAAGCGCGTGAAGAAGGCCAGGTTGCCCGTTCCAAAGAGCTGGGGACGATGGCGGTATTACTGTCTGGCGCAGTCGGTCTGCTCGTATTTGGTGGCTGGATTGCCGGGGCATTGATGAATGTGCTGAAAGAAAGCTTTGTGCTCGACCGCCATGATATGTATGACCAGACCCAAATGGGGGCGCATATTGTCAGCTCGGCAGAAAGTGTCATTTGGGGAGCCTTACCCTTTTTTGTACTTATGTTTATTGCAGCCATCGCCGGCCATACTGCTCTGGGTGGCTTTCTTTTCAGTGCAAAGTCGTTACAGCCCAAACTGAGCAAACTGAATCCGATCGAGGGGCTCAAGCGAATGGTATCACCCAATTCACTGGTAGAGCTGGGTAAGGCGATTCTCAAAATAGCCCTGGTGGTGACCATTGCGATTTTCCTGTTAATGGGCCAAACGGAAAATCTGCTTCATTTGCCCCAGGAGCCACTACGACCGGCCATTGTCAAGGCTGTCAATATATTGGCCTGGGCTTTTCTGACCTTATCCTGTTCCATGATCATTGTCGCTGCCATTGATATTCCCTGGCAGATTTATTCCCATAAAAAGAAATTGAAAATGACCAAACAGGAAGTCAAGGACGAATTTAAGGATATTGAAGGCAAGCCCGAGATAAAAGGCAAGATACGACGTTTGCAGATAGAAGCGGCGCAACGGCGCATGATGCAGGATGTGCCGGATGCAGATGTGATTATAACCAACCCTGACCATTATGCGGTTGCCCTCAAATACAATGGTGAGGTAATGGCTGCGCCCGTGATGGTGGCGAAAGGAGCGGATCACGTGGCAATGAAAATCAGGGAAATTGCCGAGGCCCACAATATTGAAATACTGAGTGCTCCACCATTGGCGAGAGCAATTTATTACCATACAGAAATTGGCCGGGAGATTCCCGCCGGGCTTTATATGGCGGTTGCCCAGGCACTGGCGTATGTCTTTCAGCTCAAACGCTACCGTTCCGGCTACCAGACTGAACGCCCCCGAAAACCGGCTTTTCCCGTTCCTGACGACTTGAAACATGATTAAATTCATCTGAGCAGGGTTTCAGCCCTTGCACCTGTTTTCCTGTCTGTTTTCCTGCTTGCTCGCCTTTTGATTGCCTGGCAAGGGTAAGGTTGGCCTTCAAATTGCGAGGGTTGGCCTCCAAATTGCGAAGGTTGGCCTCCAAATTGCAACAGATGCTACTGCCTTACCATTCGTCAAAAAACCGACTTCAGGATGAGCTTGATGGAACGCGGCCTGGTACTTGAACAAGCAAAGGGATTGGCCAGGGGATACCTTGGTGTTCCCCTTATGGTGATTGCCCTGCTGGGTATGATGACGCTACCCATGCCCCCGTTTTTTCTGGATTTGCTCTTCACCTTTAACATAGCTCTTTCCCTGGTCATTCTTCTTGTCTGTGTTTATGCACTTCGGCCAATGGATTTCGATGCCTTCCCCACCATTTTGCTTATTGCAACCCTGCTTCGTCTCGCACTGAATGTCGCTTCTACCCGTGTGGTGCTCCTTCATGGCCACCAGGGTGGTGATTCGGCGGGCAAGGTGATTGAAGCTTTCGGTGAGGTGGTCATAGGGGGCAACTATGCCGTAGGTATGGTGGTCTTTATGATTTTGATGATTATCAACTTTGCCGTTATCACCAAGGGTGCAGGGCGTGTTTCCGAAGTGAGCGCCCGATTTACCCTGGATGCCATGCCCGGCAAGCAAATGGCCATAGATGCAGACCTTAACGCCGGTATTATCGAGCAGGACGAAGCCCGCAAGCGAAGGGAAGATATTGCTCGTGAAGCGGATTTTTATGGCTCCATGGATGGTGCGAGCAAGTTTGTCAAAGGAGATGCCGTTGCAGGTTTCCTTATCCTGTTTATCAATATACTCGGTGGCCTGGGTATTGGTATGTTGCAGCATGACCTGGAGTTTGGTGATGCGATCGAGAAGTATTCATTATTGACGATCGGTGACGGTCTGGTGGCCCAGATTCCGTCTTTGCTGTTGTCTGTGGCGGCCGCAATACTGGTGACCCGCACGGGTGAAAGCAAGGAAATGACTACCCAGGTGATGGGGCAGATGTTCACCAGGCCCAAAGGGCTGTCTGTGACCGCGGGTATTTTGATCCTGCTGGGTGTCATACCCGGGATGCCGCATTTTGCATTTCTCGGGCTTGGTGCCGTTGCGGCTGCATTGGCCTGGTACTTTAGAAAATATGGTGTCAGCGATACCTCTGGTGAGAGCAATGCCGCCAGGCAATCGGCCAGGCCCGGTTCGCCGGGAGTTGCCGGGCCTGACGGTTCCGATGCACTGCCTCCCGGGGAAGCCTCACCCGCATTACCGCCAGGCTCGGAAACAAAGGAATTGGGTTGGGACGATGTGTTGAGCGTTGATGTGATCGGTTTGGAAGTGGGTTACCGATTGATTCCCCTGGTAGACAAGTCACAAGGTGGTCAGTTGCTGGGCAGAATCAAGGGGGTAAGGAAAAAGTTGTCTCAGGAGTTGGGTTTTCTGATGCCATCGGTTCATATTCGGGACAACCTGGATTTAATGCCCACCGTTTACCGAATTACCTTGATGGGAGTAGGGCTGGCCGAAGGAGAAGTTCACCCGGATCGCGAACTCGCCATCAACCCTGGTCAGGTTTTTGGCAAAGTGGAAGGGATACCGGGCAAGGATCCTGCGTTTGGCCTGGATGCGATCTGGATAGAATCAGGTTTGAAAGATCAGGCTCAAACCCTGGGCTATACGGTTGTTGATTCAAGTACCGTGGTTGCAACGCACCTGAATCAGGTGCTTGGCAAGCATGCCCATGAGCTGATAGGCCATGAAGAGGTACAGCAATGGCTTGATCAGCTTGCGAAGGCATCGCCAAAGCTGGCTGAGGAACTGGTTCCAAATACCATTACAATCAGTCAGTTACTGAAAGTGTTGCAGCAGTTGCTGATGGAGGAAGTGCCTATTCGTGATATGAGAAGTATAGCCGAGGCACTGGTCAATATGTCGCCGAAAACACAGGATGCGACTCAGCTCACCTCTGCGGCCAGGCATGCGCTCAGGCGGATGATCGTACAAAACCTCTGCCAGGGTGAGACGGAGCTGCCGGTGATTACCCTGGACCCAGGATTGGAACAAATTTTGCTGAAGTCTGTGCAGCAAGCACAAAATTCTGGCGCTGGTGATGATATGGGCCTGGTACTTGAACCTTCCCTGGTCGAGAAGTTGCAGAAATCGCTTTCGGAAGCGGCCCAACGTCAGGAAATGCTCGGCAAACCGGCGATTTTACTGGTGTCAGCGCCGCTCAGGCCGGTTCTTGCCAGGTTTGTTCGTTACGGTATGGAACGATTGTCAGTGCTCTCCTATCAAGAAGTGCCTGATAACAAGCAGATAACCATTGTTGCATCAGTTGGACAATAAATTGACAGTCGGAGGCTCCCGATATGAATGTTAAAAAGTTTTTCGCCCCAACCATGCAGGAAGCCTTGAGGCAGGTTCGTGAAGCAGTGGGTGCGGATGCCGTGATACTGTCCAATAAAAAGGTTGAAGGAGGGATCGAGGTTGTCGCCGCTACGGACTACGATGAGCAGAAAATGCTGTCTGACTATTCCGGCCGCCTTTCCGGGGAGCCACCTACACCTGGTCAGTTAGCGAGAATGCAGGCAGAACGGCACCTGGAGCTGGAACAGCAAAAACAAAAAAGCCGGGCGCGAATTTCCTCCATCACCCATCCCGGAGGAGAAAGGGCCAACCACAAAAGCAGGGAAACCCTGGTTGATAATCTGGAAAACCGCTTTCTCGCAAGCAGCCGCCAAATACGCTCGTCGGGCAAGGCCGTTGTCCATGAGCCGGTTCAATCCTCGAAGGGCAATGATGACGAAAATACGGCAGTGCTCAACGAGATGAAATCGCAAATTCTTCAGTTGCAAGACATGCTGAAACAGCAGATCACCGAAACAGAAAAGAAAACCTCTGCCGTCTACCGTGAGTTAAAGGATCGCCTCTGTCTGATGGGGTTGGACGCATCGTTTCAGGAGGCATTATTGCAGCGGGTTGTAAAGGAAAAGGAGTTGGCCGTTGCATGGCGTCAGGTTCTGGGAGATATAGCGAGCCAATGCCTGGTAGAGGAACAGGAAGTCATTGATCAAACCGGTTGTCTGGCCTTTTTTGGCCCCACAGGTGCCGGGAAAACCACAACCATCGGTAAACTGGCGACACGAACTGTTCTTCGCTACGGTGCCAGGAATGTTGCCCTGGTTACCACGGACAGGTACCGTATCGCCGCGCATGAGCAGTTAAGGGTGTTTGGCAGGATTCTGGATGTGCCTGTGAGTGTTGTGGATGAGGAAAACTCGCTGAATGATGTACTGGACAAGCTGCGAGACAAAAAGCTGGTATTGATCGATACGGCAGGACTCAATCAAAACTGTGCCGACTGGCATGCCCAGATCGCAGAATTTACCGAATGCAAATACAGGATCAGGAACTACCTGGTGATTCCCGCGACAAGTCAGTTGCAGATTATCAAATCCTCGTTTCATGCCCATGAGCCGGTTGGTTTGCAGGGCTGCATTGTGACAAAAACCGATGAGGCAATCAGCCTGGGTGAGGTAATCGGCTTCTTGTGTAATGAAAGGCTGCCCGTTTCCTATATTACCGATGGACAAAAAATTCCGGATGATATTCATCCGGCCAGCCCTGCCTTGCTGGTTGGAAAGGCAGTTTCCCTGTTGCAGGATCTGGCGCTTGAAAGCAATAAGGGCTTGTCTAATTGCCATACAGGGTCTTAAATAGGCTAATAGTTTATCAAGGTTGTTATGTGTTTATCCGCAGGTACTTCATCCACAGGTAATTCATTTGCGGGTATCAGTCTGTGAAATGCGGTAACCAAACTGATCGATCAATTTTCAACGCTCGTGGTTTCGATATGCCGGGCTTTGGCACATACGGAGCTCTGGAATAACAGGAATAAGGTAGTTGACTGAATATGGCTTTAGTGGTGCTGGGTTATCTGTGCGAGGGTTTCAAGGGTAAGAGGGTTTTATCAGGGGTACGAGGGAGTTCTGCCTATGAGTAGCGTTCACCCGGTACAAGTGATCGCCGTAAGTGGCGGTAAAGGGGGAGTCGGCAAAAGCAATGTCTCCGTGAATCTGGCTATCGGTCTGGCAGAACTTGGTCGGCGGGTTGTCGTACTGGATGCCGATCTTGGTCTGGCAAACATCGATGTCTTGCTGGGCATCTCGGGCAAGCGCAATATCGCAGATGTGATTGGCGGTCAGTGCAGTCTTCGAGACATATTGGTCGATGGCCCCAAAGGCATAAAAATCGTGCCTGCTTCCTCGGGAACTCAGACGATGACGTCACTGAGTCCCGCGGAGCATGGCGGATTGATTCAGGCGTTCAGTGATCTTGGTGACAGTGTTGATGTATTGATTGTTGATACTGCTGCGGGAATTTCCGAGGGGGTGGTAAGTTTTTTGCGGGCCTCGCAGGAAATAATTATGGTGGTGTGTGACGAGCCTACTTCGATAGCGGATACCTATGCATTGATGAAGCTGTTGCACCGGGATTATGGCCTGTTCCGGTTTCGTATTCTGGCGAATATGGTCAAGACACCACAGGAAGGAATGACACTGTTTGCCAAGCTGTCTAAAGTGATCGAGCGTTTTCTTGACGAGGTGGCACTCCAATATGCAGGCTGTATCCCGCATGATGATGCGGTGAAAAAGGCCGTGCAACGTCAACGGGCAGTTGTTGACGCCTATCCGAGATCGAAAGCGGCCATTGCGATGAAAGCACTTGCCAAAAAGGCAGATGGTTGGCCCTTGCCTGCGTCCCCGCGCGGACATCTGGAGTTTTTCGTCGAACGTCTGGTCGAAGCCAGACAGTGAGGGGCGAAAACTGTGACAGCTGAAAACAGTGACAGCCAAAAAAACCTCCTGTTTTTTTTAGTGATCTATACTGAACCAGGTGGGTTCGTTTTGAAGTGCGAATCAGGCCGGGCAGGGGATTTGCCGACCTGATCGAAAAACAGACATAAAATGCGATGACATTGGCTGGTGGTCTTTCAATGTACAATGATGTTCGTTCAAACCAGACGGATGAACTGGTTCACAAACATGCCCCTTTGGTCAAGCGGATAGCCCAGCATTTGCTGGCTCGCCTGCCGGACAGTGTTCAAATCGAAGACCTGATTCAAAGTGGCATGATTGGTTTGCTGGAGGCATCGCGCAAGTATGATGTCTCCAGGGGAGCATCGTTCGAAACCTATGCGGGTATCCGGATTCGCGGCGCGATGATGGATGAGATTCGCAAGGGTGACTGGGTGCCCAGATCCGTTCATCGCAACAGCAGGAAAATTGCCGACGCCATCAAACGTGTCGAGGATCGTGTCGGGCGCGATGCCCGGGATGCCGAGGTCGCTGAAGAAATGGGTATCACCCTGGAAGAGTACTATGCGCTCAGTCAGGACTCATTAAGCGGCAAGCTGTTCAGTTTCGATGAGGTGCTGGAGTCCGACGAGGGTTCCGCCAGCATGTATGACCCGGATTCTGGTGGTCTTTATGATGGTGTTCAGAAAGAGTTGTTTCAACAAAGATTGGCTGAGGCAATAGGCGGGTTGCCCGAAAAGGAAAAGCTGATCCTGTCGTTGTATTACAGCGAAGAGCTGAATCTCAAGGAAATAGGGCAAATCCTTTCGGTCAGTGAGTCTCGTGTCAGTCAGATTCACAGCCAGGCGGCCCACAGGCTGAAAGCGCGATTAACGGAGTGGGCCTGAGCCCGGGTGACGGATCGTTTTTTTCGGTGATATTCCCCGGGCAAAGCTGAATTCCTTTGTTTTTTCCCACTAAAAAACTGGATACCCGCCGAACTCAAGCTAGACTCTATTGTAGTGTGATTAGGTTTATTTAGGGTTTTCAACCTCGGCATTGGAGGTCGATTTGGACAAGAGTATGAAAATTCTGGTTGTAGATGACTTTTCTACAATGAGACGAATTATTAAAAACCTTCTGAGAGACTTGGGCTTTACAAACACAGATGAGGCAGATGATGGCAACACTGCTTTGCCTATGCTCCAAACCGGGAAATATGACTTCCTGGTGACAGACTGGAATATGCCTGGTATGACAGGGATAGAGCTTTTGCGTGCGGTTCGTTCAGACGACAGCCTTAAAAACCTGCCGGTACTCATGGTAACAGCGGAAGCCAAGCGTGATCAGATTGTCGCAGCCGCACAGGCCGGTGTGAACGGTTATGTGGTTAAACCGTTCACTGCAGCGGTACTTAAAGAAAAAATCGAGAAAATTTTTGAGCGTATCGAGTAGCTTTATCTGGTTGGACAATAATTCTATGATTGACGAAAACAAACGCGATGATAAAGAAACTTTGCTGGATTTTGAAATCCAGTTGAGGGATCAGGCCGCGAATCTCAAGCATCTGGTCGATTCCGGGAATTACCCCGATGCCCTCAAGGTGATATCCGAACTCAACCAGACCCGGGATATGAGTTTGTATCAGGAGGTCGGGCGATTAACTCGAAGTTTGCATGAAGCGATACGATCCTTTCACATTGATTCGAAAATGACACAGAGTCAACAGGATGAAATGTCCAAAATGGAAGATGCATCGGATCGTCTTTCCTATGTGATTGATATGACCAGCAAGGCAGCAAACAGGACAATGGATCTGGTTGAGGAAAGCATGCCGATTGCCTCCGGAATGAAGCAGGAAGCGGAATCGCTTAAAGATGGCTGGGGCAGGTTGCGGAGAAGGGAAATGCCGCCCGAAGAGTTTCGGGAGTTTTACAAAAAGGTAGACGTATTTCTTGAGAAAATGTCTGTTCAGTCGGATAAGGTCTATTGCAATCTGTCTGATATCTTGCTGGCTCAGGACTTTCAGGATTTGACCGGACAGGCGATCCAGAAAGTCACTGCTCTGGTGACGGAAGTGGAAGCCAATCTGGTGGCGCTCGTCAAGATGGCCGGACAGTTGGACAAATTAACCGGGACAGAGCATATTTTTGAGCAAAAAGATAATGATGTCAGCCGTGGCGAAGGTCCACAGATGAAAGCTGAAGAACGCACAGATGTTGTGTCGAGCCAGGATGATGTTGATGATTTGCTTTCCAGTTTGGGTTTTTAAAGGGGTGCTTTAATGGCATTTGAGGCCGATGAAGAAATATTGCAGGACTTTTTGGTGGAAGCAGGAGAAATTCTGGAACTATTGTCCGAGCAGTTGGTTGATCTGGAGCGAAACCCTGAAGATAACGATTTGTTAAATGCTATTTTTCGCGGGTTTCATACTGTAAAGGGTGGTGCCGGGTTTTTGCAACTGGATAACCTTGTAGACTGCTGTCATGTGGCAGAAAACGTCTTTGACACTCTGCGAAATGGCAAACGGTCGGTTGACGCTGAATTGATGGATGTGGTTTTACAGGCGCTGGATACGGTCAATGAAATGTTTGACCAGGTTCGAGCCCGTCAGGAACCCGATCCGGCCGAGCCTGAATTGCTCGCCCAATTGAGTAGATTGGCCGAGCCCGAAGCCTCTGAAGCCGGGGCGGACGGTGAGGCTCCATCTGGTCAGGAGGCACAGGTTGCTGCAGACTCGACGGTCGCAGCAACTCCTGATGAGCCAACCAAAGCCGGCGATATTACCGATGACGAGTTTGAACAATTGCTGGATGCGCTGGAAGATACGGATAGCAAGGCAGAGGCAAAAGAAACTGCCGCAGCCGCAGGCTCGTTGGAAATGGGCAGTGAGCCGGCCACCCCGGAATCCGACTCCGGAGATGAAATAACCCAGGAAGAGTTTGAGAAACTGTTGGATGAGCTTCATGGCAAAGGCCGGTTTGGCAGTGTGGGCCAGCAGGCCGGGGCGAATCCGGCACAATCTTCTGCTGATGCGTCTTTGCCAGGCAAGGATACCGGTTCTTCAGGCAAGGAAACTGACAGCGACGAAATTATTTCAGAAGATGAATTTGAACAATTGCTGGACGAACTGCACGGCGCGGGGAAAGGCCCGGTTTCATCTTCTTCTGCGAAAGGCAGTTCCAGTTCTGCGAAAGACAGTTCCGGGCCGGTTTCCCGGTCAGAATCCGGCCATGAAACCAGGCCAAAAGCTGCGCATGAATCCCGACCCGGGGCAGATGCAAGGCCGGCTGGTTCACCGAACCCTGCGCCCGCCAGGAAGGCTCCCGGAAAGCCTGCAAAGCGTGGCTCCCAGCCGGGCAAAGACGCTTTGATTGCCACTGAAACGACGGTTCGGGTCGATACCAAGCGGCTTGATGACATTATGAATATGGTTGGTGAGCTTGTGCTGGTGAGAAATCGCCTGAAACGACTCGGCGACGAAATTTCTGATGAGGGTATGCAGAAGGCCGTGTCCAACCTGGACGTCGTTACCGGAGACCTCCAATCTGCGGTTATGCAGACACGAATGCAACCCATCAAAAAGGTTTTTGGTCGATTTCCCCGTGTGGTCAGGGATTTGGCGCGTAGCCTGAAAAAAGAAGTCAACCTGGTTTTGAAAGGTGAAGATACAGACCTGGACAAGAACCTGGTTGAGGCACTTTCAGACCCGTTGGTTCACCTGGTAAGAAATGCAGTCGATCACGGTGTGGAGGCGCCTGATGTCAGAGAAGCGGCAAATAAACCGCGAACGGGGCGTGTTGTTTTGTCGGCGGAACAGGAAGGTGATCATATTCTGCTTTCTATCGAAGACGATGGTGCAGGAATGGATGCTGATGTGCTGCGAAGAAAGGCTGTCGAGAAAGGCTTGTATGATCAGGATGCAGCCGACAGACTGGCTGACAGTGAATGTTTCAACCTGATTTTCGCACCAGGTTTTTCAACCAAGGAAAAAATTTCGGATGTCTCCGGCCGTGGTGTCGGTATGGACGTCGTGAAAACCAAAATAACCCAGCTGAATGGTCAGCTCAGTATCGCCTCGGAGCTGGGTAAAGGGTCGAGAATCAGTATCAAGGTACCTTTAACACTGGCAATTATGCCCACATTGATGGTGATGCTTGAAGATCAGTCTTTCGCGTTTCCGCTGGTCAGTGTGGTAGAGATATTCCACCTGGATATCAGTCATACCAATGTGGTGGATGGTCAGGAGTGTGTGGTGGTCAGGGACAAGGTGTACCCCCTGTTCCACATTAAAAAATGGTTGGTCAAGGGTTCTGTCGGGCAGACCAAATCCGAGTCCGCGCATGTTGTCATTGTTTCTGTTGGCACCAAACGTGTGGGGTTTGTTGTCGACCAGCTTGTTGGCCAGGAGGAGGTTGTTATCAAGCCCCTGGGTAAAATGTTGCATGGTACTCCCGGTATGGCGGGAGCCACAATTACGGGGGATGGAAGAATAGCGCTGATTCTGGATATTCCAAGTCTGTTGCAGCGTTATGCCTGATTCTCTTTTTTGTGATGTTCACAGGGGGCGAATCTAACAGTCGGAGTTGTTTGTTGTGGTGAAAGCGGGGGGATAAATGGCTGTTAGGGTGCTAGTGGTCGATGACTCGGGTTTTTTTCGCCGAAGAGTAAGCGAAATACTCAACCCGGTTCAGGAAATTACGGTCGTGGGAATGGCTTCCAATGGTAAGGAAGCGGTGGAGCTGGTTCCCCGGCTCAAGCCTGATGTGATTACCATGGACTATGAAATGCCGGTGATGGACGGGATTTCTGCGGTTCGGGAAATTATGGCGACCAACCCGACCCCGATTTTGATGTTTTCTTCTCTCACCCATGAAGGTGCTCGCGTCACGCTGGATGCACTCGAGGCGGGAGCAGTGGATTTTCTGCCAAAGAACTTTGAGGATATATCAAGGGACAGCAGCCGACTCAAGCAGATTTTAACCGGGCGAATCATTGATATTGCCCAAAGCCGGGGGAAAATTTCCTCTGCCGTTTCTGCGAAAAAATTGGCTCCTCCACCGCCTGCTCAGGCGCGGCCTGTCACTTCCCGTTCAACCCTGGTGCGACCTGAAAAAAGACAGTACACCGTTGATAGGCAAAACCTCGAACGCCCGACACGGCCTAAAAAAGCCGCTCCATCGGGCCAGAGAGTGGCAGCGAAATCCTACGGTTGTGTTTTGATCGGGGCTTCAACCGGCGGGCCGGTGGCACTTCAAAAAGTGCTGACCAAACTTCGATCTGATTTTCCGGCACCGATTGTTCTTGTCCAGCATATGCCGGCCAGCTTTACCCCTGCCTTTGCAGAACGTCTGGATAAAATGTGCCAGATTACTGTCAGAGAGGCAAAAGACGGGGACAAACTGCAAAGGGGTGTTTCGCTTCTGGCACCGGGTGGTGTGCAAATGATGCTTGATGGTCGTGGCAGGGTAAGAATCTTGCCCGGCGACAGTCGGCTTAACTACAAACCTTGTATTGATGTCACTTTTGGCTCTGCAGCCAGGCTGATGCCCGGCAAAACCCTGGCGATTGTTTTGACCGGCATGGGAGCCGACGGGAAGGAGGGCTGTCGAATGATGAAGCAAACCGGCTCGGCAGTCTGGTCCCAGGATGAAAAATCCTCTGTGATATATGGTATGCCGATGGCAGTAGAGCGCGCAGGCCTTACCGATATTGTTATGAATATTGAAGATATCGGAGAGAACCTGGCGAACGGTGTTATTTAAATGGACATTCTGAGTATTGTCGGTGTTATTTTCGCATTTGCTGCGATCATCGGCGGGAACCTTCTTGAAGGTGGCCATGTTCAAGGCCTGGTGAATGGCCCGGCTGCTGTTATAGTTATCGGCGGCACCTTTTCTGCCATTTTTATTCAAACTTCTTTTTCGTTACTGGTTTTTTCCCTGAAACGCCTGAAGTGGATTTTTGTCCCTCCCTATGTTTCCCTCGAAACAGGAATAGACAAGGTGCTTTCCTGGAGCTTGCGAGCACGAAAAAATGGCTTGCTCGGTTTGGAGCCTGTTGCGGAGAAGGAGCAGGAACCCTTTGCTCAAAAAGCATTGCAGCTGCTTGTTGATGGTACCGAGCCGGAAAGTATCCGGAGTATTCTTGAGGTGGAAATCGTCGCTCGGGAACACCGGGAACTGGATGCTGCCAGATTCTATGAAAGCATGGGCGGTTATTCCCCAACGATTGGTATTATCGGTGCCGTTATGGGGCTGATTCATGTGATGAGCAACCTGCAAGACCCCAAGCTGTTGGGTTCGGGGATAGCCACTGCCTTTGTTGCGACCATATACGGGGTTGCCTTTGCCAACCTGTTTTTATTCCCCATCGCCAGCAAACTGAAAGAGATATCCCGCAGGCAGGCTGTCTACGGTGAATTGATGATTGAGGGGATAGTCTCGATCGCAGAGGGTGAGAACCCCCGGGCAATTGAGCACAAATTGAAAGGTTTTATTCCTGTGTAGGCTTTGATGTGTGTTTACGGCTTTGTCGGAGTGAAAACGCTCTGTCGGATGGTTCACAAAAGGTTTGTTGGCAATGCGTAAAAAAAATAACGAACAGCCCGATAATAAAGAGCGCTGGCTTGTCTCTTATGCGGATTTTATCACCCTGCTTTTTGCATTTTTTGTTGTGATGTATTCCGTATCCTCGGTAAACGAAGGGAAGTACAAGGTGTTATCCGAAACACTCGAAGGCGTGTTCAATGCTTCTCAGCGCAGTATTACCCCTATTGCCATTGGCGAGAATATCTCCTATAGCCAACCTTCGGAATCGTCAGATGCCAGCCCGTTGCATGCTATTGTGATTGCTCCTCGCGGGGGGGAGGGGAATATTCAGACCGAGGTGAATACGTTTCGGGAAATTGCTGATCAGTTTGCCACGACGCTTGACACGCTGGTTACTGATGGATTGGTCAGTATTAATGAAAATGATGACTGGATCGAAATCTCTCTCAAGGAAAAAATCCTGTTTACCAGTGGTGGCACGGAGCCTGTTTACGAATCATTTCCGGTGATGGAAAAAATCGCCAACGTACTTAAAAACACGGAGTATGCCATTCTGGTCGAAGGATTTACCGACAATATACCGATTAGAACCCGTTCATTTCCGAGCAACTGGGAGTTGAGTGCCGCCCGTGCTTCTGCGATTGTTCGCTTGCTGGTTTCCGAGGGTGTGGCACAGACGAGGATGGCTGCGGTAGGTTATGGAAGCACCCAACCTGTTGCATCCAACGAAACCGCAGAAGGGCGCCAGCAAAACAGACGAGTCGTGATCCTGGTTTCCAGAGAGAAAAATGTCAGGGTCAGCTTTCGGGCCAAATAGTCAGCCCTGAAAAATTCAGTTTTCACCACGATAATGCAGGTGCTTTCACGCACATCACCTCACCGCTTTTGACAGTAACTCGGGCAGAATCCATTTCTGCCCTGTTTGATGTAACCCGATTTTACGGATAAAAAAGGCCAACAATAAACAGCCTGTAAAAAAATGGTGTAATAATTGCATTTACATACCTGCTGTCGGTTGTTTGCATGAAATTGGCGACAATTTCAGCTTTAATTAAACGATGTCGCCTTTTTCCGCGGAAAATAATTTCCCTTACCCTGCTCATTCCAGGAACAGATTGGCCGATATTGAAAACATCGCGCTTTGGGCCTGGTGGTCGAGGTGAGGTTTGTTTCAATTCTTCATTTGGCAAACGCGTGCAAAGGTGGATTGTTTTGCAGGGCTTCCCTGGCCAGACGGTTTATTGAGTCTGCGCCGGTTGTAATAAAGAGAAAGCGAGGTCAGAGTGAAAGTTTGGGCTGTTGCGAACCAAAAAGGTGGTGTGGGAAAGACAACAACGGTCGTTGCGCTGGGGGGGTTGCTTGCAGCAAAAGGCAAGCGGGTTCTGATATTGGATCTGGATCCTCACGGGTCGTTGACCAGTTATTTCAAATACGACCCGGATACCATAAAAAAGAGTGCTTTCGATCTGTTTACTCACAACGGGAAAGTGCCGGAGTCATTGCCCGGGCAACTGATTGTAGATACCTCCCTGGAAAACCTGAAACTGCTGCCTGCATCAATCGCACAGGCGACTCTGGAACGGCGAATGATCGGTGTGGATGGAATGGGGTTGATCATTTCCAGGGCACTGGCCGTACTGCGGGATGATTTTGACTTCGTATTCATTGACAATTCACCCTCGCTCGGTGTGGCAATGATTAATGCACTTGCTGCAAGCCAGCATATTCTTATTCCGGTTCAGACCGAGTTTTTGGCACTTAAGGGGCTGGAGAGAATGATGCATACGTTGAAGATGGTGATGAAATCCCGAAATACTGACCTGAAATATACCGTGATTCCGACCATGTTTGACCGGCGAACCCTGGCATCGACGCAAGCATTGAGGGCACTAAAAAAAGACTACTCAGATCATATTTGGCGATTCGCCATTCCTGTCGATACCAAATTCCGGGATGCAAGCCGTATGGGCGTCGCTCCCGGTGAGTTGACTGAAAACACTCAGGGTGTGAGAGCCTACAAAAGGTTGCTATCGGATTTGATCACGAATGTATGATTGAGCATGAGGACGATATAACGGTCAGTGCACAACAGGCCCTGGAAGACTACCTGGCAGACATGTTCTCTGCATCTGATGCACATGATAACCCGCCGGATTCACCGGAACCGGAGCGGCATGAGGAGCTGTTGCCCCCGGTTGTCGAAGTTCAGGATGTACCCCCGCCTGAAGAAGAAACCCTTGTTCAGGTTGAAGAGGCGAAAGAGTCCGGGAAAGCCGATTTTTTTACACCAGGGCCAGATTTTGGGCGACCGGTGTGGGCTGAAAGTGATTTTCAGGCGCTTCTTTTCAGTGTTGCAGGGTTAAAAATGGCGGTGCCTCTGGTTTCCCTGGGTTCCATTCACCCGCTGGTCGAAAACCTGAGTCATCTTGTTGGCTGTGCCCGGTGGTTGATCGGTCTTATGCCCGTGAACAGGCATTATATTCGTGTAGTGGATACGGCATTATGGGTTATGCCGGATCGCTACCGGGATGAAAATCGGAATAACTACAAATATACCATCCGGTTGGCCGAATCGGACTGGGGGTTGGCCTGTGATAATGTCGCCCAGGCGATCACCCTGGCGCCGGAGCAGGTGCGTTGGCGCTCGGAGCGAAGCAGGCGCCCCTGGCTTGCCGGAACCATAATCGAGCATCTCTGTGCACTTGTTGACGCGGACATGCTGCGCTATCAGTTGAATCAGACGCAACAGCCAAGATAACCGCCGGGGTTTTTCTTCGGTTGGTTGTGATACCGAACCAGGCCGGTATCACATTGCCGTCATTGCCCGCAGTGCCCATTTCCGGATGAGCACTTAATGGAATCAGTTCCGACAGCGCGGTTAGCCTTCCCGGGCTTCCCAGACAAACCTGACCTTTGACTCGCGATACTTGTCGTACAACGGGCTGTACTTTCGCTCAACTTCATTTCGCTTGATCTTCATGGTGGGTGTCAGCAAGCCGTTCTCGGGTGTCCACACATCCTCAACAACAAAAATGCGGTCAATGATTTCATGGTGGTCGAGTTCCTTATTGACTTCCTGAACTGTTGCCATGATGTTGTCTTCGATTTCCTTTGCATTGGCAGGAACACGACTCGCTGCCTCTTCCGTCAGCTCGATCAATACAACAGGTTGGGAATGGCCGGAGCCGGTTACACAGACTTGTTCGATGTTCGTGTTTCGCATCAACAGGCCTTCAATCTTGTTTGGCTGAACAAACTTGCCTTTTGATGTTTTGAAAACGTCCTTGACCCGGCCGGTGATTTTCAAATAGCCATCTTTGTCAATTTCCCCCTTGTCACCTGTATGAAGCCAGCCATCCTGAATTGTTTCAGCGGTTTTTTCCGGCTCCAGGTAATAGCCTTTCATCAGGGTAGGGGATCGTACGATAACCTCACCCTGGTCGGTGATTCGGACTTCGTTGCCGGGCAGTACGGTTACGGAGCCAACGGTTCCGATCTTGACCGCACCTGGCATGTTAAATGCCGGGCCATAAGCCAGGTTTTCTGTCATGCCGTAGCCTTCGTTGATGTCGATGCCGATTTTTGCATACCACTCAAGCAGGCTCAATGAAATTGGCGAAGCACCAGAGATAACAATCCTGGCCTTGCCGAGACCCAGTGCTTTCCTGATTTTTGTTCGAATCAGCCTGTTAACCAGTGGTATTTTTAGCAGCTTGTCAAGTTTTTCATCCGGCATTTTGGCGGTAATCTGCTGCTGGAACTTCTTCCATAATCTGGGAACGGCGAAGAACAGGGTAGCCTGTGCATCCTGCAGGTTTTGCGCAAAGGTGTCGAGAGATTCAACAAAGTACACCGTTGCCCTTGCGTAGGTGGCACACCCCAGCACCATAAAGCGCTCGGCAATATGGGACAGCGGCAGGAATGATATAAACCGATCGCCTGAATCGACCGGCAGGGTTTCTATCGCATTCTGAGCGCCATAGCTAAAGGTTCCGTAGGTATGCATAACCCCTTTGGGGTTGCCGGTCGTTCCTGATGTATAGATCAGGGTCATCAGGTCATCCATGCCATGTACCGGGTTCTCGGTAGTTGGCTCATAACTGGCTAACAGGTCGTTCCATTTGTGGTCGATCTTCATGTCGATCTGGTAAGGCATGCCGATTCGAATGACATTGGATGGGATACCTGGCTCCATGCTTTTACCGTCGTCAAGCTTGCCGATAACGATCGCTTTGGATTCGCTGTGCCTTAACACATATTCAATAGACTCTGGCCCTTGCTGCGGGTACAGGGGAACGCTGATCATGCTGGCCATTTGAATGGCGAAGTCGGTGATAAACCACTCTGCGGAGTTTTTGGCCAGGATGGCAACACGGTCACCTTTTTCCAATCCCAGTCCTGCCAGTGCGGAGGCGATTCGACGCGCCTGACTGTCAACTTCCTTCCATGTGAATTTGCGGTAAGTGCCATTGACCGGCTGGTGCAAGAATACCGTATCTGGTGAATTTTTTACCCACTGGGCAATTTTTTCCAGGGGGGTGGGGTAGATGATGTTAGTGCTAGCCATTTTTTCTTGTATTTCCTGTTTTTATTTATGATGTGATGAAGTTTATGGTTTGAATTGCCGGCTGTTACCAGGTTTGTTTTGGTGACGCATGCAATGTCTTTCCGGTTTTGTGTTTCTTATGCTTTTTTTTAAAAAAATCGGGCAATCATACCCGGAACAGAATCAGTCTGCCATAGTCAACTTTCGCGCGGGGGCAGGCCCGTATGCTGTGTCAGCACTCTTTTGGGTCGAATCCGCCTGCTGCCTTTGCCTGAAAGTACCTTGCCTGTTCTGCCTTTCGGAACCGGCCCTTTGAAACTCTTGTGGTTAACCGGTTGGTTCGGGGGTACCAGGTGCTTTTTCCCGTAGCCGATCAGGTGGGCCTTGCCCATTCCCCTTAGCGCTTCACGAAGCATGGGCCAGTTATCCGGGTCATGGTAGCGCAAAAATGCCTTGTGTAATTTGCGCTGTTTGGCACCTTTGGGTACCAATACGTCATCTGACTTGTAATTGATGCGGTGTAGCGGATCTTTGCCTGAATAATACATGGCGGTGGCGGACGCCATGGGAGAGGGGTAAAAGGCCTGAACCTGATCCGCACGAAAACCGTTGGCCTTGAGCCACAGGGCAAGGTTCATCATATCCCGGTCTTCGGTGCCTGGATGTGCCGCAATAAAATAGGGGATTAAAAACTGTTCCTTGCCGGCTTCTTTGGTGAACTTTTCAAACATTTCCTTAAATTTGTAGTAGGTGCCCATACCGGGTTTCATCATTTTGGATAATGGCCCGGTTTCGGAATGCTCCGGGGCAATCTTCAGATAGCCACCTACGTGGTGAGTCACCAGTTCTTTCACATATTCCGGGTCTTCCACCGCCAGGTCATAGCGCAGCCCGGATGCAACCAGCACTTTTTTAATGCCGGGCAGCTGGCGGGTTTTCCGATAGAGTTCGGTTGTTGCCGAGTGGTCGGTTTTCAGGTTCTTGCAAATTCCCGGATAGACGCAGGACAACCGCTTGCAACTGGCCTGTATTTCCTCGCTTTTACAATTCAATTCATACATATTGGCGGTCGGCCCGCCCAAATCCGAAATCGTACCGGTAAAGCCGGGTGTCATGTCCCTGATTTTCTCGACTTCTTTCAATATGGAATCATGGGAGCGACTTTGAATAATTCGCCCCTCGTGTTCGGTGATGGAACAGAACGAGCAGCCACCAAAGCATCCTCGCATGATATTGACCGAAAACCGGATCATGTCATAGGCAGGGATTGACGCCCCCTTGTAGGCTGGATGGGGTACCCGCTGGTAGGGCAGGTCAAACACGTTGTCAATTTCCAGAGTGGACAGGGGTACAGGTGGAGGATTCAACCACAGGTAGCGGTCACCGTGGGGCTGAACCAGTGTGCAGGCGTTGTTCGGGTTGGTTTCCAGGTGTAAAACCCGGGAAGTATGGGCGTAGAGTATTCTATCTTTTTGCACCTTTTCGAAGGAAGGCAGCAGTATAAATGTTTTTTTTGCTCCCGCGGAAGGCAAAATATGCAGTATTCTCACTTCCTGATCCGGGTTTTTATCCGGTAACTGTTGCGTCTGGTTCGAACTGCAATTGCTGCCGCCTGTCTCATCGACAGCATAAGGGTTTGGCATGGGGGTGACCTTGCCGGGAGTATCGACCCGGGACGAATCCCTGCTCTCCCAGGTATCCGGCAACTGACTGATCATGCAGGCGGTACCGCGAATGTCTCGCATCTCCTGAACGGGTACGCCCTGCGCCGCACGATGAGCGACTTCCACAATCGCCCTTTCGGCATTTCCGTAAAGGAGCAGGTCAGCCTTGGAGTCAACCAGTACGGAACGTCTTACCTTGTCTGACCAATAGTCATAATGGGCGATACGCCTGAGGCTGGCCTCGATGCCGCCGATAACCACGGAAGTATCCCTGTAGGCCTCCCGACAGCGCTGGGAGTAAACGATTACGGCCCTGTCCGGGCGTTTTCCACCCTGATTGCCCGGCGTGTAGGCATCATCATTTCTGACTTTTCTGTCCGCCGTGTATCGATTGATCATCGAGTCCATATTGCCGGCAGAGACGGCAAAGAACAGATTCGGTTTGCCCAGTGTCATAAAGTCTGTGCTGGATCGCCAGTCCGGCTGGGCGATGATGCCGACCCGGAAACCCTGGTTTTCCAGTACCCGGCCAATGACCGCCATCCCGAAACTGGGGTGATCAACATAAGCGTCACCACTGATGATAATAATGTCGCAACTGTCCCAGCCAAGCACATCCATTTCTTCCCGACTCATCGGGAGAAAGGGAGCGGTACCGAAGCATTCGGCCCAGTATTTACGATACGAGTGAATGGCAGGCGTGGCAGATTTGGCTGGTAACATGGGATAAAATGACAAGTTGTTTAAATAACCGGCTATTTTACACAAATATGTTACTGACTAAACCTGATTTTTTAAAAACGGCTTCACCACACACATACCGGCTTGACCCGGTACGGGTTCATATCATAAAACCGGCATGTGTTTTGTGCTGTTTCAGGAAGAGTGTGACTTGCTCTGCATTCATGGGCTTGCTGAGGAAGAATCCCTGGGCGATCTGGCACCCGCCCTGGCAGAGTGCCGACAGCTGGTTGCCTGTTTCTACCCGCCCGGCATGTATTGGTACACCGGACAAGTGACGTAACATGGTGACCATGTCCATAATCAGCTCGGAACTGATGGCCGAGCCATATTCACTGTCGAGGCTGTTCATATCCATCTTGACGATGTCGGGTTTCCATTGGCGCAGCAGTAGCGGAGAGCTTCTCAGGCAGCCGAAACCGTCCAGCACAAGCGGAATCTGTGAAGATCGCAAGTAGTCCAGTGAATGCCGGATTTTCAGATTCTCACTATCAAATTCTTCCGGCATCACTTCGATCAGGATGGCATTGTGAGGCAGTCCGTTCGTCAGTAAACAATAATCCAGTGTAGACTGGAACTCCCCATCCATTAATTGGCGCAACGAGCAGTTCAGAGAAGTGGTGAGGTTGCCGTGTCCGGGGATTTTGCGCCACCTGGCAAGATCCCGACAGGCAATTGTCACTACCTGTTTGAGCAGAGCCAGCCCTCGCCCCATTCGTTCCACGGTATGAAGAAATATATCGCAGCTGATTTCCGAAGAGCTTTTTCCGTTCAGCAAGTGTTGTGACCAGGGGGTGACCGAGGGTGACCACCGGACGAACGCTTCCAGCCCGACTACTCCGCCTCCATTCACGTCGTGTATCGGTTGATAGCGTAACAAAAACTCGTTTTTGTCAAAAGCAGAGTACAGGTTGGTGACCATCGCTGCTTTCCTTACTGCCTGCCGATTCAGCTCTTTGGAATACATTTGAAAACAGTTGCGCCCGTTCTTTTTGGATTCATACAGGGCTTTGTCTGTGTGGACAAGCAGTGTGTTGATATCCGGGCCATCACTGGGAAAGACGGAAATACCAATACTGGAAGAAATAGCGATGTCACCATATCGGGTTGAAATGGTGTCAGATAAACCATGAACCAGCTTTTCAGCAAGGCTGGTCACGTCATCCAGCGCCTTGATATTTTTCTGGATGACGCAAAACTCGTCGCCTCCCTGTCTGGCAATAAAGTCCGAATCCCGGCAAAGCTGACGCAGGCGCTCTGCTATCCAGCGTATGGCTATGTCTCCGGTATCGTGACCAAAGGTGTCATTGATCGTTTTGAAGTTGTCGATATCCAGCACAAATATCGCAACGCGACCAAGGTATCGTTCGGCTTCCCGGAGGGTTTGCATTGCGTATTCGAGCAGGTAGGCACGATTTGCCAGCCCGGTAAGCTGGTCGTGAGTCGCGTTGTGCGAGGCCTCCTCAAGTTGAGTGTTGATCGACTCGATTTTCAAAACAGTGCTGGTAATATCGGCGACGATAATCAGCTTGTCTCCCTCTGGCAGGTTTACCAGAGACAGATCGAAATGACGGCCATGCTCGGTTTTCGGTTGAAAGGAGACCTGCCAGTTTGTTGCGTCACCAGGAAGAAAAAGATCCTGACCGTAGAGTTCGATATATACATCCATTATCGAATTCAACGGGCGGTATCCGGACTTGCTTCCGATCATCAGGCCAATGTTCTGCTGTTCGGTTACCATGCGATACAGTTCGAGATGCAGGCTTCGTTTGTTGCACTCCGGGCAGGTTTCTCCAGTTGTTCGGTTGCTACACATAAATGCAATACTCCCCTGCTTTGGGGGGGCTTAATGGTGATTGGCGCAATGGCCTTTTTGTTGTTACTGCTATCTTTTTTCGCTACTACTATCTTTTTTCGTTCTTACGATCTTTTTTCGTTACTACTATGATTGTTGTCAACAGGTGTATTGTTATCGGTAAAAAGAGCCTGCCGCGTTTCGGGAAACTGTCTGCCACGAAAAAAAACCGGGGTCAGGTAAGAAATGCGATTTTAGCGGTACAAATGCCATAAAAACCATTTTTTTAAGAATAAATAACCAAAATTTAACAGTTAAAAACAAAGCACAGGAAAAAACGAAACTTTTCATTGGTGATCCGCTTTATTGCGTTATATGCTGTCTTTACAGAATTCAGCTACACTGTTTATGATTCATGTGTCAGGTTCGTCGTTTTTATGTCGAGGCGTTTTAGCGAGTGAATTTCTCATAATCATAATGAGAGATACTCTGTCTCGTATCGTTCCCGGTGGGTGTATTATTGTGCGAATTTTCATTTTTTGGCTGGTAATTGCCGTGTTTTTATACCGATCCTGGTAAGAAAACAGCTACCCCTTTTTTTAGTTTGAACGACGTCGTCCGAAGCGAGCATAGTCCAATTATTGCAATAATGAAAGTATGAGATTTTGATGATGAAAAAAAAGTTGGAAGACCCGGGTAAATATATCGTAGGAATTGGTGCATCTGCCGGTGGTTTGGAAGCAATAGAGCTGTTTTTTTCCCATATGCCTGCTGATAGTGGAATGGCTTTTGTGGTGATTCAGCATCTTTCACCTGATCACAAAAGTCTGATGGTAGAGTTATTGTCCAAAAAAACACAAATGCCGGTCTGCAGGGCAGAGGATGGTATGCTGGTTGAAGAAAACACTGTATACCTGATCCCCCCCAAGAAAAATCTGACAATTTTCCACTCGAAATTACTGTTGCAGGAGCAAGACCGTTTCCAGGGAATCAACCTTCCCATTGATCTGTTTCTCCAGTCGCTTGCTGAAGATGCTGAGGAAAAAGCCATTGCCATCATTCTTTCCGGCACCGGAAGTGACGGCATGCGAGGCAGTCGCAAGATCAAGGAAGCTGGTGGTATGATCATGGTGCAGACAGAAGAGTCTGCGAAATTCGACGGCATGCCGCGGGCGGCAATCAGTACCGGTCTGGTGGATTTTATTCTGTCACCGGAAGAAATGCCGGCACAGCTTCTCTCCTTTATCAAGCATCCCCACACCTCTCGCGAAGAACTCTCCGGGAATCTGCTGAGTGACGATGACGGTTTGACCCGGATTTTTGCCGTTCTGAGAGATAAGCACAAGGTCGATTTTACCTATTACAAGCCTTCCACCGTGGTTCGCCGGATTGGCAGGCGGATGACAGTCAATCAACTGGAAAGCGTCAAGGAATACGTGAATTACCTGACGCTTTATCCCAGTGAGGTAACCCAGCTCTATCGTGAGATACTGATTGGCGTGACCAGCTTTTTCAGGGATGTCGAGGCGTTTAAATTGCTGGAGGAGCATTTTCTTCCCAGGTTGCTCAAAAGTGCCAAAAAGGGGGAAAGGCGGTTTTGGGTTGCCGGGTGTTCGACCGGAGAAGAAGCCTATTCGCTGGCAATGCTCATTTGTGAATGTATGGAAAAGCTGGGTATATCAGGCAAGGTGAAAATATTCGCTACGGATATCGACAATGATGCCATCGTCAAGGCGGGGGCAGGTGTCTACCCCGAGTCGATTGCCGCCGATCTCAATGCTCAACTGATCAGCAAGTATTTTTACCGTAAAGACAATAACTTGCATATTTCTCGAACGATTCGGGAAATGGTTGTTTTTGCCAAGCATAACCTGGTACAAGACCCCCCTTTTACCAATATCGACTTTATCAGTTGTCGGAATTTGCTGATCTACCTGCAGCCCAATCTGCAAAAACGGGCAATGGAAATGTTTAATTTTGCCCTCAACCCCGGCTCCATTCTCTTTCTTGGCAGTAGTGAAGCGACGGGTGAAATG
>PDWI01000036.1_pt1 | contig 160736 bp, 132 predicted proteins | sample 1430891 | NCBI WGS metagenome assembly PDWI01 (sample SAMN01162508, study PRJNA174530) | Oral metagenome, whole genome shotgun sequencing project. | biome: Marine environment; feature: Marine mammal; material: Swab sample of the gingival sulcus; isolation source: swab sample of gingival sulcus... | reverse complement strand
GCATCTAGTACTAAAACCGAAGATGATTTATTGGAATGGGTTAATTCACATATTATTAAATAGGATTGTGTGAGTTTACCTATCCCGAACCTTCGGCACTAGAAAACCCTCATTCTTTGATAATATTCAAAAAATGAGGGTTTTTTTTAATTTATAACACGCTTAAAATTATATTATTAATTTTCAAATTTTTGAAGTTTATCGGAAACTTCAAAAGTATATTCATCTCTTGAAGCAGTAACTAATTCATTAAACATTTTTTCTTCACTGCTATAACCTTTACAATCCCAGTCAGTATATCCGTCTATTTCCAGAGAACCTTTGATTCCATTTGATTCTGCTTCCATATATTCGGAGTTAGGAAGTTTTACTATTCCTTTGAATTCTACTGGATAGTATGCTGTTATAGGCATATCCGAGTTGTTTTTGTTTGATAATTTAGCAGAATAAACAATATAGTATTTGTTGTTATCTGCTAAATGCTTTGCTTGTGTTTTTTTTGCGATTAGCAGATATTCTCCTATTTTTTGAATATCATTTACTACAACATCTTCTTTGTATTCTGATGCAAGAGCAGCTTCTATTAAATTTTTAGCTTCTAAGTTTAACTTTTCTTTATAAGCTAAATCTATATCGCTAAGTGTTGTAATTGCTTCCCATTTTTCATACTTTTCAAATCCATCTCCACATTCGTAAATATATAAGCTATTATTTGTGTTCACTAAGTCAGCATAAGCACTAAATGGATTATTAAATTGTTCATGCTTCCAATAAGATGGTTTTATAATTCCAGCATTCTCTTCATAATTGATTTTTTTATTATTTTTTACGATTTCTGAAAATTGTACAGGAAAACATAATTTGTTTGAGTTGCCAGTAGAATCAGTAACAGTCCCAGTATATATAATATAAAGTTTATTATTTGCAAAATAGTTTGAATTATTTTCGTTTATGTTTAAAAACATATAACCAATATATTCTAAATCTGATAATGATTTGTCTTTATATTTATTTGCAACATGAGCAAGTACCGAATCCTTTGATTCTTTTTGTAGAGTTTTAATAAAATCTTGGTTAAAATCGCTAAATGATGTGATATATCCATTTAATCCAGAAACAAAAAATGTTTTTTCTTCAACAGATGGTAATTGTTTATATTCATCGATATAATAATCAGAGTATGTTACACTAACAATTATTTCATCACCATTACTTAAATTTTTTGTTTTATCTAATTCGTATCTTAGACCTTTTTTATCAAAATCAGTTGGTATCTTAGCAGTGCCGTATGGAGCTATTCCCTCAAAGGCTAATTCTAAATTTTCAAAAGGATCAAAATAACTGATTTCTTCTAAACCTTTTACAGTGTGTTTTATTTCTTTACTTTTCAATTTTACGTGGATGTATTCGTATACGCTTTCGTCTATTTCAAAATTGCAAATAATTTTATCGCCATTTATTAAATTATCTTCTTCACGTTCAAGATCATCTATTTCTACATCTATATAGACACTTTCGCTTAGAATATTAATTGGTTGCATCATATTTGCTAAAACTCCATACTCCTCATAGATTTTTTTATCAAATTTAATTTTATCACCATAATCTTCTTTAATACTGTTCCAGTCAATTTCAACATTTAAAACTCCAAAATTATTATAACCATTCACATTAACTGTAGTATATTTGTTAAGATCGATTGTAGGACGTGAATTAAGCAATGAAACAACAATAATAAAAATCAATATAGCTATTATTGAAATTCCTATAAGTTTCTTTTTAGATTGGATTGTTTTTTTGTTAAAAACAAATTTATTTTTATTTTTAGAATTTGTTTCAGTAAAATTTTCATTTTCAATATTCTCATTATTTACAGAGTTATTTTCGTCATTTTCGCTTTGAATATTTGCTTCTTTTTTTATTTCGTCATCTTGAGTATTTTCACTTTGAGTATTTTCATCTTTTTGCATTTCATCATCTTGAATATTTTGTTTTTCTTTGTTCTCAATATCGTTATTTTTTGAAGTCATATTATTTCCTCCTCAAATTTTTAATAGATACAAATTAATAGTAAATATTAATTTTAAAATTAAGATGTATTATTTTAAATCAGGTATATGTTTTAAGAATTTTATAGATGAGATTCATATTATATCCTCCTTAAATTTATTTAGTTTAATAATGGTAAACTATAGCCATTAATACGCTTAATGTTATGTTTGAATAAATTTTATAAAAATAACAGAATTTGATAAATTAATATCATACCCTTATTTTAGTAAATTTTTCATATTGTTTCAATATATAATTTAAAATTAATTGATTAAAATAATTTCCAAGTTTAGTTTATTCTATTCTATTATGATATATACCCTTTATAAGGGATTTTATTTATATTTTGCTTCACTTTGTAAAAATTTTCACATAAATTATAAATAGCATGAACTCTTTATAACTTATGCCTTGTTATAACCCAAATTGGAGTATGTTATAATAAATATGTAGACTGTAAAGATAAATGGCGGATTACAGAAATTATTGGAGGTATTATGAAAAAATTTTTAATGACATTAGTGATAGCGGGATTACTTTTAGGAAGTGTAGGTTGTGCAAATTCTGGTGATGAAAGTGTATCAAGTGCTGATAATTCTAATGAAGTTGTTAAGCAAGAAAAATTAAATATAGAAAATGAAAATTACATTAAATATGTAGATGAGAATGATATTATAAGAGATACGTCAAAATTGGGTAAAAAATATAGTAAGTATTATAGCAAATATATTAATTATATTGCACCTAATGGAAAGCCAATTCTTATAGTTGCCGCTGATAAGGTTTCTGATGAGCAAGTTCTTAAAGCGTATAATATTCTTAAATTTTATCTAACAGATACTAAGTTATATGATAAAACAGCAATTGCTAATGCTATGGCGGATAATGATGCTGTTTTAAATATGCCAAATGGTGCTGATGGAGATGGTAAAACTTCTGATAAGGCATTAATGGGTCAACCATTATATCAAATGGAAGTTCCAGTAGCGGGTTCTAAATGGTATCAAGAAAGTGATTACGAACATAGAGATGCTGCTTATGAAGAGATTTTCCATATGGTTCATGATATGGGAATTGGAACAACTCAAAACCCTTCAGCATATCCTAAAATTTCAAAACAAATTAAAGAAGGCATGGATAAAGCTTTACCTAAAAATAAAGCCGATTGGGGTAAAAAAGGTATTTGGGGTCTTGAGTCAAGAGATTGGCTTTTAGAATTATCTAAAGAGGGAAGCCTTGAACAAGAATATATTGTTTCTGGAATTGACTCTTTCTATGGCCTTTGGGAAGCTTTTGATGAACGGGATAGAGGAATGTGGGGAATTTACATTCCAAAAAATAGAGAAGCGGTTAAACAAATGGACAAACCAGCTTATGATATAATTATGAGTTTTTTAGGTGAGAATTTAACTTATATGGAAAGAATAGCTCCTGAATTTGATGGTACTTTTAAGATGTCTTTATCTGAGAAAGAGCCTTACACTTTCAAGTCACAGTATTTACAAAATGCAAGACTTACGGGGGATAAAAATTCAAATCTTGAAGGTAATGCTCTTGATAATATTCTTTTAGGAAATAAAGGAAATAATATTATAGATGGTAAACACGGTAATGATGTTGTTCAATTTAGTGGAGAATCATCAGAATATACGATTGCTAAAGATGGAGAAAATATATTAGTAAAAGATACAAATTTAAGAGATGGAGAAGATACTTTAATCCATATAGAAGTTTTAAGATTTATGGATAAAGATTTGATTGTGAGTGAAATAAAATAATCTAATATTACAATATGATTACAAAACGGTGAAATAAAATTGATTTATTGTAAACATTATGATAGCATTTATATAAACATACTAAAAGACGAAGTAATGAACTTTAGGAGGATTATTATGCAATTTAAATTAAAAGGAAGTAAAAAAGGTTTTACATTAGTAGAACTATTAGTAGTTATTGCTGTACTAGGTATTATGGCAGGGATTGGTCTTAATTCTATGAGTGGAATTACGCAAATTTTTAAGGTAAGAGCAGATGAGAGAACTTGTGATCAAATTGCTAGAGTTCTTCAAGTTAAAATTCAATCTGGAGAATATGAAGAGGCGCTTGATTATACTCAATGGTTTATTTCGCCTGAGAGACATGAATATAAAACTACTGCAGGAGAGCCACTTAGATATCATATAGTTTTAGATGAATTAAGTGTTAATTTACAATCTGCGTATAGACCACCGTCATCTCCAGGTTGGCCTTTATGCGTTCAAGTTGATAGGTCAAGTACAGATAGTGATAATTATACTTTTAGATTTTATGCAATGGGTAATGATAATCAAACTGTTGAGTTTGAATATATCAAAGAAATGTATATTCCAATAATAAGATAATAACTAAAAAATTATTTAAATTTGTAAAAATGTTGAGGTAGATAAAATCTCAACATTTTTTATTTTGTTATTAATTATTACTAATATTTTTTAATAATAACATTATATTTTATAAATCTTAAACGATATAAATAGAATTATTGAAACTACAAATTGATTTATTAAAATATAAGATTATACTTATAAACTTTCTATTTATTTTATTTGATACTAGTATAAAGTGTTTTTTTATAGCTTATTTTTTAAAATTTAGGGTTATATTTATATGAAAATTTATATATAATTATATTTGGAATATATTGATGGGGGAACTTATGTCTAAGGTTTTAAAAAAGAGTTTTATAATTATACTAGTATTTATTATTTTGATAAATTCGATTGCTTTTGGTGTAAATTTTAAAGAACCATTAAAAGCTGATGCAGCTGTTTTGATGGATTTAACAACGGGTGAAATTTTATATTCTAAAAATCCAAACAAGTTATTACACCCAGCTAGTTTAACCAAGGTTATGACTGCCATTTTAGTTATAGAAAATTTAAATTTAGAAGATGAGGTAGTAATAGATGCTAAATCTCCATTTGTAGATGGAAATAGAGTATATATGACACCAGGTGAAAAGTTTAGCGTTGAAGAACTACTTGGGACTTTATTGGTAAAATCTGCAAACGATTCAGCTCTTGCTCTTGCTAGGTATCATTCTGGTTCGGTAGACAAATTTGTAGATGTAATGAATGCAAAAGCAAAAGAGATTGGAATGGAAAATACGGTGTTTAAAAATCCTCATGGTTTAGACCATGATGAACATCTTACTACCGCTAGTGATTTAGCAAAATTATCTCATTATGCTATGAAAAATCCTAAGTTTAGAGAAATTGTTAAAATGAAAAAGTTTTCTGTACCTCCTACAAATAAAATGAATGAAATTCGTGTATATGAGAACGGAAATTTCTTTTTAAATGGTGTTGGAAAATCACATCAAATAAACTATAAAGGAAAAACTATAGATATAAAGTATGATTTAGTAAATGGTATAAAAACTGGTTATACAGATAGAGCGGGGCATTGTCTGATTGCGTCTGCTAATTTTAAAGATAAAGAAGTTGTAGCAGTTGTTTTAAATACGGATTTTACTAATTTATATAGAGAGGCTAGAAAACTTATAGATTTAGGGCTTTTTGATATTACATCAGAAGTTCTTATAAATGCTGGAGATTTAGTTACTCAATATGAACTTGGCGATGAACGCAATAGAAAGGTTGGGCTTATTGCAAAAGATACGGTTAAAAGCTATAAGATACAAGGAGAAACTTTGATTGATGTAGACCAACAGTTAGTTATGAAAGATGATATAACTTTGCCTATAGCAAAAGGGGACACTCTTGCTACGCTTGAATATGTAAATGATGGAAATGTAATAGGAAAGACTGAATTAGTTGCTGCTGATTCTGTTAGTGATAAACAAATGTTGACTGAAAAGACTACATTTTTCAACAAAAAAAGCAAATCTACACCCTTAAATAGATTTGGTTGGATTGTTTTTAAGATTTTTTTAGTTTTTATAGTATGGAGAAGTATTATGACTTTTATAAATAAGACTAAAAAATCTATTAAGAATAGATTAGGGGATAAAAATTAAAAACTAAATTGATTTATTCGATTTTATAATTAATTTTATAAGAAAAAATTATCTTTTATGTGATATAATTAGATATTATTAGTTTTTATTTGGAGGTAAAAATGGCTTATAGTATGACTGGTTTTGGTCGTCATGAAGTAGAAAATAATAATTATAAAGTTACTATTGAAATTAAGTCAGTCAATCACCGTTATAATGATATAACTATTAAAATGACAAGGAAATTAACTCGCTTTGAAGAAAATATGAAACAGATTATACGTTCTTGTATAAATCGTGGGCGAGTTGAAGTATTTGTTAATTTTGAAGAAACGGAAGCCGAAAATGTAGTTATTAGTCCAAACTTTGTTGTTTTGGATGAGTATGTTTCGGCTTTAAATATGATAAAAGAGACTTATAACGTTAAAGATGATATAGGTATTTCGTTATTATCAAGATTTCCTGATGCCTTAAAAATAGAGGCAAAAGAAGCTGATGAAGATGAAATATGGGGCTTGTTAGAAGTTGCATTAAAAGAAGCTATTAAAAATCTTATAGATATGCGTATGCTAGAGGGAGAAAAACTAAAAGAAGATATTATAAGTAGGGTACAACTTATTAGTGATATACTTACGAATATTGAAAACTTAGCTCCAAGCATAGTTCAAAGTCATAAGATTAAAATGCAAGAGAGATTAAAAGATTTATTATCTGATGATATAGAAATTGATGAGCAGAGAATAGCTTTAGAAGTTGCTATATTTACTGATAAAACAAATATTACAGAGGAAATAGTTAGATTAAAGAGTCATTTCAAGCAATTGTTAGATATACTTAAAGATTCTAATCCAATTGGACGAAAATTAGACTTTTTAATTCAAGAAATGAATAGGGAAATCAACACTATTGGCTCTAAATCTCCTGATGTTGATATTTCGAGTTATGTAGTTGATATGAAAAGTGAAATTGAGAAAATTCGTGAACAAGTTCAAAATATTGAGTAAAGGTGTTTAAATGAGGACAAAAGGATTATTAATAGTTGTTTCAGGACCATCTGGAGCGGGAAAAGGAACTATTTGTAAAGAACTTTTAAAGCGTAGAAATGATATAAATGTATCTGTATCTGCGACAACAAGACAGCCTAGAGCGGGCGAAAAGCATGGAGTTAATTATTTTTTTATAGATAGAGAAGAATTTGAGAATAAAATAAAAAATGATGAATTTTTAGAGCATGCAGTAGTTTATAATAATTATTATGGAACTTCTAAAGAATTTGTTTTAAATAAAGTGGCTGAAGGCGAAGATGTACTTTTGGAAATAGATATACAGGGCGCTATGCAAGTTAAAGAAAAGTATCCCGAAGGAGTGTTTATATTTATTTTACCGCCTTCATACGAAGAATTGAAAAAACGTATTATTGGCCGTGGTAGTGAAACAGAGGAAACTTTAAATACTAGATTTTCTTCTGCTTATGATGAAATCAAAATGGTAAATAATTACGACTATTTTATAGTAAATGATGAGGTAGAAAAGGCAACAGACCTTATGATGTATATAATATTATCCGAGAGAAATAGAGTTTTTGGAAATATAGAAGAAATTATGAATATGTTTAAAAGGGAGGAAAAATAATGTTAAACCCACCAATCAATGAATTATTAAATATTTCTGGTAGCAGATACGCATTAGTTATCGCTACTTCAAAGAGAGCAAGAAAATTAATCGATGGAGAAATGCCACTTATAGAGTCTAAATCTATAAAACCTATTAGTGTTGCTATTGATGAGATATATAATGGTAAAGTTGAGATAGTTAATGGCTTTGAGGAAATAGAGTAGTATGTTAACTGGTAAAAATATTGTAGTTGGTGTAACTGGAGGAATAGCTGTTTATAAAGTTGTTCAAGTGGTAAGTGATTTAGTTAAATTAAACGCTAATGTTCATGTCATTATGACTAAAAATGCGACTGAATTTGTTACGCCACTTACTTTTCAAAGTATATCAAATAATCGAGTTGTGGTAGATATGTTTGAATCACCTGTTTTTTGGGAGATTGAACATATTGCTTTAGCTAAGAAAGCCGATTTATTTTTAGTAGCTCCTGCTACTGCTAATTTTATTGGGAAATTAAATTCTGGTATAGCTGATGATATGTTGACTACTACTGTTATGGCGACTACATCTAAAGTTATTATTGCACCAGCTATGAATGTAAATATGTATAATAACCCAATGACCACTAGAAATATTGAATCTTTAAAAGATTTAGGATATGAATTTATAGAGCCTGAATCTGGAGTTTTAGCTTGTGGTGATAAAGGTATAGGTAGATTACAAAATCCTAAAAAAATAGTTGAACACATATTGATGACGCTTTTAAAAACAGATGAATTAAAAGGTAAGAAAGTTTTAGTTACTGCTGGAGCTACTAAAGAAAGTATAGACCCAGTTAGATTTATAACTAATCGTTCATCGGGGAAGATGGGATATGCTATTGCTAAAGTTGCTGCTTTAAAGGGTGCTGATGTGGTTTTAATATCGGGTACTAGACATATTGAAAAGCCAGCTTTAGTTGATGTTATCTATATTGATTCTGCACAACAAATGTATGAAGCTGTAATGCAAAACTTAGATTCCGATATAATAATTAAAGCGGCGGCAGTTGCTGATTATAGACCTAAAGATATATCGCTTATAAAGATTAAAAAGTCTGATGATGATATGAACATAGCTTTAGAACGAAACAAAGATATTCTTTATGAACTTGGTAAAATCAAGACAAATCAGTACTTAGTAGGATTTGCCGCTGAGACAAATAATGTTTTGGAAAATGCAAAGCAAAAAATTCAAAAAAAGAATTTAAATCTTATTGTGGCAAATGACGTTACTGAAGATGGTGCAGGCTTTAATTCCAACACAAATATAGTTACTTTCTTAAATAAAAATGGAATAGTGAAAACTTTGCCACTTATGACAAAAGAAGAAGTAGCGTTTGAATTATTTGATACTATTATTTCAGATATGGATTAGAACGGATAGATAAAAAAATATTTAAGTTTGGGAGTAGTTATAACTACTCTCTTTGTGTTGTAATAGAGTTTTAATATTATAAACACGAAAAATACATTTTTTATTTTTATAATGGATTTGTATAGTATACTAATCTCAAATAAAAATGGACAGAAATTTTATAAGTATTACCTTATATTATTAGTATTTATGGATTTTAGATTAGTTTTATAGATTTACTGGAGATGAAATTATGAAATATGCAAAAGTTAATATTGAAAGTAATACAAAAGCATTAGATAGATTATTTACATATCAAATTCCAGTAAGTTTAGAAGATAAACTATGTATAGGAAGTAAAGTCAGTGTGCCATTTAGAAATTATATAAAAAATGGATATATAATAGATATAACAACTCACTCTGATTATGAAAAGGTTAAAGAAATAATTGATTATGATGAAAAGCTATCCTTATTAGATTGGCAGATTTATTTGGCACAATGGCTAAAAAATAGATATTTTTGTACTTTATCAAACGCCTTGTCTATAATAACCCACCCGAATTTTAGTGGTGATACTAAATTAAATAGAGTTTTTTCGATAAATCCTAAAATTGATTATGAAAAAGTGATTTTAGAATTGCCAAAAAGACAAAAAGTTCTTAATAGGATTTTAAATAAAATTCGTTTATATGGTATAGTTTCTGAAGATGTTTTAAAAAAAGAATGTGGTGGTACCAAAAAACATATTGAAACATTAATACAAAACAATATTTTAATTTATTCTAATGAATATGATTTTAAAAATCCTAACATTATGAGTTGGGATGGATTTTCTAGTATTAAATTAAATTATGACCAAAATAAAGTTTATAATGAAATATTTTATTATTTGGAGAATCCTAAAGCTAAAAACTTTTTATTACATGGAGTTACTGGTAGCGGTAAAACGGAAGTTTATATTAAGCTTGTAGAAAAAACACTAAAAATGGATAGACAAGCTATTATATTAGTTCCTGAGATTTCTTTAACACCACAATTACTTGGAAAGTTTTATGAGGTGTTTGGTGACCAAATTGCTGTTTTTCATAGTAAATTGTCTAAGGGAGAACGATATGACCAGTGGATTCAAGTTAAATTAGGACATAAAAAGATAGTTATAGGTGCTAGGTCTGCTCTATTTAGTCCTTGTCATAAACTTGGTTTGATAATAGTTGATGAAGCTCATGACGACGCTTATAAATCTGAAACAGACCCAAAATATAATGCTGTTGATGTGGCTTTTTATATTGGAGGATTAAAGAATATACCAGTATTATTAGGAACTGCAACTCCATCCATATCTATGCTTAAATGGGTAAATGAAAACAAACTAAAGTATTTGTCAATGAAACGACGTTATAACAATACACCTTTACCAAATATAGAAGTTGTTGATATGCGTAATGAAGTTATAAAGGGCAATAATAGTATTTTTAGTGTGAGATTACAAAACTCGATTGGAGAAGTTTTAAAAAAGGGACAACAAGTTATATTGTTTTTAAATAGAAAGGGCTATTCTAATTTCATTAAGTGTAAAAATTGTGGTTATGTGCTTAAATGTCCTAATTGTGATATATCGTTAACTTATTATAAAAAAGATTCAAAAGCAAAATGTAATTATTGTGGATATTTTGTAGTTCCAAATAAAATTTGTTCTGAGTGTAGTACACAGGGATTTGATAAAATTGGTATTGGTACGGAGCAAGTAGAGGAGATATTATCTGAGTTATTTCCTAATTATGTTGCTAAACGACTTGATGGGACTGTTGCATCTAAAAAAGGTGAAACAGAAAAATTATTAAGAGAATTTAAAAATGGCAAAATATCTATACTCATAGGTACCAGAATGGTTTCAAAGGGGTTGGATTTTTCTAATGTATCACTTGTTGGTGTTTTGTTAGCAGATGAACTTCTTAATTTTCCAGACTATAGAGCTAGTGAATCGGCGTATCAGACTCTTACTCAAGTTTCTGGTAGGGCAGGTAGGGGAGATATTACTGGAAAAGTAATAGTTCAAACATATTCTCCGAATGATTTTGTTATAGAAGCAATAAAGAATAATGATTTTAATTTTTTTATAGGAGAAGAAAAATTAATTAGAAAAACTTTTGAGTATCCACCATATATTAGGCTTGCAAATATAATAGTATATGGATTTAACGAAACTGATGTAGAAATTTCAGCTAATAGATTATATAATAATATATTGAATGTTGTTAAAGCAAATAAAATAAATGTAGTGAAAATTTTAGAACCGAATCCAGCTTTATATAGCAAAATTAACAATAGATATAGATGGCAAATTATAATAAAATATAGGAGTGAGGAATTTAAAACTATTAGGAAATTATTATATTTTTTATGTATAGAAAAATATAAACAGCTTAATTTATTAAATGTAAAGCTTTCGGTTGATATTGATGCAATGAGTTTATTATAGGGGGAAAATATGGCTATAAGAATTATTAGAGAAGATGGAGATCCTATTTTAAGAAAAAGGTCAAGAGAAGTAGATGAAATTACAGATAAAATACAAGTTCTTATTGATGATATGATTGAAACTATGTATGCTGCGGATGGAGTTGGACTAGCTGCAGTTCAAATTGGAGTTTTAAAGAGAATTATAGTTGTCGATATATATGATAACACTGGGGCTAAAGTTTTGATTAACCCAGAAATTATAAGTGAAGAAGGTAAACAAATGGCTATGGAAGGTTGTTTAAGTGTTCCTGGTAAATCTGGGGAAGTAATTAGACCTGCGATTGTTAAAGTTACTGGATTAGATAGACATGGAAATAGAGTTGAGTATAAAGCGGATGAATTATTAGCGAGAGCATTTTGTCATGAAATAGACCATTTAAATGGGATATTGTTTACGGATAAAGTTGTAGATGGAGTTGTATCATGAAGATAGTGTTTATGGGGACTCCTGATTTTGCTATACCTTCTTTGGAGCTTTGCTTTGAAGAACACGAAGTTTTAGGGGTTTTTACTCAACCTGATAGACCAAAGGGGCGAGGCAAAAAAATGGCTATGCCTCCAATAAAAATAAAAGCTTTGGAATACAATTTAGATGTATATCAACCAGAGAGCATTAAAACTGATGAATGTTTTAAGATATTATCCGATTTAAAGCCAGATTGTATTGTTGTCGTAGCATATGGTCAGATTTTGCCTAAGAGAATATTGGAATTACCTAAGTATGGTTGTATAAATGTTCATGCTTCTATACTTCCTAAATATAGAGGTGCATCACCTATAAATTGGTGTATAGTTCAAGGGGAAAAAGTGACTGGTGTTACAACTATGTATATGGATGAAGGGCTAGATACTGGGAATATGATTTATTGGGAAAAAATTGATATTTCTGATGATATGAATGCTGGTACACTTCACGATGCTTTGCTACCTATTGGGAAAAGAGTGTTAAAAAAGACTTTAAAAGATGTAGAAGATGGTATAGCACCATCTATAGTTCAAGATGGTGAGAGTTGTTACGCACCACTACTCCATAAGAAAATGTCTATTATTGATTGGAAGTTAGATTCTATAAGTATATATAATCAGATAAGGGGATTAAATCCTTGGCCAGTAGCGGTTTCTGAGTATAGAGGAAATAAGTTTAAGATTTTTTCTTCTGAAATTTTATCGGATGTAGATATTAAAAATTTCACTGAGGGAGAGATTATAAATGTTGATAAACATGGTATAGATGTAGCTACTTCCGATGGAGTCATAAGAATATTGGAGTTACAGTTTGCTGGTTCTAAAAGACTTCATGTATCACAATTTATATTAGGTAATAAAATAGAAGTGGGAGATATTTTAGGATAGTATTGATATTGAGGGGGAAATATGTTACAGTATCTTTTTTATAATACGAGTTTTATTATTATAATTCCATTTATGCTAATAGCAATGTGGGCTCAAAGTAATGTTAAAAACACATATAAAAAATTTCTTAGAGTTAATAGTTATAGAGGAATGACAGGTCAAGAAGTTGCTAAAACTATTCTTTTAAGAAATGGTATAAATGATGTAAGTGTAGAGATGGTATCGGGAATTATGTCAGACCATTACGACCCTAGAAGTAATGCTGTTAGACTTTCAAGAGATGTTTTTATGGGAACTTCAATATCTTCTGTAAGTATAGCTGCTCATGAGGTAGGACATGCTATTCAGCATGCATATGGATATGCACCTTTAAAATTTAGGACTGCTATATTGCCCCTAGCTTCTTTTGGGAGTAGTAGTGCTTTTTTCTTTGTTTTTATAGGTATGCTTTTTAACAGTGTATTCTTAATGGACTTTGGTATTTGGTTTTTTACTGCTGCGGTGATTTTTCAAATAATAACTTTGCCCGTTGAATTTAATGCTAGTGCTAGGGCGATTGTTCAACTTGAACAAAATAATTTATTGAGTGAAGATGAAATTTTAGGTTCTAAAAAGGTTCTTAAAGCAGCGGCTTTGACTTATGTAGCTGCAACTGCTATTGCGTTAGCACAGCTACTTAGACTTTTACTTTTACGTAATTCGAGAGATTAAATAGTATTAAATAAGTAAAATATTTGGATTGGAGAATATATTGAAAAATACTAGAAAAATAGTTCTTACTATCTTAAATGATATTGAAAAACAAAATAGTTATTCTAATATTGTACTTGATGTTGCAATTAGTAAATATAATCTTGAAGGTAGGGATAAAAATTTTGTCTTTAAGATTGTTTATGGTGTTTTGGAAAATAAAATATTGCTAGATTACTATATAAGTAAGATTTCTAGCACTAAATTAAAAAAAATTGATGGTAGAATATTAAATTTACTTAGAATGAGCTTATTTCAAATAATATTTTTGGATAAAGTTCCTAATTCAGCTGTAGTTGATGAAGCTGTAAAATTAGTTAAATCAATTAATTATAAATCTAAAGCCTTTGTTAATGCTATTTTAAGGAATTTTATTAGAAAATATGAGCAAATTGAATTACCTGATAAACAAAGGGATAAGGTTAATTATTATAGTGTTAAGTATTCTTATCCATCTTGGATAATAGATAGATGGTTAAATGAATATGGCGAAAAATTTGTTAGTGAATTATTAATTGAATATAATAAACCGCCTATGTTAAATTTAAGAGTAAATACTCTTAAAACGGATAGAAATTCGTTGATAGATATTTTAACTGACGAAGGCTTAGTTGTAAAAAATGGTATGTTAGAAGAGTCTATAGTTGTAGAAAGTATAACTAATACGGATATTAAATCTCTTAAATCATACGATGATGGATTGTTTTTTATTCAAGATGAAGCTTCTATGATGGTTGCAAAATCACTTGGTGTTCTTCCTAATATGAAAGTTATAGATGTGTGTTCAGCTCCTGGTGGAAAGTCTACTCATATTGCTCAAATTATGGAGAATAAAGGTGAAATAGTTGCGTTTGATATATATGAACATAAATTAAATAAAATAGAGCAAAACGCTACTAGATTAGGTATTGATATTATCCATACTTATAAGCATGATTCAAAGGAGATTAATTCTAAATATATAGAGTTTGCAGATAGGGTATTAGTAGATGCTCCGTGCAGTGGATTTGGTATAATAAGAAGAAAACCTGAAATAAAATATTCTAGGACTTTAGAAGATATACATGAATTAACAAAAATTCAGTATGAAATATTGGAGTCATCTTCAAAGTATGTAAAGCCTAGTGGTACTTTGGTTTATAGTACATGTAGTATAGAAAGTATAGAAAACGAATTTGTGGTTAATAGTTTTTTAAAAAATCATTCTGATTTTAAACTTAGTGAAGAGGGAATGACTAAACTTTTTCCTAATGTAAATGGAACAGATGGATTTTTTATTGCGGTTTTAAAAAGGGCGATTTAATAAGAGGTGATATAGTGTTTTTAGATGCGAAAACTGATAGAGGACTTATTCGCAAGAAAAATGAAGATTTTTATTTTATTGATGATAAAGATTATAGATTATTTTTAGTTGCTGACGGAATGGGTGGACATAAAGCTGGAGAGGTCGCAAGTCACAAAGCGGTAGAAGTTATTAGCAGTGAAATTTTAAATAGAGATAGTGATACGGATGTTAAAACTGCAATATTTACAGCTGTAAAAAATGCAAATGAAAAAATATATAATATGTCATCGGAATTTAGCGATATGGATGGAATGGGAACTACTTTGACGCTATTTTATGTAGAGAGTGGTACTCTTCATTTTGCACATATCGGAGATAGTCGTGCTTACTTTGTTGAAGGAGATAAAATAAAGCAACTCACTACTGACCATACTTTGGTTGAGCAATTTATTATGAATGGAACTCTTAGAAGAGATGAAATAAAAGATCACCCTAAAAAGCATGTTTTAATAAAGGCTTTGGGTGTAGAAAAAAATATTGATTTTGATTATTTGGATTATTTTGAGATAGAAAATGAAAAAAAACCAGTATTGTTATGTTCAGATGGTTTAACAGATTATGTAACAGATGAAGAAATTTTCAATATTATTATGCAAAACAGAAATACTGGGAATATATCACAGAAGTTAGTTGAGGAAGCTAATATTAGGGGTGGTCATGATAATGTGACCGCGATATTCGTTGATTTTAGTACAAAAGGGGTGGAGTAATGGATCGATTTATTGGTAGAATGCTTGGTAATCGGTACGAATTGATAGAGAAAATCGGAGAAGGTGGGATGGCATATGTTTATAAGGGAAAATGCCATTTATTAAATAGACTTGTAGCGGTAAAGGTACTAAGACCAGAGTTTATTCAAGATGAAGAATTTGTTGCTAAGTTTGAACACGAATCTCAAGCGGCAGCAAGCTTATCTCATCATAATATAGTTAATGTTTATGATATAGGTATAGAGTCTGACATAAGATATATTGTAATGGAATTAGTAGAGGGAAAAACTTTAAAAGAATATATAAGAGAGCAAAAGGATTTTTTACCTAATAATAAAATTATGGATATATCAATTCAGATAGCAAGAGCATTACAACATGCGCATGAAAATCATATAATCCATAGAGATATAAAGCCGCATAATATACTTATAGATAAACGTGGTATGGTTAAAGTTGCTGATTTTGGTATTGCAAGAGCAATTACATCTTCTACTCGTGTAAATGCAAAAGAATTAATTGGCTCTGTGCATTATACATCGCCTGAACAAGCAAGAGGTGGATTTGTAGATAGTCGTTCGGATTTATATTCTTTGGGTGTACTTATGTATGAACTAGCTACAAAAAGGCTTCCTTTTGAGGGCGATACTCATATTTCTATTGCTTTAAAACATTTAAAAGAACCAGCTTTAACACCAACAAATATTAATCCTGAGTTAAATCAGGGTTTGCAAAATATAATTCTTAAAGCATTACAAAAGGATGTTAATTTAAGGTATCAATCTGCTAAAGAGATTATTGATGATATCCAAATGGTTATAGATAAACCAAATGAGCAAATGGAGTTTTATATTCCAGACGAAGAATCGCCGACTGTTATATTGCCTAATGTTGAAGAATTTTTAAACGCTTCAGAAGAAAAGAATAATAGATATAAAGAAGAACATAAAAGTAGAAATAAATTTGTCATTGTTTTAGTTGTATTTTTAGCACTGTTAATTACAGCGGGTGGATTTGTATATCTTGGTTATAATAGTATAAAGAACAATTTACGATCAAGTGTTGTAACTGTGCCAGATTTGCATAATCAACCTTATGAAGAAGCTATGAATACACTTCAAGGTCTTGGGTTATATGCTGACATTAGCGAGAAAAAATTTGATAGGGATGTTGCTAAAGGTCATATTATATCACAATCTGTTGAAGCTAATACTAGTGTAAAAGAAGGATTTACTATTTCGCTAATAGTAAGTAAAGGTACTATTACTAGTAAAGTACCAAATCTTTTACAAAAGGAATTATCAGAGGCACAACTTATGTTGCAGAATAATAAGCTTAGTTTAGGTGATGTTAAATATGTAAATAATGAGTTGCCAAAGGGATATGTATTAAGGCAAAATCCTAAACCAGGAACCAATGCACCGCAAAATAGTTTGGTTGATTTAGTTGTTAGTGAAGGCAAAAAAATTGAGTCCGTTATATTACCATCTATTTTAGGCAAAACTTTAGATGATGCTAAAGTGACATTGTCACCACTTCATATTTATATAAGCAATACAAGTTATAATTATAGTAATGAATATCCTGCTGATACGATTATGTCGCAAAGTAGAAGAGGCGGTATGGAAGTAAAAGAAGGTACTTATATAGATGTTGTAATAAGTAAAGGTTCAGAATCAGGTAATACTTCTGCACCTTCTGAAGGAGAAGGTGAGTCTAATTTAGCTCCATCTGGAGAAACTAATTCTAATACGGTGATTAATGATTCTGATTTAGTTGAAAAACCTTATTTTATAACTCCTGATTTTGATGAAGATAGTAAGGTCATAAGAGTAGATTTAGTACAAAATGGAATAACTAAAACAGTTTATAAAAAAAGACATAATCGTTCAAATGAATCTATTAGAGTTATAGTTAAAGCTAAGGGAGAGGCTACTGTAAACTTCTATTTTGATGATGAATTGGTTAGGTCCAAATCTGAGAAATTTGAATAGGTGATACCATGCTAAATGGAGTTGTTATAAAGGGCATAGCGAGTTTTTATTATGTTAAAGTTGAAGATAAAATATATGAGTGCAAGGCTCGTGGAAAGTTTAAAAAGCAAAAAAAGAGTATACTTGTAGGCGATAGGGTTAATATAAGTGTAAATGATGATAAAGGCGTTATCGAGGATATACTTCCAAGAGATAATGAACTTTTTAGACCTGCTGTTGCAAATATAGATCAAGCTTTAATAGTTTTTTCTTTAAAAAATCCTGAGCCACATTTGAATTTGTTGGACAAATTATTAATATTGTCTGAATATGTCGGGATTGATGTTATAATATGTTTAAATAAACTTGATATAGATACAGATGAAATTTATAAAAGTATAAAAAGTATATATGAACCAATAGGTTATAAGGTGATTTTAAGTAGTACAGTTGGGAAGATAGGGCAAGATGAATTATACAAATTACTTGAACAAAAAACAACTGTACTCGCTGGACCATCTGGTGTTGGGAAGTCATCTATTATGAATATGATTCAGTCTAATGTAGTTACTGAAGTTGGAGAAATAAGCGAAAAAATAAAACGAGGAAAACATACAACTAGACATTCGGAGTTAATACCTCTTAATAATGGTGGTTATGTTGTTGATACACCTGGATTCTCATCGCTTAATATCGAATTTATTTCAGACGATGAGTTAGATAAATGTTATCCAGAGATTAATAATTATGCGAATGATTGTAAATTTTCTGATTGTTTGCATATTAAAGAATCAGATTGTGCTGTAAAAAAAGCGTTGCAGTTAGATAAAATTCATAGTGTTAGATACGAATCTTATATGTATTTTATGGACTTATTAAGGAATAGTGGGAGGAAAAAATAATGGTAAAATTATCACCGTCAATATTGTCAGCTGATTTTGGAGATTTATTAACTGATGTAAAAAAAGTAGAAAAAGCAGGAGTAGAATATTTGCATATTGATATTATGGACGGGCATTTTGTTCCAAATATTTCGTTTGGACCGATGGTTTTAAGAGCTATTAGTTCTAAAACTAGCTTAGTAAAAGATGTGCATTTAATGATTGAGAATCCTGATATGTATGTAAAGGATTTTGTAGATGCGGGAGCTGATATAATAGTTGTTCATCAGGAAGCTTGTCCACATTTACATCGTTCAATTCAAAATATCAAAAGCTACGGTATAAAAGCGGGAGTTTCTATTAATCCAGCTACGCCATTATCTAGTATCGAGGAGATTTTACCTTTTGTTGATATGGTGTTAATAATGTCTGTAAATCCAGGATTTGGAGGTCAAAGTTTTATAGATACTCAGCTTGATAAGATTTCAAGATTAAAAAAGATGATAGATGATAGAAATTTAGATGTTGATATTGAAGTTGATGGTGGAGTAAAAGTATCAAATGTAGCTAAGGTAGTTAAGGCTGGTGCTAATGTTATAGTAGCGGGTTCTGCGATTTTTAAGGCAGACGATGTCGAACTTGCCGTTAAAAATTTTAGGAAGGAAATAGCAAGCGTTGAAAGATAAACATATTTTGATAGTTGCAAATGGTGAGATAACTAATTATGATTTTTTTTCTTCCTTTGTAAATTCTGCTGATATTATTATAGCTGCTGATGGTGGTATTAAACATTTAGAAGTCTTAAATATTTGCCCTGATTTAATTATGGGTGATTTTGATTCAATAGATTCTATTGATAAGTATAAGCAAATATTTACTGAGTCTAAAGTTGAACAATTTCCTGTAGATAAGGATTTTACAGATTCAGAGTTAGCTATTACAAAAGCTATAGATATGGGAGCAAGTAAAATAACGATGATAGCTGTTACTGGTAAACGATTAGACCATACGCTAGCTAATATAATGTTACTTCGCAAACTAGCTCTTTGTGGAATAGATGCTATGATAGTTGATGAAAATAATAAGATTAGATATGCTGATTCGAGTATTAAAATAGATGTTGAAATTGGAAGTAATTTATCAATTATTCCTATTAGTGATAAGGTTACTGGACTTACATTAAAAGGATTAAAATATACTTTGGAAAATGGTATTATCAATAAATCAGATACAATTGGAATTAGTAATGTATGTGTTGATAAATCTGTTCAAATCCTTTTTGATTTGGGTGAAATTTTAATATTTGAATCATTAGATTAGTTGATATAAGGCATAAGTTCATATCCATTGAAATATGAATTTATGCCTTATTTTTCCACGTAAATAAGGTATGATAATAACTCATACCTTTTAAATGTCTTTATATTTTATTTTTTATTTACAATTATAAAGCTCTTTCAATTTTTCCAGAACGGAGACATCTTGAACATACAAGAACTCTTTTATTTCCACCATTTATTATAGCTCTAACTCTTCTTAAATTAGGCTTCCAAGTTCTTTTGTTATGGTTATTTGCGTGACTTACTCTATTTCCAGAAACTTTTGATTTGCCACATACACAACATTCTCTTGCCATTTGCTACACCTCCTTCGAGCGATTAAACAACATATATATTTTAACAGAGAAATGTATTTAGTGCAAGCAAAAAAAAATATTTTTAAAAAAAACTACAAAATTAATAATACTAGATATTGTTATTAGAAAATGTTACAATATTCATATTAAGATTATTTTGAAGAGGGGGTTAATTTATAGTAAAATGAAAATTAAATATTTAAGCGCCAGAACTGAATATTCAGTTGACGAGGTCAGAGATTATCGAAAATTCGGCGGATGCTCTGCGGTATGTCATTACCGATAAAGACTTTACAAAACTAAGAAGTGATTTTTAGTACAAAAGAGTCGGAAGGCAAAACTATAAGTTATTATAGACGCTTTATAGTGTCTATTTTTATGTTTTTGAGAATAAGAAATATATAAGTAATTTAGTCGAAATAAATAATAGAATTAAAAAAATTAGGAGGAATTATGTGTGGTATAGTAGGATATATAGGGGAAAATAAAGCTTTACCAGTATTAATTAATGGACTTACAAAATTAGAATATAGAGGATATGATTCAGCTGGAATTGCTGTTTATAATGACGGAGAATTATTTGTAAAAAAATGCAAAGGGAGATTATCTAATTTAAAAGAGATTATAGGTGGAGATTTAGAAGATACTGTGATTGGTATCGGACATACTCGTTGGGCTACACATGGTGAACCATCTGTTGAAAATGCACATCCACATACAAATGTTTCATCATCTATTGCGGTTATCCATAATGGTATATTTGAAAATTATATGGCAGTTAAGGATTGGCTAATAAATGATATGAATATATCTTTTAAGTCTGAAACTGATACAGAGGTTATAGCGCATTTAATAGATTATTATTATGATGGTGATTTGCTTGATGCTGTAAATAAGACGGTTGAAAAAATGCGTGGTTCATATGCACTTGCTGTAATTTGTAAACAAGAACCAGACAAAATTATAGCGGTTAGAAAAGATAGTCCATTAGTAGTAGGTATAGGAGAAAATGAAAACTTTTTAGCCTCTGATATACCAGCACTACTTAAATATACTAGAAATGTTTATTTAATTGAAAATAATGAAACTGTAGTATTAACTAAGGATAGTATAGTTATATATGACGAATTAGGTCATAAGATGGATAGAGAAGTTTACCATGTTACATGGGATGAAGAATCGGCTGAAAAAGATGGATTTGAACATTTTACGTTAAAAGAAATTTATGAACAACCAAAAGCGATTTACGACACTATTAATAGACGCTTAGACGATAATGGAAATATTACAATAGAAGGTGTAAATTTAACTTCTGAGGATTTAAAAAAATTTAACAAGGTGTATATAGTAGCATGTGGTACAGCATATCACGCTGGATTAGTTGGAAGATATGCGATTGAAAAATTTGCCAATATCTCTGTGGAAGTTGATATAGCGAGTGAATTTAGATATAGAGAGCCATTTATTGACGAAAACACTTTGTTTATAGCGGTTTCTCAATCAGGTGAAACATTAGACACATTGCAATCGCTTAGAGAGGCGAAACGTCGTGGAGCTAGGATATTAAGTATTGTGAATGTAGTTGGAAGTTCAGTTGCTAGAGAATCTGACGATGTGTTCTATACTTGGGCGGGTCCAGAGATTGGTGTAGCTTCTACAAAAGCTTATACTACTCAGTTAATTGCTTTCTATTTATTAGCTTTAAAATTTGGTGAGTTAAATGGGCATTTAGATAGGAGTAGATATAACGAACTTCTTGATGAAATGAAAAAAATACCTGATAAAATTGATGAAATTTTAGTAGATGTTAGCAATGTTCAGCAGTTAGCATCTGAACAGTTTAACAATGAAAGTATATTCTTTATGGGTAGGGGATTAGATGTTGATTCTGCGTTTGAGGCATCGTTAAAATTAAAAGAAATTTCATATATAAATTCGTTTGCAATTGCTGCTGGAGAATTAAAACATGGAACCATCGCATTAATTGAAAACGGAACTTTTGTAGTGTCATTAGCGACACAAGAGAAGTTACTTGAGAAGATGGGTTCGAATATTAAAGAAGTTAAAGCTCGTGGTGCATGTGTTCTTGCAGTAACAAGATTTGGTAATACAGAAATTGAAAAAGTTGCAGATAGTGTTTGGTATATACCTGAGATAATAGATGAATTTGCACCAGTTTTAAGTATTATATCGTTGCAATTATTTGCTTATTATGTATCTCTTGCGAGAGGTAATGATGTTGATAAACCTAGAAATTTAGCTAAGTCTGTTACTGTAGAATAATAGTTTTTTATATGGAGTAATTATGAGAAAAAATAAGATTTTTTTAGTGTTTTTTATAGTGGGGATATTGTTTTCTTTATTTGTGACATGGACAAGATTTTTAGTAGAAAAAGACTATAAAGATTATGAACTTACTATGGAATTTAATTTGATGGCAAAGACTGCAAGCAATCAAAATTTAGACACGGAAAGTGCAATTAAATTTTGGAAAGATGTAGGTTTGGATTCTATAACTTTAACTGAAAATAATATAAATTCATTAAAAATGAATAATGATTTTAAAGTAAATACCCATTTAGAAGGATATGATTTATTTGTTAATGCCACTAAAGATGGTATTGATTATATTTATACTAATTTGATTGAAGTATTGCCAGATGATAGGTCAGTAGTAAGAAAAGACGAAAATACTCTTGTAATTAAAGGCAAGATGTCGGATTTGATATATCGTACGGAATATTATAAAGATTATTTAGAGGGTTCGTATGGTATTTATCCTGAAAATACTATTTCAAAATTGGAATTAGTAGGCTTAGGATATATTGATAAGGATATTGAAATTATCAAAGATAAAGGCATGCCTATACAATTTAAACCCGTGTATATGCCCGAAGTTCAGTTAGCAAAACCGTCTGTTGATAGATTTATAAAATATGTTCAAAAATATTCCCATCAATCATATGTGATGTTTAGTGGAAATTATGTTCTTGCTGGTGATGATAGTACAGATTATTTTATAGAACAGCTTAATAATAATAATATAGCGATAGGCCTAGTTGAAGATATTGTTCAGAGGGGAAATATAAAACAAAAAGGCATAAAAACACTTGTTAGAAAGAGTGACTATAATGCAGTTAGGGTGTTTAATACATTTAATTATATTCAAAAAAGATATGATTATATGATTCCTATGCATCATCATGGTGAAGAAATTATCAATACTTATTTTAGAGCTATTACAGAAAGAAATATTAGAGTTATACTGTTTAAACCATTTTGTACTTCCGACAATAAGTTGATTAGTGATAAAGAGGTTTATAAAGATAGATTTGATGAATTAGATAATAGATTGTCGAAGTATCCACATAAATTTAGACAATTATATTCTGATTCTAAATCTATAATGCATACTATGCCAAGACTGTCACTCAATCCATTTATTTTGATGATTATAGCATTTGGAGTGGTAGCAGGGTTTATGATAGTTGTAGATAATTTAATATTAGGATTTAGCAATATAAAGTACGCTTTTTTTGGTATAGCTTTGTGCATTGTAGCATTAATTTATAGTTTAAAAATAAAACTAGCTCTTTTTAATCCTATGTTTGCTTTGATAAGTATAATAGTATTTTCTACTATAGTTATTATGTATGTACTATTGAGGGCAAAACATTATTATGGGGATAATAGAAAAAATTTAACCATAAATACGATGTTTAATTCTATAAAAACTTTATTTGTTTCTATTGTTATTTCTTTATTTGGAGCAAGTACAATGCTTTCGTTTTACGCGGGAAACGATTATATGTTGGAGATGAGTTTGTTTAGAGGAGTAAAATTATCTCAGTTATTACCTTTAATGATAGCTTTGGTACTCTCTTTAATTTATTTTGAAGGGATAATTTTTGGCGAATTAAATATGAGTATGCGAGATAAATTTTTTAAATTATTAAATATAAATATTAAGGTTTGGCATTCTATTATAGTTGGAACTATTTTATTAATGGTAATTATTATGTTGATTAGAAGTGGTCATGAATCAGGTGTTCAGCCTGCCAGTATGGAGTTGTTGCTTAGAAATATACTTGAGAATGTAATGCCTGCAAGACCTAGAACCAAGGCGTTTTTAATAGCTTATCCATCTATTATAATAATTATTTTATTCGCTAAAAATAAATTGTATAGATATAGTTATCCCGTTTTATCTATTATGTTAGCAATTGCTCCAGCTAATATAATGAATACTTTTTCTCATATAAGAACACCGCTTTATTTATCTTTTATGAGAGTTGGAATGGAGTTTATCAGTTCTGTTTTAGTAACATTGATTTATATCTTGATTTTTAAAGTTTTTATAAAATTAATAGATAAGATAAAATTAATGTCAAAAAATACTCAATTGGATATTTAAAAAATATTAAAATTGAAAATGGAGAATTATATGAAAAAGGTACTTTTGTGCGGTTATTATGGATTTGGAAATCAAGGAGATGAAGCACTTTTATCAAGCATGGTTAAAATCCTTTCCGATTATGATTTAGAATTAGAAGTAGAAGCACTTTCTTATAATGTAAAGTATACTGAGAAAATACAAGGGGTAAACGGATTTAGTCGAAAATCCATATTAAAGTTGATTCATAAAATATTTTGTGTAGATTATATTATATTTGGTGGGGGTTCGTTATTACAAGATACAACAAGTTCCAAATCCTTATTGTATTATATGGGTATTATGTTTATATCCAAAATTTTTGGCAAAAAAGTAGCTATAATTGCTAATGGTTTTGGTGCTATAAGGAGTAAATTAAATAGATTTTTGGTGAAGATAGTCTTATCTATGGTTGATTTAATATCAGTTAGAGATTCAAAATCACTTGAAACAATGAGAGAAATAGGTATAAAACGTAAAGTTCATTTGACTGCGGATATTACTTTTTTAATGGAAGATATGTCGATTCCTAAATTTAATAGAAAAAAGGCAATAGGAATTTCACTTAGAAAGTGGCAATTTAGTGACGATTTTTTATTTCAGATTTCATCTTTTGCTGATGAAATGTACCGTCGTGGATATGAAATAAGATTTTATCCTATGAAACAACTTGATGATGTTAAAGTTTGTAAAGAGGTTACTCGATTGATGAAAAATCCTGCTATAGTATTTGATGATATAGAATCGCCTACTCAGATGATTTTTAGTATGCGTGATTGTTTTGCGTTTGTGAGCGTTAGACTGCATGGCTTGATATTTGCGACAAATCTTGGTATACCATCTATTGCGATAGATTATGACCCAAAAATTGGTGGCTTTGTTTCTGAATCTAGTGTATATAATGCTGGTAAAATTAATGATATTACTTCTAAAAATTTAGTTCAAGCTCTGAATTATATAGAGGATAATATTGATGATATGATTCATAAAACTTTTAAAGATAGAGAAAAGTTTAAAGCTCGAGCGAATTTTGATAGACAGTTAATTTTAGATTTATTAAACGAATAAGTTATAAAAAACGAATATGTTGCTATAAAACATTAATAATGCAACACATTCGTTTTTTTATATTAAATAGCACACAATAATTATTGTTAAATGTGAAACATATCTTCACAACACGAATAAATTAGTGTATAATTTTCGTAGATTAAATAAATAACGTGGTTTATATAGGAGGTATATATGGCTATTTTAGGAATTAATGGTGTTGGTAGAATCGGAAAGTTGACATTTTGGAATCAATTAAGTGTTGATTTTTTTGATGGATATGTTATCAATGTAGGTCGTAAAATAGGTAATGGACTTGATGATTTTATTGAGTTTATAAAAAAAGATTCTACTTATGGACATTTAGACAGATTTTTATATGGTTATTCTGGGAAAAAGTGTGTTTTTGATAACATTGACCCTGAAAATTGGAGTTTTGAGATTAATGGAAAACCAGTAAAGGTTCTTACTACTGCACGAAATCCTAAGGATATAGGTTGGGGGAATTATGGAGTAGAGGTTGTTGTTGAGAGTACAGGTGTATTTTTAGATCCAAACGCTCCGATTGAAACGCCTAAAGGAAGTGTTAGAGGGCACCTTCATGCTGGTGCTAAAAAAGTAGTATGTAGTGCACCTTTTAAATTGGCAAAAGGTGAGAGTATTCCAGATGATGCAATAATGGCTGTAGCAGGAATAAACTGTGCGGATATAGATTCGTCAAAACATAAGTTAATATCTTGTGCAAGTTGTACTACAACAGGTCTTTCTCATATGATGAAACCGCTTATAGAGAGTGATAAAGCGGGCAAGATAACATCTGTTGTTATGTCTACAATACATGCAGCGACTAATAATCAAAAAGTTCTTGATGGAGCTCCAGCAACTGGGGCAAAAGATTTAAGAAGAAATAGATCAGTTTTAAATAATATAATAATTACTTCAACTGGTGCTGCAAAAGCTTTAAAAGTAGTTCTACCTCAACTTAAAGATGTACCGTTTATGGCTGATTCTATTCGTGTACCTACAACTACTGTATCTTTAATTTCACTTAATTTGACTATTGAAAATCCTATAACTGCTGATGAAATAAATGAAATTTATAGAGTAGCTGCTCAAAATGAGCCACTTTTACATTATAGTGATAAGCAAAATGTTTCATCGGATTTTCGAGGAGAAAGAGCTTCAGTTATAATTGAGGGTGTAGAAACAGTTACTGAGCTGACTCATTCTAAAAATCCTATAACTCATGCAAAAATAATGGGTTGGTATGATAATGAATTTGGAAATTATGTAAATTCATTATCAAAATTATTATTATATATAACTAAATAATATAAATGATGTGATAAATTAAGCCCTTTATTTCGGTATTTAAGAAATGAGGGGCTATTTATATTTATATAAAAAAATCTTGACAATCATTTTTATTAGTTTTATACTAATTTAAAGGCAATGATAAGAAAAGTAGCTATTGGAGACTTCTAAAGCGAGCTGAGTATGGTGTGAGTCAGTGAATATTCATAGTGAAGAACATCTTGGAGCTGCTAACCGAAGTAGTAGTAGGATTAGACGTGTTCAGCACGTTATAGTTGATAGGTATATTTGTACCGATAGAGGACAGTTTGTTAAATTGGGTGGTACCGCGGAAGTAATCTTTCGTCCCATGTGGGATGAGGGATTTTTTTATTTATAGAAAAAGGGGAAAATATTATGAACGAAAAATATTTAGTAAAATTGACATTAAGAGAAACGGAAAACGCTATAAAGGATGTAAAAGATTTTTTTCAAGATAATTTAGCAAAAAAATTAAATTTAACAAGGGTTTCAGCGCCGCTATTCGTAGATGGGAATTCTGGACTTAATGATGATTTAAATGGTGTTGAAAGACCTGTTGAATTTGATGTTTTAGATTTGGGAGAAAATGTTCAAATAGTGCATTCGTTGGCGAAATGGAAAAGAATGGCGTTATATAGATATGGTTTTAGTGAAGGCGAGGGGCTTTATACAGACATGGATGCGATTAGACGTGATGAAGTTCTTGATAATATTCACTCTATTTATGTTGACCAATGGGACTGGGAAAAAATAATTTCAAAAGAAAATAGAACAATTGAAACTCTTATGGCAACAGTTAGGGATATTTATTCTGTATTTAAGTCTTTAGAAAAGCATATTGAGGAGTTATATCCTGATATTAAAGCTTTTTTACCAGATGAGATTAGTTTTATTACGACACAAGAATTAGAAGATATGTATCCAGATAAGACATCTAAAGAGCGTGAAAATCTTATTGCTAAGGATAAGGGTGCAGTATTTTTAATTGGTATAGGAGATAAATTAAAATCAGGTGAACCACATGATGGTAGAGCACCAGACTATGATGATTGGTCTTTAAATGGAGATATAATTTTTTATAATCCCGTGTTAGATTCTGCTTTTGAAATGTCGTCAATGGGTATAAGAGTTACAGAGGATTCTTTAAGAGAGCAACTTAAAAAAGCTGGAGCGGAAGATAGAAAAGAGCTAGACTATCATAAAAGACTTTTAAATGGTGAATTACCATATACAATAGGTGGAGGTATAGGACAATCTAGGATTTGTATGTTTTTCCTTCGTAAGCGTCATATTGGCGAAGTTCAAGCCTCTGTTTGGACACCTAAAATTATCGAAGAATGTAAAGCTATGGGAATAGAGTTATTATAATTTTTTTCTAATTAATAGTATTTTAATCCTACAAAATATTTTCCGTTATCATAATATGATTTTTCATAGACGCATTTTCACTAGGATTCCAAACTTGTGTTCGCTTGAGAGCTCACACTTCAAACAAGTGGAATCCTTCCCTTTATTGAAAAAATATAAGGGAACGTTCAAATTCGTCTTGAAAAAACAATATTATTCAAAAGTCAAATATTTTATATCATAAATACTATTAATTATTATAATAAATTATATCTAATATTACTTATTTAATCGCTTTTGTGTATAAGGAGTGTTTATGTTATTTAGAAAAAAGAAATTGGATAAAATAGATGATAGTATAATTATTGAATATGATAATTTTATGAAAAATATTGAAGGAAAAACTTTACTAATAAATGATATTGAATTTAAATATATGATTTTAGGTAGTGGAGATAAGACTTTAGTATTTCTTCCAAGTTTGATGGGAAAGGCAAGCGTATATTTTGAATATTTTATAGAACTTTCAAAGAATTATAAAATAGTAGCCTTTGATTATCCTATTACAAATAATATTGCAACTACGATAGATTTATTAGATCAGCTTTTTATATACGAACAACTTGATAATATTACTCTTATCTCTCAAGATTTTGGTGGAATTATCGCACAATTATTTATTAAACAGTTTCCAACTAAAGTTCAAAATTTGATTTTGATTAATTCTATAACGAAAACTAAAAACACTTCTAGCAAATTAATAAAATCGAATATAAAGGCTTTAAAGAGATTTATTAAGATGACAAATAGTTTTAGGCATAAAGCGTTTAGAGAAAAAATTATAAAAAATGTAGGTAGGGGTGTTATCATTTCTGGAGTTGAGCGGTCTAGTGCATGGTCTGAATTTTATAAGATGGTAGCTGATAGTATTAGTTTAGAAGAGCAAGTTTCGATATATTCTATGGCACTTGAATTTTGGGAAGCTCATGAAATGGATAAGTGTTTTATAGATACATTTGATGGAAATGTGCTTATACTAAAATCAGAAGTGGATAGAATGACAACTGATGAAGAAGTAGAAAATATTAAAAATTTATTTACTAAATACACCTATGTAGAAATTAGCGGAAGTAGAAATATGATGTTAGTTAGGGAAAAGGATGAAATAATAAAAGAAATTATAAATTGGTTATCTTAATTTGTATTTTAGTTCACATGAAATCCATATTAATTGTATAAAATGTTAGTGAATTAATTATAAAGATTTAATTAAAAAATATAAGAGGTGAAGTTATGTTAAATTTATTTACAAAGTTAAATCCTGTTGCAAGTGGAATTATTGGAATTATTGTTGCAATATTAGTGCTTGCAGTTGTTTCATCATTTATCTTAAAAAGAAAGTATAGAATTTTGGAAGAAGATATAAATGATGCTCAAAATAGAGCAAATGAAGTTTTTGGCAATGAGATTTTTAATAGCATGGTAACAGATTATAAAAAATCTATAAGTGCTGATGTCAAAGATATTAATACTCAAGCGATTATTGAAAAAAATATTCACAAACATTTAGCTGGTGCATTACTTGGTGAAAGATTTTTAAGTAAATCTATATCGTTAATGATAGTTTTAGGACTACTTGGAACTTTTTATGGATTGACCCTATCTATTAGTGAGTTAGTTGGTTTACTTAATAACGCTAGCGAAACTATAGTTACAGATGTTTCAAGTATTACAGGTGGACTTATAAGTTCTATTCAGGGTATGTCTGTAGCGTTTATAACTTCGTTATTTGGTATATCATCATCTATTTTAGTAACTATTTTAAATATTGCATTTAGTATAAAGGAACAAAGAGAAGCTATTATGGTATTTGCAGAGGAGTATTTAGACAATATTCAAGCTTCTGGTATTGGATTAGTTGAGTCGGGTACAGTATCAAGGACTGGCAGAGTATCTACTACACGTACTGTTGTAGATTCAGATAATATTATAAAAGAGCTAACAGATGTTAGTGAAAAAATTATAAAAGAAATGAATAAATCTTCTTATGAAATGGCAGGAGCGGTTAATAGCCTTAATAAAACTATTAGACAATTTGATGATAGTTTAAAGTTATTTAGCGAAGGTTCAAGAGATTTAACTGAATTTAATCATGATTTAAGAACTAATATTCAAAGAATGAATGTTGGATTTGATGATTTTACAAAAGAGATGAGTAAAAATACAGAAATTATAGCTGATAGTTCTAATTCGGTATTTAAGTTATCTGTTGCTGTTGAAAAATTAGGTGACAAAGTTAGATAAGAGGAGGCATTTATGAAACGAAGGAGAAGAAGTGGTTTATCAGATGTAGACAGTGGTGAAAATTTTTGGCCATCTTTTACTGATATGATTTCTACTATTGCATTAATCTTATTTTTTATGATGCTTATAGCGTATATTAACAATATTGTCACTGGTAAAAATTTAGAGTTTGCTAGAAAGCAGTTGCAAGATACTGAATTACATCTTGAAGAAAGTAAAGCTGAAATTAGTAAAGCTAAAAAGAATTTAAGGTTGTTAAAAGATGAATTAGATGAAACGATGGCAGAGGTTGAGGAAGGTAAATTAGCACTTAAATTATCTAAGGAAAGAATTGACGAACAAAAACAGATAATTGCTGAGAGTAATAGAGAACTTGGCAATTTAAGGTCAAAATTAGAAGGTATCGCAGTTCTTAGATTAGATGTTTTGGATAAAGTAAAAACTTCTATAGAAAGTACACTGGGCAAAAAGAGTTCATCTGGGAAGGATTTAGTTCGTATTGCTGACAATGGTAATATCGTCATTAATGAAGCTTTATTATTTGATAGAAATTCATATAAAATTAAACCAGAAGGTCAAAAGTTAATATCTAAATTAGCTGATGCTTTTGAAGATGTATTAGATGATAAGGGTACTAGGAATAGTATTGATGCAATAAGTATTCAAGGTCATACTGACGAGCGTGGTTCTGATGAATCAAACAATGAATTGGCAGCTAGACGTGCGACTTCTGTTGTAAACTATATGTTCCAAAATAATAAAAATTTAAGAAATAAGTATGGTAGTTACTTTGCAGTTTCTGGATTTTCAGAGTTTAGACCGCTAGATAAGAGAAAAACAGAGTCAGCTTATGCAAAGAATAGACGTATTGAAATTTCTATCATATTAAAAGACTCACATGTTCAAAACGTAATTGACGATTATTTAGATGATACGGTTAAATTATTTGAATTAGATACAGACGATGAATAATATAAATTTTTAAAAGGATAGGTTATACGCCTATCCTTTTTGATATAATATAAGAATAATATAATTGGTGGGGAAGTTTATGATTACTTTTTATTTAGGTCGTTCTGGAGTAGGAAAAAGTTATAATATTTTTAAAGAAATAGATAAAAAAATAAAATCAAATACTCAAAATAAGTTGATTTTAATAGTTCCAGAGCAATATACTTTGCATGCTGAAATAGAAATCATTGAAAAGATGAAATTAAATGGACTATTAGATTTAGAAGTTATAAGTTTTAATCGCTTGATTAATAGAGCATTACAAAACATTGGCAAAATGGATGGTTTTTCTGTTAATTCACTTGGGAAAAATATGTTATTGAGAAAGATTTTTGATTCAAAAAAAGATGAGCTAAAGTTGTTTACTAAAGCTTACTCTAGGTATGGATTTATTGATCAAGTTTCTGAAACAATATCGGAGTTAAAAAAAGCTGATATAACTCCTGAGATTTTAATGGATAGTATAGATACTATTGATGATATGTTAGCAAAAACCAAGATGAGTGATTTAAGTTTGATTTTTAATGAGTATGAAAAACAGATTGATGGTAAATATACAGATGATGAAGATAAGATAAATCATGTGGTTAATTTACTCCATCTTTGGAATGAAATAAATGGTGCAGATATTTTTATAGATGGATTTTCAGCATTTACTGAACAAGAATATAGACTTATTGATAAATTATCATCTATGGCAAAGAATGTAAGCGTTGCTTTGACTTTAGATGAATCTTATAATGCCCCTGATAGAGATGTTTTTGAACATACATACAATGTGTATAGTAAAATCGTTAATACTGCAAAACAGCAAAATATACCAGTAGAAATTAAACATTTTCATTACAATAAAAAGTCAGATGAAATATCACATATAGAGAGCAATTTTTTTTCTTATCCATATATGATTTATACAGAGCCAGTTAAGTCAGTATTTCTTAATCGTATGAAAAATAAACAGCATGAGATTGAATGTGTTTGTATTGAAATATTAGAGCAAGTTTTAGAAAATAGCTATACATGGAAAGATTTTGTTGTAGTTATGTCAGATGTGGAGTCAAGGCATGCACTTGTTGATAGAATTTTTAGTGAGTACAATATACCTTATTTTGTTGATATAAAGCATAAAGCAATAAATAATAGCTTTGTAAGATTTGTCAAAAATAGTGTAAGGGTGAGTATTAACTATTTCAATCAAAATGATATGCTAGAAATTCTTAAAAGTGGATATATAAACTTTGAGCAAAATGTAATAAATGAACTTGAAAATTATATTTTGAAAATGGGAATTAAGAATAAAAGATTTTTAAATTTTGATTTAATAGAAGAGGGATATATAAGATATTATATGGATGTTTTTATAAATCCTCTTATCCAGTTACAAGATAGACTTAATAGTTCTGAAACTGTAAGGGATTACGCAAAATGCTTAATTGAGTATTTAGACTACATGAAAGTATCAGAAAGTATAAATAAAATTATAAATAAATTTTCAAATGAAAAAAATCACAGTATGGCACTTGAATATGCTCAAATTTGGAACAAATTTATTGAAGTTATAGACCAAATGGTTGAGATAGCAAGTGATGATAAAATTTCAGCGGATGAATTTTTACATTTATTAGATGCTGGATTTGAAAAGATGGAGATAGGTGTTATTCCTCCAAATGACAATATGGTAACTATTGCTTCTATAAATCGTTCAAAATCACATGAGCATAAAGTGTTATTTTTACTTGGGTTTAATGATGGTGAAATACCGTTTATTCAACAAGAACAAGGGATATTAAGCGATGATGAAAAGCAGTATCTAGTTTCTAGTGGTATAAGTTTAAATTCAACTTTAAACTATAAAAACAGGGAACAAATTTTTATTCTTTATCAGCTATTATCTAAGCCAACACATAAATTGTATTTTAGTTATTCTATGTTTGACGATAATTCAGATGAACTAAAGGAGTCGATTTATGCACAGAAGTTAAGACAGATATTTAAAGATTTAAAAACAAATACAGTTTCTCCTTATGATTCACCAGTAAGGTTATTAAGATGTGGTAAGGATATAGCAAAAAATAAAATGAAGCTACAAATTAAAAAGCTTATTGAGAATGAAATCATTTCTGATGAGTGGTTTAATTTTATCCTATGGATGAGTAAAGAGGATAATATTGATTATATACAAGAGTTTAAAAATAATTATTATTATACATCACAAGTTGATGATTTAAGCATTGATGACGCAAAATCTTTATATTCACTACCTCTGGTTACAAGTACGACTAAATTAGAGAGATATGTTAAATGTCCTTTTTCATATTTTGTAAGATATGGATTAAATCCAAAAGAAAGGCAACTTCATAAAGTTAAGCCACCTGATATTGGGTTAATATTTCATAAATCATTGGAGTTATTTTGGAGTGAACTTGCTTCTAAAAACATTAATTATGAGGATATTTCTAATGAGCAAATTGAACTAATGCTTGTTTCTATAGTGGATAAAGCTATAAAAAATTATGCTAATAATGTATTTTTTTCAAGCAATTCAAATAAGTATTTAATCAATAAAATAAAAAGAGTATTAAATAGAGCTATTGTTACTCTTATTTTACAGTTAAAAAAAGGAGAGTTTAAACCTACTGAATTTGAACTAGAATTTACAAATAGAATTGGTAAAAATACTATTCCAGCTATACTTATTGAAACTAATGCTGGAGATAAAATTTATCTCCAAGGGCAAATTGATAGAGTAGATGTACTTGATTATGATGATAAAAAATATATAAAAATCATTGATTATAAATCAGCGAATAAAGATTATAGATTATCAGATATTTATAATGGTCTTGAAATGCAACTTATGATATATATGGACGCTATATTAGAAAATTCAAAATATTTTAAAGCCGATAAATTATATCCGTGTGGAGTTTTTTACTTTAAGGTTGATGACCCTGTTGTAGAAGGTGAATTTTCAAAAGATACATTACAAAATGAAATCATAAAAAAATTAAAATTAGAGGGATTAGCACTTGATGATATATCGGTATTAAAGAAATTGGATAGCGATTTAGAAGAAGGAGGCAAGTCTGATATAATTCCAGTTAGTTTAAAGTCTGATGGAGTTTTTACTAAAGCTTCAAATGTATTATCTCATGATGAATTTGTAGCTTTGCTTGATTATGTCAAAAATAAAATATCAAGTATTGGTGAAGATATTTTAGCGGGTAAGATAGATATTAGTCCTATTGATACAAACTATAGAAAAGCTTGCGATTACTGTGAATATAGTGGTATATGTCAATTTGACACTAAGATTTATGGAAATAAATATAGGAGCATCATTAATTATTCTAATGAAGAAGTTATGCAGAACATATTACTAAATAAAAAATCAGAGGAGGAGATTTTATGTGGACGCACGAACAAAGCTTAGCAATACACACTAGAAACAAGAATCTACTTATCTCTGCTGCTGCTGGCTCTGGAAAAACTGCTGTACTTATAGAGAGAATAAAAACTTTAATAGTTGATGATAAATATGAAATAGATAAATTTTTAATAGTGACTTATACAAATGCAGCTGCTGCTGAAATGCGTGAAAGACTTTTAAAAAAGCTTATTTTAGAGTTTGAAAAAAAGCCTCATGATGTATTTTTAAAGAATCAGATACATTCGCTTGGTAATGCTCAAATTTCAACGCTTCATAGTTTTTGTATAAATCTTGTACGAAGTTATTTTTATAAATTAGATGTTGATTCTTCGTTTAAAATTGGAGATACTTACAATCTTGAATTACTAAAGCAAGATGCAATAAACCAAATATTTGAAAATCAATATGAATTAAATGATGATAATTTTATAGATTTGGTAGAGGCGTATACTAGCAATAGAAAAGATGATGAGTTAAGACAGATGGTTCTTAAAATCTATGATTTTATTCTTAGTAAACCAAATTATTTTGAATGGTTTGAAGGAGTTATAAAAAGTTATGAAGGAGATACTGGATTTTGGTTATCCAATTATAAAAAGGATATTCAAACTCGATTAAATGAAGCCAAAATAATATTAAAAAGAGCGTTTGATATTTGTGATTTACCATCAGCACCTAAAGAATATCAAAAAGCTATTTCATCAGATATTGCAAGTTTGGAAAATTTAATCGCTTCACTTCAAAATTTAGAGGAGTTTAATCATTATTTATCCAATTATACTTATGAAAGGTTAGGAAGAATATCTAAAGATAGAAAAGATTGTATAGATGTAGAACTACAAGAGAGTGTTAAAAATTTAAGAAAAATATATAAGGATAAATTTATAAAAGATTTATCAGAGAATGCCATTTATAAAACAGAATCTGAGATATTAGAAGAATTTAAAATTATATCTATTCGATTAAAAAGTTTATACCAGTTAGTATATGAGTTTGAAAAAGAATACTCTAAATTAAAATTTGAACAAAATTTATTAGATTTTAGTGATGTTGAACATTTTACTATCAAGCTTTTAAAAGATGATGAAGTTAGAAAGGCTATCCAAAAAAGATTTGATTATGTTTTTGTAGATGAGTATCAAGATGTAAATGAAGTTCAAGAATGTATAATAAGTGGCGTTGCCAGAAAAGACAATTTGTTTATGGTGGGCGATGTAAAACAGAGTATTTATAAATTTAGACTTGCTAATCCATCTATTTTTATTAATAAAATGAACTTATATACAAATTCTAATATGGATCAAAGGATTGATTTATCGAAGAATTTTAGAAGTAGCGTAAAGATTTTAGAGGGTATTAATCAAATTTTTAACAGATTGATGAGTGTTGAATTTGGAGAAATTTCATACGATAAAACGGCTTATTTATATCCTCCGAGTGATAAACTTGATAACGCTGATAAGCTGGATATAGATATAGTTTATCAAACTGATTTAGAAGGTGAGTTTGAATCTCTTAGTAGTATAGAGAAAGAAGCGTATTATATTGCGAATAAAATTTCTCAAATAAATAAAAATAATGCTTATTCATATAATGATATTGTAATTTTACTACGAGGTACAAAATCTAATGGCAAGCCAATAGCTAAAATTTTATCGGAGCATGGTATACCTTGTTTTGTAGAGTCGACTGGTGAATATTTTGAAGCTATAGAGGTTAAAACCGTTATATCTTTGCTTAAAATAATAGATAATATAGAGCAAGATATTCCTTTGCTTACTGTGTTGAGGTCTAAATTCTTTGATTTTACGATTAAAGATTTAGTCGAAATTAGAAAATCGGATAAGAAATGTACTTATTATGAAGCTATGTATGCTTATATGATGGATAATAGAGATGATTTATCGAAAAAAATAGCTGATTTTTTTGAAAATGTTCAAAATTGGTGCAGGCGTTCTAAATATGAGTCTTTAGATTCGCTTATTTGGGAAATACTTAATCATAATGATTTTATAAATTTTATAACAAATTTACCAGAGGGCGAGAGAAGACTTAAAAATATTCAAAATTTATTAAATAAAATTAGTGAGCTTTTATCTCAAGGTGAGCTTAGTTTTTATAGATTAATTAAAATTTTAGAACAAATGCAAGATTTTACAGGAGACATCGGCGTATCAAATGTTACTTTGAGTTCTGAATGTGTTAAAATAATGACTATTCATAAAAGTAAGGGATTAGAGTTTCCTATTGTGTTTGTGTCGGGCAGTAATAAAAAATTTAATCTTAGGGATTCATATGGCAATATTCTTATGCATAAAGATATGGGTATTGCATTAAAATATGTTGACCATATACAACGCTATAGTTCTAAAAGTATTCCTCAAGCTATTATTAAGAGGAAAATTTTAGAAGAAAATCTTTCAGAAGAAATGAGGATTTTATATGTTGCACTGACGCGTGCAGTAGATAAATTGATTGTGACGGGGTTTGTAAAAAATCTTGATACTTCTATTAGAAAATGGGAAATGGGAGCTGATATTTTTAATTTAAAAATGGCATCTAGTTATATGGAATGGATTATGATGATACTTATGTCTAATAATGTCGATTTATCATATTTTAATTGCAATAAGATAGATATAGCGAGTATACTAACTTCAACCAGTATAGATGACAATAAAATGAATTTTAAAAATATTTTAGATATAGATTATCAAAATATAAGTTTAGATTCAGAAGAATTTGAAAAATTTAAATTTAATAATAGTGAAAATTTACCTACATTAGAGCATAGTTTACCAATAAAGTTAAGTGTTTCAGCTATAAATAAGATGAATTTGGAAAATGAATTTTCACCAATTATCCCTACGCTTAAAACTGTTCCAGAATTTCTTAAAAAAGATATGCAGTTGTCAGCTACACAGAGAGGTACTTTGATACACAATATTTTAAGTTATATTGATTATTCTAGGACTGACGAGTTGTCTGATATAGAAAATCAATTAGAGGAATTAAAACTTAAAAATATTATATGTATGGATGGTTTAAATAAAACTGATATACAAAATATTTATAAATTTTTTCAGTCTAAAATTGGACAAAGGGCTAAAAAATCAAAGCTTATAAAAAAAGAAACAGCGTTTGTTTTTAAAGATATAATTAATTCTAATGAGGTGTATGTACAAGGAATAATTGACTTGTATTTTGAAGAGGATGATGAAATTGTTTTAGTTGATTTTAAAACTGATGGAGTAAGTTATAAAGACGTTGAATTAAAAGCAAAAAATTATTACAAACAAATAGAATTATATTCTAAAGCATTAAGTAAAATTACGGGAAAAACAGTCAAAAATAGATATTTGTATTTTCTTGAATTATCCTATGTATATAGGATATAATGGATAAATAACCAGTTGATAATGAAAAGGGGTTTTATATGATAAATACTTTGGATAGGGAATTGAAAATAGCTATACATGCGGCATTAGAAGCTGGTAAAGTAATTTCTGAAATTTATAAAAAGCATTTTGATATACAGATTAAAGAAGATAAATCCCCAGTGACAGAAGCTGATTTACAAGCGAATGATACAATTATGAAACTTCTGAGAGATAATTTTCCAAGTGATGGATTTTTGACTGAGGAAGAAAAGGATTCAAGCGAAAGACTATTTAAAAAACGTTGTTGGATAGTTGATCCTTTAGATGGAACTCGTGAATTTATTAAGAGAAATGATGAATTTACAGTGAATATAGCGTTGGCTATAGACCATAAAGTTGTTTTGGGAGTGGTATATGCTCCGATATTTGACGAATTGTATTATGCTGTTAAAAATTGTGGGGCATATAAGAGAATGGATAATTTGGAGCATAGAATTTATGTATCTAATAGGAAAACTGATTTGCATGGTTTAGAAAGTCGTTCTCGACCAATTAATATATGTAGTGGAATGTTAGAATCTCATTCTAAATATATTAAAAAAGTTGAAAAATTAGGTAGTTCCCTAAAGGGATGTAGAATTGCCGAAGGAAAAAATGATGTATATTTTAATTGTGGTGAATCAATGGTTTGGGATACTGCGGCTATGGAATGTATAGTTACTGAGGCTGGTGGAATTTTGCGACAATTAAATGATAAACCGATTTTGTACAATGTAGAAAACATTAAAAATGATATTGGTTTTTATATCTTAAATAGTGAGCACAATAATTTTATTAAAAATGAATAATATGAATAAAAATGCAAAAAATATTTGCACTTTAGGAATATATTTATATAATTAATATGTGTTTACTAATTTGTATACGTTTTGAAAGGGATATGATATGACTAATAGAGAAAGTGAAATTTTAGAATTAATTGAGAACAATCCTATGATTTCTCAAAAAGAAATTGCAGATATTCTTGGTATTACCTCTTCTTCGGTAGCTGTTCATATATCAAATTTAATGAATGGTGGGTTTATTGCTGGAAAGGGATATATAATAAATGATGGTAAATTTGTAACTGTTATTGGTGGTTGCAATATGGACGTTCATGGACAATCTAATACTATAATGAAGATTGATGATTCTACCCCTGGTAGTATAGTTTATTCTGATGGTGGTGCTGGAAGAAATATTTCGGAAAATTTAGCTCGACTAAATGTAGAGGTTAAGTTATTATCAGCAGTTGGAAACGATGATAATGGGAAAAGAATTATTGATAATGGAAATAAGTGTGGCATTGATATGTCTAGGGTTAAAATTGTTAAAAACAAAAATACCTCTACTTATTTATCCATATTAGATGAGAATGGTGAATTAATACATGCTTTATCTGATATGTCAATTATAGATGATATAGATAAAGGATATATTTTAAGATTTTTAGGTCATATAAATCGTTCTAAATTTGTTGTGGTTGATACTAATATAGATCAAGATGTACTAGATTTGATTTTTAAAAATGTAACGAAACCGATTTTTGTTGATACAGTTTCTTCTACTAAATGTGTTAAAGCTTATGGATATGAGGACAAAATATTTTTATTAAAACCAAACTTATTAGAAGCAAAAACTTTATTGGATAAGAATATAGAAACAGAAGATGATATATTCTCTGCATTAAAGGAATTTTTAGATAAAGGTGTTCAAAATATTGTTATTACGGCGGGAAAAGTAGGAGTGTTTTTTGCCAACGAAGAAGGGATTTATAAGACAAGAGCGTCTAATGTAAAGGTTCTTAATGCCAATGGTGCTGGAGATTCTTTTATGGCTGGTTTGATATATGGATTTTCAAAGGGCTATGAATTAAAAGAGTCTATTGAATATGCATATGTATCTGCTATAATTTCTATGCAAAGTGATATGACGATTAATCCACAAATTAACGAGGATTTACTTATTAAGATTAAGAATGAAATAAATTTAAAAATAGTTAAAGTTGGCTAATAAACTTGGAAATATCTAATTATTTAAATAGGAGTTGAAATAAAATGTTAAATTATATTGATGTAAAAGATGAAGTAAAATACGCTTTAGATAACGGATTACCAGTTGTGGCTTTAGAATCTACTATTATTTCACATGGTATGCCATATCCACAAAATGTTGAAACTGCTAGAAAGACAGAACAAATTATTAGACAAAATGGTGCTACACCTGCTACTATTGCAATTATTAATGGTAGAATTAAAATTGGACTTACTGATGATGAATTAGAATATTTTGGTAAAACAAAAGGCATACACAAAGTAAGTAGACGTGATATGCCATATGTTATATCAAAAAAATTAAATGGAGCTACTACGGTTGCGGGGACAATGATTTGTGCTAACTTAGTTGGTATTAAGGTATTTGTAACTGGTGGAATTGGTGGAGTGCATAGAGGAGCTGAAAATACATTTGATATATCGGCTGATTTGATAGAGCTTAGTAAAACGAATGTAGCAGTAGTTTGTGCGGGTGCAAAATCTATTTTGGATATAGGGCTTACTCTTGAATATTTAGAGACTCTTGGTGTTCCAGTTATAAGTTATGGAATTGACGAGTTTCCAGCATTCTATACAAGAACGAGTGGACATAAAACTAATATTAGATGTGACAGCGCTAAAGAAATTTCAGATATGATGAAAGCAAAATGGGAACTTGGTTTGTCAGGTGGAATGGTTATTGGTAATCCTATACCAGAAGAATATTCGATGAATCCTAAATATATCAATGAAGTAATTGATTTAGCTATAGATGAAGCGAATGCATTAGGAGTTAAGGGTAAGGCTATTACACCATTTTTACTTGATAAGATTAAAGCGGTAACTGATGGTAGTAGTTTAAAATCCAATATAAATTTAGTTTATAATAATGCTAGACTTGGAACGGAGATTGCAAAATGTTATTACAATTTATAGTATAAAAATTAATTGTAAATCATTGTTTATGCTATGAGTTACTTATTGTTTTGATATTCAAATAAATGATAATAATATTATAAAATTTTATTATACAAAAGAACTATAAATATGTATTTATTAGTATATATACATTATTTATAGTTTTTTTATTTTCGTTGTGATTACAACAGACTAAAAATGGGAATATATATATAATAGGGTATAACATTATTAAAAATGTTATATATAAGGGGGGAATTAGTATGAATAACATGTTTTGTTTTCAGTGCCAAGAAACGGCGGGAGGAAAAGGCTGTACTGTATCTGGAGTTTGTGGTAAAAATCCAGAAGTTGCAAAAATTCAAGATTTATTAATATATGCAGTAAAAGGAATTTCGCAAGTAGTTATTAAAGCAAATATAGATATTACGACTATACCAGAGGTAAATAAGGAAGTAGTAAATGCTATATTTATGACAATAACCAATGCAAATTTTGATGATATAATGCTAGAAAAAGAAATTTATAAAATATTAAAGTACAGAGATGATTTGTTAGATGGACTTAATGTAGAGAAAACAGATGCGATGATATTTTCTGTAAATAGTAGAGAAGAAATTTTAAAAAAAGCATCTGTAGTTGGAGTGTTAGCGACACAAAATGAGGATATACGTTCGCTTAGAGAAATGATCATATATGGTACTAAGGGACTTTGTGCTTATATTGAACACGCTTTTAATTTAGGATATGAAGATATTGATATATATAAATTTGTTTATGAAGTGTTTGATTCAGTATTAGATGATAGTTTGAGTGTAGATGATTTGGTAGCACTTACATTAAAAACTGGAGAGTATGGTGTTAAAGGTATGGCTTTGCTTGACAAAGCTAATACTGGAATGTATGGAAAACCAGAAATGACTAAGGTAAGTATTGAAACAAGAAATAATCCAGCTATTCTTATATCGGGTCATGATTTAAAAGATTTAGAGAGATTATTAGAACAAACTAAGGGTACTGGAGTTGATGTTTATACTCATAGCGAAATGCTACCAGCGAATTCTTATCCATTTTTCAAGAAATATGATAATTTAGTTGGAAATTATGGTAATGCTTGGTGGAAACAAAAAGAAGAATTTAAAACATTTAATGGACCTATTTTATTTACTACTAACTGTATAGTTCCACCTAAGGACGAAGAAGTAAGGAAAAGAATATTTACAACTGGGGCTTCTGGATTTAAAGGTTGTACACATATAGAATCTGATGAAAATGGAAATAAAGATTTTTCAGAAATTATCGAAATGGCAAAAACTTTAAAAGCACCTGAGCAAATTGAAACTGGTTCTGTATGGGGAGGATTTGCACATAATCAAGTTCTTGAATTAGCGGATAAGGTAGTAGATGCTGTTAAAAGTGGAGCTATTAGAAAATTCTTTGTAATGGGTGGCTGTGATGGAAGAATGAAAAGTAGAAACTACTATACTGAATTTGCTAAAAAGTTACCTAATGATTGCGTTATTTTAACATCTGGTTGTGCCAAATATAGATATAATAAATTAGATTTGGGAGATATTGCGGGGATTCCTAGAGTATTAGATGCAGGACAGTGTAATGATTCATATTCTTTAGCACTTATTGCACTTGCACTTAAAGATGTGTTTGGTTTAGATGATATTAATGAGTTACCAATAGTTTATAATATTGCTTGGTACGAGCAAAAAGCTGTAATTGTACTACTCGCTTTATTATTTTTGGGAATTAAAAATATTCATTTAGGACCAACTTTACCAGGATTTTTGTCACCTAATGTAACAGATGTTTTAGTTAAGAATTTTGGAATTACACCAATTTCAAGTGCAGATGAAGATATAATGAAATTTCTTGCATAAAATAATATAATAGAACCATAGAGGAAATTCCTCTATGGTTTTAAAATTTTGCACTCATATTTTTAAATGGAGGTTATATGAAAATAATTTTATCACCTGCTAAAACATTTAATCTACAAAACCCAGTGGGTATAGATTGGTCTATAAATGAAAAAACTTTTAAAATAGCTAGGGAGTTGCGTTTAAAAACAGCTAATGAACTAAAAAAAGAATTAAAATTATCTGACAAATTATTAGCTGAAAATTTAGACTATATTAAAAATTTTGATAGTGACATATCTTATAAGGCTATAGAGATGTATAATGGCATGGCGTATAAAGAGATTAAAAATTCTAAATTTAGTGTTGATGAAGAAAAGTATATAAATGAACATCTTTTGATCTTATCTGCTTTTTATGGAGTGATTAAGCCTAATGATTATATTAAGCCATATAGATTAGATTTTAATACTCCAATAAAAATTAATGGAGTTAGCTTAAAGAAATTTTGGAGAGAATACTATAACGCAAGTATTGATAAAGGAGAAGTAGTATTAAATTTAGCCAGTAATGAATTTTCGGACTTATTCGATAAGAGTAATTTTAAGTGGTATGATTTTGATTTTTTTAAAAGAGAAGGGTCTAATAAGAAATATCATTCTACAATTTCTAAAAAATCTCGTGGCAGATTACTAAGAGAGTTAGCAAAGAGTAATGCAAAAAGCGTTGAAGACATAAAAACATTAGAATCTTATGGGAATTTTTTTGAGATTTTATAATTATTTAGTATAATTAAGGTATAAAATTAAGGAGGCTACTATGGAAAAAAGATTTAGATTTGCAAATTTACCGACGCCTATTCAGTCCCTTGATAAATTGACTGAAAAATTGAGAGAGATTAATCCTAATTCTCCTGAAATATATGTTAAACGAGATGATTTTACTGGGATTGAAGTTTCAGGAAATAAAATCAGGAAACTTGAATGTAGTTTATACGAAGCTAAAGAAAAGGGCTGTGATTTACTCCTAACATGTGGTGGAATTCAGTCTAATCATTGTAGAGCGACTGCTGCAATAGGTGCTAGATTAGGAATAAAAGTGGTGTTATTACTTAAAGGAAATGATACTGATAAACCCCTAGGGAATCATTTCATGGATTATTTATTTGGTGCTGATGTTCATATGATAACTGAAGAAGTTGAAAAGTTAGAAGATTTATTCCCAAAATATATGAAAATCTATGAAGAAAAAGGTTTTAAACCGTATCTTATACCAACTGGAGCGTCTAATGGAATAGGTGCATTTGGATATGCTAATTGTATGCGTGAAATTATTGAAGATAATGATGCTAGCGATTTTGATGCTATTGCTGTAACAGTTGGTTCAGCGGGAACATATGCAGGATTATTATTAGGAAAAACTGCTTATAGGTTTAAAGGCGATATATATGGATTTAATATTTCGGCTACTAGTGAATATTTTACTAAGCGAACTGCTGAGATTATTGATGAAGCAAATAGCTACCTTGAAAAGAAAATTATAGTACAGAATAAAGATATTAAAATTATAGATGGCTATCAAGGAGAGGGTTATGCTATTAACAAAAAAGAAGATTTTGAGTTTATTAAGAGGGTAGCAGAACTAGAGGGCTTGTTAGTTGACCCTGTATATACGGGCAAAGCTTTAAAAGGCTTAGTTGAAGAATGTAAAAAAGGAACGTTTGATTATTGCGATAAGATATTATTTATTCACACAGGTGGGCTATATGGTTTACTTGCAAAATCAAATGAAATGAATGAGAGCTTAAAATAATGAGTGATTTTGGCTTTAATTGGGTTTATTTGCTCGAAACAGATGAACAAAATGTATTTCGGTATGAGAGATTATTATATTATCATCAAATACCATTTCATACAGATATAGATGAATTAAAAAGATGTGTTATAAGCACACCCCAAAAATTTATGGCTATCGCATATGAAATTATTGAGGATTATAATATGGGTAAACTTGTAGAGCCAGTTAATCAATTTAATCCTAGATATTCTAATTTTGAACGGGGTAAAAAAGTTAGATATTATGTAAGTAGAAAAGTTTCATATAAATGGCAAGCGATAGCTTTGATATTTCTATTTTTATTTATGTTTGGGGTAAAAATATTGTTATAAAATTTTATGTAACGCCTTCAAAAGTTAAGTTATAAATTTTTATGTGTTTAGAAGTTGTGAGAGGAGAAAGAATATGATTAGTAATAAGCAAATAGAAGAAGCTTTAAGAGTAAAATTGACAGATGTATTTGAAACATTACCAGAAATGCCAAAGTTTCAAGAGGGAATTCGTAGAGCACCAAAAAGGGAGTTTAAACTTTCGAAAGGAGATACAAAATTAGCTTTAAAAAATGCTTTAAGATATATTCCAGAGCAGTGGCATGAACAGTTAGCGCCTGAATTTTTAGATGAATTACTCTCACGCGGAAGAATATATGGATATAGATTTAGACCTGAAGGAAATATAGTAGGTAAACCTATTGACGAATATATTGGACGTACAACTGAAGGTAAAGCTTTTCAAGTTATGATTGATAATAATTTAAATTTTGATATAGCTTTATATCCATATGAATTAGTTACTTATGGCGAAACGGGTCAAGTGTGTCAAAATTGGATGCAATATTGGATTATAAAGAAGTATTTAGAGATAATGACAGAAGACCAAACTCTTGTAATTGATTCTGGTAACCCAAGAGGACTTTTTAAATCTTCACCAGAAGCTCCTAGAGTAATCCTTACAAATGGACTTATGATTGGTATGTTTGATAATCAAGAAGATTTTAATAGAGCGGCAGCACTTGGAGTGGCAAATTATGGACAGATGACTGCTGGTGGCTGGATGTATATAGGCCCTCAAGGTATAGTTCACGGAACATATAGCACAATTCTTAATGCTGGACGTTCAAAACTTGGAATTCCTGAAGATAAGGACTTAAAAGGCAGACTTTTTGTAACATCAGGACTTGGTGGAATGAGTGGTGCTCAAGGTAAAGCTGTAGAAATTGCTAATGGAGTTGGAATAATTGCGGAAGTTGATTATTCGAGAATTGAAACCAGATATACTCAAGGTTGGGTTTCATCTGTTGCAAAAACACCTAAAGAAGCATTTGACAGTGCTAAAAAGTATATGAATGATGGTGTTGGACACGCTATTGCATTCCACGGAAATATAGTTGATTTATTAGAGTATGCAGTAGATAATAATATTCATATTGATTTATTATCGGACCAAACTTCTTGTCATGCGGTATATGCTGGTGGATATTGCCCTGTAGGTATTACTTTTGAAGAAAGAACAGAATTACTTGCAAAAGACAAGTCTAAGTTTATTGAGTTAGTTGATGAAACTCTTAGAAAGCATTATCAAATGATTAAGGTTCTTGTTGATAGAGGGGTATATTTCTTTGATTATGGTAATTCATTTATGAAAGCTGTTTATGATGCAGGAGTTCAAGAAATTTGTAAAAATGGTGAAAACGAATTAGATGGATTTATTTATCCATCATATGTAGAGGATATTATGGGTCCTGTATTATTTGATTATGGATATGGTCCATTTAGATGGGTTTGTTTAAGTGGTAAAGAAGAAGATTTATTAAAAACTGATGAAGCTGCGATGTCTTGTATAAATCCAGATAGAAGATTCCAAGATAGGGATAATTATATATGGATTAAAGACGCATTTAAAAATAAGTTGGTTGTAGGTACACAAGCTAGAATCCTATACCAAGATGCGTTAGGAAGAATGAATATTGCACTTAAATTTAATGAAATGGTTAGAAAAGGTGAAATAGGACCTGTAATGCTTGGTAGAGACCATCATGATACAGGTGGAACTGATTCTCCATTTAGAGAAACTTCAAATATTAAAGATGGTTCAAATATAATGGCTGATATGGCGACACATTCATTTGCAGGAGATGCTGCTAGAGGTATGAGCCTTGTTGCACTTCACAATGGTGGTGGAGTAGGTATTGGCAAAGTTATTAATGGTGGATTTGGACTTGTGTTAGATGGAAGTATTAGAATAGAAAATATTATTAAACGTGCAATGCCTTGGGATGTTATGAATGGAGTTTCAAGACGTGCTTGGGCAAGAAATGAAAATGCTATTGAAACATGTATTGAATATAATAATATTAGAGGTGGACAAGATTTTATTTCAATTCCATTTAGACCGAAAGAAGATTTAATTGATTCACTTGTAGAAAGTAAATGGGAAAAATAAAAAAATAGCTATAAATTTTTATAAATATAGTGTATTATATCATTGGAAAATAATTTAAATATTATTAAATAAATTTGTATAAACACAATGGAGGACAAAATGGAAACAAAAAAATTATTACAATGCGTTCCTAATTTTAGTGAAGGTAGAGATAAAGACAAAATTGAGAAAATTGTGGATTGCTTTAGAGGAAAAGATGGTATAAAGTTACTTGATTATTCTTCAGATGAAGACCACAATCGTTCTGTTATTACATTAGTAGGAGAGCCAAAACCTCTTGAAGATGCTATGGTAGAAGCGGTTGGTGTTGCTGCTAAATTAATTGATATGACAAAACATGAAGGTCAACACCCTAGAATGGGAGCTACTGATGTAGTGCCATTTATTCCAGTGAAAAATGCTACTATGGAAGATGCTATTGCGACGGCTAATGCTACTGCTAAGAGAATAGCTGAAAGTTATAATATTCCTATTTTCTTATATGAAGATGCAGCTACATTTGCTGACCGTAAGAATTTAGCAAAAGTAAGAAAAGGACAATATGAAGGAATGGCTGAAAAACTACAAGACCCAAATTGGAAGCCAGATTATGGCCCAACAGAAGTAGGTACTGCTGGAGTTACTGCTGTATCTGCTAGAATGCCACTTGTAGCTTTTAATGTAAACTTAGGTACTGATAATCTTGAGATTGCTGATAAAATTGCTAAGTCAGTAAGACATATTGGCGGTGGACTTAGATTTTGTAAAGCTATGGGAGTAGCCCTAGAAGATAGAGGTATAGTTCAAGTTTCTATGAATATGACTAATTATCAAAAAACTCCATTATTTAGAGTAGTAGAGTTAATTAGAGCTGAAGCTAGAAGATGGGGAGTTAATATAGTTGGAACTGAACTTATCGGACTTTGCCCAATGGAAGCATTAACTATGTGTGCTGAATACTATATGGGAATTGAAGACTTTAAGATGGAGCAAGTTTTAGAAACACATTTAATGGACTAGTGTATTAGTAAATTGATACTAAAGGCAATTAAATCTTATGGATTTAGTTGCCTTTTTTATATTAGTATTTATAAAAATACTAATATAAAAAACTCGCAACACTTCAAAAAGATTGGATTTCTTAAATAATGATTTAATAAAACACGATTGCGAGCGTCAACGAATTCGTAAATCTTCGCTTTGTTCTGATTTACTCATTTGCAATCGTGCTATAATTACGAAAGATAATCAATATCATTTATTGATAACATTTATCCTGTAAATGTTATTTTTGTTTTATATTGATGTTATAATGGACAGTGATTACATTACATAGAAATAAAATTTTGATTTAATTTATAAACATATAGGAGGCAAAAATGGGGCAAGTTATTGATAATAAAAAAGAAACGATTTTAAATGGTAATATAGTTAGATTAATGTTTAAGCTTTCGTTACCTGCTATTGTAGGTATGCTTGTAATAGGACTTTATAGTTTTGTAGATGCTATTTTTGTTGGACAGTGGGTAAATGAAGTTGCAGTTGGTGCAGTTTCTGTAGCTTATCCTATTACATTGCTTAATAATGGTATTGCGGTTTTGGTTGGTATAGGTTCGGCTTCTGTACTTTCGAGAGCGATTGGGGCAGAAGATCAAAAAACTATTGATAAGATTATGGGCAATCTTTTGAGTTTAGTATTTTTACTTTCATTAGTGACAACGATACTTGGTTGTTTTTTTCCCAAACAACTCCTATATTTTAGTAATGTTGAAGGAGAAATGCTTATTTACGGCATAAAATACTTAAAAATTATATTTATAGGTTCATTTTTTGTAAATTTTGCTCAAGCTGCGAATATGGTAATGCGTGGTGAAGGTAAGATGATGCTTGCGATGTTGTTTATGGCAATAGGTGCAATTTTAAATATAGTATTAGACCCTATATTTATTAAAGTGTTAGGTTATGGTGTAGAGGGAGCTGCGATAGCTACAGTAATTGCACAAATAGTTCAGTTTGTAATAACGCTACTATATTTTATTAAATTTAGTGAAAAAGTTAAGTTTAAAAAAATTGGTTTGGAACATTCGATACTTTCTGGAGTTTTATCCGTTGGTGTTTCGGCTATGCTTATGCAAGTTCTTAGTCTTGTTCAACAAACTGTTTTGTATTCAAGACTTATGCATTATGGTGGAGATGAGAAAGTTATACTTATGGGCTCTATTATGAGGTATCTGATGTTAGCATTTATACCTGTATGGGGAATTAGTCAAGGTTTTCAACCTGTTGCGGGAATAAATTATGGAGCTGGTGAATATAATAGAGTCAAAAAAGCGACTATTGTGTTTGGTATAGGAGCAACAGTGTTGGCACTAATGTTTTGGGTACCATTTATGTTTTTTACAGAGAATATACTATCTTGGTTTATTAAAGATAATATTTCTATTGTAACAAATGGTTTGTTAGAAGCACATATAGCTATGTTAGTTTTTCCTTTAGCGGGTTCTTTAATTATATTCGTTACATTATTTCAAGCGATTGGCGATGCAAAAAAAGCGGGTATGTTAATAATGTTAAGACAAGTTATATTATTTGTTCCTTTTGCTTATATTTTGCCTAAGCTATATAATTTAAACTCTATTGGAGTGTTTTCAAGTTTTACAGTTACAGAAATAATTGTATTTTTGATAGCAATTGTATTTACTATCAAAGCATTTAAAAGTAATTTTATTAATGAGTAAAAATTAAAATATTTATTGCATTAGATAACTTAAAATTAAAAATGGCGAGTTTTAACTCGTCATTTTTTCGTACTTTCAAATAGATTATATGGGATTTTAATCTAAATATCATAAAAAAGTTACTTCTTCATGTTAATCTAATAACGTAACATAATAGTAATATGTAAGTGTTGACCTTATCATCAGACTATGCTAGTATGATGTGTGTTTTAAATTATTTTGATAGGGGTGAGTTATTATGGAAAGTAAAACAAATAAGGTTAAATTTTTATTTGATGTTTTATATATGTTGGTTGGTTGTATTATGGTCGCGTTTTCGGTGACGGTTATACTAAAGCCTAACCATCTTATAACTGGTGGGATAACTGGATTTTCGCTTATTTTGGAGTCTGTGACAGGTATATCGTATACTATATATTATTATATATTTTCACTATTGATACTTATTACAACACATCTTACTCTAGGGAAAAAAGAAACTGCTAAAATAATTATGGTATCTATTGTACTACCATCATTTATAGTGTTATTTAATCATTTATTTAGTGGAAAATTTAATTTTACTAGTGGAGATATGTTTTTATCATCAATTTATTATGGAGTAATTGGTGGAATTGGTACGGGTATTTTGCTTAAACGTGGTTTTTCAACTGGTGGTAGTGACACTGTATCTAAAATTGTGCATATAAAATTATTCCCTTTTATTTCTATTAGCCAGATAGTGTTTTTTATAGATTTTGTAGTTATAGTTTTATCTATTATCATATTTGATTTAAGAATTGCACTTTATGCTATAATCACTCAAATGGTTATGATGAAAAGTTTAGAAGTTGCACTTTACGGTTTTGGTAATAATTTATTGAAATTAGAAATTCTTAGTCCAAATCATGCCGAGATAGAACAGTATATTCTTAAAGAAATAGGCAGGGGAGTAACTAGATATACAATTGTAGGTGCATATTCAAATGAAGAAAAAACTAAACTTATAACTGTGTGCTCTAAACGTGAATCAATGCTTATAAGACAAAAGCTTGCTGGAATGGATGAACGTGTATTTGTAACAGTATCAACTATCGCATCTGTTTGGGGTGATGGTCAAGGTTTTGATAGATTGACACAAGATAATAATTAATAATAAAAATGTGTGATTTATATTTTAAAATCACACATTTTTTATATGTTAAATAAAGTTTGGAGATAAACTTATACTGGATACACTCTATCCTCTTCTTCTAACATATCTGAGCCAATATCATATTTTTTAGCTTGACGAGTTTTAAAAAAAGCTTCAGCTTGTTGAGGGAATAGGGTATAAGTTAATATATCTTCGCTTTCTTCTATATACTTAGATATTTTTTCTTTTTCTAAATCTAAAATAGGTTTAAGAAGGTCAGCAGGTCTACAACTTATTTGCTCTTCATTTCCTATAATCATATTTACAATATCTTTTTTTATTTCTATTGTAGGTTTACCATACATTCCTTTTACATATGCTTTAACTTCTTTTGGGACCATTTTGTATCTTTTGCCCATTATCACGTTTAAAACTGCTTGAGTTCCAATAATTTGGCTGGTTGGAGTTACAAGTGGTGGATAACCTAAATCTTCTCTTACTCGTGGCACTTCTTTTAAAACTTCATCTAATTTATCAAGTGCATTTTGAGTTTTAAGTTGAGAAATTAAGTTTGATAACATTCCTCCTGGGACTTGGTATAGTAATGAATTAACATCTACACCCAAAAGTTTTGTATTTAAAAGCCCAGTTTCAATATAGTGTTCTCTAAGTTTATAAAAATAATTAGCCACTTTATTTAATTCTTGTAAATCGAGTTTTGTATCGTATAGAGTATCTTTAAGCGTAACAACCATTGATTCGGTAGCTGGTTGTGATGTTCCTAGTGCAAATGGTGATATGGCAGTATCTATAATGTCAGCACCAGCCTCTATAGATTTTAAGTAAGTCATATCGGCTATTCCACTTGTAAAATGTGAATGAATTTCAAGAGGAATATTTGTATTTTGTTTAATTGCACTAACTAATTCATATGCGTAGTAAGGTGTTAACAGTCCTGACATATCCTTTATAGCTATCGAGTCAGCACCCATTTCTTCCATTTGCTTTGCAAGATTGATATAAGTTTGAGTAGTATGTGCAGGGCTTACTGTATATGAAATTGCAGTCTGTGCATGAGCACCTTCTTTTTTTGTAGATTCTAATGCTGTTTTAAGATTTCTTGTGTCATTCAATGCATCAAAAATTCTAATTATATCAATTCCATTAGCTACGGATTTTTTAACAAATTCAGTTACTATATCATCTGGATAATGTTTATATCCAAGTATGTTTTGACCTCTGAGTAACATTTGAAGTTTTGTATTTTTTACATGTTTTCTTATTGTTCTAAGTCTATCCCATGGATTTTCGTTTAAAAATCTAAGTGATGCATCAAAAGTAGCACCACCCCACATTTCTAGTGCATGATAACCTATGCTATCCATTTGTTCTAATATCGGAATCATTTCCTCTGTTGATAATCTAGTTGCAATAAGTGATTGATGTGCATCTCTTAACATAGTTTCGACTATTTTAATTTTAGGCATTTTTTCCCCCTTGCCATATTTGTTTAATTAAATTTTAACATTTAGGAAAAAAAGTGTACATGTAGCTAAAAAGGTGTTAATATTAATTATACTAAATAAAAAAAATATTTTAATGGAAGAACTTAATTAAAAAAGGAGAATTTATGGATACGACTGATTATAAAATATTAGAGATTCTTCAGACAAGGGGTAGAATCTCAATGAAAGATTTAGGACATTTAGTTTCGCTTACTCCTCCAGCGGTATCAGAGCGTGTTAAACGACTAGAAGAAAATGGAATAATTGAGGGGTATAAAGCTATAATTAACCCATCAAAATTAAATAAATTAGTTAAGGCAATTATAAATGTTGAGATGAAGGTTCAAATGCATAAAAAATTCCTTGACCTTGCAAAAAATGAAAATGCTATTATTGAATGTCATCATATGACAGGGGAAGATTGTATGACTATAACAGTCGTAGTTGAAAATACTATTGAACTTGAAAAATTATTAGACAAAATTCAAGAGGTTGGGAATACTAGAACATCTATTGTGCTATCAAGTCCTATAGTAAATAAGCCGATTTTACCTTAATGTTGTAAAGTTATTGTAAATTGATAAATAATTTAATACTAAACATCTTTTATTTAAAAGGTGTTTAGTATTTTTTTTATTAAAATTTATTTTTTACTCGTTTTTTATATAAAAATAGTATATAATATAGCATATATAACATATAGTGTAACACATTTATGTTTGTGAGGTGATTATTATAGAACTTAAAGATAGACAAAGGGAAATTATAGAGATTGTTAAGAATAATGAGCCGATAACTAGTGAAAATATTGCAAAAATTTTAAATGTATCACGTTCAGCATTAAGGTCTGATTTGACGGTGCTTACCATGTCGGGATATTTAGAGGCTAAACCAAAAGTTGGATACTTTTATGTTAGAAGTCAAGAGCGAGAAAGAATGAGTCAAATTGTTAGAAATGCTATGGTAGGAGATTCGATGTCGCTTCCTGTGATTATTGATGAAAAAGCATCTGTATACGATGGCATTGTTAAAATGTTTTTAGAAGATGTTGGTTCGTTAATTATTGTTTCGGAGGGATATTTAGTGGGTATTGTATCCAGAAAAGATTGTCTAAAAACCTCTATTGCTGGTACGGATATGAGTAATATGCCTATTGGTATGATTATGACAAGAATGCCGAATGTGGTTTTTTGTAAAGAAACTGAGTCAATATACGATGCTGCACGTAAGATTATTACACATCAAATTGACAGTTTACCTGTAGTTGTAGAAAAAAATAAAAATGAACACACACTATACCAAGTTGTGGGACGATTTTCAAAAACTAATATAGCAATACAATTTGTAGAGCTTGCAATGTGGGGGGAATAGTATGAACAAAGTATATAAAGTTTTCGTATTGTCAGATTCTATTGGAGAAACTGCTGAAATGGTAGCGAGAGCAACTGCTGAGCAATTTAAAGATTTTGAATATGAAATAGTTAAATATTCATATGTATGCAATGAAGAACAGGTTATGAATATTATAGATGAGGCAAAAAATGAAAATTCGATTATTGTATTTACTACAGTTTTAAGAAATCTTAGAGAGGCACTTTTAAATGGTTGTAAAGAAGCTGGGATTAAATATGTGGATGTTATGAAACCTCTTCTTGATATATTTAGAGAAACTCTTAACCAAGAGCCAGAACATGAACCAGGCATCATTCATAGACTTGATGATAAGTATTTTAGAAAAGTAGAGGCAATAGAATTTGCTGTAAAATATGATGATGGTAAAGACCCAAGGGGTATAACTAAAGCGGATGTGGTGTTAGTAGGAATTTCACGAACTTCTAAAACACCATTGAGTATGTATTTAGCACATAGGAATATTAAAGTCGCAAATGTTCCGCTCGTACCAGAGGTTGCTATACCTAAAGAATTATTTGAAATAGATAAGTCAAAAATTATCGGTCTTACAACTGACCCGATTAAGTTAAATGAAATTAGAAAAGAAAGGTTAAAAGCATTAGGACTTAATAGTAGTGCTAATTATGCAGATGTAAACAGAATATTAGAGGAGTTAGAATATTCTGATTCGGTTATGAAAAAAATTGGTTGTCCAGTTATTGATGTGGCTTCAAAAGCAGTTGAGGAAACTGCAAATATAATTATAGATATAATAAATGATAGATATTAGGGGGATATGATATGTCAAAATTTATTTATAGTTTTGAAGATGGTTATGGTAAGGGCAAAAGCCTGCTTGGTGGAAAAGGTGCAAATCTTTGTGAAATGAAAAAAATAGGTTTACCTGTACCAGATGGTTTTACTATAACGACAGAAGCATGTACAAAGTACCATGAAAATGGAGGTAAATTAGACGAACAGATTAAAGAACAAATTTTTGAAAATGTTAAAGAATTAGAAAATAAGATGGATAAAAAATTTAATTCAAAAGTGAATCCATTGTTAGTATCAGTTAGGTCTGGTGCTGCTATATCTATGCCAGGTATGATGGATACAGTTCTTAATTTGGGATTAAATGATGATACGGTTATAGCGCTTGCCAATTTAACTGGGAATGAAAGGTTTGCATATGATTGCTACAGAAGATTTATTCAGATGTTTAGTGATGTTGTTTTAGAAATTCAAAAGTATCATTTTGATAAAGTGCTTGAAAAGATGAAAGAAGATGAATCTGTAGAGCGTGATATAGATTTATCGGTAGACAGCTTGAAATTGCTAGTAAAATCTTTTAAGAATATTGTATTTAACCAGACAAAACAACAATTCCCAATGGACCCAAATGAACAAATAATCATGGCGGTAGAAGCTGTATTTAGGTCTTGGAATAATAATAGAGCAAAGGTGTATAGACGATTAAATAATATTCCTGATGATATTGGAACAGCAGTTAATGTGCAATCAATGGTGTTTGGAAATATGGGTGAAACTTCTGGAACTGGAGTTGCATTTACTAGAAATCCATCTACTGGTGAAAATCAAGTTTTTGGTGAGTTTTTAATGAATGCACAAGGCGAAGATGTAGTTGCTGGAATTAGAACTCCAAAGCCCGTTTCAGAATTGCAAAAGGAAATGCCACAAATTTATGATGAATTTATTAAAACTCTTGAGTTATTAGAGTCGCATTATCGTGATATGCAAGATGTTGAATTTACTATTGAAAAAAATAAATTATACTTCTTACAAACTAGAACTGGTAAAAGAACAGCAGTTGCTGCTATGAAGATTGCAGTTGATATGTTTGAAGAGGGAATCATTACAAAACAAGAGGCTATAATGAGAGTTGAGCCTAATCAAATGGATATATTATTACACCCTATGTTTGATTCTGATGCTCTAAAAGATGCTGAGGTTATTTCAAATGGACTTCCTGCATCTCCAGGAGCGGCAAGTGGTAGAGTATATTTCCATTCTGATGATGTTGTTAAGCAAAATAAAGATGGAGTTAAAACTATTTTAGTTAGAACAGAAACTTCTCCAGAAGATATTGAAGGTATGGTTGCTGCTGAGGCGATTGTTACTGCTCGTGGCGGAATGACATCTCATGCTGCTGTAGTTGCTAGAGGTATGGGTAAATGTTGTGTAGCGGGTTGTGGAGATATAAGAGTAGACGAAACAGCTAGAGTATTCTACACTAAGGATTCAGTATTTAAAGAGGGAGATTATATATCGGTAGACGGTAACACTGGAAAAATATATAAAGGTGAAATTAAAACTAAAGAAATGGAACTTTCAGGTGATTTTGCTAAGTTTATGAGTTGGACTGATGAATTTAGAAGATTAAAAATTAGAACAAATGCGGATAACCCAAGAGATTCTAAGCAAGCGGTTGAATTTGGTGCTGAGGGGATTGGTCTTTGTAGAACTGAGCATATGTTTTTTGATGAAGCAAGAATAGGTATAGTTCGTGAAATGATAGTTGCTCAAAATTTAGAAGATAGAAAAAATGCTCTTGATAGACTTATGCCATTCCAAAAAGATGATTTTGTTGGTATATTTGAAGTTATGGAGGATAGACCTGTAACTATTCGTTTACTAGACCCGCCATTACATGAGTTTTTACCGCATTTAGATTCTGATATTCAAAAATTAGCCGATGATATGAAAATAGATTTTGCAGAATTAAAGCAAACTGTTGAAGGGCTAAAAGAATTTAACCCAATGCTTGGTCATAGAGGTTGTAGACTTGCAATAACTTATCCTGAAATTTATGAAATGCAAGCAAATGCTATTTTTAAGGCGGTATCTCAAGTTATTAAATCTGGAAAGACAAAACCTTCGTTAGAAATTATGATTCCTCTTATCGGTAGTGCTAAGGAATTAGAAATCCTTAGAAAATTAGTTATAGATGTAGGTTCAAAAGTTATTAAAGACGAGGGTATAGAGTTAGAGTATAAGGTTGGAACTATGATTGAAGTACCAAGAGCTGCTATAGTTGCTGACGATATTGCAAAATATGCTGATTTCTTCTCGTTTGGAACTAATGATTTAACTCAGATGACTTTTGGCTTTTCAAGAGATGATGCAGGTAAGTTTATTTCAGAATACGTTAATTCAGACATATTAAAAACAGATCCTTTTACTTCTATAGATGTAAAAGGTGTAGGTAGACTTATGAAGATGGCTACTGAACTTGGTCGTCAGACAAGACCAGATATTAAACTTGGAATATGTGGAGAGCATGGTGGTGAACCTAAATCAATTGAATTTTGTAATAGTTTAGGCTTTGAGTATGTATCTTGTTCACCTTTTAGAGTTCCAATAGCAAGACTTGCTGCAGCACAAGCTGAGATAAAATCACAAAATTAGTATAAATACATGATATATGTTATAAAAGAAAGTACATCATTTATTTTGATGTGCTTTCTTTGTATGAAATCACAAATTTATTTTAAAATTAAAAAAAATAAATTTATTTAAAGGAAATTTGGGTATTATATAGAATATAGTTAAAGTGTGGTGGTTAATTAAATGAAATTAAATACAAATCTTAGTGATGTGATTTTAGAAAATGTTGATATAGTAAATGTTATATCAGACTATGTTTCTTTACAGCAAAGCGGAAAAAATCATAAAGGACTTTGTCCTTTTCATTCTGAAAAAACACCATCTTTTACAGTCTCAGATGATAAGCAATTATACCATTGTTTTGGTTGTGGTGCTGCTGGTAATGTAATCGGATTTATAATGAAAATTGAAAATCTTGATTTTTTAGATGCCATAGAATTGCTTGCTGACAAAAATAATATTTCTATAGATGAGTATAAATATTCTAATAATTCTAATACTTCAAACAATAATATTTCTCGTGATGATAAAAATAGATTGCTCGACATTATGCGTAATTCTGCTAGGTATTTTTATTCTAATTTACAAGGAGATGATCGTGCAAAAAATTATATTCTAAATCGAGGTTTGGATCAAAGCATAATTAAGAAGTTTGGGTTAGGATATGCTAAAACAGAATGGGATGGGCTTTTAAAAAAATTTAATAATAAAAATATTGAAGAACTACAAAAAGTTGGGCTTATTATAAACAGGAAAGATAATTCTGGATATTACGATAGGTTTAGAGATAGAATTATTTTCCCGATTATTGATATAAGAGGTAAAATAATTGGATTTGGAGGTAGAGTTTTAGATGATTCACTTCCTAAGTATCTAAATTCACCCGAAACTATACTATTTAATAAGAGTAAAACATTGTATGGCTTAAATATAGCTAAAGATTATATCTCAGAGTCTAATAATACAATAATTGTGACTGAGGGATATATGGATGTTATATCTTTACACAATATGGGTATTAAGAATGTTGTTGCAACTTTAGGTACTGCACTGACTAAAGAACATGGTAAGATGCTTGAGCGATATGCTAAGACTGTTGTGATTTGTTATGATTCTGATAATGCGGGTATTAAGGCTACTATTAGAAGTGTGGAAGTATTAAAAGATATAAAATCTAATATAAGAGTTTTAGAACTTACAGATGGACTCGATCCAGATGAGTATATAAAAAAATATGGCAAAGTAAAGTTTTTAGCACTTTTGTCATCAGCAAAGTCGGGATTTTTATATACTTTAGAAAATTTAAGTAAGGATTATGATTTAGCCAATGATGATGAACAGTTAAAATTTATAAACAAATCCATCGAAATATTTGGCGATTTATCCGATAAACTTAGAGTTGAGTATTTTATTAAGAGTTTATCTAATATACCAAATTTAGATCAAACGTACATAAAAACTATAGTTTCAGATATTACAAAGAAAAATTATACTAATTATAATTTAACTGAAAATAAAACTCGTATAACAAAAAGAAGGAAACCAGAAGATATTTTAGAAGAAAGATTGATGTATTTGTCTTTTATTTCTAAAGATAATTGTAGAATGATTTTTGAAAAAATGTCGGTTGAATCTTTTACAAATCAGATTTTAAAAGATTATATGTTTTTATTTAAGGAGGGGTATGGTAAAAAAAATAAGCTTGATATAGTAGATTTTACAGATAAACTAGATATTGAAAAACTTACTCTATTAGAGAAGTTAATCCATAGGGCGGTTTTATCTAAAAATCCATCAAGGGAAATAAATGAAATTATTTCTAAACATAAAATGTTGGGGATTGAAAAATCTATTATGGAAATTAGAAAAGAAAGAGAGAAATATTTTAAATTGCTTAATTCGAATATTATTGAAAGTAAAAATGAAATTACAAATTTGTGTTCTACTTTGACAAAAACAGAAAAAAATTTACAGCATGAATTATTGCGAATTAAATCAAATTGGCAAACTCAGAAAGGAGTGGAATAAATGAGTGAGAAGGTAATTTTACCAGAAGAAAAAGAGTTGGTAAATTCACTTGTGAAATTGGGGCAGAAAAAGGGGAGCTTGACGTATTCTGAAGTTGCTACAGTTCTTGAAAAAATTGATATTGATAAAGATCAAGTTGATGATATATATGATTCATTAACTGCTGTGGGCATAGCTATAATTAGTGAAAATGAGGCAGATGACATACCAGATGATGATATAGTTGAAGATGATATACCAAATGATGATATTGTAAAAGATGAGATCATTGACGACCCTCAAGAAGTGGATTTAAGTGTTCCAAAGGGAATTAGTATTGATGACCCTGTTAGAATGTATTTAAAAGAGATCGGTAAAGTGCCGCTTCTTTCTGGAGAAGAGGAAATTGAACTTGCTAAAAGAATGGAAAAAGGGGATCAAATTGCAAAACAAAGGCTTTGCGAAGCGAATCTTAGGCTAGTTGTAAGTATAGCTAAAAGATATGTAGGCAGAGGTATGTTGTTTTTAGATTTAATTCAAGAAGGAAATTTAGGTTTGATAAAAGCTGTTGAAAAATTTGATTGGAGAAAAGGCTATAAGTTTTCTACTTATGCGACTTGGTGGATACGTCAAGCTATTACAAGAGCTATAGCTGACCAAGCTAGAACTATACGTATTCCAGTTCATATGGTTGAAACTATAAATAAATTAATCAGAATATCAAGACAATTACTACAAGAATTAGGTCGTGAGCCAAAACCAGAGGAATTAGCAAAGGAAATGGATATTCCAGTTGAAAAAGTTAGAGAAATACTTAAAATTTCTCAAGAGCCAGTATCTTTAGAAACTCCTATTGGAGAAGAAGAAGATAGCCATTTAGGTGATTTTATTCCTGATACTGATGCACCAGCTCCAGCTGATGCGGCGGCTTTTTCAATGCTTAAAGAGCAATTAATTGAAGTGTTGGATACACTTACTCCACGTGAAAAACGTGTACTTGAATTAAGATTTGGAATAAGAGATGGTAAAGCTCGCACATTAGAAGAAGTGGGTAGAGAATTTGATGTAACTCGTGAGAGGATTCGTCAAATTGAAGCGAAGGCTTTAAGAAAGCTTAAACATCCAAGTAGAAGTAAGAAATTAAGAGATTATTTAGAATAGTTTATTTATATATTTATGCAGAAAGAGGTTTATATGAACTTAACTCCACGATTAGATAAAATTTCAAAAGAAATTCCTAGTTGTGAGTGTATTGCTGATGTAGGTACTGACCATGCGTATTTAGTTATAAATTTACTCGATAGCGGTAAAATTAACAGGGCGATTGTATCAGATGTGGTTGATGGTCCTGTTAATAATGCTAAAAAAACTGTTAAAAAATTTGGTTATAGTGAAGTTGTAGATGTTAGAAAAGGCTCTGGTTTTGAGCCTTATAAAATTGGTGAAGTAAATGGTGCTGTAATAGCTGGTATGGGTGGAACTCTTATTGTTGAGATTATAGATGCACACTTGAAATTTGCTCAATCACTTGATTTTATGATTTTACAACCTATGGTGGCTAGTGATACACTTAGAAAATATTTAGAAAACAATAATTTTCAAATAGTAGATGAATTTATAGAGATAGAAGGGAATAGAATTTATGAAATTTTAAAAGTAAAAACTGGCTATATGAAAATACAAAACCCACTACAATACGAATTAGGGGTATTTTTACCTCATAAAAATGATGAAAAGGTAAAGAGGTTTTTTAAGTCTAAAATAGATAAATATCAAAGAATTTATGATTCTATAAACAAAAATTCTAGCGAGGATAATTTAAAAACTTTATCTGAAATTTCTGATAAAATTAGTGCGATTAAGGAGTTGATTTAATGTTTATTAATTCTAAAAAAATTATAAAGTTGCTTACAGAACTCGCACCCGAACAGTATGCAGAAAGTTGGGATAATGTAGGATTTCTTGTTGGAAATGATGAATTAGAGATTAATAAACTTATGCTTGCGTTAGACGTTACTGAAGATGTTGTTACAGAGGCTATAGAAAAAAATGTAGACCTAATAATTACACATCATCCAGTTATTTTTAAAGGTTTAAAAAGTGTAACGGATTCAACTTTTAAGGGTAGAATGCTACGCAAATTAATTAAAAATGATATTAATGTGTATTCAGCTCATACGAATTTAGATATTGCTTTTGATGGATTAAATGATTATTTGGCAAAGTTGATGGGAATTGATAATCTTGAAATTTTAAGCTTAACTAAACTTGGGATAAATGGTGAAAATATTGGACTTGGACGAGTTGGTACTTATGATGAAGCTATAAGTTCTGATGAGTTTATTGCTAATTTAAAAAGGGTACTTCAAGCTAATATTTTAAGAGTTTGTGGTAAATTGCCTAATAGAATAAATAAAGTAGGAATATGTACAGGTGCTGGTGCTGATTTTATTTGGGATGCTAAAAATCATGAGTGTGATGTATATATTACTGGTGATGTAAAATATCATGAGGGACAGTTAGCTGACGAACTTGGAATATGTATAATAGATGCTGGTCATTTTGAAACAGAAAATATTTATATGGACTATTTATATGAATATTTGACAAATAAATGTCAACAAAAAGATTATGAAATTAGAATTATAAAAACTGAAAAACTTAGAAATCCTTTTACAATTTATTAAATATATAATTGAAAAGAATAAAAATAAATGTTAATATATTGTACGGACTGAGTAAATCTGACAATCGCGCATTTATGTGAGGAAAGTCCGGGCTCCATAGAGCAGGGTGCTGGGTAATTCCCAGTGAAGGTGACTTCAAGGATAGTGCAACAGAGATATACCGCCTATTTTATAGGTAAGGGTGGAAAGGTGCGGTAAGAGCGCACCAGCGTACTGGCGACTTTACGGCTATGTAAACCCCATTCGGAGCAAGACCAAGTAGGGAGAAAAAGAGGGGCTGCTCGTTCCTTCCCGTTGGTGGGTTGCTAGAGCCTACTGGTAACAGTGGGTCGAGATAGATGATTGTCCACGACAGAACCCGGCTTATGATTTGCTCATAATTATTTTTTTAGAAAAACACTCTCATTTAGAGTGTTTTTTGTTATATTTTTGATAAATTTTTGTTATAATATATATAAGTAAGCAAAAGGAGAACATATATGTCAGCATATTCAAATTTAATGACCAATGAGGATAAAGATGTTTTTATACCCTTAGTACCTAGTGTTTTAGGTGCTATGTTGATGAGTAAAGTGAGTAGACAAAAAGAGGGTTTTAGAGAAGATCTTATCTCTATGGTTGAAAATGATGAGGTGAATTTACCTAAAGATAATTTTTTAGAACAATTTAAAAATTCGTTTGTAGTTGCAAATGGATTTATGGAAAAATGGGGAGTAAATTATGGGCACTCGTCTATAAAAGAATTAGACCATATTCAGATGTGTATAGAAAATAAAAGTAGGTGGTTTACCGAAATTATAGAAACACTTCATAACAATCAGTATTGGAGTTATATTGAATATTCGTTAAGATATAATCCGCCAACTGAGTATGTAGTTCCAAAAGAACTTGATAAGTATCCAGAACTTAAAACTAAATATATTGAGTTTTGTGATAATTGTTTTAAAGTTTATAATGAGTTAATGCCGATTTTAGAAAACGCATTATCTACAAAATATCCAGATAAGAGTAATGCTGCGATAAAAAAATTAGCATTTGAAAATGCTAGAAATGTATTACCATTATCTGTTAAGTCTAATATGGGACTTTCAACTAATCTTCGAGCGTTTTGCGATGGACTATCAGAATTATTTGCACATGGCGAATATAATTTTGAAATTCAAAATACAGCTAGCACTATGAAACAAGAGGGCGAGCTTGTGTCTACAGGTATGGTTAAACATGTAAAACCAACACAATTCATGAATTCTTATGTTAAAAATTTTTATAAGATGCCAACAGTTGATAAAGATAAAAAAAGAAAAATTTACTATAGACCAGAAGTGTTTGCTGGCGATATAGAAAAAATGGGCAAAATTAATGATTATCCTAGTGAAGTTCTTTCGTCTATGGGTAGATTTGATGAATTGCCTAAAGATTTTTATAACATTGGTAAAAACATAACTGTTTTGATGAGTGAAGCTGGTCATCATCAACTTATACGCCATAGAGCGTTGTCTATTATACCTGTTATGCCTAGTGTTGATTATGGTTTATTAATTCCAGAAGAATTAGTAAATATAAAAGATAGAGAAGATGGCAAAAAGGCTATTGAAATGATTGAAAAAGTGTATTTAAATTCATGTAATATTTATGATAGATTTATGGCTGCTGATTTAATTCACATCACACCGTATGTGATAATCAATGCAAATATTAGGAGAGTAGAATTTTTTGGTAATTTAAAAGCAATGTCGCGCTTTATTACTCTTCGTACTGAGGAACATGCACAAGATGAAATTAGAACAGTTGCCAGCGATTTAGATCAAATTTACAAAGAATTTGAAGATATATTTGTTGGGTTAAGAATTAATAGAAAGTAACTATCTATTTATATTCTTAGGGGTGATTATTATATTTGTTGATATGCGATATGGGGAAAAGTAATGCAGAAATTAATTGATAGAATAAAAAAAGATGGTTACGTAATGGGGAAAGATGTGTTAAAGGTGGATTCTTTTTTAAACCACCAATTAGATACTGAGCTTTTAAATGATATAGGTTGTGAATTTTATAACTATTTTAACTCTAAAAAAATAGATAAAATTTTAACCATAGAAGCTTCTGGTATTGCTATTGCATGTTTTGTTGGACGATTTTTTAATGTTCCTGTTGTATTTGCTAAAAAGACAGAGTCAAAAAATTTAGATGTAGATGTTTATGAAGCTGACGTTTATTCTTTTACTAAAGCTAAAACTTATAAGGTAAAAGTTTCTAAAAAATATATTCTCAAAGATGAAAATGTGCTTATAGTTGATGATTTTTTAGCTAATGGAAAAGCAACAGAAGGATTGATAAATATTGTTGAACAGGCAAGAGCCAATGTTTCGGGTGTAGGCATAGTTATTGAAAAAGCTTTCCAATTAGGAGGTGAAAATCTAAAAAATAGAGGTTACGACTTGTTGTCGCTCGCAGTAATCGAAAGATTTGAAAATGGAAAACCTATTTTTAGAGAGTAATTTTTTAATATAAAAGTAAATAAGAAATTTTTAAATCTCCTTGTCGATATGTTGAGCATTTATTAAAGGAGGAGAAATAAATGAAAGAAGTAAGAAAAGCAACAGTAGGAATTGCGATGATTCCATTGTTATTCCTAATAGGTTCACTAGTTATGACATTACTGGTCTGGGGGGGCGACCCACATATTCCGATTTTTACTTCGGCAATAGTGGCTGCCTTAACTGCAATGATTGGACTTAATTATACTTGGCAAGAAATTGAAGAAGGTATTGTTGAAACAATCAAGATGTCTATGGGTGCGATTATAATACTTATGATTATAGGAATGGTGGTTGGTACATGGATTTTATCTGGAATAGTACCTACTATGATTTATTATGGATTACAAATTCTTAGTCCTGGGATTTTCTTAATCGCAACAGTTATTATTTGTTCTATTGTATCAATTGCTACAGGTTCGTCTTGGACGACTGCTGCAACAGTAGGTATAGCACTTATGGGAGTAGGTGTTGGCTTAAATATTCCAGCTCCAATTACTGCTGGAGCTATTATCTCTGGAGCTTATTTTGGAGATAAAATGTCACCGCTTTCTGATACTACAAATTTAGCACCTGCTATGGCGGGAGCAGATTTATTTGATCATATTAGACATATGATTTTTACAACAGGCCCTTCTTATATAATCTCTTGTGTTTTATTTGGTCTTATAGGACTTAAATATGCAGGAGGAGCTTTAGATACAGTTGGTATAAATCAATTATTAACTGGATTAAAAGATGGTTTTGTAATATCGCCTATTTTATTACTTCCACCAGTGCTTGTTATAATTATTGTTATTATGAAAGCACCAGCTATACCAGGCTTATTTGGTGGAGCGGTGTTAGGTGGAATTTTTGCGATGATTTTCCAACATTCATCTATGGCAGATATTATAGATGCATTACATTATGGATATTCATCTGACACGGGTTTTGCCGCTATAGATAAGTTATTATCTCGTGGTGGACTTGACTCTATGATGTGGACAGTATCCCTAATTTTATGTGCTATGACTTTTGGTGGAGTTATGGAAAAAACGGGTATGCTAGAAGCGATTGCTGAAAAAATCCTTACTTTTGCTAAGAGTACAGGTTCTTTAGTGACAGCTACTATATTTACCGCTATTGCTATGAACTTAATCGCAGGAGACCAGTATTTATCTATCGTTATTCCTGGTAGAATGTACAAATCTGCTTTTGATAGAAGAAATTTAGCACCTAGAAACTTATCGAGGGTATTAGAAGATTCAGGAACTCTTACATCGCCTATGATTCCTTGGAATACATGTGGTGCTTATATGATTACTACATTGGGAATTGCACCATGGACTTATGTTCCGTTCTGTTTCCTTAATATAATTAATCCATTAATTTCAATATTCTATGGATTTACAGGAATTACTATGGATGAAGCAATGCCGCAAGAGGAATTTGATAAATTATATCCTAATGGAATGAAAAATTAGATATAATAAAAATATTATAAAATTATATTACAAAAATCGGGTAGCAAAATCACTACTCGATTTTTGTGTAGGTTGTTATTTGTTGAGGAGATTTTAAAATGAAAAATAAAAAAATGATAAATATGTTTTTTATGTTTATGATTGTAACATTAATAATTTTTTATGTATTCAATAGATATACAAGAATTGATTATCCATATACTCAAGAATATATTATAGGGCAATCAAATATAAAAGGTTCAGTTGATGTTGAATATTTTAGTAAAAATGATTTAAAATTTGAAATTGGTGCAAATGAATATGGATATGCGGTGTTTAAAGAACCTAATATCGCTTTTAAAGTTCTTAAAGAAAAATATTCTGATGGGATTTCTTTAATTAAAAGAGAGTATCATTTACCACCACTTTCACATTATACATATAAGATTTATGGAATATATGGCTCTCAATGTATAACTGGAACAAAAAATGAAAAAATTCAAGCTGATTTTATTTCTAAATTTTTTGATATATATGAAAATAGTTTTAAATAAAGTGAATGATAAGCTTGTGTTTTTGATGGTTGGAATTTTGAGATACGAGTAAAATATGATAAACTAATCTTAACAGCCTTTATAGGTTAAATAACCACTGACGGGAGTTGGCGGTTAAAATAATTATTTTGGTGATTATTATGAATGGAGTGAAACAAACATTAAGTAGTACAATTTTAACTTATGAGCAAAAGGTTTTAGGGCTTGCTAGGATTGCAGAAAATAGCATAAATCCTTTAAACAAGCCAACAGAGTTAAATGAGTTAGTAGAGAGTGGAGTTATATGTGAACTATTTGAGGGTAATGCCCCTTATAGACCTAGATATATAGTTCCTGATTATGAAAAGTTTATGGAGCGTGGCAGTGAGTTTTTAGAGCTTGAGCCTCCAGAGGACTTAGAGGACGCTTTAAATAATTTGCTAATACTTTATAAACATGTTCCGTCAATAACGAGTTTTCCAGTTTATGTTGGTAATCTTGATACTTTGCTTGAGCCTTTTATAACTGATGAACAAAAGGACTATAGGAGTATCAAAAGATTTATAAAGCATATTGATAGAACTATTACGGATTCATTTTGTCATGCTAATATAGGGCCAAAAGATACGGTGGCTGGTAGACTTATTCTTAAAGCTCAAAGAGAGTTGGAAACTTCTATTCCAAACTTAACTATGAAAATGTCAAAGGATACAGAAGATGAGCTGATTGTTGATGGAATTAAGACTACGCTTATAACGGCGAAACCTAGTTTTGCAAATCATGATATTTACAGTAAAGAATTTAATGATAACTATGCAATTGTAAGTTGTTATAATGGCTTGCCGATTGGTGGTGGAAGTTATACTCTTGTTAGAATGAATCTTTCTCAACTTTCAAAACGAGCAAATACAAAGCAAGAGTTTTTGGATGAGTTACTTCCTTATGCTGCAAATGTTATGATGAATTATATAGATGAGAGAATTAAGTTTATTGTTGAAGAAAGCAACTTTTTTGAGAGTAATTTCTTAGTAAAAGAGGGTCTTATTTCAAAAGATAAATTTACTGCCATGTTTGGAATGGTTGGTCTTGCAGAAGCAGTAAATAAATTTTATGATGATGGCACATTAGAAAGCAGATTTGGACATAATACTGAAGCAGATGATTATGGCGTAGAGATTATTGAAAAATTACAAACTCTTGTAAATGAGCACGAAAGCCCATATTGTTATGCTAGCGGCAAGAGAATGTTACTTCATGCACAGGTTGGTATAGATACTGATGAAAATTCATCTCCAGGTTGTAGGATTCCTATTGGTGATGAACCTGATATGGCTCAACATATTAAGCAATCAGCTAGATTTCATAAGTATTTCCCATCTGGGATAGGCGACATATTTAGATTTGATGAAAATGTTGACAAAAATCCTGAGTATATGTTAGATATTATTCGTGGCGGGTTTAAGACTGGTCTTAGGTATTTTTCTGCATATGGCGAGAATGCTGATGTTGTTAGAATAACAGGGTATCTTGTTAAGCGTTCTGAAATAGAAAAACTTAGAAAAGGAAAGCAAGTATTAAGAGACACTGTTGTTCTTGGAATGGGTGCTGATGATAATCAAAAAGTGTTATCACGAAAATTAAGGAAATAGTAAAATTTAAGTTAGATATTAACTTAGATGTATGATAAAAATATAAGGTTATTACTTTTAGTAATAACCTTATATTTTAATAAAGCCGATTTGCTGTTTCAATAATTCTAATTACATCGTTCAAGATTTATAATAATTATATAATATTTTATATTTAGGATATAATAGATTAAGGTGAATTTATATGAAAGGTTATGTCAATAATATAATTGCATTTAGTTCGGTAGATGGCATTGGAAATCGCATGAGCATATTTTTTCAAGGCTGTAATTTTCGTTGCCTTTATTGCCATAATCCAGAAACTATTCCATTCGTCAAAGATGAAACTACATTTGTAGGGTATAAAATGACTCCAGAGGAAATACTTAAAAAGGCAAAAGAGAAAATGCCCTTTATAAGAGGTGTTACAATTTCTGGCGGAGAATGTACTTCTAGCTTTGAGTTTTTATTACAAACAGTTAAGTTGTTAAAAGAGAATAGTATTAGCGTTTTAATAGATACAAATGGCTCTTTAGAGACTGAACGCATAATTGAGCTATCTAAATATATAGATGGATTTATGCTTGATATTAAAGCGATTTCTCCTAAGGAACATAAAAAACTTACTGGTGCTGATAATAAAAAAGTAATAGATGCATTTTACACTATGGCAAAACTAAATAAATTATACGAAGTTCGTACAGTAGTGTTAAGCGGGGAATATGACTCAAAGGGTACAGTTGATAAGGTTAGTAAAATGATTGAGAGAACAAATCCGAATATAGCTTATAAGATAATAAAGTTTAGAAATCATGGTACTAGTAAAATGGGAGAAAATCTTATTCCGCCAACGGACACAGATATGAGTGAGTTTGGAAAAATAGCGTATGACAATGGTGTTAAAAAAGTGATAATAGTTTAGTTAATTATGTTATTATAGGTTTGGGTGATTATATGTATGAATATATAAAAGGGGATATTGTTGATTTTGGGAGTGATTATTTAGTTGTTGAAAACAATGGTATTGGGTATCATATTAATGCTTCTCAAAATACAATAGCTGAGTTTATTGAAAATAAGGAAGAGGTTAAAATTTATACAAAGTTGATTGTTAAAGAAGATGATATGAGTTTGTGTGGATTTTCAAGTTATGATGAGTTAAAATTATTTAATTTACTTGTAACTGTAAGTGGTATAGGTGTGAAAGTTGCACTTGGTATGCTATCTTCATTTCATTATATTAATTTGATTGAAATTATAAGGAGTGGAGATTATATTACTTTGACTAAAGCACAAGGAATTGGTAAGAAAACTGCTGAGAGAACAGTTTTGGAATTAAAAGATAAGATGGAAAAACAGTTTTTAGGATTTGAAAAATCAGAGATTAAACTTGTTAATGAATTTAGTTCAAATGCTATGGAAGATGCTATAAATGCGCTTGTTTCTTTAGGGTATAAGACTACAGATATAAAAAAATCATTATCTACTTATGCTGGCGATATTAACAATGTTGAAGAAATTATTAAATTTGGTCTTATAGGACTAAGTTCGTTATAGGGGTGTTTTATGAATAATAGATTTGTGACTCCAAATTTTACTGAAGAAGATATAAAAAATGAATATTCATTGCGACCTCAAAATATAAATCAATATATTGGACAAAAAAAGACCATAGAAAAGTTAAATATATTTATTGAGGCTGCAAAAAATAGAGCTGAAAATCTTGACCATGTTTTACTTTATGGACCTCCTGGACTTGGTAAAACTACGCTTGCTACTATTGTAGCAAATGAAATGGGGGTAAATATAAAAGTTACTTCTGGACCAGCTATAGAAAGAGCGGGGGATTTAGCTGCGATTTTAACTAATTTAAAAGAAAATGATGTGCTTTTTATAGATGAGATACATAGGCTGTCAGCTAATGTTGAAGAAGTTTTATATCCTGCTATGGAGGATTTTGTGATTGATATTGTAATAGGAAAAGGTTCGCAAGCAAAGTCAATTCGACTTGATTTGCCTAAATTCACCCTAGTTGGGGCTACTACTCGTGCAGGTAGTTTGTCGAGTCCTCTAAGAGATAGATTTGGTATAGTTTGTAAGCTTGACCTATATAAAACAGATGAGCTTTCATTGATAGTTAAACGTTCTGCCGATATTTTGGGAATTGAAATTGATAGCGAAGCTTCTGATGAAATAGCAAGGAGAAGTCGTGGAACTCCAAGACTTGTAAATAGATTGCTTAAAAGGGTTAGGGATTATGCTGAGGTAAAAGCTGATGGTAGAGTAACTAAAGAGATAGCTAATGCGGCTCTTGACCTATTAGAAGTTGATAGATTAGGTCTTGATAATGTAGATAGGAAAATACTATATAGTATATATGATAAATTTTCTGGTGGGCCTGTAGGTATAGATACACTTTCTGCGACTACGGGAGAAGAACGAAATACTATTGAAGATGTGTATGAACCATATCTTTTGCAATTAGGATTTATTAACCGTACCCCTAGAGGCAGGGTTATAACTAGACTTGGTTGTGAGCATATAGGTAGAGATATATTAAGTGAGGATATTAAATGGGAACTATAGTGAATTTTAAAAAGACATATGTGTTTTTATTCCTTTTAACCTTTTTCAATTTTGGCGTATTATTTGCTGATGATTATACAGGGAATGAAATGGTTAGAATAGGTTTAAATTTTAATATTAAAAACGCAGATAGGATAAACATATCATCACAATCAGATTTAAGCATTTTTGAAATGTCTAAAAATAGAGAGGGAATAAAGCTTTTTGATATAAATTCTAATGATGCTACTATAGAAAAAGGTACAATGAGCAGAGTAAATTTAATTTATAATCAGCGTTTTTCTAGTTTTTATGATATTGAAGAACAGCTTTCACAAATCCATCAAAACAACCCAAATTCATTTTACTATTTTGATGATGGTTGGTATTTAGTTTTAGGTAGATATAACTCCACTGATAGTGCATACTCTAACAGAGCCAATATAGTTGGGGTAAATTCTGATAGTATGGATATTATGTTTACTAAATCAGACGATGTTTATTTTATAACTTCAAAGATTGTATTCGGATATAGTTCTAAAAATTCTGATTTTTTTATAGCTAGCTCTGATTATCCTAATGATGGTATTGTAACATATAATTCGAAAAGGTATAGAGGTGGTTTTGGTGCTGCAAGGTCAAGCAGTAATGATATGGCTGTAATTAATTATTTAATGATGAATCATTATTTATACGGAGTTGTACCAAAAGAAATGTCAGGAGCTTGGGAATTGGAGGCTTTAAAAGCTCAATCTGTAGTAGCTAGAAACTATGCTTTGACAAGTTTAAACTCTCATAGAAATGAAGGTTATGATTTATGTGATAACACTCATTGCCAAGTTTATGGTGGATATGAAGCAGAAGCCGCAAATTCAAATATGGCAGTTGATGAAACTATTGGAGAATTATTATATTATGATGATGAGTTAGTGGTAGGTTATTATCATGCAAATAGTGGTGGAGTTACCGCAGATATTAGCAATGTATGGGGCGATGAAAAACCTTATTTAAAAAGTGTTTATGACCCATTTTCTATAGGGAAGCCTCGTAGCGATTGGGAACTTACTATGTCTAAACAATATATTGAAGATAAGTTATATCAACATGGGTATAATATAGGTTCTTTACAATCTGTACAGATAGTAGATGTTTCAGATGATAAAAGAGTCCAGCGAATTGATTTTATTGGAACTAATGGAACTGCGAGTGTAAAAAAAGAAAAAATGCGTAAAATATTTGGTTATGTTGAGTTTAAAAGTATCTACTATGATATTGATTCAAATACTCCGTTATATGTAGCTAATACTTCAGAAGTGTCACGCATTACTTTATCTTCATCATCTGCTTATGATGGTAATAAAGTTGTTAAAGTAAATCCTAGTAGAGCGTATATACAAGGTGTTAATGGAAAACGAAGTTTAAATTTTAGTTCTGATAAATATAAATTTGTAGGTCATGGTTTTGGTCATGGAATCGGAATGAGTCAGTGGGGAGCAAAAGCTATGGCAGAGCAAGGATATAGTTACAAAGATATTTTGTATCATTACTATACAGATACGCATTTAGAGTAGTTTTACTATTTAAAAAAAAGCTAAAAAATAAAGTGAAAAATTTAATTATAATATGAGATAATAATATTTATTATAGAGGATGAACAAATGAAAAAAACAAAAATTGTAATTATAGGAATAATTGTGGGATTAATTTTTGCATTTATAAAAAATTTTTTAAATATATCCGATGAACAGTTTTTTGTTTTTTATATAAAACTTGGTATAGCATTTATTTCCATAGCTATATTAATAAATATAGTTTATTTTATGTATTATCATAGAAAAATTGTTAAATCAATTGAGATATTTGATACTGGAGATTTTGACATCGCTATAAATAATATTCAAAAGATGAAAGCTAGTGCAAAGGGAAATCATTTAAATAATATTTTAAGAATAATAGAAGTTGTATTTTATAATGATAGCGGCAATAGTAAAATGGCAGTACAAATATTAGAGGGTATGGATATTAAAAAAATTAATAAAAAGTTACTACCAGTGTATAAATTAAACTTATGTAGCTCATATTTTGCTAATTCGCAATGGGATAAGGCTTTACAGATTTATAATGAATATGAAAAACAGTTTAAGATATTTGAAAATAATAAAAGCTTTGAAAAAGATTATTCAACGATATTTTTGACTCACACATACGCTGAAATCGTTAGAGGTAATCCTAAACTAGCAACTGAGTATTTGGAAAAGGCTAAAAAGTTTGATGTAAATAATAAATATAGAGTAAAAATTGATTTACTCCAGTCAGCGATTACTGATTTAGAAACTAAAACGACTACTAAATAAGATTATATAGGAGAATTTATGAAAAAAAGTGATTTTTATTTTGATTTACCAGAGAGATTAATTGCACAGTCACCGCTTGAAGATAGAGCGTCTTCAAGGCTTTTAGTTATGGATAAAAATACAGGTGAAATTGAACATAGGCATTTTGAAGATATTTTAGAGTACTTTAATGAGGGAGATTGCCTTGTTTTAAATAATTCTCGTGTACTTCCAGCTAGAATATTTGGTACTAAAGATACAGGTGCAAGTGTTGAATTTTTATTAATGAAAAGAATAGATGAAAACAGGTGGGAAACTTTAGTTAAGCCAGGTAAAAGGGCTAAAATAGGCTCTAAATTTACTTTTGGTGATGATAGACTTACTGGTGAAATTGTTGATATGTCTGAAAGCGGTTCAAGAATAATTGAGTTTAAGTATAAAGGTATATTTGAGGAGATACTAGATGAGTTAGGAACAATGCCACTACCTCCCTATATTACAAAAACTCTTGATGATAAAGAAAGATACCAAACTGTCTATTCAAAAGTAAATGGCTCTTGTGCAGCACCTACTGCGGGCTTGCATTTTACTAAAGAGTTATTAAAAAAGTTAGAAGATAAAGGGGTTAAACTTTGTTATTTAACACTGCATGTTGGTCTTGGAACATTTAGACCTGTAAAGGCTGATAATATACTGGAACATCAAATGCACGAAGAATATTACGAAATATCTAAAGAAACAGCGGAGATTATCAATAGTGCAAAAGCTCAAGGCAAAAAAATAATATCTGTTGGTACAACATCAACAAGGACATTAGAAAGTGCTTGCGATGAAGAGGGGAAATTATCTGAGAAGAGTGGCTGGACAAATATTTTTATCTATCCAAGTTATGAATTTAAAGTTATAGATAATTTGATTACAAATTTTCATTTACCAGAATCCACGCTTATTATGTTAGTTAGTGCATTGGCTGGTAGAGAAAATGTATTGGCTGCTTATAATGTTGCGATACAAGAAGAGTATAGATTTTTTAGTTTCGGTGACGCTATGTTTATAAAATAGTTAGGAGATTGCAATGAAAAAAAGAATAGGTGTATCGTTTTTATCTCTGTTTATGTTAGTTTGTATATTTTTTATTAAAAATGTATATGCTGATATTTCTATGAAATATAGTTCTGATTATAAGAATTTTAACATAAATATTGATGGTCAAAGTATGGACAAAAAAGAATTTAAGGAATGGCTAAAAAATAATGATTTAGCGAAAACGGGTTATAATATTGATGCTCAAAAATTATTTTGTGATTTATATGGTGAAGATTCACTTTATAATATAGAAAATGCTATTGAAAAAGTTACTCTATTTTTTAATACTAAAGAAATATATTTGAATAGTCCTATATATGATTTGTACAATGATGATGTTTTAATACAATTAGATGAAATAACGAAATATTTAAGCGGAAATATCTATTATGATGATAAGACTAAATCTATTTTATTTACAATTGGAGAACAAAAACTTAGCATTATTCCTAATACTAATAAAATCACTTTAAATGACGAACAAATTTTATTGAAAAATCGCTCAAAGATTATTGATGAAAAAACGTATATCCCTATTTCTTTACTAGAAAATATACTTAATTATGAAATAGACTGGGATAAAGCTCATAAAATTATTTCTATAATAGATAAAAATTCTATTGTTGTTGATGATAAATCTAAAGTATATAAGAGTTCAAATAATGAATCTATAGAAGATTATATTAATATAGAAATAGTGGATAATAATAAATTAGAAGTAACGGGAAAAATAAATCCAAAAATGAAACGTATGTTGTTATCTATAGTAAATGATAAAGGAATAAAAACAGATATTATAATTAAATCTATCAAAGGTGAAAATTATAAAATAGTTTATGATTTAAATGATTTAAAAAATGGTGATTATAAGATAAATTTATATACTTCGTCTATTAGGTATGGTACTTATAAATCATATTATTGGAATATACCTATTAAATGTGAAAATAAAGAATTGTTTTTTCCAGTTTCGCCTATTTATAAAGAAAACTATATTCATAGTTTAAGAAATGAAGTTTTAAAAATTAAGATGCTTACAAATAATGATTACTCAAATAGCGAATACTTAAATTTAGATTATTTAACCTTTGATGAGAAAAAGATTATTACTGATTTAGCTAATAAAATTACAAATGGAGCTAAGACTGATTATGATAAACTGCTTAAAATAAATGATTGGGTAGCTGAAAATATCTATTATGATTGGGATGCTTACTATAGTGGTGATTATACAAACAATAGAACTGATGCTATTGGAACTTTAGAGTCTATGAAATCAGTTTGTGAGGGATATTCTGAACTTACAGAGGCGTTATGTAGAGCGGCTAAGATTCCATGTAAGTTAGTTAGTGGTCATGCACTTGGTGTTAGTGCCGATGGTGCTTATTGGGAAAATGTAGATCATACTGATAGTAATCACGCATGGAATGAAGCTTTTGTAGATGATAGATGGATTATAATTGATACTACTTGGAATAGTAGAAATGAATATAAAAATTCTGAATTTAAAAAAGGTAAAATAAGACATAATTATTTTGATCCGACTATGGAAGTTTTTTCTTATGACCATAAGTTTAACGTTGACAGATAGAATAAAATTATTTAAACTAACCATAGGGTAAATAAAGTTAAAATCGTTGAAAATGCCCTTTTATTATTTTTGATTGATATGTTTATTTTACAATTTAAGAGGGGGGTTCGATAAAAAATAAAAATAAGAGCACGCAAAAACAAATGAATTTGAGTAAAAAAATAAATATAAAACTTATTTGTTTTCTTTTTTGTATACTTGCTGGACTCACTGTTTATAATTCTATAAATAGTTACAAGAGTGAGCTTAATAATTCCGTTGCTATTGTAACAAAGGATAGTGAGGTGTTTGGACAAAAATTAGGTGCATTTTTCTCCGCTACATATTCTACTGCTGAACTACTTGAAAGAGCAGTTCATGAAGAATTAAAAATGCCTATGGAGGAACGTAGTAGAGAAAATATTACTCGTGACGTTATAGCTGCTTTTGAGTCTAACGAAAAGATATTTGGTGTGGGCGTTTTTTTTGAGCCAAATACTTTTGATGGAAGGGATAATGAATTTAAGGGGGTAGAATATCATTCTACATCTAAGGGAAGGTTTGCTCCTTATATAATGAGGATTTCTTCAGGATATGAAATTTCTGGAATGGAAGAGTTAGAAAACCCTTCTGAATCTGCTTTTTATACAGATTATATTAATAATCCAAATATAACAATTAGCAAACCAGAGTACATGGATTTAGACGGAAATGGAGAAGATGAATTAATCGTAACTTATACTATACCTATCAAAGATAATTCTGGGAAAAACATTGGTCTTGTGCAATGTGATTTAGATATCCAAAATGTTCAAACTTTTATGGAAGGATATAGAAAGAATTTTGATTCATCGTATTATGTATTAGTGACTGATGATGGCTATATAGTGGCTCATAGTTTAAATAAAGATAAAATTGGTCATAATGAATTAGAAGGACATCCTGATTTTAGAGCTTTTTATGATGAAGCTATAAAAAATGTAACTGCTAGTACGAAGGAAGTATCTTCATCAACTAAACAGGAAACACAATATATATTTGTAAGTGTTCCTATGAAAGGTACTCAGCAGTATTGGATGATTCAATCAGCTACACCTTTTAATGATTTTGTTGCTAACACTAAAAGAAATATAATGATGAATGCAATTACTTATGTGCTTTTACTATTGGTTATGGCGATAACTATAAAGTTTCAAATGGATAAAATGGTATCAACTCCACTTAAACATATTTCTAGTGCGATGACTAAAATTGCATCTTATAACTTAGATACAGAAGATGAACGTAAACAATTGGCAATTTATATAGATAACAATGATGAAATTGGTGAAATTACTAGAGCTATTAGACTTATGGTTTCTAATTTAAAGAATATAGTTGGAAATATTAGTTCTCATGCTAGTAATACAGCGGCTACTGCTGAGCAGCTTACCGCTACATCTCAAAGTACTGCTGAATCTGCTGAACAAGTAGCTAGTGCTGTTAATAATATTGCAGAAGGTGCAACAGGTCAAGCACAAGATACCACAGAGGCTGCTCACAATGTAGAAGAAAATACTAACGCTCTTCATGAAATGATTGAGATTTTAAATGAATTAGCCCATGCGGTACAAAATATTGACACTAAAAAAGATGAAGGTAAAAAAGCTCTTGATGGACTTACAAATCTTATAAATAATAGCAAGGAAGAAGCTCATCATGTAAATGATATTATTCTTCAAACTAATGATAGTGCAGAAGCTATTTCAAATGCATCCGAAATGATACAGTCTATTGCAGACCAAACCAATTTACTTGCACTTAATGCGGCGATAGAGGCGGCAAGGGCTGGTGAAGCTGGAAAAGGTTTTGCAGTAGTTGCAGAAGAAATTAGAAAGCTTGCTGAGGATTCTACAAGATTTACTGAAGAAATCAGAGGTATAATAGAAAATCTTAAACAAAAAGCACATGGTGCTGTTGATAGAATGGAACTTGTTGGTAAGATTGTTTCTCAACAAGACCAGCAAACTTTAATGACTAATGACAAATTTAATGAGATAGAAGAGGCAGTTACTACGAGTAAAAATATCATGAAAAGGGTAAATGAAAATTCGAAGGTTATTGATAAAAATAATCAAAAAATTATTGAAATCATTCAGAATTTATCTGCAATTGCACAACAAAATGCTGCAACTTCTGAACAGGCTAGTGCAAGTGTTGAAACACAAACAAATTCAATCAAAGATATTTCTAACGCTAGTACAAACTTAGCTGAGATTGCTAGTGAACTGCAAGAAGAAGTTTCAGAATTTAGATTTTAAATGTTATAAATATTAAATGTTTTTTTAAGATGAGATTGGACCAATATTCTAAAAAGCGACTTATTGTATAGTCGCTTTTTAAATTTTGCTAAAAAGATTAATATATTAAATAATTGTTATGATATAATAATTATGTTTGTACTATTTTTAAATTATAATACTAATTTCAAATAAAAATAAATAGAAATTTTATAAGTATTAGCTTATATTTTTGTAAGTCGATTTGCAGTTTTAATAATTCTATTTATATAATTTGAGATTAGCATAAATTATGAAATGGAGTGAATTTTATGGATCTTAAGAAAAAAATGTTTTTATCAATTATTGTACCAATATTAGTAGTAGGAGCAGGACTTGTTTTGATGGTTCAAATATATTCAAGATGGCTGTTGCTTGATGTAAGTAAGCAATTTATGATAAGTTCTGCCGAAAGTTATTCTAAAGAAGTCGATCAAATAATAAATGAAGATGTTCTTAAATTAAGATTGATAATAAATGAACTTTTAGAAGATACAGATTTGTCAAATGATGAAATTAATCAAAAATTAGACGCATTTAGTGATACAGAAGAAAGTGTTAAAGATATATATATTGCTTTTAATGATGGTGGTATATATAAAGCAAAACAAGGATATGACAATAGTTCTGATTTTGTTAATGAATTATGGTATAAAAATGCAACTGCTAAAAACGATGTGGCTATAACAGGTCCATATGCGGATAGTTCTGGAAAGAGTAAAATCACTTTATCACAAGCTTTAAAAACAGAGGGAAATATTTTAGGTGTTTTAGCCCTAGATGTAAATATTAACAAAATAAATAAGTTTAGGGAAGAAATGAAAGTTTATGATACTGGTAGTGGATTTATATTATCTCCTAGTGGAAAGGTAGTATCTCATAAATCACATAAATTAAATGAGAATGTTGAAGATAATATAAAATCGGATTTATTAGGTGTAGATAAATCATTTTTTGAGTTAAAATATGGTGATAAAGTTAATTTGTATGCTAAGACTACTATGAAAAGTACTGGTTGGAAATTGATATTAAAAGCACCTAAAAAAGAAGTTATGCAAAAAGTTACAACATTTAACATAATAACAATAGCAATAAGTATATTTGGTATTGTTGGTCTTGTTATTTTGATATATACAGTTGCTATGGGAATTGCAAAACCTCTAATTAGATTAGAATCAGATATAAATAAAATTTCTAATTTTGATCTCAGTGTAGAATTAGATGAAAAAATAATGAAACGCTCAGATGAGATAGGTTCTCTCGCATCATCAATGAATAAAATGGTGGATAATCTTAAAAAGATAGTTACTAATATTTATGAATCTTCTGATAGCACTGCAATGACAGCAGAATCGCTTAATAATAGTGCTATAAACACAAGTAGTTTGGCGGTACAGGTCTCTAGTGGTGTAGGTAATATATCTATTGGTGCTAAATCGCAAGTAATGGATACAAATGAGATGAAAACAGATTCAGAGAATGCTACACATTTACTTAAAAATATGACATTAGAATTGGATAATTTATCACATGCTATATATTCTATAGATGAAAAACAAGAAGAGGGTAAAAAATTAATTAATACTTTAGTAGATATAATAGCTAGAAATAACAATGAAGCACATACCATAAAGGAAGTAATAAATGGAACAAATGATAGTGCTAATAGAATATTTAAAGCTAGTGAAATGATACAGTCAATATCAGATCAAACTAACCTACTTGCACTTAATGCGGCGATAGAAGCCGCAAGAGCTGGTGAAGCTGGAAAAGGTTTTGCAGTAGTTGCCGAAGAAATAAGAAAACTAGCTGAAGATAGTGCTGGTTTTACTGGAGAAATAAGAGGAATAATAGAAGAACTTAGAAATAAAACAGAGTATGCAGTGTCTACTATGGATGAAATAGCTATAACTATCGCTGAGCAATCAAAGGTTACAGATGAAACCGAGAATAAGTTTAGTGATATTTCTTCTTCTGTAAAATTAAGTAAAGATGTTTTTGAAAATGTTAATTTAGCAGCTAAAGAAGTTGAAACTAAAAATATTGCTTTGGGGCTACTTATCCAAAAATTATCAGATATAGCTATAGAGAATGCTGATAGTACAGAAGAATTAACAAATATAGTACAAACTCAGTTAGCTGCAATAGATGATATATCTGAAATAGGCGAAGGTATGGTAGAAATATCAAAACAGTTAAAAAATCAGGTATCAGAATTTAAAATTTAAAAAATAATAACAGCAATTATATGATTATATTTATGGACTAGGAGGAGTATTATAATGCTTGTTACTATGATGAAAAGTAAACTTCATAGAGCAGAAGTTACAGAAGCAGATTTAAATTATGTTGGGAGTATTACAATAGATGAAGAATTACTCGAAAAGGCAAATATCCTTGTTGGCGAAAGGGTTCAGATAGTTAATAATAATAATGGCGCTAGGCTTGAAACATATACTATCGCTGGCAAAAGAGGGAGTGGAGTAATTTGTCTTAATGGTGCTGCTGCTAGACTTGTTCAAAAAGGAGATAAGGTAATTATTATTTCTTATGCACAGATGAATTTAGAAGAGGCAAAACAGTTTAAACCGAGTATAGTTTTTTTAGATGAAAAAAATAAAATAATGGAGATTGATTCAGTAGAAAAGCATGGCAATATAAAGTAGGAATAGCTAATTTATTCAATTATAATATTATGGAGGATTTATGAGTTTTGAATATAAATTAATAAAAACATGTAAGCAAAGTGGGGCTAGACTGGGAGAATTTCATACTCCGCATGGAGTTATAGAAACGCCTATATTTATGCCTGTTGGTACACAGGCTACTGTTAAAAGTCTTACGCCAGAAGATTTATACGATATAAATGCACAGATTATTTTATCAAATACTTATCATTTATTTTTAAGACCTACTCATGAACTTATTGCTAAGGCTGGTGGGCTTCATAAGTTTATGAATTGGGAAAGACCGATTTTGACTGATAGCGGTGGATTTCAGGTTTTTAGTCTAGGTGATTTAAGAAAAATTACAGAAGAGGGAGTAGAGTTTCGTTCCCATATAGACGGTTCTAAGCAATTTCTTTCACCTGAAAAAGCTGTTGAGGTTCAAAATGCACTTGGTTCAGATATTATGATGGCTTTTGATGAATGCGCACCTTACCCTGCGGACAGAGTATATGTTAAAAATTCGTTGGAAAGAACAACAAGGTGGCTAGAAAGATGTGTTAATGCACATAAAAACACAGATAAACAGGCTTTATTTGGTATAGTTCAAGGTGGGATGTATAAAGATTTAAGAGAGCAAAGTGCTAAAGAAGTTTTGGCATTTGATTTACCAGGATATGCAATCGGTGGTCTTAGTGTAGGTGAACCAAAAGAACTTATGTATGAAGTTTTAGATTATACAACACCTATGTTACCAGAAAATAAACCACGTTATCTTATGGGAGTAGGTACGCCAGATTGCTTATTTGAGGGCGTTATAAGAGGCATAGATATGTTTGACTGTGTACTCCCTACTAGAATAGCTAGAAATGGTACTGCAATGACTTCAGAGGGAAGATTAAGTATAAAACATGCTAAGTATAGAGAAGATTTTACAACACTTGACCCAGAATGTGATTGCTATGTATGTAAAAATTATACAAGAGCATATTTACGTCATTTATATAAAGCTAATGAAATACTATCAGCAAGACTTATGAGTTATCATAACTTACATTTCTTATTAAACTTGATGAAAAATATACGTCAAGCAATAATGGAAGATAGATTACTTGATTACAAAGAAGAATTTATGGGGAAATACTATTCGTAATAAAGCATGAGTGCAAAGAATAAAAAACTACTAAAGCGTGAACAGAAAGAAACTCGTTTCTGGAAGTTCACGCTTTAGTAGTTTTTTGGCACTTTATAAGAGTGCCAAACCGATGAGTAAATACGAGAGAAGTGAGGATTTACGAATTGATATTCTTTGCATGTTGAAGTGTAAATATTTTTTGTGTTGAAAAGTAATTAGTAAATGTGAGCGAAGTGAACATTTACTAATTGGTTTAATTCTTTGCATATTGAAGTGCAAAGAAATTTTGCATTGCAAAGTAATGAGTAAATGTGAGCGAATTGAACATTTACGAATTGGTATTCTTTGCGTTATGCGGAATTATATCTTTAGTGCCAAAACGATGAGTAAATGCGAGAGAAGCGAGGATTTACGAATTGGTATTTTTAATAGGATTTATAATGAAAAAACATTGATTAGTCATTACAAATATGGTAATTTGAAATAAAGGAGGGGTTAATATGCCACAAATAGTTAATGTTAATTTTAGAATGGATGCTGAATTAAAAAAGAATATGGAAGCTGTTTGTTCTGAAATGGGACTATCTATGACGGCTGCTTTTACTATTTTTGCAAAAACTGTAAGTAGAGAGCGCCGTATACCATTTGAAGTAATGGCTGATCCATTTTATTCAGATAGCAATATGGCTCATTTAAGACGTGGAATTAATTCGTTAAACGCTGGTAAAGCTGTTAAGTACGACCTAATTGAGGATTAGAAAAGATAATTACTTTATGATATAATTCATAGGAAGATGTAATAGATTAATGTTGTCAATAGCATAGGAGAATAGATTTGAAAATTAAGGAAAAGATAAAAAAATTAGCTGATGAATATATAAATGTGTTGAAAGAAAAAGTTGATAATAGAATTGATGAAATGCAATACGATGATAAGTCTCACTATTTAATATATAAAATTTTGGGTGTTACTACTAAAGAAGGGAATTTGATAGATATATATCAAAATAAAGGGCGATTTTTATATAAATACGCCGGTGATTTTTTGGAAAAAGCTACTATATTATGTTTTAAAGAAAAATTTAAAGAAGCGGAAAAAGTTAAGATACAAAATACATTAGGAGATAGACCTAAAACTTTTGAAATTGATTGCTTAGTGGGAAATAAAGCTTATGAAATTAAGTGGAGAGATGCAACAACTGATGGTGACCACATTACAAAGGAACATACTAGAGTAAAAGTAATAAAAGAACACGGATATATTCCGATACGAATCATGTTTTATTATCCTAATAGAAAACAAGCAATAAAGATACAACAAACTTTAGAGACATTGTATCTAGGTATTGGTGGGGAATATTATTATGGTGATGATGCTTGGAAATATATAAAAAAAACTACTGATATTGATTTATTAAACATTTTACAAGAAATAGTTAAAGATAGGAAAAATAATGATGAGTAAAAATATTATAAATAGCGTTTTAAATGAAGATTGCTTGCTTGGATTAAAAAATATAAAATCTAATTTTGTAGATGTTATATATTTAGATCCACCTTTTTATACTCAAAAAACTCAAAAACTATCGGACAAAGAAGGTAATATTTTTTTATTTGATGATAAGTGGAATTCGATAGACGAGTATATAAATTTTTTAAGAATAAGATTTATTGAAATGAAAAGAGTTTTAAAGAATGATGGAAATATATTTTGTCATTGCGATAGGAAAGCGAGTCATTATATAAGGGTTTTATTAGACGAAATTTTTGGAATTGATAATTTTAAGAGTGAGATAATATGGTCATATAAAAGATGGTCGAATTCAAAAAAAGGTTTGCTAGATTCTCATCAAAATATATATCATTATGCAAAGAGTAAAAATAATAAATTTAATATAATATATAAAGACTATTCTGTTACTACAAATATTGACCAAATACTTCAAGATAGAGAACGAGATTCAAATGGCAAATCTATTTATAAAAAAATTAATGGAGAAGTTGTTTTTGGTGAAGTAAAAAGAGGTGTTCCTCTATCAGATATATGGGAAATTCCTTTTTTAAATCCTAAAGCAAAAGAAAGAGTTGGGTATCCAACTCAAAAACCTTTATTATTATTAGATAGAATTATACAAATATCTAGTAACGAAAATGATATAATATTAGACCCTTTTTGTGGAAGTGGAACAACATTAGTATCAGCAAAAATGCAAAATAGAAATTATATCGGTTTTGATATTAGTGAAGAAGCAGTGAAATTATCTAAACAACGATTATGTAATCTTATAAAAACACATTCTATATTATTAAAGAAAGGAAAACAATTTTATGATACTAAAACGGAATTTGAAAAATCCATTTTGGCACAGTTTGATTGTGATATAGTTCAAAGAAATAAAGGCTTAGATGGGATATTACGAAAGAAAATTGATGGTAAAAATGTAGGTATCAAAATCCAAAAGAATTATGAAACTATTTTAGAAGCTAGTGAGTTATTGCACAATGTTATGAAGAAAAAGAATTTTAGTTATGCTATTTTAATAAAAACACGTGATGACTGTATTGAATTAAACCAATATTATAGAAATATAATTATTATTCCTAGTTATAACCTACAATTTGAATATTCTATGTTTGATTTGTTAAATAATAAATTAAAAAAAATAAATTGAAACTTTCAGGAGGCACTATGAATAAAAAAATCAATTCAGTTTTTATGTTAATTATTTTTTTAATTACACTTAATTTTATAATTTTTATAAGAGTAAATAGAATACACGAACTTCATAATAGAATCGCAAATTGTGAAAATCAAATACAGCGTACAAATAACAAAATAGATAGACTTATAGATAAATTAACAGAAGAAAACGACATATATACAAATGCAGATGTTCAGATTAAAAATATTGATAAACAAAATTTACAGTGTGAATTATACTATGAGGTAGTTCCTAAGATTTTAACAGGAGATACAAAAGTTTATTTAGATTTTGGTGATAATTTAGTCGAACTAGATAAAAATAATAGTACATTTACGAAAACTTTAACACTTGATATAAAAAGAGATTATTCGCCTATACTTATGATAAAAAATGGTGATGATATTAAGACACAAGCGGTTAGAACTTTATATGTATCTGATTTTATAGACAAAGTGTTTCCTAGAATTGATCCTCAATTTGATATTGGTACGACATATGATGGCGATAATTTAAAAATAGATGGGCTATTGACTTTATTTATAGACTATCCAAATCGAGAAACTTTTTTTACGGATATGAAATATGTGGTTTTACAAGGGAAAACAAATAAACTTATAAAAAAACTTAAACTTCCTATCAATAAAAATCAAAAGAAAGTTGATGTTTTTGATATTGACGAAAGCTATAAATTAGATAAGGGTCAAAATTTAAAATATATGTTAGTTGCAAATACAAACGATGGTTTAACATATGAACTTGTATTTTATGATTATATTTTAACCATAAATGACGATATAAATAATAAACAACCTGAGCCAGCTATGTTTGAAAAATACGATTTAAAGATTTTAAATTCAGATGGAGTTGTTATATATAGAGAAATAGTTGAATAAACTTTTGTTAATATAACAAAACGATTTATAAATCTATTCCTTTTACGAATTAATTTATTACTCACAGTCATAGCCTTTTAATTTATTATGTGAAAGATTTATTAAAATACGTTCAAAATCAATCTGTTTGAAGCGGTAGCGGGTTTTGGATTTTAGTATTTTTATAAATCTTGAACGATATAAATAGAATTAACTTATTCAATATGCTAAAATATAATATGTAATAATATTTTTATATTTATGAGGAGGGAATTATGCCAGCAGGAGCAATACAACTTCTTACTCTGATACCTATGTTTGTGGTATTTTATTTTTTACTTATACGACCACAACAAAAGAAAGCTAAAAAGCTTCAAGCTATGAGAGATAACTTAGAAGTAGGAAATAAAGTAATAACTATTGGCGGAATGGTTGGAGTAGTTAAGTCTATAGACGGAGATGAACTTAGCGTTAAGATTAAAGATACTGTGTTAGTATTTAAAAAATGGGCTATTTCATCAGTTGAAGAAATTAACTAACTTTATTAAAGGCTTGTATAATACTAACTAATAGTGGTATAATATAATGTAAATTTTTTTTGAGGAGGTATATTTATGAAACATGTTAAGACATTAAATGGAGCAACTTTAAAAAAGAGTGCATGTAAGGGTGGCTGCGGCGAGTGTCAAACTTCTTGTCAGTCGGCATGTAAGACCTCTTGTACAGTTGCAAATCAAGAGTGTGAAAATAGATAGTAATGAATTTATCTAAGAAGCTTTAAAAACAACGGGGGGTTGTTTTCGTGCTATCTTAAAATATTACTGTTTGAGCAGCTTGATGCTGCTTTTTACATGTAAAAGTTTTTATGTATATTTGAGGGAGAACAATATCAGGAGTGGGTAAAATGATTCATAAGTTTAAGCAAAAAGACTTAAACATTGTTGTAGATGTCAACAGTGGCGCAGTGCATGTCGTAGATGATATTGTTTATAGGTGTCTTGACTTTTATAAGGATTTTGAGAAACAAGAAATTATACAAAAACTTTCTGATTCTTTTGATGAAAATAAGATAATTGAAGCATTAGAAGAAATAGAATACTTAGAACAAAACGAGGTTTTATATTGTTCTGATTCATATGTTGATGGGTTAAACTTAGATGCGGTAGAGCCAGTTATAAAAGCTATGTGTTTACATGTGGCTCATGACTGTAATTTAAGGTGTGCTTATTGCTTTGCATCACAAGGTGACTATGAAAAACATAGAAGCATGATGAATCTTGAAACTGGAAAAAAGGCTTTGAAATTTTTAGTTGATAATTCTGGCACTAGAAGAAATCTGGAAGTGGATTTTTTTGGTGGAGAACCATTAATGAATTTTGAAGTTTGTAAAAAACTTGTTGATTATGGACGTTCTTTAGAAAAAGAGTATAATAAATTATTTCGATTTACTATGACAACAAACTGCACTTTGCTCGATGATGAAAAAATTGAATATATTAATAATAATATGGACAATGTTGTGTTAAGTCTTGATGGACGAAAAGAAGTTAATGATAGGATGAGATTTAGAATTGATGGCAAAGGCTCATACGATTCTATTATCCCTAGAGTTAATAAAATGATTGAGAAAAGAAAAAATGGTGCATACTATATAAGGGGAACTTTCACTAAATTTAATACGGATTTTGCAAAAGATGTTCTGCATTTTTCTGATTTAGGATTTAAGTCTACATCTATAGAGCCAGTGGTTGCAGAACCACATCATAATTATGCTTTAGATGAATCGGATTTACCTAAAGTATTTGAACAGTATGAATTACTTGCTGATGAACTTTTAAATAGACAAGGTACGGATAAGGAATTTAATTTCTTCCATTTTACGGTTGATTTAACTCAGGGACCTTGTGTTATTAAAAGGATAAGAGGCTGTGGAGCTGGTGCAGAGTATGTGTCTATAACTCCAGAGGGCGATATATATCCATGCCATCAGTTTGTAGGAAATGAAGATTTTAAAATAGGACATGTGGACACTGGGATTAAAAATCGTGAATTAAGTCTACAATTTAAAAATGCGAATGTTTTAAGTAAATCTGATTGTCAAAAATGTTGGGCTAAGTTTTATTGTAGTGGTGGTTGCCATGCGAATGCCTATAATTTTAATAATGACATATTTAAACCTTATAAATTAGGCTGTGAAATGGAAAAGAAACGTTTAGAATGTTCACTATATATTCAAGCTAAAAAGTTATTGGAGGACTAAATGATTAAAAATTTTGCAAATCATACTCCAGATATAAGTGAAATGGCTAAAGTGTCTGAAACATCAGATATAATAGGTGATGTAATTATTAAAGAGGGTGCAAATATATGGTATGGTGCAGTTTTAAGAGGAGATGTAAATCAAATTTATATTGGTAAAAATACCAATGTTCAAGATAATGCGGTGATACATGTTTCCTCAAAATTTAAAGCGAAAATTGGTGATGATGTTACTATTGGTCATAGTGCTATAGTACATGCGTGTACCATTTCTAATAATGTTCTAGTTGGGATGGGCTCTATAGTTCTTGATGGGGCATTAATAGAAGAAAATGTTATAATTGGAGCGGGTTCATTAATCCCTCCTAACAAAGTTATTCCATCAGGCGTTTTGGTGATTGGTTCGCCAGCTAAAATTGTTAGGGAATTAACAGACGAAGAAATTATAAGTATTAAAAAATCTGCTGATAATTATGTTGAATTAGCAGAGAAATCTTTTTAAGTGGAGGTTTAAGAGATGACAGGTAGAAAAGGATTATTTTTCATCATCACAATTCTAATCTTAGCTGTAGGCTATATTGCTGCATTTGGTATTGATTTGGGCAATAATAAAGTTGGCGATGTAGCCAATACTATGAAGTTGGGATTAGATATTGAAGGTGGAGTTGTTGTTGTATTTGAAGCACAAACTGAAAAGACAGGAACAGAGCTTGATCAATTGATGACTCAAACTATTGAGGTTATATCAAGACGTATTAACGCTATGGGTCTTACTGAGCCAAATATAACTAGACAAGGAACTAATCGTATTAGAATTGAGTTACCAGGTGTAAAAAATGCACAAGAGGCACTTTCAGTTATTGGTAAAACTGCTCAGCTAGAATTTAGATTAGTTAATGATGGAGAATTTGCGCTTTCTGGAATGAAAGTTGATTCTTTTGGTAGTAAAAAAATCGTAGGTGGAGAGAGTGTTAAAAAGGCATTCACTTCTCTTGGAGATAAAGGACAATACGCTGTTTCTTTAGAATTTGATTCAGAAGGTGCTGAACTTTTTGCTGAAGGAACTAAAGAAGCGTTTGTTACAAAATCTGAAAGAGCTAGACAAATTGCTATCGTTTTAGACGGAGAAGTTATATCTGCTCCAGTACCATCTGTTGTTATAAAAGATGGTAAAGCTCAGATTACAGGAGATTTCACAGTAGAAAGTGCTGGTTTATTAGCATCATTAATTAGAGGTGGTGCATTACCTGCTGAATTAAAAGAGGTTCAAACTTCAGTTATAGGTGCAACTTTAGGACTTGATGCTTTAAAATCAAGTGTTAATGCAGCTAGAATTGGTTTTGCATTAGTTGTATTATTTATGGTTGGATATTATAGATTACCAGGGGTTGTAGCTTCGATAACTCTAGTGTTATACTCTAGTTTAGTTTTACTTATAATGAATTATTTTCATGCTACACTTACACTACCAGGCGTTGCTGGTATTGTACTCGGTGTAGGTATGGCAGTTGATGCGAATGTAATTATATTCGAGAGATTAAAAGAAGAATTAAAAAATGGAAAAACTTTAAGAGCATCTTTAGACTCTGGATTTAAAAGAGCTTTAAGAACTATTATGGATGCTAATATAACTACGCTTATTGCAGCTATAGTGTTATATAATTTTGGAGAAGGTCCAATTAAAGGTTTTGCAATAACTCTTATGATAGGTATTGTTACTAGTATGTTTACAGCAATTATAGTAACTAAGAGCATGTTAAAATCATTGTCAGACTTTAAGAGTTTGAACAATAAGAAATTTTACGGTGCGTAGTGAGGAGGATATAGTATGAAAATAGCAGAGAAGTTTAAGTTATGGCTATCCATTTCATTAGTTATTATAGTTATAGGTTTTGGTGTGGCTGCTGTAAAAGGATTTAATATGGGAATTGATTTTACTGGTGGAACTATGATGCAAATTAATTTGCACAAAGCGGATATTCCAACTAGTGAAGTGCAAAATGTAATAAAAGATTTTAAATTAGATGCAAGTGTTGTTCATGCGGGAAAAGACAAGCAAGAGATTATAATTAAAACAAATAAAGCTCTTAGTAATGCTGACCGTATAGAGATATTTGACGCTTTTAAAGGTAAATATAACCTTGCTGAAGAAGACTTTTTAGGAGCTACTCAGTTTGGTCCTAGCGTTGGTAAAGAACTTCAAGAAAAGGCTCTTATGTCTATACTTATAGCATCTGTTGGTATGTTGATTTATATTACTTTTAGATTTGAGTTTGTATATGGAATTACAGCTATCATTGCTTTACTACATGACGTGTTAATAGCTCTTTCTATTTATGCTATATTTAGAATACCTATTAATCAGTCGTTTATAGCTGCAATTTTAATTATTGTTGGATATTCAATTAACGATACTATAGTTGTATTTGATAGAGTTAGAGAAAATGTTAAAAGTATGAAAAGAGCTAGCTTTAATGAAATCGCTGATACAAGTTTAGCACAGACTATTACTCGTTCTATTAACACATCACTTACTACATTATTAGTAATTGGTTCACTTTATTTCTTAGGAGTAGAGTCAATCAAAGAATTTGCACTACCATTACTTGCTGGTGTTCTTACTGGAACGTATTCATCGATATTTATTGCTAGTCCACTTTGGGCTAAAGTTAAAACGTATCAAAAAAGTAAGGCTCATTACTCAAAAGCTAAATAAACCAAAGGGGTGGGGATATGCAATTTAGAATGATTATTTCATTAGTATTTGCTATAATTATAGCAATTTTCGCAATCATGAACTCTGGAGCGGTTACGATTCATTTATTTTTATGGAAGTTAGAAAATGTCTCATTGGCTATGGTTATATTAGCTAGTGCTATTTTCGGAGCTGTCCTTGTATACCTTTCTGGAACTGTTAGTACGCTAAAAAGAAAAAAGCAAATTAAAAATTTAGAACAAGAAATTAAAAAAGTTAACTCTGAAGCTCAGGCTAAAGAAAGTGGCTTAGATAAATTAAAAATGCAAATTGACGTAGAAAAGAAAGAATTAGAAAAACAAAAGAAAGATTTTGAAAAACAAAAAGAAGATTTTAAAAAGCAACAATCTTCTGTGTCAGATAAAAATAGCTAAATGGTACAGAGTAATGGTGATTAAATGATATTTCATAAGAGTAGATGGCAAAAAAAAGATACACATTTTGAAAACTCCTCAACGCTGTGTGAGGAGTTTCATGTTTTAGAAAAAACTATAGATATTTTGCAAAACAGGGGAATTAATACTTCTGATGAAATTTATAGATTTTTAAATCCTAGTACGGATAATTTATATGACCCGTTTTTGTTAAAAGATATGGATTTATTAGTGGATATTTTAGAATTTGCAAAAGATGAAAACCATAAAATTTATATTTATGGTGATTATGACGTTGATGGTATGACATCAATATCAATATTATACACATATCTTAAAAGTGTAGGATATGATATTCACTATTATATACCTGATAGATTTAAAGAGGGGTATGGTTTAAATTGTGCTGCTCTTGATTATATAAAAAATTGTGGTGCTGATTTAGTTATTACAGTCGATTGTGGAATTACCGCTATTGAAGAATCAGAGTATGCACAGAGGATAGATTTACCCTTGTTTATAACTGACCATCATACTTGTCATGAAGTTTTACCTGATTGTTTAGGAATTATTAACCCCAAACAGTTAGATTGTCCGTATCCATATGATATGTTATGTGGTGCTGGAATATCGCTAAAAATAGTTCAAGCTTTATCTGGAGATAGTTTTAAACAAATTTATAAACCATATATGGAAATTGCGGCAATAGGAACAATAGCTGATTTAGTACCATTATTAGATGAAAATAGAACAATAGCTCAACTTGGATTAGCTACAATGCTTGAATCACAAAACTTTGGGATAAGAGCATTACTTGAAATTTTAAATATTGATTCTGATATAAATAGTGGGCATGTAGGATTTGGTATAGCACCAAGACTTAATGCAGCTGGTAGGATTGATTCTGCATATAAAGGTGTAGAACTTTTAATTTCAGATTCATATGATAAAGCTAAAACAAATGCTACTATATTAGATGGACTAAATAAAAAAAGACAAAGTATTGAACTAAATATCTTAAATGAATGTATAAAGCAAATTGAAGATGAAAATATGCAATCGGATTTAATCTTGGTTCTTTGCGGAAAAAATCGACATGTAGGTGTAGTTGGAATAGTAGCGTCAAGAATATCTGAAATTTATCATAAGCCAACTATTGTACTTGGATATGATGACAACATAGCAAAAGGTTCTGCGAGAAGTGTTGGAGATTTTAACATATTTAATGCTATGAATAATTCTAAACACTTATTTGAAAAATTTGGAGGTCATAAGCTTGCAGCTGGTGTTAGTTTAAAGCTTGAAAATGTAAAAAGATTTAGAGTTGAAATTAATGACTATGCTAAAAAGAATATGCTAAAAAAAGATTTTTACCCACTAATAAAAATAGATGGCGAGCTTGTGTCAGAAGATATTTCTTATGATTTTGTTAAAAATATTGAGGCTTTAAAGCCATTTGGACTTGCAAATTCAAAACCTAAATTTATATATAAAAATTTAGAAGTAGACACTGTAAGCTTAATTGGAAAAGATGAAAAACACCTTAAACTTACGGTTCATGATGGTACTAGGGTGTATGAGTGTATAAAGTTTAATGCTACAAAATACGATAGAACTCTTAAAATTGGCGAAAAATTAGATATGGTATTCACTCTCGATATTAATAAATTTAGGGGTGTTGAAACTATACAATTTGGGGTTCAAGATATATTTATAAAAAATAGAATAACAAAAACTTTTGAAAAGAAATTTTATATTGCTTTGATAGATTATCTTAGTTGGGTTAAAGATATAACTGATTTTAAAGCGTTAAAAAAATCTAACTTAGAAGATTTATTTCATAAACTAAAAACTGATATTGATTTACAAAAAGAGTTTAAAATTAATGTTGGTAGTATATCTGCACTTCGTGAACTTGAACAGTTTTTTATTGATAGCTCTTTTGAAAGTTATGACTGGGAATTTGCAAAGGGCAAAGATAAAAATTATGGAGTTGCCGTAATTAACACTTTAGGAATTTTAAATCCTAGTGATGAATGCATAAATATTTACCATATAGATATTCCATTTTTTATTGAAGAAAGAGAAGTTTATTTTACAAATGCGTTTCATTATGAATATTCTATACATGCAAAAAAATTAGATTTAAAACTTCCAATGCTAAAGTATATATATAAAGAATTGTTACCTTACAAAAAAGCGTTTACGGTTGATGAAGTGTGCACTAAATTAAATATTTCGTCGTATATATTATACTTGGCGTTAAAAGTTTTTGAAGAAATGGAGCTAATGACATTAGAGTTTAAGAATGGTAAAATAAATATAAATATATTAAACAAGGCTGGTAAAAAAGTAGAGATAATGAATTCAAAAATATTAAGTGCTATTAATAAATTTAATTAATAGTGTATATTAAATAATTAATGTTGGAGGTTAACATGGATTACAAATCAAAGATTAGAGTTATTAATGATTTTCCAAAAGAGGGTATTAGTTTTAAGGATATAACTACGTTATTAAAAGATGGAGATGCTGTAAGAGAAGCTGTAGATGATTGTATAGAGCTTGTTAAAGATGTTGATTTTGATGTTATTGTAAGTCCAGAAGCAAGGGGATTTATACTTGGTACTCCTATTTCGTATGCTATAAAAAAAGGTTTTGTGCCTGTTAGAAAACAGGGTAAATTACCTGCTGAAACTTTAAAATACGAATATAAATTAGAGTATGGTACTGATATTTTAGAAATTCATAAAGATGCGATTAAAGAGGGGATGAAAGTTTTAATTGTTGATGATTTACTAGCTACTGGTGGAACTGTGAATGCAATATCAGAAATGGTTAAAAAATTAGGTGGTAAAGTAACTGGATACTTATTTTTAATGGAGTTATCTTTTTTAAATGGACGAGAAAAATTAAACGACGCTCCTATTTATAGTCTTATAGTTGAGTAATAGGTATTGATGATATAAAAAAGAAGTTGTATACTATTAGATATATATAATTTTAATTGTTGTAGATGGGTGATGACATGAATTTAGAGCAGTATATAAAAAAGCTTGAAAAAATAAATCGTAATTTGAATATTGCTGAAATTGTCAAAGCATATACTTTTGGTGAAGAGGCACATAGAGGGCAGTTTCGTAAATCGGGAGAGCCTTATTTCACTCATCCTATAAGCGTTTCTTTGATTTTAGCTGAATTAGAGATGGATGAGCATACTATAATTGGTGGTTTGCTTCATGATGTAGTTGAAGATACTGAAATCACTTCTGAAGATATAGCAAATAAATTTGGTGAAGATGTTGCATTATTAGTTGATGGAGTTACTAAATTAGGTAAAATTCACTATGAGAGCAAGGAAGAAAGACAGGCAGAAAATTTAAGGAAAATGCTACTTGCGATGGCTAAGGATATTAGAGTTATCCTTATTAAGCTTGCAGATAGACTTCATAATATGAGAACTCTAAAATATATGTCTGATGAAAAAAAGAAGGAAAAAGCTACAGAAACTCTTGAAATTTACGCTCCTATTGCTCATAGATTAGGTATTTTCCATATAAAATGGGAACTTGAAGATTTAGCTCTTCGTTATATTCATCCAAATGAATATTATGATTTAGTTGCAAAAGTAAATACCAAGCGAGAACAGAGATTAGAATATATTAACAGCGTTATTGACAATATTAAGGCTGCTATGGAAGATGTAAATATTAAATGTGAAATTTACGGCAGACCTAAAAATTTTTATAGCATTTATAAAAAAATGTATGTTCAACATAAAATTTTTGAAGAAATTTATGACTTAACTGCTATTAGAATATTGGTTGATAGTGTAAATGATTGTTATGGTGTTTTAGGGGTAGTTCATACTCTTTGGACTCCGCTTCCTGGGAGGTTTAAAGATTATATAGCAACTCCAAAGCCCAATATGTATCAGTCGTTACACACTACTTTGATAGGTAGACAAGGTGAACCTTTTGAAATTCAGATAAGAACTTACGACATGCATAAGATTGCTGAATATGGTATAGCAGCACATTGGAAATATAAAGAGGGAAATAAAAATATAAACCAAAGTGCTGATATGGACGATAAACTTTCTTGGCTTCGTCAAATGATGGAATTACAAGGAGATTTAAAAGATTCGCAAGAATTTATGGAATCACTTAAACTTGATATATTTAATACTCAAGTATATATATTTACTCCAAATGGAGAAGTAATAGAGTTACCAATAGGTTCAACACCTATAGATTTTGCGTATAAAATTCACTCTGCAGTAGGGAATAGTTGTGTAGGTGCAAAAGTAAATAATAGAATAGTTCCGCTAAATTACCAGTTAAAAAATGGTCAGTTAGTTGAGATTATGACATCTAAATCAAGTGTTGGTCCAAGTAGAGATTGGCTTAAATTTGTAAAGACCACTCAAGCTAAAAGCAAGATAAAGCATTGGTTTAAAAAAGAGCGTAGAGAAGAAAATATAAGCAATGGTAAGGATATGCTCGATAGAGATATTAGACGTTCTGGGTATCAACCTATTCAGTTGTTAAAACCAGAATGGGTTAAACCGATATGTGATAGACTTAGCATGAATTCTCTTGATGACTTATATGCTGCTATTGGATATGGTGGAATTTTGCTAGCACAGGTAACTCCTAAGTTAAAAGAATATTATAAAAATGAGCAAAAGCTTCGTGCAAAAGAAGTGGCTAAAACAACTAATGATTTTGAGGTTAAAGAAGAAAGAAAGAAAAATAAAAAATCTTTAAGTGAAGTTATTAGTGTAAAGGGAACTGATAATTTATTGGTTCGATTTGCTAAATGTTGTAATCCTGTTCCTGGCGATGAGATAATTGGATTTATAACTAGAGGTAGAGGAGTTACAGTTCATAGAGCTGATTGTAATAATTTTGAAAATAATAGCGATACTCATAATAGATTTGTTGAAGTATCTTGGAATAGAGAAAAAGAGCAAGATTTTTCTACTGGATTGCAAGTTATTGCACCTGATAGAAAAGGTTTACTAGCAGAGATAACTGTACTTATAAGTGAGGTAAATTTAGTTGTAACAGGTGTTAACGCTAGAATAACTAAAAATGGAATTGCAATTATTAATTTATCAGTTGAGATTCCAAACACTGAAAAATTAGATAAATTAATCGCTAAAATTCGTTCTATGAGTGATATTATAGAAGTTCAAAGGTTAAAGGGTTAGTAATATGAGAGCAGTAGTACAAAGAGTAAAAAATTCTAAAGTTAGTGTAGATGGGAAAATAGTTGGTGAGATAACTTCTGGTATGACGGTATTACTAGGTGTTGAAGATGGCGATACTCAAAAAGATGTTGAGTATATGGCTGAGAAAATAACTTCGCTTAGAATATTTGAAGATAGTGATTCTAAGATGAATTTATCGCTAACTGATGTCAATGGGCAAATGCTTGTTATTTCTCAGTTTACATTGCTTGGTGACTGTAGAAAAGGTAGGCGACCTGCTTTTATTAAGGCTGCTAAACCAGATTTAGCTAAGAATTTATATGAAAAATTTATTGAAATTGTTAAGGATAAAGGTATTGTTGTTGAAACTGGAATATTTCAAGCAGAAATGCTTGTTGATATAGCAAATGATGGACCTGTAACGCTTATGCTTGATTCTAATAAATTATTTTAAGGAGTAACGATGATTATAAAAAGACTTCCAGTGGGTGTTTATGCTGCAAATTGTTATATTTTAGCTGATGAAGAATCTAAGGAAGGCGTTGTTATTGACGCTGGTGGTGAAGCTGATAAAATATATAAAGTGTTAAATCAATTAGGAGTTAAATTAAAATATATAATTTTAACTCATGCCCATGTTGACCATATATCAGCTGTTGAAGACTTAAAAAAATTGACTGGTGCAACTACATTAATTCACAAAAAAGATTCTGAAATGCTAATTGACCCAATTAAAAATCTATCTAGTTCGATGTATGGTGGAATTGTTAGTTTTAGTGCTGATAGAGAACTTGTTGATGGCGATATTATAGAGTTTGGCAATTTAAAGTTAAAAGTGATTCATACACCTGGACATACACTTGGAGGTATATGTTTATACGATGGTGATAAGACTTTAATAACTGGTGATACATTATTTGCACTATCTATTGGTAGATCTGATTTATATGGTGGTGACCATGATACTTTGATAAAATCAATTAAAAATAAGTTAATGTGCTTAGATGATGATGTTCAAGTTTTCCCAGGGCATGGAACTTCAAGCTCAATCGGAATAGAGAGAAAAAAGAATCCGTTTTTATAGTTTATAATTTGAACGACTTAGGTCGTTCTTTTGAATTTTAGTCTATTTATATCGTTGAATATTTAGTATAAGTAAATATGGGAGAGTCCAATGTTAGGAATACATTTTATAAATAATAATGATGAATATGAGTCATTACTTATTGTTAATATTTTTATTGATAAAACTGAATATAAAATCATTGATGATTTTGAGGGGAGTAAAATTTCAGAATTTGAATATATACTTCAAAATAAGATTGAACAGTTTGATGATAGAATTATTTGTGAAACTAAAATTTTATTCCATTCAGATATACTGTATTCATCTAAACGAAAAATTAACCGATTAGATAATAATAGAGAAACTAGTGTTTTAGTTAAACGAATGAATAAAGTTACAATTTATGAAGCTCTTGAAAGGATATTTCCATCAAGAAGTAGCTGGGGAACTCTTGTTGGAATTCGACCAGTTAAAATAGTTCATGAATTTTTGGATAAAAATTATTCCATTGAAGAAATTAAAAATTATTTTAGAGAGTTAAAGCTTAGTGAACAAAAAATTGAATTAGCGTGCGATATTGCAAACAGAGAAAGAGCTTTTGTAAGTGTTGAGCATTTGGATGAACTTTCTTTGTATATATCAATACCATTTTGTCCTAGCAGATGTTATTATTGTTCTTTTCCATCAAATGATTTAACTAAAAAACGTAAACTTATACCTAGATATTTAGATACCGTGCTTTATGAAGTTAAACAAATTGTCGAATATTTTAATAACATTAATAAAAAATTTGATTGTGTTTATATAGGTGGCGGAACACCTGCGGTACTTACAGAAGATGAACTAGAGTATTTTTTAACTAAAATAAATGAATCAATTAGTCTTTGTGATTTAAAAGAGTTCACTTATGAAGCTGGAAGAGTTGATGTGATAAATAAAAGAAAATTAGAAATATTAAAATCAAAATTTGTCACTAGGATTTGTTTAAACCCTCAGACATTTAACGATAAAACGCTACAAAAAATAGGTAGATTTCACAGTGTAGATGAATTTTATAATATTTTTAAAATTGCGAATGGAATGGAGTTTAATTCTATTAATTTAGATTTGATTTTGGGCTTAGTTGGAGAAAGTTTTCAAGATATGAAATATTCTATTGAGCGTGCTATAGAGTTAGCTCCTGAAAATATAACAGTTCATACTCTTGCAGTTAAAAGAGCTTCGATTATTAACGAAAAAAAGGATTCGAATTTAGTCGCAGAGGCTACAGTCGTTGAAAAAGCTATTGAATATATGTATAGTGTTATGCATAAAAATGGATATGTTCCGTATTATATGTATAGGCAAAAAAATATGGTTGGCAATTTTGAAAATGTGGGTTTTTGTAAAAAAGATAAAGAATCTTTATACAATATAAGAATTATGGAAGAAAGGCATAGTATAATTGCACTTGGAGCTGGAGCAGTTTCAAAAATCGTGTGCATGGACGAAAATAGATTTGAACGTCACGCAACTCCAAAGGGATTAGAATTTTATCTTGAGAATTATAAAAAATATTTAGATGAACATATAAATACTTTAGATTATAAATTTAATGTTGAAAATTAGCATTATTTACAAATAAAAAACACAAAATGACTATTTAAATTTTGTTAAGATTATTATATAATTAAATACAGAGTGTTAAGAAAAATTAATATATTAAATAAATTTATTATAACTATATGAAAATGAATTCGAATTTTATATGAAATAGCAAACATAATAGTAAAGGAATAATGAAATGTATTTAATTAAAAGTTGCAGAAAACATAGCAGAAAATTAAATAGTAAAGCATTTACTTTAACTGAAATTTTAATCACAATCGGAATACTAGGTATTATGCTTGTCATAGGATTACATTCTATGGGTGGAACAAATGAAGTTTTTAAAAGACGTGCTGATGATAGCACCGCTTTAGAAATTTGTAGAGAAATAGAAGTTTTTTATTTAGCCCGTGAATTGACTGCTGAAGAAGAGTGTCATCACAATATTAATTACTCTACTAAATTACTTCAAACATATAAAACGTCGAATGTTAAAGATTTAATTCATTTAGACCTTTCCCCAATATCCGAAGCAGATAGTTTTATTTCTCAAACGACAGGGAACAAAGTAGATGTTAGTGCATATATAACTCCTATTGGAGAGGTAGTTGTAAGTTTTTATTCTGTTTCAGATGCTGACAACAATTCACAAATTATCTATTCAAAATCATTCGCTATATCATCTACGGGAATTAAAAATTTAAATTAATTTAAAGCGTATTTTAATATTGGTTGACTGTTTACTATAAAGTCTTTATAATTAAAGTGGTGTGACTTCAAAGGATGAGTATAGTTGCAGTATTTATGTGAGTCATCTCGTCCCTTGCATGGGGCGATTTTTATTTTTTTTGATAGCACTTATATTAAAAATTATATTATAAAAAGAGGAGATAATATGGAGTTTTTAAATGGACAAAAAAGAACGCATATGTGTGGAGCATTATCTGAAAATAATGTAGATGAACATGTTGTGTTAATGGGATGGGTTCAGCGAAAAAGAAACTTAGGTGGACTTATTTTTGTGGATTTAAGGGATAGAGAAGGTTTAGTACAGATTGTATTTGATACAGATGTTTCAAAAGAGGCGTTTGATAAAGCAGAGGGACTGCGTGGTGAGTTTGTTATTTCTGTTGAGGGAACTGTTAAGATTAGACAGTCTATCAATGAAAATATGCCAACTGGTAAAATTGAGGTATTTGCTGATAGCTTAAAGATTTTATCTAGTGCTGAAATTCCACCAATTCATATTAACGATGATGATAATGCTGGTGAGCAGTTAAGATTGCAGTATCGTTATTTAGATTTAAGAAAACCTAAAATGCAAAATAAATTAAGATTTAGAGCAGAAGTTACAAAAGTAGTTAGAAATTTCTTAAACCAAAATGGATTTATAGATATTGAAACACCAGTATTAAATAAACCAACTCCAGAGGGTGCAAGAGATTATTTAGTTCCAAGTAGGGTTAATAAGGGTAAGTTTTATGCATTGCCTCAATCACCTCAAATTTTTAAACAACTTTTGATGGTTTCTGGATTTGATAAATATTATCAAATTGTAAAATGCTTTAGAGATGAAGATTTAAGAGCAGATAGACAACCAGAATTTACACAGATAGATATTGAAATGTCTTTTGTAGAAGAAGAAGATGTAATTTCTATCAATGAAAAATTGATTAAAGATATTTTTAAAAAGACTAAGGGAATAGATATTGAGCTACCACTTCAAAGAATGCCTTATAAAGAGGCAATGGATAGATTTGGTTCAGATAAGCCAGATGTTAGATTTGGATTTGAGTTAAAAGATATTTCAGATATTGTAAAAGATATTGAATTTTCTGTTTTTTCAAATGCAGTTAAAAATGGTGGTTCTGTAAGAGGTATCTGTATCGAGTCAGGTGCTGAGAAATTTAGTAGAAAAGGCATTGATAAATTAGAGAAATTTGTTAAAACTTATGGCGCTAAGGGGCTTGCTTGGATTAAATTAAACGCTGATGGTATCCAGTCGCCAATTGCTAAGTTTTTATCCGAAGAAGAAATGAATGCAATTATAGATAAAATGCAAGCTACTACAGGTGATTTACTCTTATTTGTGGCTGATAAAAATTCAGTTGTATTTGATTCACTTGGTGCTTTAAGAATTGAAGTTGCTAAAAACTTAGATATTATAAATGTAGATGAATATAAATTACTTTGGGTAACGGAATTTCCACTGTTTGAATATGATGAAGAAGAAGATAGATACTTTGCTAAACATCACCCATTTACTTCACCTATGGACGAAGATGTTGATAAAATTGAAACTTCACCAGAAACTGCAAGGGCAAAAGCTTATGACCTTGTATTAAATGGAGTAGAATTAGGTGGCGGTTCGATTAGAATTCATAATTCTGAGTTACAACAAAGAATGTTTAAAGCTCTTGGATTTACAGAAGAAGAGGCGTATGAACAATTTGGATTTTTAATTGATGCATTTAAGTATGGTACACCTCCGCATGGTGGTATTGCTTATGGACTTGATAGAATTGTAATGCTATTAACTCAAAGTGAAAGTATAAGAGATGTAATCGCATTCCCTAAAACACAAAACGCAACTTGTCTTTTAAGTGAAGCACCATCAATAGCAAAGATAGAGCAATTAGAAGAACTATCTATTAAGCTCGATATAAAGGAAGAAGATAATGAATAGACGAGGATTCGTTAAGGAATGTAATGGTGAATATATTAAAGTTCAGTTAGTTAGACACTCGGCTTGAGGTAGCTGTGGAGCTTGTCAGATGGGCGATGAAAACATGCAAATGTGTGTTGAATGCCTTAATAAGGCAAATGCAAAAGTCGGTGACTTTGTAGAGATTATTATGAAAACTGAACATGTGCTAAGTGCTGCATTTATAGCGTATATGATACCGCTTATAGTGTTTTTAGTGACTCTTGTACTTAGTATGAAAGTTTTGTCTGGAAGTATTGATGTTTTACCATTTCATTCATATATTAAAAACATAGAAGGAGTTTCTACTGTTATAGGTCTTGTCGCAATGTTTATTACTTATTTAATAATTAAATTAAATGATAAAAAATTTAAAGCTAGTAATAAATATATGTCTGTCGCTACTGAGGTAGTTACAGAAGATGAAAATGGTATTTCGGTTGTTGCAAAAGATGGTACGCCACTTTGTAATATTGATATTAAATAAAATATGGTTTAATGGAGGGTATAATGACAACACAAACTTGGATGATTTATATAGGTTTAGCGGTGCTAGGAAGTTTAGTAGTAGGATATTTTTATTATAGAAAAAAGCTTGAAACTAAACTTTTTGATGAAGTATTTGAACAAAGTAAAATGATACCAAAGCAAAAGAAAAACACTTTTTTACTTATGATTTTTAGAGATACGGTAGCAAATCAAAAAAAGAAAGCTAAAACTCAATCAATGGCTAAATATACTAATCCTAAATATGTTGAAGCACAAATGTTAATAATGAAAAAAGCATTAAATAATAGAGCAAATGTTAAAGATAAAAATATGAAAAAAGCTTTAACACTATTAGATGCTTATCTAATTTGGGAAAAGAAAAAAATATCATAAAAATAATAAAATTTAAAATTTTAGTATCGGGTGACAAAAGTTGCCCGATTTTGTTCATTTTTGGTATTTTATTTTAAAAATATATGATATAATTAAATTATTAACAAACACAAGGAGGAATATATGAGTAAAATTGTAGTTGTAGGTGCAAATCATGCAGGGACTGCGTGTATTAAAACGATGTTGTCACAAAAAACTGGTGATGAAATAGTAGTATTTGATTCGAACTCTAATATTAGTTTTTTAGGTTGTGGAATGGCTTTATGGATAGGTGGACAGATTAAAGGTTCAGATGGCTTATTTTATTCAAATAAAGAAGAATTAGAACAAATGGGTGCTAAAATTTATATGGAATCTCCAGTTGAAAGAATAGATTTCGATAATAAAATAGTTTATGCTAAATTAAAAGATGGTTCTACTAAAGAAGAAAGCTATGATAAATTAGTTTTAGCTACTGGTTCATGGCCGATAATCCCTAATGTTGAAGGAAAAGATTTAGAAAATGTACAAATGGTAAAGCTTTTCCAACACGCTGAAGAAGTTATCGAAAAATTAAAAGATGAAACGATTAAAAATGTTGCAGTAGTTGGAGCGGGATATATTGGGGTTGAGCTTGCAGAAGCTTTTGAAAGACATGGCAAAAACGTAACTATAGTAGATATAGCAGACACTTGTTTACCAGCTTACTATGACCCAGAATTTAATTCATTAATGAAGCAAAATCTTGCTGACCATGGAATTAATCTTGCATTTGGTCAAATGATGAAAAAATTAGAAGGCGAAAATGGTAAAGTTACTAAGTTGATTACCGATAAAGCTAGCTATGATGTAGATATGGTTATTATGTGTATTGGATTTAGACCTAATACAGAGCTTGGTAAAGATAAGTTAGAAACATTTAGAAATGGTGCATATATTGTAAATAGAAATCAAGAGACAAGTATTAAAGATGTATACGCAATAGGCGACTGTGCAACTGTATTTGATAATTCAATTGATGATGTAAATTATATTGCACTTGCTACAAATGCAGTTCGTTCTGGTATTGTCGGCGGACATAATGCAGTTGGAGTAAAACTTGATTCAATTGGTGTTCAAGGTTCTAATGGTATTTGTATTTATGACCTTAAAATGGTATCTACTGGATTAACTTATAACAAAGCATTAAAATTAGGCATTAATGCTGAATACACTGATTTTGAAGATTTCCAAAAATCAGAATTTATCGAAGAAGAAAATCCAAAAGTAAAAATTAGAATAGTTTATGATAAGGATACAAGAGTAATCATAGGAGCTCAAATGGCATCGACTCATGATATGAGCATGGGTATCCATATGTTCTCACTTGCTATTCAAGAAAAAGTTACGATTGAAAAATTATCCTTAACTGATATTTTCTTCTTACCTCACTTTAATAAGCCGTATAACTATATTACTATGGCAGCTATTTCGGCAAAATAAATACAACATTAATTTTCAAGGGGCTTTTAAGCCTCTTGATTTTATTTTGAGTTATTGGTATTATTGGTACTATCAGTATAATAAATATTTGGGAGGAAATATGATTGAATTAAGCACACTGGATATAGTTATTAGAATAATATTTGCTATTTTAATTGGTGGTGCTATTGGTTATGAAAGAGAGATGAATAATAGACCTGCTGGTTTTGTCACTCATACACTTGTATGCGTAGGTGCATGTGTGGTTTCTTTGATACAAATACATATGATTCAAGATACAATAAGTTTAATACAAAAAAATCCGCTTTTAGCAAATGCTCTAAAGGCAGATATTGGTCGTGTTATTGCACAAGTTATTACAGGAGTAGGTTTTTTAGGAGCAGGAACTATTTTTATGGAAAAAGGCTCTGTAAAAGGTCTTACTACCGCTACAACTATTTGGCTTGTGGCGTGTATAGGGCTTGGAGTTGGATTTGGATATTATAAAATGTCTATCATAGCGGTTACAGGCGTTGGATTTGTAATTATTGCACTTAGAAAATTTGAAAGACGTGCTTTAAATAGAAAATACGAAATGAATGTAATTATAAAATGTAATCAGCCAGAACATGATATTGTCCCTAAAATTACAGAATATTTTACACAAAACACTATTCAAATTAGAGATATAAAAATACTTGAAAGAACAGAGGAATATGTTGAATATAAGTTTAAAGTTTATTGTATTTTATTAAGTAAAACCAATAAAATAGCTAAAAATATCATGAAAATTGATGGAATTATAGACGTAAATATAAAATACTAATACTAATCCAAATTAAAATAAATAGAAATTTTATAAGTATAACTTTATATTTTAATAAAGACTATTTAATTTGAAAGTAGTATAAAAAGAGGTAGTATGAATTTATTAGATATAGTAAAACAAAAAAATTTAGAAAGAAATGAACCACTCGCACAAAGGCTAAAACCAAGAACTTTAGATGAGTTTATAGGTCAAGAACATCTTATAGGAGATGGAAAATTATTAAGTAGGCTTATCCTATCTGATAAGGTTACATCTATGATTTTTCATGGTGGCTCTGGAACTGGTAAGACTAGCCTTGCAAGAATTATAGCTAATTCTACAAATTCTGCATTTAAAAAAATAAATGCAGTTACTTCAGGAGTTAAAGATATTAGAGAAGTTATAACTGAGGCAGAGGAATTACTCCGCTTTGAAAGTGTAAGAACTATTTTATTTATAGATGAAATACATAGATTTAACCGTTCACAGCAAGATTTATTACTTCCTTATGTAGAAAATGGTACGCTTACTCTGATTGGTGCTACTACAGAAAATCCGTATTACGAAGTAAATAATGCACTTTTGTCAAGGGTTATAGTTTTTGAATTAAAGGATTTAAAGACTGAGGATATAGTTAAAATCATAAAAAACGCACTAAATGATGAAAGAGGATTAAAAGGGTATAATATAAAAATTACTGATGAGGCTATGGAGTTTTTAGCGAGTAGAGTTTCTGGCGATGCTAGAAAAGCTTTAAATACACTTGAACTTGCATTTTTATCCCATTCCAGTGATATTGATATAGTTATAGATAAAGGGATTATAACAGAGTGTCTATACTCTAATTCTATAAAATATGATAAATCAGCTGATAACCACTATGATACAGTATCTGCTTTTATTAAAAGTATGCGTGGTTCAGATGTTGATGCTTCACTTCATTATTTAGCTAGAATGTTAGTTGCGGGCGAAGATATTAAGTTTATCGCTAGACGAATAGTGATTTGTGCTTCAGAAGATGTTGGGAATGCTGACCCTAACGCTCTTGTTATAGCTATGAATGCAGCAAATGCGGTTCAGTTTATTGGGATGCCAGAGGCTAGAATAATTTTATCTCAAGCGGTAGTTTATATTGCCAATGCTCCAAAATCAAACGCATCATATATTGCGATTGATAAAGCGATAGAAGATATTAAATCAAAAGATATTGGTGAGATACCATCATATCTTAAAGATATGAGTGCGAATAATATTAGGTCTAAACATACAGATGAGAATCCTTCCAATAATTACAAATATCCGCATAATTATTCTGGAAATTATATAGAACAACAATATTTACCAGATAGCTTAAAAGGTGTGAAATACTATATACCAAGTGGCAATGGTAAAGAAAAACAATAAATTAATTTTTATATTTGCATTTTTATTCAAAATATAGTAGAATGACTATATTGAAAAAAATGTTAATTTAAGTTAGATTTAGGTTTGTTGTTTTTTAGATTATATAGGACTTCTTTTCTTCGTAGTATACCCTAAATCTTATAAATAAAAAATAGGAATTTAGGTATTATTTTCCATCGGGGGGGGGTCGGTAATATGCTAGACAAATCTTTTTTTGTGGCATTTATTTTTTGTTTAACTAGCCTTGTGTATATTGTTATGGGCTTTTATATACTTTCACTTAATATAAAAAGAAAGTCAAATCAATTATTTTTCTTAGTTACCTTATCATTGAGTTTTTGGTCTGGCAGTTATGCCTTAATTACAAATTCAGTTTTTTATGATAAGGCAGTTCTTATGAGTAGATTATCCGTTCTTGGTTGGGGCATGTACTATGCACTATTACTCCATTTTTGTATGATTATTTCATATGATAAAGAGAGTTTAGGTTATAAAAAAGCTCTACCTATTTATGCTGTTCCAATTTTTATAATTTCAAATGTCTTATTTTTTAATACATCAATTTATGATTTTAAATTAATAAAAACCGACTTTGGTTATACCGCAATTACAAGCTGCTCTTTTTTTAACATACTTATAAATTTATATGCGTATGTATATGCTATTTTAATTTTTTATATTTTTTATAAATGGTATAAAAAAATACAGGATAGAAAGCTTAGAACAAATCTTAAATGGGTTATTTATTTTTCCGTTTTAACTTTTTTTATTGGTGTAATATGCGATTCGATTTTTTTAAGAATTTTAAAATTACCAGCAATTCAAGGTCTTGTTATTTGGCTTCTTATGCCGTCAATTGCATTTTTCTATCTACTACTTAATAATCGAATTTTGCACCCAGGAATTAAAATTAACATAAATACAATTATAGATGATAATGCAAAAGGTATTCTTTTTAGGATATTTGGCTACATTTATGTAATATTAGCATATGTCGGTATCGTTTTAAATTATCTATATAAGCCAAAACTAGATGAACATCAAATATATATAACTTTTCTATTTATCGGAATTGGGTTTTTACATTTAATATTTACAGAAGTATTAAAAAAAGAAAAATCTCAATATTGTTTTGTAACAGTATTATATATGTTTATGATGGGATTTATGGCGATAATTCATCCTAATGATTTTTTTAAAAACTTTTGGTTATTATTCTTTTCGTATTTACTTTTAACTACTATTTTTAATAAAGGTATACATAGTTTTTTAATGTTCGCTTTTATGATAGTAACTCTTGCACTTATTTGCTTAAAAATGTCTCATAATATAATAACAATTTTTTCTCATGATGATTTTATAATAAGAATTTTGCTTATGACAATGTTTTTTATTATAGCTTATTATATTAATCACTCATACAAAAAACGCTTAAAGGATAATGTAAATCAAATTGAAAAACAACTTTTATTGCAGGAAATTTCTAAAAGCGTTATAGAAATGAATTTGTCAAACAAAGATTCTAAAATATGTGAATTGCTTTGTGATCTTAGTAATGGTTTTGATATAAAAAAATCTTATTATATGAAATATAAAGACGATGATGAAATTAGAGTTGAAGATGTCTACTTTGCTAAGGATAAAGAACTTCATATTGAAAATAGTTTAGAAAATACTATCTATAAATACAGTGATTCTTTATTAAAGCGATTAGAGAGTGGTGAAGTAATAAAGATAATGAATATAGATATACAAAGTGATTTTGACGATTTAAAGCCTATATTTGCGATTAAGGGAATAAATAGTCTATATGCGTTTCCTGTGTTTTATAAGAATAAATTAAGAGGAATTTCAACATTTGAATGTATACATAATGATGAGAACAAGTTGCTTAATTTACATTTAAAAACATTTGAAACACTTTTGATGGACGCCATTAAGAAAATTTATGCAGAAAGAGAGTTGTTTTTTAAAGCTCATTATGATTCAGTGACAAATTTGATGAAGAAGGATTATTTTATAGAAACAGTAAATATAAAATTAAAAGAATCAGACGACATCAAAAAGTATTGTATTTATATAGACATTAATGATTTTAAATCTATAAATGATACATTTGGGTACTCTGTTGGTGATAAGATATTAAGTTCTATAGCTATTAAATTAAAGGAATTAGGCGACAATAAAAATATTGTTACTAGATTTACGAATGATGAATTTGCGATTTTCTTTTTTGATAATTTAGAGGATAGAACTATTGAAAATTATTTAAAAAATATTACTAATGAATTTAAAAGAGGAATCAAAATAAATGAAAATAATTTTATATTAAATGTGAATATTGGTATCTCGGAATATCCAAAAGATGGATATGAAATTGAAACTTTATTAAAAAATGCTGATCTCGCTATGCATAAAGCAAAAAAACTATGCTATATGAATTATCATTTTTGTAATGATGAAGATAAAAGGCAAGTAGTTGAAAACGCAATGTATAAAGATAAGCTTTATACAGCACTTGAAAATGGGGAATTCTATATAGTATATCAACCACAAGTTGATATCGAAACTGAAAAAATAAAAGGTGTTGAGGCTCTTTTAAGATGGGAGACTAAGGATTTTGGTGTTGTTTCACCAAATAAATTTATTCCTATACTTGAAAGTACAGGATTAATCAAACCAGTTGCTGAATGGTTAATAGAAGAATGTATAAAACAACATATAAAATTAGAACGAGAGGGTATTTGTGGACTTAGAATTTCTATTAATTTATCTGCAGTTCAATTTATGGACGATTCATTAGTTGATACTATTGAAACTCTTAAACAAAAATATGGTATTAACTCTCATAATATTGAATTTGAGATTACTGAAAGTGTAGCTATAAATGATAGTGAATTTGTTATAGATTCACTTAATAAAATTAAAAAGATGGGCTTTTCTATATCAATTGATGACTTTGGCACAGGTTTTTCTTCTCTTAATAGACTTCAAAAACTTCCTATTGATTGCTTGAAAATTGATAAAAGTTTCATAGATGGTATAGGAAAAAATAAAAAAATGGAAGCAGTAATAAACGTAATAATAGAGCTTGCTAAAAATTTAGGGATTCGTTCAATCGCTGAAGGTGTTGAATTAGAAGAGCAATTACAGTTTTTAGAAAAATTTAAATGTTGCGAAATTCAAGGTTATTATTATGCTAAGCCTATGGTAATTAATGATTTAAGGAACTATATATGGAACAATAAAAAACAAAAAAGATAAACTGGAGATTATTTTCTCCAGTTTACTTTTTTTGCACTTTTAGTTTTGGTACCTTTAGCTATTATGTTTGATGAATCGGTACCCACAGACATTATTAAATCATATTCTTTATATAGACCGCCTAGTGACACTGGGGTAGGTGGTGTTAAGTTTAGATGTGTAGCAGTTGCAGCACCAGCTAACGCTTTTGCAGTTTCTTCGGCTATTGATTCGCATTTTGATTTATTAGTTCCTTCTGTTACAAATATAGCAATACCTACAGTGCTTTTATTTACTGTTATTCCAGCAGAAGTAACTTCTATGTGAATCTGGGCAACTTGCGTTGCAACATCTATCATAGATTGAGTAATCTCAGGTAAATCTTCTTGAGTTTTTTCTTTGAAAATATCTCCTTCTAATTCGCTTTTTCTTTCCATTTCACTGGTGTCAACATATACATCTTCATATTCATTTTGATGATTAAGAGCTATATATCCTATAACCACAAGTATCATAACAAAAGCAATAAAAAGAAGGAGTGTTTTTTTAGATTTAGATTTTGGTTTTGTACTAGTTTTAGTATCTTTTGGTGCTCCTTCTGGATTTATTTTTTGATTTAAAATCTCAATTCTGTGTTTACAACTCTCTCCATCACCAGATATTATTTCATGTTGAATCAATTCTAATGCTTTCTCACATATTTCTAAAGCTTCTTCATATCGCTTATTTTTTTCTAGTAAAATTGCAGGTCTTTCAAAATTTATATATAAATGTGGTTCGTATTTGTCTAAAATTTCTAAATATATTTCCAAAGCTGCATCGCTATTGCCAAGCTTGTCCATTTTTTTAGCTTTTTCTGTAAGCCTAATCATTTCAGCCATATCTTGTTTTTCCATATAAATCCCTCCTAATTATATTATCGTATAAATTTAGTCCAATTTGAAGAAAATAAAAATAATATATATAAAAAGTTTGATTTTATCTAAAAATTTGTTAGAATAGAAGTCGGGTGAAAAAGCTATAACACTTGAAATCACCGCAATTGATATTTATTATCAATTTACTCGGATATAAATGGATTATTATTTTTTATAAAATATTTTTTTATATCTTTTGTGGATAAATTAATGATTCTTATTTTTATAAGATTGACAAATACTAATCATTTCTTGACATTCAATTTTGTATACAATATAATTAAAGTAATTCCAAGTAAAACGCTAGGAATTGGAGGTATATATGAAATTAACCACAAAAGGTAGATACGGATTAAGAGCTATGTTTGACTTAGCACTTAATTATAGTGCTGAACCCGTAAGTTTAAATACAATTGCTAATAGACAAGGTATATCAGTAAATTATCTTGAACAATTAATATCCCCACTTAGAAAAGCTGGTCTTGTAAAAAGTATAAGAGGAGCTCAGGGAGGATATATGTTAGCACGTAATCCTAAACAGATTTCGGTAGGAGAAATTTTAGAAACATTAGAGGGGCCACTCGCTCCTGCAACTTGCGTGGTTGAAACAGATGATTCCGATGCATGTTCATGCTCTGAATACTGTGTTACAAAAATTATTTATGAAAAAATTAGAGATAGCATTAATGATGTTGTTAATGGAATATCGCTTCAAGATATGATTGATGACCATAAAAAGATAAATTCCAATAACATCATTTTAAAATGCGAATAATGAGAGGATGGTATAACATGAAACTTGTTTATCTTGATAATTCAGCAACAACTCCAGTAAAAAAGGAAGTTGTAGATGCTATGTTACCATATTTTACTGATACATTTGGCAACGCTTCAAGCATACATCAATTTGGAAGAGGAGCAAAGAAAGTTATTAACGAATGTAGAAAGACTATTGCGGATATTATTAACGCCAAAGATAATGAATTTTATTTTACAGGCGGTGGTAGTGAGTCAGATAACTGGGCTGTAAAGGGTGTAGCGAGAGCTAATAAGAAAAAAGGAAATCATATTATCACTTCTAAAATAGAACATCATGCTATTCTTCACACATGTGAAGCTTTAGAAAAAGAAGGCTTTGAAGTTACTTATTTAGACGTTGATGAATACGGCATGATTTCTATTGATGAGTTAAAAGCAGCGATAAGACCAGAAACTATTTTAATAAGCATTATGTTTGTTAACAATGAAATAGGAACTGTACAACCTATAAAACAAATTGGAGAAATCGCAAAACAAAATAAAATTATTTTCCATACAGATGCGGTACAAGCACTAGGACATTTTAGAATAGATGTTGATGAATTAAACATTGATTTAATGTCGTTTTCTTCACATAAGATTTATGGTCCAAAAGGTATTGGTGGACTTTATATAAGAAAAGGTATTAGAATACAAAATTTAATTCATGGTGGAGCACAAGAAAGAACTAGACGCGCTGGAACTGAAAATGTTGCAGGTATCGTTGGTTTTGCTAAAGCTATGGAAATAGCTTATAGAGATTTTGATGCTCATATAGAAAAACTAACTAAGCTTAGTGCAAAATTAAAGAAAGGTATTGAAGATAATATTTCACATTGTAAATATAATGGACATCCTACTGAGCGTCATCCAGGTAATGTGCATTTTGCTTTTGAATTTATTGAAGGAGAAGGTTTGTTACTTCATTTAGATAGGGTTGGAATTGCTGGTTCAAGTGGTTCGGCGTGTACGTCGGGTTCGTTAGACCCATCACATGTTTTAATGGCAATAGGGCTTAGTCATAATATTGCTCATGGTTCATTAAGACTTACAATAGGTGATTTTACAACTGAAGAGGATATTGATTACGTTATAAAACAACTACCTCCAATAGTTGAACTATTAAGACAAATGTCACCGCTATATGATAAGTAATAGGAGGAAAATATATGTATACTGAAAAAGTTATGGAACATTTTACGAACCCAAGAAATGTTGGGGTAATAGAAAATGCTGACGGAGTGGGGGAAGTTGGCAATGTTAAATGTGGAGATATTATGAGAATATATCTCAAAATTGATAATGATATTATAACGGACATTAAATTTAAAACATTTGGTTGTGGCTCGGCTATCGCTAGTTCAAGTATAGCAACTGAACTTATAAAGGGTAAGCCAGTTGAAGAAGCTTTACAACTTACAAATAAAGATTTTATAATGGCTCTTGGTGGACTTCCACCAGTAAAAGTTCATTGCTCTGTACTTGCGGAGGAAGCTTTTAAAGTTGCGGTATATGATTACGCTACAAAATCAGGCAAAACTTACGAAGGACTTAAAGGTTTTGACCCTGAAAAAGCTAAAGCAGATCATGACCACGACCACGATCATGGAGTAGAAATTGAATTTTAAAAAATTTAAATACTAAGTGAGTGCAAATCCAATTTTGCACTCATATTTTTTTTAATGTAAAATAGTATAAATTAAACTATTAGGAGTCATTAATGAAATTAAATAAAAATAGAGTAGTTTTAGGAATGAGCGGTGGAGTAGATTCATCTGCGGTTGCTAAAATATTAAAAGATAGAGGATATGAAGTAATAGGGGTGAGTTTAAGACTTCACCAACAACATGATAATGTAGCTGATTTTGAGGAAAGTTTTGACTATACTGAATTTGAAGATGCAAAAAAAGTATGTGATGGTTTAGAAATACAGTTTAAGGTTTTTCATCTAAAAGATATATTTAGAAATACAGTTCAAGACTATATGGCGAATACCTATTTAAAAGGCGAAACGCCAAACCCTTGCGTTCAGTGTAATAAGCATATAAAATTTGGTGCATTTTTTAAAATTGCAGATATGCTAGGTGCATATTATCTTGCGACGGGGCATTATTGTAGTGTAGTTAAGGATAAGGATGATTATTACAAAGTAAAAAAGGCGAGTAGTATTGCAAAAGACCAAAGCTATATGATGTTTTATCTCGGTCAAAATCAACTCCAACGACTACTTATGCCACTTGGAGAATTTGAATCTAAAGACTCCATTAGAGATATAGTAAAAGACTTAAATCTCGATTTAGAAAACAAAAAAGATTCGCAAGAAATTTGTTTTGTGCCTAATGATGATTATATTTCATATTTAGAAACGGACTATAACGTAAGTGCTAAAGTAGGAAATTTTGTTGATTTATCAGGCAATATAATTGGTAAACATAAAGGTATAATACACTACACCATAGGTCAAAGAAAAGGGCTTGGAATGTCTTTTGGTAAACCTATGTATGTGATTAATATTGATTCAAATAAAAACGAGGTTATATTAGGAGATAATAACGACTTATTTGAAAATAAATTTATAATAAAAGAATCACATTTTGCATATTCCAAAACTCCTGAATTGGAAAAAGATTTAACTTGTAAGATTAGATATTCCTCGAAAGTCGTATCTTGCTATCTAACAAAGGAAAGTGCTTTAGACGACAATTCATATATAGTTCATGTAAAAGAGAAACAGCGAGCTATTACGACGGGTCAAGCATGTGTTATTTATCAAGGTGATTATGTGTTTGGCGGAGGAATTATATCAAAATATTAAAAAATCAAAGTATGTTGTATTTACAACATACTTTTTATTATTTGTAAGATAAAATTATATTGTAGATTATATGGAGGATACTTATGATTAGAAGAATAATTGAAATTGATAGAGATAAATGTGATGGATGTGGAATATGTGCAACTGCTTGTCATGAAGGTGCAATAGGTATAGTAGATGGTAAGGCAAAACTACTTCGTGATGATTATTGCGATGGCTTAGGAGATTGTTTGCCAACTTGTCCAACTGGTGCTATATATTTTGTTGAGAGAGAAGCACTCGCATATGATGAAGCGAGCGTATTAGAAAATATGAAAAAAAAACAAATTGCAGAACGTGGAAAAAATTTATTTCCTAGTGCAAGTAAGCAAAGTGAAAATTCTAGTAAAAGCTCTAGCTGTCCAAGTGCTAAAGTTCAAACTTTATCGAAAAAAACAGAAAAATCTCATTCACAAAACTTTGCTACTATATCTAATAAACCAAATAAACCAAATCCATTCCCAGCGGCTAAAATGGGATTTGAAAAGCAAGGTTTTAAAATGTCTAGCCCAAAAGTAAAAGAATCTGAACTTTCACAGTGGCCAATACAGATTAAGCTAGCTCCAGTAAATGCACCATTTTTTAATGATGCTGATTTATTAATTGCAGCGGACTGTACCGCTTACGCTTACGCTTCATTTCACAAGGATTTTATAAAAGGCAAAGTTACATTAATTGGTTGCCCTAAACTGGATGATGAGGATTATGCTCAAAAGCTTGAGCAAATTATAAACAACAACAATATAAAGAGTATAAGCGTAGTTCGTATGCAAGTTCCTTGTTGTATGGGACTTGAAAGATATGTAAAAGCGGCACTAAAAAATGTCAAAAAAATAGTTCCCACTAAAATAACTGTGATTTCTTTAGATGGAGAAATAGTTGAATAATATTCGTAAAGATGACCAAAATGTATGGTCATCTTTTTAAAATATGGTTTTTTTTTTACAGTGGATTTTCATTTTCTCTAAAATGGAGTATAATTAAACTATGGGCGAGTTTATTTCAATAAGGAGGAGACGATATGCTAAAAAAACGCTTAATTTTATTTTCAAGTTTAATTATTGTTTTGAGTTTATGTATATTTTCTTTTGAATATTTTAATATTAATAAATTAAGCGAAAAATCTATGAGTGAACTAAAAACTGAATTAAACAACAAATCAATTAAAAATGTACAAAATGATATTAATAATTTATCAGAAAACTTGAAGAATTACATAGTGGTGTTGGAACAAAAAATCGATGAAAACATGATAAATGCCGCTATAGTTTTGAAAGAACTAGATAACAATAGAGAAGTTACACTATCGGATTTAGAGAGGTTAAAAAAATCTACTAGCATGACGGATTTTTACTTTACCAATCCAAATGGTATTTTTACTCTTACTACAGAAAGTGCAGCACTTGGTATAAGCTTATTTGATATTTGGGACGGGTATCGAATGTTAATGACAGGAGAAGCTGATGTCTTAACTTCGGCTTTAAAAGTTAAAGTTGAAACTGGAGAAATTTTTAAATTTACAGCTATTCCTAGAAGTGGCGGAAAGGGTATAGTTCAAAGTGCATTAAACGCAGCTGAATTTGATGTTTTGATTAAAGATTTTATAAAAACTAATCCAAATATAAATTGGATTACAATTATTGATGCCGATGGTTTGGTGCTTACATCAACTCAAAATACAAATATAAAAGCACCAGTTACAGTTGGTCAAAAATTAGAAAGCTCAAATACGCTTTATGAAAATTGGAACAAAGCTAAAAATGAGAACACTAAGCTTTTTAATATTACGGATACTATTTCGAATGTATATATGCCAATTGAAAAGTTTGGAAGTGTAGCTTATATAGTTTGTGTAGAACTTAACTCTGAGCATTATTTTGACCAAACTAAATTCTCAGTTGAAAATTTAAATAAATTAAGCTCTACATTTTTACTTCAAATCAAAAGATTATTTATGTTTGTAGAAATAATGACTATTATAATCGTTGCTATGATGATGATATTTTTCTCTAAAAATATTTTAACTCCTATAAAAGAATTATCGGATAGATTTAGGGATATTTCTAGCGGGAACGGAGATTTAACAAAGAGAGTTGAAGTTTCTAAGGATAATGAAATTGGACAATTAGGTAGAATATTTAATGGATTTATAGATAATATTCATAGTACGATTAAGGAAGTTTCTGATGTTACTGATGTTGTAAATGATTCTTCACATAGAGTTTCTGGGCATTTAGTTCAAACTAAAGAAACTACAAATCAAGTGTCAACCGCCATGGAATCAATAGCACAAAACCTTATGACTCAATCTGAAAACTTAGGAGTGGAGCTTGAAAACCACAATCATTTATCAAATGAAATTCAAAATATTCGCAATGAAGTTATTTTGACTAAATCTCAAGCAGAAGATGTTTTATCTTCTCAAAATAACGGAAAGATTGAGCTTGATAATTTACAACAAAAGAATGATATGGCAAATAAAGCTACAGAAACTATTTCACAAATTGTAATTTCTTTAGGAAATAAGATTTCAAATATTACTACTTCTCTGGAAGGAATTAATAGTATTGCTGAGCAAACTAACTTACTAGCATTAAACGCTAGTATTGAATCTGCAAGAGCTGGTGAGGCTGGAAAAGGGTTTGCAGTCGTTGCAGAAGAAATTAGAAAGTTAGCTGAAAACTCTGCTGATTTAACTAAGGAAATAAACGATATTATTTTAGTAATTCAAGCTGAAACGAAGCAAAATGAAGTGGCTATGTCTAATCTTAAACAGATTTCAACTGAGCAATTCAATGCATTAAACAATATGAAATCTACATTTGATGATATTGCAATGAAAATTGATGAAGTTTCAAATAAAATTGAAAGCATAAACACTTCTATAGGAGTTGTAGACGAAATAAAAGACTCAACTATTTCAATGTTGCAAAATATATCACATTTATCTAGTGATAATGCAAGTGCTTCACAACAAATCTCAGCTCTTATGAATGAACAAGAACAAACAATTAAAGATATAGAAAACCTTGCTAGCGAACTTGCTATGACATCTGACCAATTAAGTAATAATGTTCAAAGGTTTAAGCTATAAAAATCAAAAATCCGTGTAAATTTTATGCGGATTTTTTTTACATTTTTTAGATAAGGAAAAATATGTTTTAAAATGAATATAAAAAGTATTTATTCATTTGGATATATATTATATAATTAATGTACATATAGATGAATTTTATAGTCAATTGCAATAAAAAAAATTTTATGTTGCTTATAAAATAGTTAGGAGTTTGAATGTTAAAAAAAGAACGAATTGATGTACTATTAGTTGAAAAAGGGTATTTTGAAACAAGAGAAAAGGCGAAACGTGCTATTATGGCAGGTTTAGTATATATTGATGAAGTTAAGCACGATAAAGCAGGAGAAAAAGTGTCATCAGATTCTAATTTTATAATTCGTGGTAATGCTTTAAAATACGTTAGCAGAGGTGGTTTAAAATTAGAAAAAGCTATGGAATTATACAAAATAGATTTAACTGATAAAATTTGTATGGACATTGGAGCCTCTACTGGTGGTTTTACCGATTGTATGCTTCAAAATGGTGCAAAAAAAGTTTATTCGGTTGATGTTGGTTATGGGCAACTTGATTGGAAACTTAGAAATGATGATAGAGTTATTAATATGGAAAGAACTAATATTCGTCATATTGATATTGATTCTATAGAAAATTTAGATTTCGTCAGCATAGATGTGTCTTTTATATCGCTTAAATTGGTTTTGCCAATTGCATATAAGTTATTAAAAGATGATTCTGAAATTGTTTTTTTAATTAAGCCGCAGTTTGAAGCTGGCAGAGAACATGTAGGCAAAAATGGAGTAATAAAAGATTCTAAAATACACAAAAAAGTTATAAAGCAAATTTTAGATTTTGCTACTGATACTGGATTTGTATATTGTGGGATTTCTTATTCTCCTATAAAAGGACCTAAGGGAAATCGTGAGTTTTTAGCTTATTTTAAAAAAATAAAAGCTAATGATATAGAACAAGATAATGTCGGTTACTCAGATGATATTATTGACATGGTAGTAGAAAAGTCACACGAAGAATTATAGCATTTGACATTATGGAGGTATATATGAAATACACTAGACATTCAAAAATTTTAGAAATTATCGAAAACAATATTGTTGAAACACAGGACGAGTTAGTTCAACATCTAAAAAACTTAGGGTTTAATGTAGCTCAAGCTACAGTTTCTAGGGACATCAAAGAATTAAGGCTTATCAAGGTTCTTTCTGAAAACGGAAGATATAAGTATTCTACAATGAAAAAGCAAAATTCAGAAATATCAGAAAGAACTTTAAAAATACTTAAAAACACATTTTTATCAATTAATTCATCTGGTAATATAGTTGTGATAAAAACTATAGTTGGTTCTGCAAATGCAGCGGCTGCAGTTATAGACGCTATGAATCTAAAAAATGTAATTGGTTGTGTTGCTGGTGATGATACTATTTTCTTGCTTATAGATGAAAGTACAAAGCCATCAGATGTAATTGAGTATTTTCATTCAATTATTGAATAAGGGGTCAATATGATATACGAACTCGTAATTGAAAATTTTATACTAATTGAAAAACAACAAGTCGTTTTTGGCGATGGATTAAATATTATCACGGGAGAAACTGGTGCTGGTAAATCAATTATTTTTGATGCAATTAGAGTACTTTTAGGACAATCTCCATCTAAGGATAAAGTTAGAAAAGGTGCAGACAAATTTAGAATAGAGGCGGTTTTTCAAAGTGATGATTTAGAACTGGCTAAGCTTTTAACGGACAATGATATTCTTATAGAAGATGAGCAAATTATAATATCGAGAGTTTTTGATAATAAAAAATCAATAATTAGAGTAAACGGAAGAACATGTCTTAGTAGCTTTGTTAAAAAATTAGGTGAATATTTAATTGATTTTCATGGTCAAAGGGATAATAGCATACTTTTAAATACAAATACTCATCTCGATATTATAGACCAGTACGCTTTAGATATTAAAGATGATTTAAAACAGATTGAACAAATTTTCTATGACTATAATAGAGTTGATGAAAAAATTAAAGATATTTTAGACAATGCAGAATCAATTGATAAAAAATTAGATTTTATAAATTATCAAATAGATGAAATAGAAAAAGCTAACTTAATACCTGATGAGGATGTAGAGATAGAGTCAAGATTAAAACTTCTTAGAAATAGTGAATATATATACAAAAATTTAATGAACACTCGTGCTTTATTTACTGAATCTATGGGAATAATTGATTTATCTGATAAAATGCTTGCAAATATATCACAAGTTAAAGAATACGATTCAAATTTAGATTCGGTTTATGATTTAGCTCAAGAAATGAGTAATATTGCAGATGAAATTAATATTGGTATAAGAAATTATTTAGATTCATTTGAACTTGATGAAGAAGAACTATACAATCTGGAGTCAAGAATAGATGTAATTAATAATTTAAAGTTAAAATACGGTTCTAAATTATCAGATATATTAGATTTATATCAAAAATTAGTCGATGAAAGAACTGAGATTATAAATTCAGAAAAAACATTAATCGAATTAAATAAGCGTAAAGATGAACTAAAAAAACAATATGATGATAAAGCAAAAAAAGTAAGTGAAAAACGAAAATTTTATGCTAATGAAATTCAGATTAAAGTTGAAAGTATATTAGATGAATTAAATATAAAAGGTGGAAAATTAAAATTTGTATTTGATGAAGAACCTATTTTTTCTAAAAGAGGTTTTGACAATGTACAAATTTATGCGCTTACTAATGTGGGTGAAGATTTTAAACCGATTAAGAAAATCGCATCTGGTGGAGAAATTTCTCGTATTATGCTAGCTTTAAAATCAATTTTAAATAAAAATGAATCTAAAGTTTTGATTTATGATGAGATTGACACGGGTATAAGTGGAAATACCGCAGAAGTGGTTGCACAAAATCTATATAAATTATCAACCAAAAATCAGATAATTTCTGTAACTCATTTACCGCAAATTGCTGTATTTGGAGATACTCATATAATTATTAGTAAAAATACGGATTTGATAAGTACCACTACGGAAGTTATACATGCAAACGAAGAACAAATTAAACTAGAATTATCAAGATTAATTGCTGGAACAAATATTACTGAAAACACTCTAAAACATGTAACTGAGATGGTAAATACCACTTTAGAAAAAAAACAACAATGTTAGTTAGTTTCAAAAATGATATAATTAAATGATACACAAGTTTTGTATTGTTTCAAAGGAGGAAAACATGATTGATAGAGTGATATTGATAGTGATTGATAGTGTAGGAATTGGAGAAATGCCAGACGCGGAAAAATTTGGCGACAAAGGTGCAAACACTTTAAAGAGAATATCTACAACTAAAAATAAAATAAATATACCAAATCTCGAAAAATTAGGAATAGGACATATTGACGGAGTTGATTATCTTAATAAGCCCGATGACTATGTGGGTGTAGTTGCTAGAATAAAAGAGGCATCAAATGGTAAAGATACAACTACGGGGCATTGGGAAATGGCTGGACTTAGAATTGATACACCATTTAAAACTTATCCAAATGGATTTCCAAAAAGGGTTATAGATGAATTTGAAAAACAGATTGGCAGAGAATCTTTATGCAATAGACCTGCCTCAGGTACTGTTATAATTGAAGAACTTGGCGAGGAGCATATGAAAACTGGCAAGCCAATAGTGTATACTTCTGCTGATAGCGTGTTCCAAATAGCTGCACATGAGGATATTATTCCAATTGATGAATTATATAAAATGTGCGAAATAGCAAGAGAGATTTTGCGTGGTGAAGACCAAGTAGCTAGAGTTATAGCAAGACCTTTTAAAGGCGAAGTTGGTAATTTTGAAAGAACTCCAAATAGACGTGACTATTCGCTATCACCATTTGGTACAACTGTACTTGATGAACTTAAAAACAGCGGTTTCGACGTTATTGCAGTTGGTAAAATCGTCGATATATTTAACGGCGTAGGAGTAACTGAGGATATTCACACAGTTAGCAATATGGACGGCGTTGACCAAACGATAAATTATATGAATGGAGATAATAAGGGATTAATATTTACTAATTTAGTTGATTTTGACGCTAAATTTGGACATAGAAGAAATATTGAAGGATATAAAAATGCTTTAGAAGAATTTGATGCTAGGTTGCCAGAGGTATTTGATAATCTAAGAGATACAGACCTTTTAATGATTACTGCTGACCATGGTAATGACCCTGGATATAAGGGGACAGACCATACTAGAGAGCATATTCCATTTATTATGTATTCTAAAGCTATTGTTCAAGGCAAAAGTTTAGGTACGCTTGATACATTTTCTGATATAGGGGCAACTATTAGCGATATATTTAAAGTTAATCCTACTCAAAACGGAACAAGTTTACTACCAAAAATACTTAAATAACGGAAATAGGAGAGATATTATGAGAATGTATGACATAATTGAAAAAAAGAGAAATGGTCATGCGCTAACAAAAGATGAAATAGATTTTTTTGTAAGCGGCTATTCAAATGGAGAAATTCCAGACTATCAAGTTTCTGCACTTACTATGGCTATATTTTTTCAAAAAATGAATAATGAAGAAACTAAACACTTAACTTCTGCTATGATGAACTCAGGTGAAGTTGTAGATTTAAGTAGAATTGATGGTATAAAAGTTGATAAACACTCAACTGGTGGAGTTGGTGACACTACTACATTAGTGCTTGCTCCACTTGTAGCCTCATGTGGTGTTCCCCTAGCTAAAATGTCGGGCAAAGGTCTTGGGCATACAGGAGGAACTCTTGATAAATTAGAAGCGATACCAAATTTTAATATAAATTTAGAGGTGGATGAATTTATTAACTCTGTAAACCAGCATAAAATAGCAGTGATTGGGCAGACTAAGGATATTGCTCCAGCAGATAAAAAGTTATACGCTCTTAGAGATGTAACTGCTACTGTTGACAATATAAGCCTTATTTCCGCTAGTATTATGAGTAAAAAACTAGCTGCTGGTAGTGATGCTATAGTTTTAGATGTCAAAGTAGGTAGCGGTGCTTTTATAAAAGATTTTGAAGGTGCAAAAAAACTTGCTCAAACTATGGTAGAACTAGGAAACTCTATGGGTAGAGAAGTTATCGCTTTAATAACTAGTATGGAACAACCTTTAGGGAATGCTATTGGAAACTCCCTTGAAGTTATTGAGGCTATTGAAACTTTAAAGTCAAATGGTGCAGATGATTTAACCGAGCTTTGTTTAACACTTGGTGCTAATATGCTTTTATGTGCTAAAAGGGTTAATACTTACGAAGAGGGAATTGAATTATTAAAACAAAAAATTGCTTCTGGTGAAGCACTTGACAAATTTAGAGAATTTGTATCTTCTCAGTCGGGTGACCCAAATGTGGTAGATGATTATAAGCTTATGAAACAAGCTAGTCATGAATTTGAATATAGGGCTATCAATTCTGGATATATTAGCGAAATGGTTGCAGATAAAATAGGTGTTGCATCTATGATACTAGGTGCGGGTAGAGAAAATATAGAATCACAAATTGACTTATCTGCAGGAATTTACTTAAAAAAGAAAATAGGAGATTATGTAGAAAAGGGCGATGTTGTGGCGATTTTATATACTGATGATAAATCAAAATTTGATCCAGCTATTAAGTTGCTAGACGAATATATAAATTATTCGGAACATAAAGTTAAAAGTCCTAAATTAATTAAGGCTATCATTTATAAAGATAAAACAGTCTTATTATAGTAGGCGAACGGAGATAGTATGAATTCAGATAATACTTTCAAAACGATGGAGAAAAATTTTAAATCCTATATTAAACAATATATTATAAATCAAAAAATAAGTGATGTCACAAACCCAATATTTAAGTATTTTAACAATGCTAATATAAAATATTATATTGTCGGAGGAATTATCAGAGATTATATACTGGAGTATGAACCAAACGATTTGGATATTGTATATGAAGCTGATTTTGATGAATTATATGAGTATATAAAAGATAATTTTAAATATCACTATGTAGCAAATCCAAAGTTTAAAACAATCAAAATTTATATTAATAACAATGAGATTGATTTAATTTGTGCTAGAGAAGAAGAATATCCATATGATGGTGCATTGCCTCAGGTTGAATCTAGTAGTATATACGCAGATATGAAAAGGCGAGATTTTACTATTAATTCAATTTGCTATTCAGTTACTGAAAATAGATTTATAGATATTTTTGATGGAATTAGGGATATAAGAAGTAAGCTCATTAGATTTAATAATAGATATTCTTTAAAAGATGACCCTACTAGATTATTTAGAATAATAAAATATAAAAATAGATATAATTTTAAATTTGATGAATTAACTAATGATATAATTTTAGAAGCTCTTGAACAAAATTATCTCGAAAATATAACCAATGATAGAATGTTAAAAGAATTTATTAAAATTTTAGAAGAACCAAATTTAAGAGGTATATTTATTGATTTATATAAATATAAAATTTTAAAATATTTTATGCCTGCTGAATTTGGTATAAAGTTTAAAAATAGGTTAGATAATTTTATTCAACTAAGAAATAGAGTAGATAATACTTTGCTCCTGCTTTATTATATTTTTGATGAACATATTCCGTTTTTTATAGAGAATTTTAATCATTCTAAAAAAATGAATATTGATTTGTTGAATGTAATTGAGCTAAAAAAAGATATTTTAGAGCTAGATATTTCTTCTAATGCTAGTGCTATTTATAATGTTTTTTCAAAGTATTCAGACAATCTTTTAGAAATCGCATATCATAGCGATAGAACAAAAGTGCGTGAATTATTACAGTATTATAATACAGTTTTAAAGCATGTTACATGTCCTATTACTCGAAATGATTTAAGAGAAGCTGGTATAAGCGATGAAAAAAGGATAACTGAAATTTTAAAAATAGTGTTTAATGACACTCTTGATGACAAAAATCTAATGTTGACAAAAGAGGAAATAATAAAAAATTTACTTGGTCGGTGATTGAATGAATTATAATGTTAAATTACAACATTTTGAAGGTCCACTTGACTTGCTATTGCATTTGATAAGTATAAACGAAATTGATATTTACGATATACCAATAGCTGATGTTACAGACCAATATATTAAGTATTTAGATGCGATGGAAATTATGGACATGGAAAACGCTAGCGAGTTCATAGTTATGGCATCTACTTTGCTTGAAATAAAGTCGAAAATGTTACTTCCAAATAATATGTTTGATGATGAAATATTAAAATTTGATGAGAATGACCCTAGGGCTAATTTAGTAAATAAGTTATTGGAATATAAGCTTTATAAAAATGCTGCTGATTATTTAAAACAAAAAGAGGATATTCGTATTGAAAGGGTTATAAAAGAACAAGAAAGCATCGAATGTTATCAGTCTGAACAAGAGGAGTTACAAAATATAGATATTGAAGTTTTAAAAAATGCAGTATCAGAAGTGATTAAAAAGCTTAAATCTATTGACAATCAAAAAAGAATACATTTTAAATCGGTAAAAAGAGATAGATTTACAGTTAAACAAAAAATAGATTATCTAATTTCTGTTTTTAAAAATACAAACAAGCCTGTAAATTTTAAAAGCATGTTCAAAAAAGATAGGTCAAAAGAGGAAGTTATATGTACTTTTTTAGCTATGTTAGAAATGTTAAAACTAAATTATATCAATATAGTGCAAGAGGGTAATTTTAAAGAAATTCAAATTTATAAGACTAAAACATTTAATATTTAGTGAGGTTTTTATATGAATTATAAAGCAATCTTAGAGTCGCTTTTATTTGTTTGGGGCGAAGAATTAAGTTTTAAAAAAATATCTAGTATCATGGAAATTGATATTGAAGAAGTTAAAAATATAGCTGTTGAATTGGCTAAGTCTTATCAAAATACAGGTCTACAGTTAATGATACTAGAAGATTCTGTACAGATAAGTGCAAATGTTGATTACTATGACTATATAGAAAAATTAGGCAAAGAATCAAAATCGAGAGGTCTATCAAAATCTAGCATTGAAACATTGGCAATCATCGCTTATAAACAACCAGTCACAAAAACCCAAATAGAGAAAATACGTGGAGTAAAGTCTGATAAACCACTACAAACCCTTTTAGAAAGAAATTTGATTTATGAAAAAGGGCGTTTACAATCAATTGGCAAACCAATTATTTACGCAACTACAAATAAATTTTTAAAATTATTTAATTTAAAAAGTTTAGCTGAATTACCACCTATAAATGAATTTACAGATGGTAATTTACTACTTAAATACGAAATTACAAATAGAGATGAAGAATAAGGATTAATATGAGATTACAAAAATATATCGCTAAAACTGGATATACTTCCAGACGAAAAGCAGAACTTCTTATAAGTTCTGGCAGAGTAAAATTAAATGGTCAAATTGTCACTGAACTCGGTACAAAAGTTGATGAATTAAAAGATAAAGTTAGCATTGATGATAAATGTATAAGTTTAGAAAACAAAAATATCTATATATTATTGAATAAACCCACATCAGTTTTATCAAGTGTGTCTGATGATAGAGATAGAAAGACAGTAATAGATTTAATAGATGGCATACATGAAAGAATTTATCCAGTGGGACGACTTGATTATAATACATCAGGACTTTTAATTTTAACTAATGATGGTGAATTTACAAATATTATGACTCATCCCAAATATCATATAGCAAAAACATATATTGTTAGATGTTCTGGAAGTATTAGTAATATAAATTTAAAAAAGTTACAAGATGGAATACATATTGATAACTACTTAACTAAAAAGGCAGTTGTCAATTTAATTAAAAAAACAGATAATATTTCTATAGTTAAAATAAGAATATTTGAAGGTAGAAATCGTCAAATAAGAAAGATGTTTGATGCTATTAATCATCCAGTAATTCGTTTAAAAAGGGTTGCGATAGGTTCATTGACAGATGATAAATTGCCTATTGGCTCATGGCGAAATCTTACACAAGATGAGATTGATTCTCTTAGAAATAGGGGGTTAAAAAATGTTTAATAATGTTCATTTTTTGACTGATATGATAATAAATGATTATTTAAAACTTGGTGACAAAGTTATAGACGCAACTATAGGCAATGGTAAAGACTCTCTTAAAATATTAAATAAAATAGGTAAAACTGGACATTTATATGGGTTTGATATTCAACAAAGTGCTATTAATAATTCAAAACAACTCCTAAATGAAAATGGATACACTAATATAACTTTATTTCACGAAACTCACGAAAATATGAAAAATCATTTTAATGATGAGTCAGTAGATATGGTTATTTTTAATTTAGGTTATCTGCCAAAAGGAGATAAAAGTATAACTACTAAAATTTCATCTACATTGCAAGCTGTAATTCAAGCTACCAATGTTATAAAAGTGAATGGTATAGTGCTTATAACATGTTATATAGGGCATGATGAAGGTAAAAAAGAATACGATGCTTTAATAGATTTTTATAAAAATATAGACCAAACACATTTTAATGTTTTTCATGGTGAGTTTATAAATCAAAAAAATAATCCACCAAAAATTTTGCTAATTGAAAAACGCATTAGTCTCGTATAACAAAGCTATTTGTTCGTAATAAATACTTAACAATAAAATGAAATATTATTCCCACAAACCTTATAAAAGGGATTATAATAATAGATGGAGTATATTTCAAATTCCGTTTAGGGGTGAATAAATTGATAAAAATAATGAATTTAACTAAAAAATATAACAAAGGCACGGTTGCTTTGTGGAATGTTAATCTTGATATAAAAAAAGGTGATTTTATATTTTTGGTTGGTCCAAGTGGAGCAGGAAAATCAACGCTTATAAAAATGCTTTTAAAAGAGGAACAACCAACTTCTGGGAGTATAATTCTTGATAAAGAGGATATAACAAATATTCATCGTAGAAAAATACCAGCTATTAGACGTAAAATAGGTGTGGTTTTTCAAGATTTTAGATTACTTCCAAATAAAAATGTATACGAAAATGTAGCTTTTGCTATGGAGATAACGGGTGTAAAATCAAGAGAAATCAGAAAGCAAGTTCCTATGGTGCTTAGCATAGTAGGACTTTCTGGTAAACAAAAAATGTATCCTCATGAGCTTTCGGGTGGAGAACAACAAAGAGTTTCTATTGCTAGGGCAATCATTAATAACCCCACTCTTGTTATAGCTGATGAGCCTACTGGTAACTTAGATCCAGATACTTCTAAAGATATAATGAGGCTACTTTTACAAATAAATAGACGAGGTACAACTGTACTTATGGCAACTCACGATAGAGAGGTAGTAGACTCTATGAAACAAAGAGTTGTAGCTATAGAAAACGGAAAAATAGTTAGAGATGAAATAGGAGGTAAATACGGATATGCAGATTAACTCATTCGGATATAATATTAAAGAATGTTTTAAAAATTTATGGCGTAATCGAATGATGAGCATTGCCTCTATTGGTTCTGTTGCTGCCACTCTTATGATACTTGGACTTATATTTATTTTAGTTATTAATATTACATCTATGACCCAAGTTGCTAAAGACCAATTTGATACTATACAAGTGTACTTAGAAGACGATTTAACTATTGAACAAATTGAAGATATAGGGACTAAGATTTTACATCTTCAAGGAGTTAAAGATGTTGTTTTTGAAGCTAAAAAAGACGCATTAGAGAAAATGAAATTAGATTGGGATAAAAACGGTTATTTGCTTGATGGTTTAGAAAGCAATCCACTTCCAAATTCTTATATAGTAATGCTAGATGATATTCACTACGCTGAATATATCGTTAATTCTATCGAGGCATATAATGGTATTGAAGAAGTAAAATACTATCAAGAAGTTATTCAAAATATTATAAGTATTACAGAGGCAATAAGAAAAGTTGGAATTATTATTATCGTTATACTTATTTCTATATCGACTTTTATAATAAGCAATACTATAAAAATCGCTATTCATTCAAGGCGTAGAGAAATCAATATTATGAAATTTGTAGGTGCTACAAATTGGTTTGTAAAAGGTCCTTTTGTACTTGAAGGTATGATTCTTGGTATACTCGGAGCTGCTTTAGCATCTGTAATTATATACTTTGCGTATTCATATTCATATAATGCGATTATTGACCAGTTTTATATGTTTATTTCTGCATATTTAATAAGAGTGGAATTTATTATGCAAGACATATTATTCTTATTCTTTGTTATAGGTGCAGGAATTGGTACAGTTGGAAGTATGGCTTCGCTTCGTAAATATATCAATGTTTAGGAGAATATATGAAAAAAATCATAGTATTAATAATGGTTTTGATTTTAGCTATACAAAGTTTATGTTTTGCAAATAATACTGTAATAGTTGAAAAACAAAACGAGTTAGAATATATAAACAATCAATTAAAAAAATTAGACCAAGAAATAAATTCAAAAGCTAAAAAGAGCAATTCTCTGCTTTATAGAATTAACACTATGGAAAAAGAAATAAGGGGAATTGAAACCGAAATAGCAAATTTAGACTTAAATATTGCAAACCACGAAAATTTAATTCTTGAATCTGAACAAAAAATTGAAGAAGCTACTAAGAACATTGAAGAAAAAGGTCAACTTTTAAATTCAAGACTTAGAGTTATGTACAAAAATGGTAAGGCTGGATATTTAGAAGTAATTTTAGGTGCAGAAGATTTTAGAGATTTACTTACAAGAATTGACATGGTTCAAAAAATATATATGCATGATAGAAATCTTATCGAGTATATGAGAGAGCAAAAAGAAATAGTAGTTGAACAAAAAAAGACTTTGCAAAAAGCTAAAGATGAGCTAGTTGTTTATAGGACGAGTAAAGCAGAAAGAACTGAAGTATTAAGCAATAAATTAGTAGAAGTAAATAAAGAACAAAAAAGTGTTAAAAAAGATTTAAAGGCATTAGAGCAAAGAGAGGATCAACTTGCTGAAGATGCAAAAAAATTAACTAATATAATTAAAAATATGAAGTTAGCTAAAGAGTATGTAGGTGGTCAAATGCAATGGCCAGCACCTGGATACTATACTATAACTTCACCATTTGGATATAGAATTCACCCTATATTAAAAAAGCGTAAATTACATACGGGTGTTGATATTGGAATACCATATGGAAAATCTGTTACAGCTGCTCAAAAAGGTACTGTTATATTCGCTGGATGGATGGGTGGATATGGAAAAGTAATACTTATTGACCATGGTGGTGGAATAATAACTGTATATGCTCATAATTCAAAATTAGTTGTTAAAAAAGGTCAAGAAGTTGAAGTTGGACAAAAAATTTCTGAATGCGGTTCAACTGGTCAATCAACTGGTGCTCATCTACACTTTGAAGTTAGAAAAGATGGTGAGTTTGTAGATCCATTTAAATATGTTAAGAAAAATAATTAATATGATGTGAAATTAATGTAAATAATGATAGGAGCGTGTTTATGAAAAAGACAAAAGTATTACTCATATGTGTTATATGCATAGTGTTGAGTAGCATAATAACATTCGCACTTACTGATACAGTTAATGTTAAAAGTGGCGATAAAGTTGTTATAAGTAAAGAAGAGTACGAAAAGTTAAAAAATGTTAGCGATGAATTTGCAAAAGAAATACAACTTAGGGATTATATAAGAGATAAGTTTTATTTTGAATATGATGAAGATAAATTTCATGAATATATGAATAAAGCTTTGTTTGAATCTTTAGACGACCCTTACTCATATTATATGACAGAAGAAGAATATAAAGAATTTGAGATGTCAAGTGATGGAGAATATACAGGTGTGGGTATAGTTATGGCTATTGATGATAAAGATAGAATAGTTATTGTTACGCCTATTGAAGATACTCCAGCAAAAAAAGCGGGAATTAAATCAGGTGATATTATAGTTTCAGTTGATGGAGAATTAGCATCAAAGTCTAATTTTGAATATATAGCAAATAAAGTGCGAGGAAAAGCTGGAACAAAAGTTGTTCTCGAACTTTTAAGAAAAGGAGAAGATAAACCTTTTAAACAAGAACTAACTAGAAAATTAGTTAAACTTAAAGCTGTTAAATCAAAAATGTTAGACGATAAAATCGGTTATATTCAAATTATAAAATTTGATAAAGACGTAGCTACTGAATTTAGTAAAAATTTAAGCGAATTAGAACAAAAAAATATAGAAGGTTTAGTTATAGATTTAAGAGGAAATCCAGGTGGTTCAGTATCAGAAGTTACGAAAATTGCTGATGAAATACTTGGAAAACAGTTAATTTACTATGCTGAAGATAAAAAAGGAAACAGAGAAGAAGAATACTCTGATTCATTTAAGCTTGAAATACCTTATGTTCTATTAGTAAATGGTGGTAGTGCAAGTGCTTCAGAAATTTTAGCTGGTGCTGTTAAAGATACAAACTCAGCAGAAATTATAGGAGAACAAACATTTGGAAAGGGTATTATTCAGGTACTTAAACCTCTTAAATCAGGGGATGCGTTTAAGTTGACTATTAGTGGATATTGTACACCAAATGGAACTAGCATACATGGTGTTGGTATAACTCCAACTATTGTTGTACCAGCTAACGAAGTAGAAAAGGAACAAATGACTGATAAAGACGATAATCAGCTACAAAAAGCTATTGAAGTTGTAAAAGAGAAAATCATGGAGTCTAAGGAGAATAAATAATTATGGACGATAATAAGGATACAAAAAAAATATTTAAGATACCTTATATAAACTTAGTTCCAATCGCTATAATTATTATATTTATCTATAAATTAGTAGATAGGATAGACTATGTAACTTCATTTATAGCTCTTTTTACAAAAATTTTGACCCCAGTGATAATAGGTATGGTACTCGCATATTTAATCCATCCAATAATAAATTGGATTGAAAAAAATACTAAATTAAAACGAGGCTGGAGTATTTTAGTTATATATCTTGCACTTATGGGGATAATCTCGATATTAATCGCTTTTATTCTTCCAGCCCTAATATCGAGTATAAGTGATATTGTTAAACATTTTCCGCAGTATATAGTTCAAACAAATCAATATTTCACTAAATTAATAATTAAAATAGCTAAAATATCTGGTGCTGATATAGATAAATTAATGCAATCTAAAACTTTTGCACATATAGTATCTGAATTTGGTGCAATGACAAATAATTTATTATCAAATGCACTTTCAGCTTTAGCATCTTTTTCATCAGGATTTTTTAATTTCATTATGGGATTAATTATTTCGATATATGTTTTAAAAGAAAAAGAGGGTTTTGCAAAGGGGTCTAAAAGATTAACTTATGCAATTTTAGATAAGAAAAAAGGCGATTCATTTATTGCTTTTATGAAAGATTCAGATAATATTTTTTCAAGATATATATCTGGTAAGTTGTTAGATTCATCCATCATAGCTATATTAGCTTTTATTGGGCTATACTTTATAGGTGCTCCTTATACATTGCTTTTAGCTATAATAATAGGTATAACAAATATGATTCCTTATTTTGGACCTTTTATTGGTGGAATACCTGCGATTATTATAACTCTATTTTATAGCCCTATATCTGCATTTTGGGTTGCTGTGTTTATATTTATACTACAGCAATTTGATGGAAATATATTAGGGCCAAAAATACTAGGAAACTCAGTTGGAGTAGGGCCGTTTTGGATTATATTAGCTATTATAATAGGCGGAGGATTGTTTGGAATTTTAGGTATGTTAATTGGTGTTCCTGTTATTGCTATAATTTTAAATCTTATCAATAAGTATATTGATAATTCGTTAAAGAATAAAGGTTTATCATAATTAATATTTAAGAGTAAAAGCTTTAAAAAAAAGTTTTTGCTCTTTTTTTATAAAATTTATAAATTTTTAGAATAAATTAAAAAAAAGTGGGTATAATAGATATAGACATATAATAAATGTGTCAAGAATAGAATGTTTTACTTGTTGATTGTTTTGTGAAAGGGGAGATTTTTTATGAAGGGTTATGCAATGTTAAAAATTGGTCACACTGGTTGGATTGAAAAAGAAAGACCAAAATGTGGTCCAAGAGATGCGATTGTAAAACCACTTGCAATTTCACCATGTACATCTGATGTACATACTGTTTGGGAAGGTGCAATCGGAGAAAGAGAAGATATGATACTTGGCCACGAAGGTTGTGGAGTTATAGAAGAAGTAGGAGAATTAGTACAAGATTTTAAAGTTGGGGATAGAGTAATGGTTGCTGCTATCACTCCTGATTGGAATTCTAAAGAAGCACAAGCTGGTTTTTCAATGCACTCAGGTGGAATGCTTGCAGGTTGGAAATTCTCTAACTTTAAAGATGGCGTGTTCGGTGAATATTTCCATGTTAATGACGCTGATGGTAACTTAGCTCATTTACCTGATGAAATAACTCCAGAAGAGGCATGTATGCTTTCTGATATGGTTCCTACAGGTTTTCACGGTGCAGAGCTTGCAGATGTTCAATACGGTGATACTGTATTAGTTGTAGGTATTGGTCCTGTTGGATTAATGGCAGTAGCAGGTGCTAATTTAAAAGGTGCATCAAGAATTATCTGCGTTGGTACTAGACAAGTTTGTATAGATGCAGCTAAACTATATGGTGCAACTGACTTTATTAGCTATAAAGAAGGTCCAATAGATGAGCAAGTTATGAAAATGACTAATGGCGCTGGCGTTGATAAAGCAATTATAGCTGGTGGAACAGTAGATACATTTGAACTTGTTATTAACTGCTTAAAACCAGGTGGAAGAATTGGTAATGTAAACTATCTTGGTGAAGGCGACTATGTTAAAATTCCTAGAGTAACTTGGGGTAGTGGTATGGGTCATAAGACTATCGCTGGTGGATTAATGCCAGGTGGTAGACTAAGATTAGAAAAACTTGCAAGCCTTATGGTTCATGGCAAGTTAGACGTTAAACCAATGCTAACTCATAAATTCTATGATTTTGAAAATATTGAAGAAGCATTATTATTAATGAAAGATAAACCAAAAGATTTAATTAAACCAGTTATTATACTTGGAAAATAAATTTCACATAGCAATTTTTATTTGACATCAGTAAAACGGATGGAATTTTTCCATCCGTTTTGCTTTTATAAATTCATCATTCTCATACATAAATCAGACATTTGCTCTGAAGTTTCAACCATCCCAGATTTAAGCCAAATAAATATAACTTTAATAAATCCAACCCACTGGAAATTTTCATAATATTTTAATAATGGATCATTTTTCTCAAAAAGATGAGTAATTATTCTCTCATCAAACCTCTCAAGATATAAATCTCTAAAAGCCTCATAATTATCTGTTAGCATTGAAATTAAAAATTCATAGCTAAATGGTTCAAAATAGTGTTTGTTATTTCTAATCCACTCAAAAACATTATAAATTTTCTGTTTTGTATTAGTATGGCTAAATTGTGCTTCATAATTTAAAAACATTTCAAAAACAAGTTTAATATAATCTTCAATAACATCTTCTTTTTTATTGTAATGCCTATAATAAGTCTTGCGACTGACATGAGAAAAATCCGATAATTCTCTAATTGAAATTTTATCAATTGATTTTTCTTCCATAATTGAAAGTAGTCCATTTATCAACATAATCCGAGTTTTGGGTACTCCAATATATTCATACTCTTTTAAATAAGTCTTTTTTTCTACCATAAAACACCTCCCTGAAATAAAAATACTCATAGACACACTAGTTATTTTATGTTTCATTTCCTCAGTTGATATTGATAATCAATCTAAAACTATATATACTTATATTACTGTTATTTGTATATGTTTGTCAATATAAATATGTGTATTTTAACGTAATACTTATTTACTTATAAACTTATATTTTAACATCTTGGATTTGGCATGAATAAGTAATCTATTGCGATATAAAAATTCTTTTAGTCCATATTCTATGGGCTATTATATTGGAAATTTTATGCAAAATAATGGGGGGGGGTAACACATAATAATATATTTGGTTTTTATAAAGTAAATATTTGTTAGTTAAAGGAGATGAAAGAGATTTGAAAAAATTATTAATTTTATTTGTAATTCTTCTATTATCTATTTCTAGTGCTACAGGTGTATTTGCACAATCATTTAAAGATACTAAAAATCACTGGGCAAAAAACGAAATTAATAGATGGTCAGATAGGGGAGTTATCAAAGGGTACAATGGAAAATTTAACCCAGATGACCCAGTCACAAGAGCCGAAATGGCAGCTATTATAAATAGTATTTTTAAATACCATTTAGTAGCACAAAACTCATTTGTAGATTTGCCAGATGAGTGGTACAAAGAAGCGATTTTAAAAAATAATAAAAAAGGAATTATACTTGGTTATAACAAAAAAGTTCGTCCTCTTGATAATATAACTCATCAAGAAGTTGCAATAATGTTATCCAATGCGTTTAATATTAAAAAAAGTGATGAAAAAGCAAACTTTTCAGATTATAACGAAGTAGCTGATTGGTCAGCAAAATATGTAAATGGAATGTATAAATTAGGTTATATATCTCCTAATTCAGATGGAAAATTTCTGCCTAATCAAAATGCTACAAGAGCAGAAATTATAAAAATCATTGATAATATAGTATCTGCGTACTATCAAAACAGTGGTGTATATTCACAAAATGTAGATGGCACAGTTATAGTTAATACCCCAGATGTAATTTTAAAAGATATGAATATTAAAGGCGATTTGATTGTTGCTGAAGGTGTTATGAATGGTGATTTAACACTTGATTCAGTAAACTTAACTGGCAAGATGTATGTGTATGGTGGTGGAGAACAGTCTATCAATATAATTAATTCATCAGTTGACGACATCGTATTAGCTAAGCAAGAAGGTCGAGTGAGATTAAACTCAGTAGGAAATTTTCAAACTGTTCATGTTATGAATGATTCTCATGCTATTTTAGATGGAAATTTTATTGCTGATAATATAGATGTTTTTGATACTAGTTCTATATATATTCACGAAGATATAGTAGCAAATAGCTTATCATTTAAAGGTGAGCGTGCTAATGCTGTAATAGATGGTGATATAAAAAATGTAAATTTATCACCTAAAACTCAAAAGACTGATATTACTGGTATAGGTGGAGTTCAAAATGTTATAGCTAAAAATTCAGAATTAAATACTACTGCTTTTGATTCTATGAAAAGTAGTTTTAACCTTGCTAATTTTGAAAAAAAGAAGAATAATATTAAGAATGAAAATTCTAAAACAAGTATTTTGTTAAATTCAAAAATTAATAAAAAAATACAAAAGGCAAAACAAAAAGAAAACTCTAACAAAAATTTAAGCTCTAACAAAAATAATACTGATAGAAAGAGCACAATAAAATCTGGTGGCTCTGGTGGATCAAGTGGTGGTTCTAATCATTCAGGTGGAAGTTCATCTAGTAATTCGAATAGCAATTCTTCTGGTGATTCTAGTAATACAAATAATACTGATTCATCTAATAATTCAAATAATGAGAACTCATCTAATGGTTCTGATAATTCAAATGATGAGAACTCTAATAACACAAACGAGGATAAGAATAAGAATAAATATGAATATACTATAGTTGATAGCTTTATTGGTTCACCAACTAAAGATATAAAAGTTTACAACAACGATAAAATAGTAAAAGGTTATAAACTTTATGTTGACGATAAATTAGTTGCAACTGATTTAAACAATAGTGGAACAGTAAAAGCTATAAGTACGTATTTTAAAACTAATAGTATAGTTAAATATTCTGTTGAGAATAGTGAAAAATACACACTAATAAAAAAATAGTAAGGAGGATACAGTATGAGAAAAATATTTAGTCTGCTGATGGCATTTACTCTTATCATATCGACTGGTATGAGTTCATTTGCTATGACAGTAGAGCATAATAATAAGATTTCTAATAATTCTATTTTAATTGGAGAACGTTTATTTTTACTTGATAAAGATGAAACTGCTTTTAATTTAGATACATTTATGTCAGCGACTAGAAGTATTAAACAGGGAGAGGAGAATACTCTTTACTACAAAGATAATAATGGAAACTGGTATAATTTAGTTTCTGATAAAAATATGACTAGTGTAATAACACATGAAAATATAAATAATCAGATTAACTATATTAACAATGTGCAAAGGACACTTGAGGATATTATGAATGTAAAACCTCATAACTCAATCGAGAAAGAGGATTTAAGTTTTGCACCAACTGGATTTGAGGAGAATAAAGACAATCAAGGTACTTTTGATACTGTTATAAAACTTACACTAAGCGATAAAACAACTGCTAAGTTTGCAAATAACATAGATGGTACTGTAGATACTATAAGCTCTGCAAGTTTATTAAAAACTGCTCCTAAAGGAACAAAACTTCAAATTACAAGAGTGGATGACAAAAATATCAATTTAAAATTAATTGGTACAGCTCAAAATCACTCTACTGCTATAAATACTACAAATGATACTGCTAATCAACATAGTGATGGAAATAAAAATGGTATTCACGGTGATATTGCTTTTCTAATGTTACCTCCTTTCTTCACTGATGTAGATACACATGGTACTGAAATATTTATAGATACTATCTATAACGATAAAGAACAAGAAAAAATTATAGATGTACAAAATTCTAAGAGATTCCAAATCGAAAATGTAAATTATGGAGTCATAACTCTAAAGACTGGAAATATAAATGACTATAACTTTACTATTAATGATGTAGCATTTACACCAAGTAAAGTAAATGATTCTGGTACAATGGTTAAATTTGAAATGAATCGTTCAGAAGTAGCTCAAATTAAAGTTATTAGCAAAACTGATTCAACTTTAACAGATACTATTAATATCGGAGAGGGTACTGAGAGTTTTACAGCTCCTGTCGGACATCAAGCACCTGATAGAGTCCTAGCTTCTGGGCCTGTAAGTTTATTTGATTATTATCTAGTTGATTATGATGAAAATGGCAATTATAGAAAAGAACTTAAAAAGAGTACATTTGATACAGAAAACGAATCTTCAACAACAAATGACCCTAGTGTTCCAACATTAACTCTTGAAAAACAAAGAACTCCAATGGGAGAAGATATTGAGATTAATGTAACGGACAATGATTCTATAAAGGTTAAAAAATATTTAGAGAATATTTATGAAGTTTTAAAAGACTATGAAGGTTCTGCAAATTCAAGAGTCAAATTACAATATAGCATAGATGTAGATAACTCTAAAATAATTATTAAAGGAAATTCTGCTGCTATTGATGGACGTAATGGACACCATAAAATAGTTATTAAATCAAATAGCTTTAATGATGTTCACTTTGAATTTGAAACAGTTGAGCCAGCGGGTAGTATTAATTTAAGTCCTAATTTTGAATGGTATGCTAATGATGAATTACTATTTGAATTAGATAACTTTAACTATGCTGTTATTAACCCAATCTATGAAGTTACATTAGATGGAGAAAAATTAGTTAAGTTTGAAAATGTTGGCGATACTTATGATTACTATGTATTATCTAATTTAGTCCGCTTATGCGGTGAAAATGTATTAAACAAATTAACTGTTGGTCAGCATACGCTTGTGATAAAAGCACATGGATTTGAAGACTTTACTAGAACATTTACATTAGATGCAAGACCACAACACGCTGACCCTAATCCAAAATGGGGTAATACTACACAAGGATCATCTCAGCATGGTGCTTTAAAAGTAGATGCAGTATCTGCTGCAACAGGACTTGCAGGTGGTGGTGGCTCATCATCAGGCGGTTCTAGTTCAAATGGTGGCTCTGGTGGAGGCCTATCTATTAGAGCAAATGTAATATTTAGTTTTGACCAAGTTGTTAACGCTCTTATATTACAAGATTTACAAAAGAGTACAAATTTCTCTAATAAAGTAATTGACCAGTGGCGTTTACTTACTAAAGACGCTATAATCACTGATGGTTCTGATGTACTAGTAGAGTATAAATACTTTAAAAACCATGTTGGAATAAATGGTGAATTTAAGACATTTAAAGAATTATTTGCTACTATGCCAGCAACTAATCCATCACCAGCAGAGTATATGAATATGGGATATAATAAACCAGCGGGGCTTTACTTAAATAGACCATATCAAGTTAAAAATATTTTACATGATGGATTAATGGGACTTGAATATCAGTTTAATCAAGTAACTAAAAAACAAGCACCTACACTAAGTTTACAAAATACTAATTTAGTATATGGTGATGATGTAGTTATATCATATACTGATATAACAGATGCTGATAAATGGGCAGAAACTTTAAAAAATGTTCAAATTAATTATAATTATTTAAAATTCACAGTAGATAAAGATAATAATACAATTACTTTTGAAAATAGTAAGAATGCTTTTGCTACTGGAACTAATCACTTTGTGTTTAATTCAGAAGAATTTAAAATTGCAACAATAGATATTGATATTAATAAAAAGCAACCTACTAATATCAGTATTACAAAAGACTCTAATAACAATATTGTAGTTGCTACATTTGAGCAAGAATTCATTAAAAATCTTAAAGGTGTATATCTAGGTGGAAAAGGATTATTTAATGATGAGCAAGTATCAGTGACTACTGCTAAAGAAGGTGACTACGAAGTTGTAGGAAATCAATTAGTTATAAGAGGAACTATTTTTGGAACGGGTAAAGATAAATTTAAAATGGATAAGCTTTACACTTTAACTATAAAGTCTACTGGATATGCTGATTTCCATATGAATTTTAATCCTAACGATTTAATAGGTGGCACTATCCAAGCTAAACAAGTACCAGACTTTGTTAAATTAAACGATGAAAACACTTATGGAGTAAATGAACCTGTATTTGTTGATGTTTCAAAAACATTAAATTCCGAATATAGAAATGCTATTACTGAAGTTCAATTAAATGGAACAAAATTAATTGAGGGTAGAATTAGTGACAATCCTCAAGCTAATTATACAAAGCATGATGTGAAATATTTAGATAGCTTAGGAATTTACGCTAAAGAATTTACAAACGCTGGACATTACACTATAAAAATAATCGCAGATAACTTTGAAGATAAAACAATCGAATTTGATATAACGGCTACTGTAACTATAAAAGAAGTCCCTACATCAGTAAGATTAAGTAAATCTACTAATATAAAAGTAGGTGAATCTTTAGAATTAATACTTGGCGATGAAGTGACATTTAGTGATTATGAAAAGAAAGTAAATAAAGTAATAGTAAACTCTAATGAAAATGCTATATCAACTGCTATCCATAGATTTAATTTGACTGATAAAGTAACTGAGGGTGATAATACTATCACAGTCAAAGCAGAGGGCTACAAAGATAAAACATTTAATGTAAATATAACTAAAGCAGATGGAGTTGCAAAATTAGTTAATAGTGCAAATAAGCTAATTGATGAAACTACTTTATCTCTTGATATGCCAAAGGATATAATTATATTTATCGGAAGAAACGATTTATATAAAAATGCTATAACTAATGTATCATTAGACAATAATTCATTAACTGAAAATACTGACTATGAGTATAAAAATCAAGCGGTAGATTCACTTGGTGCTGGGGTATTAATAGTAAAAGCTGAAAACTTTGATTATGGAAATCAATATAATATAAATGTTGAAGCTACTGGATATACTACTAAAACATTTACTATTGATGTTAAAACTAATCAGCCAAAAGCTGTTCCATCTTTCGTAAAATTATCTGATGGAAACACTGATTTAGCTGATACTGTATCCATAAATATGGGAGACACAGTAAAAATCAAATTAGATAAACCAGGATATATTTCAAAAGATTCTGAATATACTAAGGCGATAACTAATATCAAGATAAATCAAGAATCTCCTACACAGCCAAATGGCGATGAATTTGAGCTAACTTCATTACTAAGTAGCGGATTAAATACTGTAACTATATTTGCTGCAGGATATGAAAATAAAGTATTTAATATCACTGTAAATAATGTAGAATCTCCAGCAAAACTAATAGATGAAAATGATGAAACAATTGGCGAAACGAGTGTCAATGTAGAAGTAAATAATGGTTTAGATATATTTGTTGGTTCATCTTATAATCAATATAAATCAAATATAACTGATATTGAGTTAGATTCTAATAAATTATCGAGCGATAAATATAGTTATTCAACTAAAGGAATTGATTCAGTAAGTTCAAATGTACTTACTATTAAGCCAGAAAACTTTGGAGTAGTGGGACAATCTACTTTAACTATTAAAGCAGATGGATATGATGATAAAACATTTACTATAAATGTAGTAGCTGCGTCGTTAAAGCCAGCAGAAGCGACATTTAGTAAAGATGGAAAAACTGTTAAAATTGGTACGTCACTAGATTTAAGATTAAGTACAAGTTACTATCCAATATCAGATTATGCTAAAGCAGTTAATAATATCGTTATTAATGGAGTAGATAATTTAGTATCGAATAATAATAGTGTTAATTATTCAATAAGCGATAAAGTACAAGTTGGCGTTAATAATATCACTGTAAAAGCTACTGGATATGAAGATAAATCATTTACAGTAACAGTTGAGAAAGATGATTCTCCAGCTAAACTAATTATAGATGATAATACATCTAACAATACTTCTATAACATTAAATAAGATTGAGAATGTAAAAGTAGCATTAGAGTCTTATTCGGATAAATATAAAGATTCTATAACAGATATTAAACTAGATAATAGTTCGCTTTCTAGTGATAAATATTCTATTGTTGAAGAAAGTATAAATTATTCGTCATATAATGTTTTAGATGTTGACAAGTCTAATTTTGCTGCTGGTAAGACTTATACTTTAACTATAGAGTCAAGTATATATGCAGATAAAAGCTTTACTATAGTAGTAGACGCAAATGCACAATCTGGTTCTGGTGGTTCAACTACAAATCTTGAAGTTCCTGATTATGTAGGATTTAAAAATGGTTCTTCATATTCTAATACTAAAGATTTAACTTCTATAGAAGAAGTATTGCTTAATGTTGATATAGCATTATCAGGTGGAGATATTTATAAGAATAATATTGAAAGCATAACTGTTGCTAATGGTTCAAGTAGTACAGATTACCAAAAAAATCAGTTATCTATAAGTCCAAGTCCATTTAAAACTGGATTAGTAATCAAAAAATCATATTTAAAAGCGGGAGAAAATACTATTACAGTACACGCTAATGGATATAAAGATTATACTTGTACTGTTAATGTAACAATTTCTTTAAAGCAAGTGCCATCATATGTTAAATTACATTCTGCTAACACATATAAACTTAATAAGCCATTGTTTATACAAGTTGCAGAAAAAGGATGGAGCGCTGATATTACGTATAGAAATGCTATAACAGAAATTTATATGGACGACAATTTATTAACTAAAAGTGTTTATAATGATAAAGATTATAGAGTGCCAGACCGTGGTTACAAAGAAGCAGTAGGTTTCTTTGCACATTTATTTAATACTGCGGGAGAACATACTATAAAGATTGTTGCTAATGGTTACGAAGAAAAAGAGATTACGTTTACAATTACTGACCCTAATGCAAGTTCAGGTTCTGGCTCTGGTTCAGGAAATACAACTACAACTGGTTCAGGAACAACTGTTGATCCAAATCTAAAAGATGTACCAAGTGAAGTGGGGCATAGAGTTGATTGGGGTCAAACGAAAAAAGACCAAGTAACTGTAACTGATGAATATAAAAATGCAATTAATGAAATTAAATTTCATAATAGTATCATTGAAATAAGTGATGTTTATGAAAAAGATAGTTGGTCTGGCGATAAATTTTTAAACTTTAAAAAATTATCTTCAACTAATGGTGGCACATATGATGACGGTAATTATGATGTAGTTATAAAAGCAACTGGATATAAAGATTTTAGCATTTCGATAAAATTAGGTTGGTAATTTAATTTGAAATTACTTAGCTTATCCAAAAGGAGTAAAGCATACTTTAGTAATCAAAGCAACTGGTTATAAAGATTATGTAGGTTGGATAAAATTATAAATAATAAAACCCTAAAGAATAAATTAAAATTATTCTAAAACTTACTAGATGTAAAAATATTAAAATCCCCGCCTTACTGTAAAGTAGGGTGGGGATTTTTTTTAGTTTTTTCTAATAACAAATTTAAATATCTTATTAAGCTAATTAGAAAATGCTATAATAAAATTAAATGTTTATACTAATCTCAAATAAAATATTATCATTAGTAATAAAATTAATTATGATTGCGAATAACAAATTAATTCGTAAAATGAATAGATTCAATAATTTTTTTAGAAAGGTAACTATGAATAAATTAATCAATAAAGGTACAAATATAGGTTATGCGTGTTTACTGATAAAAGATAATAAGTCTAAATACAATACATTAAGACTAAATAATCTAAGTGAAGATAATTTTATAAGAGTAGTTAAAAACAATCTCGAAGTCCTTAAAAAAACATTATTATATAATGTAAAAAATGATATTTGTTTGTTTCGTATAAGCTCGGATTTAATACCTCTTGCTACTCATAAAAATAATCCTTATAACTATTTAGAGTACTTTAAAAACGAACTAGATGAAATAAGAAATATAATAAGTAAAAATAATATAAGAGTAACTATGCATCCAGGACAGTACACTGTTCTTAATTCACTACGTGAAGATGTTGTTGAAAATGCAATAAAAGAATTAGAATATCACTCGGATTTACTAGATATATTAAGCGATAATGAACCAGTTATTGTACTGCATATAGGTGGAGTATATGGTAATAAAGCTCTTTCTATAGAGCGATTTATTAAAAATTATGATAGGCTAAACTCTAAAGCTAAATCAATGCTAGTGATTGAAAATGATGATAAATCATATAATATTGCCGATGTTCTTTATATTTCTAGTAAAACATCTATTCCAGTGATATTTGATAATTTACATCACGAAATAAATCCGCCAGCTGAATTTAAAAGAATAAATGAGTGGATAGCTTTAGCAAATGCTACTTTTAAACAAAAAAATTTGCGACAAAAAATTCATTATTCACAACAAGCTAAGTATAAAAAGATTGGTTCACATTCTAAGACTATATTTTATAAAGAATTTGTTGAATTTTATGAATCACTCGAAAATAAAAATATCGATATAATGTTGGAAGTTAAAGATAAAAATTTATCCGCTAAAAAAACGAATTTAATCTTATTTAATAGATGGAGTAAATCTGAACTTCAAAAGGAATGGGCAAGATATAAATATTATGTATTGAGTAAATCACCTAATATTTATAAAGATATTAGAGAATACCTAAAAGAGGATAGAGTAGATGCTTGTATATTTTATGATTTTATAGAAAGATCTATAAATTTAGACTCTGAGATAAAATACGAGATAAATACTCTTGAACATATTTGGGGTTATTTTTCTAAAAATTGCACTGACAAAGAAAAAAAGAAATATTTAAAGCTTTTAGATGAACCTAACACTAAAAATATTTCTTCTCTAAAAAAGTTTTTATTTAAGCTAAGTGAAAAATACGATAACGATTACCTTTTAAATTCGCTTTATTTCTATATTTAATCATCACTCATCTAATTCATAATTAGATACTATATCTCTTTTAACATTTTTCTTATGAGCAGAGTAGAGCTGGGTAGTAGTTACATTGTCGTGGTCAAGTAAATTTTGTACATCATAAATTGAAAATCCATATTGGATTAAACTACTAGCTGTAGTTGCCCTTAATTTATGTGGACTATAACCAGTTTCCCTAGATGTTCCAAGTGCTACGGAAGTATATTTTTTTACTAATTTTCTAATCGCTTTTTCAGTAAGTCTAGTTTTTTGTAAACTTAAAAATAAAGCATTTTTCATATTAGGATTGAGTTCAGTATCTTTTGGTCTTTCCAATTCGATATAATCTAAAATAGCTGATTTTACTGTATTATTAAGAGGCATAAGCACTTCTTTACCACGTTTTCTATAAATTCTAAATTCATCTCTATTAAAATTAAATGAATCTATATTAAGCTGCTGTAATTCCTTTAATCTAAGCCCATAAGTGGTGAAGAGTAGGAGTATAGCTTTATCTCTAATTTTTGTTTTATTCCAATAAACTTTTTCTTTTTTAGTAAGTCCTGTTCCCCTAGTAACTGCATCTAACATAACTTTAACTTCTTCAACATCAAGCCTTTTAATCGCATCTGGTTGTGGTTTAGGAAGTTTAATAGGATTAAATCCATCAGTAATATTAACTGGAATAATTTCATCTCTATATAAAAATTTAAATAATACGCTAAGTGATGATTTTTTTCTTGATAGAGAACGATTATGATTTTCCATAACATATGTAGCCTCATTAGTTTCTACATAGTAACGTGTACAATAATCTCCTAAAAATCTATTAATGTCACGTGCCTTTAAATTAGAAAATTCATCTATACTAATATTTTTAATCTCATCAGCTTTTGTCAAATCAGTTTCATTAACCAAATAATTAAGAAAAAACTTAATATCCATAAGATAGGCAAGTCTAGTCGTCACAGAAACTGAAGCTTTTAAATAAATAAAAAAATCTTTTAAAAAGTTAGGCATTTCTTTTTGTATAGCAATAGATTTATCTATAATTTCATTTTCCTTTTGAACAACATTATCTGGCTTAGATGATTTATTGTGAATTTTAATTTGTTTCATAAAAACTCCTTAAATTAGTTTAATAAATATATTCACTTCAACTATTCCCTAAATATACATTTAAAGAACAGTTTAAGTTCAACAAACAAAATAAAGACTACTAAATCTCTATTTTGTTTAAATCTTTTTCAAGAATTTTCATTATATCCACTTTTTCTATCGGAACGATTTGTTCTGACTCTACTTTTGTTTCTATCTCATGCTTAATAATATCTAGTTGAATATGTTTGTTTTTTTCTTTTTTATCTAAATACATTTTTTTATCAGCTTCAGATAGAAACCATTCTTTATTTTTTAAAACATTTATAGGTTTAAAAGCATAGCCAATACTTAATGAAATATTATATGGCTTGTCAGATTTAAGATTGTAATTCTCTATTTCTAAATAAATATTTTTAATTGTACGATTTACCCCAGCTTCATTATCACGTTCACCTATTATAACAAATTCATCTCCACCAAGTCGTGCTATAAAGTCATCTGTGTCAACTATTTTCCGAATTATATAGGCAGTTTTCTTTAGGGCAAAATCCCCTTCTAAATGACCATATCTATCATTGATACTTTTAAATTTATTAAGATCAAGAAGAGCTAAAAAAACATTCTTTTCGACAAAACTATTCTGTAATATATAATTTTCAAAGTAAGTATCAAACTTATATCTATTATTGATTTCTGTTAGCGGATCTACCACCAGTTGAGTATTTTGAAAATTAAAATAAATTATAAGTAGAGATACGGTTGTCATTAACCACATAATATTTATTCCATAAGATATACTTTGAATTAACATTCCTATTAAAGGAAACAACGGATATGTCATAAACAATAAATTATGTCTTTCCATCACTCTACTCTTTTTATTAATTTTAATACTTAATAAAATTAAATATACAGAATACAATAAATAAATAAAATTAGTTAATACAAAATATACAAAATATGGACCCCTATAATAAATATTATTTTCATCTAAATAAAATATGGTTGGAAATCTCGAACATAATAACGACATTACAAAAACTATCACAACATGGAAAATAAAAAGCGGTAACAATTTTTGTATTCTATTTTTATCATCATATAATTTATAGTCACAGTATAAAACCCATGATATTGCCATTAATGGATTTAGTGCAAAATAAATGGCTAAAATAAGAAATGTTATCCCCCTATACTGTGGTAGTCCATCTACAATATAAGTAAAACTATCAACAACAAATATAGAAACCAAAATAATATTGATTGCCCTAAATAATATATTATCATAAGTATTTATTTTTTTAACTAAATATCCAAAATCAAATAACATTAACAAAGATAAAATTATCCCTATAATATTTACCGATATAGACATCACTTTAACATTTAAAGGTAACAACTTTTTCAACCTCCAAACACACTCAAATGGCATGCACTCAATTTAATTATAGCAATGATACAGAGTTAATTCAATCTTTGTTAATAATTAGATACATCTATTCAATTTTAGTGCCGTCTTTTAAATTTTCTAATGGTGAAACTATAACTATATCACCTTTTTTTAGTCCATCTAAAACTTCATAATTTCTTTTATCTTTAATACCCGTTTGAATTTTTGTTTTATAGGCTTTTCCATCAATAAGTTTATATACACATTGTCCATCTTTAGTCATAAAAACTGCTCTTTTTGGAACTATTATAACTGATCTTTTCTCATTAATTATAAATTTTATTTCATCTTCCATTCCAATAATCATATTTCGAGTTGACTTAACTTTTTCATTTAGTTCTATATCTAATACCACTTTTTTCTCCATAATTCCAACATCAGAAATTTTATTTTCAACTTGAGGATGAATTTTTGTAATTTTAAGTCTATTTTCAATATCATCTTTAAAATATGCTATGCTTTTATTTGAAATTTTTTTAGCATCTTTAGGAGAAAGAGTCGCTTCTATATATAAATTATCTACATCAGCAAGCTCAATCATAGGAGTTTGTGGCATTATTTGTTTACCAATTGATATATCCATTGATACAATCTTAGCATTATATGGAGATATAACTTCTTTTGGCATACTATTATCATAAACTGCATTTTTATTACTAGAAAGTGATTTAATCTGATTTAAAAGTATATCTCTAGCATCTACTGAATTATCATATTCCTGTTTTGATATAGCACCAGTATCATATAACTCTTTCATATGATTTACGTTTTTTACCGCTGCTCTATACTGTACACTAAGTGCCTTTCTTTGTGAATCAATTGAGTCAATACTAGATTCATCAAAACTATCTTTTGTTGTAAATATAATATCTCCTTCATTTACATAGTCACCTAACTTATAAAAAATTTCATCAATAGTAAAAATTCTATTTCCTTTTGCGTAAAGAACTGTAGATTTATCTGTTTTAATTATACAATCACCTTCTACGGTTTCTTTAATATCTCCAATTTGTATATCTATTTTTTCCGCTTCTATCCCCTTATTTTTTTTATGAATTATAAACGATACAACTAATAAAACTATTCCTATAAAAATTATTATCTTCTTTATATTCTTTTTCATTTGAACCTCCCATTATAGATTAATTCATATTTTTTAAAGCTACTGCCATATTTATTTTTTTGATTTTTCTCATTTGTAAAAAATGTACTACTGTATAAACTAAAACACCTATTACAAAAAGTTTTACTAATATACTTTGTGGAAGATAATAAATCATCCAACCTTTTATATCCCCAAACATACTAAAGTACATTTTACGAATTATTTTTTCACTAATAGGAATAACCACTAGTAAAGATACTAATACAACTATAGCAGTTGTTACATTATATAAATTAGAAATCTCTTTATCAGTAAATCCTAATATTTTTATCATAGAAATAGAATTTCTATTTTTATCAATAACCATTTTAGAAAGAAGATATAACATTAAAATATACATTATAGCGAAAAATACTTTCATAAATTCAAATATTTTACCCATCGATGAATCCATTTGTTTGGATATAGATACTAAATCTTCGATAGTAATTACACTCGCTATAAATCTATCATCAATGTCTGTAATTTCGGTTTTAGAAAAATAACCATTAAAATAATTATCACTATTATCAAAAATATCATTAAAAGTATCAATAGGCATAAATATACTCAGAGTCGCTGAGTAATTAACCGACTCATATATTTGAAAATCATAGTATTCATCTTCTAGTTTTTCCTTTAGTGTAATAATTTGCCCTACTTTATATCCATATTTTTCGAGTAAAGGTTCACTAGCTATTACAAGACCTTTTTTATTTGAACTAGGTAAATTCGGTAAAAAATACTCTGATTCATCATCTATACCATAAATCATTATTTCTTCGCCTCTATCAGTATCCAAACTCGATACTGCATATTTCTCAGCAGTAATATTATTTGTGCTAATAGGATTTGTAAGTATATACTGATAATTAGCCAAATTACTATCGTATACAATATCTTTAAAATGTTCAACGACTGGCATCATAAACATACTAAAAAGAAGTAGAACTGTCGCAAACAAAATTCCAAAGAAAACTGCGATATATGTTGAAAAATTTTGTAGTATAACCCTTATTCTAAATTTAGTAATAAATGAAAATTTAGAAAGTTGAATTTTTAATCTTCTTTTATTTGATTTTGTAAAATCAGCTTTTAAAAGTTTTAGTGGTGATATTTTAAGAGTTGAATAAATAACCGAAAATATCACTATCGCGATTATTATAATAGGATATACTGTTGTAATTATAAATGCCTCAGAATTAAATAATAGTTCAAATCTTGATAAACTATAGCTATTCATATACTGATTAGCATTTACATCTTTCATATAAGTATAGCCTAGTATATTCCCACCTACTGCAGCCAAAGTTGTTACAACTATAGGTGGCATCATATAGTGAATTACAAGTTCCATAATCGAATATCCAGAAGCCCTAAGAACCCCTATAACCTCTGCTTCCTGCATAATTGTACTATTAACCGTTATCGCAAATATAAATGCAAGTCCAATAACAAATATATAAAGCATGGTTATAGTCATAGGTCTATCCTTACCAAAATCAAAAGCAGGAAAATTTATAGCTTGATTATTTACTTTTCTTACAAAATCATTTAATTTAGTAGTTTGAATAAGTGTATCCATCATATCTTCAGTTATATCGTTTTTTTCCTCTTTAGATAAATCACGAATATTATATCTCCATGCGTAACAATATTTTATAGTGTCATAACCGAATTTTTGTAAAGACTCCTCATTCACTAAACCAACACCAAACGAAATAGCATCGAGCATCATATCGCTATTATTTTTAAATAAAGCTCCATAATCAGGTAGTGCCACATATCCAGTAATTTTGAATTCATTACCATCTATATTAATATAATCTCCTATTTTTAAACTATTATTTTTACAATATAATCTATCAAGAGCTATCTCATCTTCTTCAACGGGCAAATTACCTTTCATAAGGTCTGGCGTATTTATATCCTCTCTATTGGCATAAACCCTAAGTGTTGAACCATTATCAATATCAAAGTCGTAATAAAATAGCTCATATATCTCTAATTCGTCACTTTCTAGTTTATTTATTAAATTGCTCCCGATTTTTGATTCTGTAACAAAATGACCGTCTTCTATTTTATTAAATAATAAATTTTTATGAAATTTAGTTTCTAGTGAATTTACACTTACTAAAAAACCTGATGTTATAGAAATTGTGAGTGTTAAAAATATAAATAGGGATAAGTATTTATATTTTTCGCCCCAAATTTCTCTAGGAATCCTTTTCCAGAGTGGATTTTTTCTTACCATGATAAATCCCTCGCTTTGATTCGATTATCATTTTTATAATTTTCTAATATTTTTCCATCTTTAAACGCTATAATTCTATGCGCCATATGTTTTATAGCAATATTATGTGTAACCATAATTACTGTATTTCCATAGCGTTCATTAATATCTTCTATTAATTGCAATATATCTTTTGAAGTATTATAGTCCAATGCACCAGTAGGCTCATCACAAAGTAAAATACTAGGATTTTTGACTATTGCTCTACCTATCGCTGTACGCTGTTGTTGTCCTCCAGATAATTGATTAGGAAACTTAAACCTATGTTCCCAAAGACCGAGTATTTTTAAAAGTTCATTAACATCTAGTGGATTATCAGATAAATATTCTCCAACTTGTATATTTTCAATCACATTAAGATTAGGGATTAAGTTATAGGACTGAAAAATATAGCCTAAATGCTTTCTTCTATATTTGAGTAAATTCTCTTCTGTCATACTAGCTAGAACTTCACCATCTATTGATATACTTCCTTGTTCTGCCACTTCTATACCACCAACTATATTTAAAAGCGTTGATTTCCCACTACCCGATGGCCCTATCAATACGCATATATTTCCTTTTTCTATTCCAAAATCAAGCCCCTTTAATACTTCAAGCTGAGTATTTCCAACTGGATAAAATTTATGTAAATCTTTTATTTGTAAATACATATATTCACCTTCTTTCATTATTCTAATTCTAATTCTTTAAAGAAATTTTTAAATATGGTTTGAAAAATCGCTATATAAGAAATATGTAATATCTGAATTATTCTAAGCCTTTCTTCTCTTGTAAAATCTGGTTCAAAAGTGCTAAAAATAGCTTTAAAATTTAATTTTAAAATAAACTTTAATTCTTTATTAGAAATATTATTAAAATAACTTCTATTTGAGAACATCATATCAAAAAATCTTATGACATGAGTATACTCCCACTCTATAATATCATCTAAAAAAGTTTCATATTTTGTACCATGACTCTTAAATAATATCAATCTCCAAACTTCAATATCTTTTTCAATAAGACTTATATAGGAATCAGAATCATTTTTACATAAAACTTTATTAATAAAATCAATATTAGTTTTTTCTAATGGAATTAAGCTTTTAATTTTTGATTCAAAAACTTCTAATTCTAAATTACAACTTTCCCACCATTCTTCAATATATGGGTCTATAATGGCATGTAAAATATCTTCTTTATTTTCAAAATGCTTATATAAAGTTCCAGAAGTTATATTAGATTTTTTAGCTATTTCTCTAATAGTAGTTTCATGAAAACCATTGCTTAAAAATAATTTCCGAGATTCTTCTAGTATTATATTCCTTGTTTCAATCCCATTTTGATATTTCATAACTTCCCCCAAAAAAATAAAAGTAATTGTTGATTACATTATAAAGTAATTGATAAGTATTTTCAATGAGTAAGCTGTAAAAGTAACTACAAAGCTAAATTGATTATATTTAATCTATACGATAAATTTATATTCTATTAATAATTATAATTTGCTCTAAGAGTTAATTATAGTATGCAATAATACAATATTGTCATATGCAATATGAAAATTTATATAATTCACAAAAAAAACGTAGCCCAACAGCTACGCTTTTACGTTTTTAATAATCAAACATTATTCATAATTCTATGATAACTTTACTGCTGTACCAGAGCAAGTTACCATTAACATTCCGTTATCAGCACCTAAAACTTCATAGTCCATTTTAACTGCAACTACTGCATCAGCTCCTAATGATTGTGCACGTTGCTGCATTTCGTTTATTGCCTCATTTCTAGCTTGCATAAGTTCTTGCTCATAGCCTTCACTTCTTCCACCAAAAAAGTTTCTAAGTCCAGCACCAATATCTTTAAAAATATTAATACCAGTGATAACCTCTCCAAATACTATTCCCCTATATTCTGCGATATTTTTTCCTTCAACACTAGAAGTAGTTGTTATAATCATAGTCCCGCCTCCTTATAAGTTAGTAAGTAAATTATATCATAATTTGAAAATTTTACAATAGATGCTAAATAAATTATTTCTATTTAAGCTATAATTATTTTATTTAATACTTAAATCTCTCAATCATTTCTGATAAATGACCACTTAACTGACGAATATTTGTTGCATTATCCATTATATCACTAACATTTGTTTGAAATTCATCTACAAAAGCAGCTACTTCTTCTGTTGAAGCTGCCGTTTCTTGTGACACACTTGCGACATTTTGTATAGCTGTAAGAATAACATTTTTCTTGTCATCAGCATTTTTAATACGTTCATTTACATTATCAACTTTATCAATCATATTATCTATAGAACTAGTAACATTGTCAAAATCATCTTCCGTTTTATTGACAGACAACGACTGATTTTTTGAAATCTCTAATACCTTGTTCATCAAATTCATAGTTAAATTAACTTGATTTTGAATTTCATTAACTATTTTTGATATCTCAACAGTTGAATTATTTGATTCTTCTGCTAATTTACTAATTTCTTCTGCAACTACTGCAAACCCTTTTCCAGCTTCACCAGCTCTTGCTGCCTCAATAGAAGCATTTAATGCGAGTAAATTAGTTTGACCTGAAATACCACTTATTACTTCTGTAATTGCCGATATTTGCATAGCTTTCTCATATAAAACATTTATAGCATAATTTATATCATTAGATGCTTTTATATTTTCTTCATTGCTTTCATTTAAAACAGTCATACTATTTTTACTTACCCTATTAATCTCTTTTATCTCAATAGAGCCATTTTTCATTATATTAGAAATATTACTTATTAAATTAATTTCTTCACCAAGATCAGAAAGATTTTGTGCTGTTTCTATAACATCTGCCGCTTGATTTGTAGCACCCTCTGCAATTTCTGTGGTTATACCTGACAACCTCTCTGAAGATACAGCGACATCGCTAGTTATTCCTTCTAAAGAATTACAGACTCCATCTAAATTATCAACCGAATCTGATATTTCAATAACCATCTTTCTTATAGTACCTATAAATTGATTGAAATTAGATGCTAATTCTCCTATTTCATCTTGACTACTAACTCCTATAATATGAGTTAAATCACCTTCTCCATTTGCAACTTCTCTTAAATTATCAGTAACATTTTTTATTGGTAAAACTATAATTTTATTTCCATAATAGTACCCAAAAACTAACATAGCTACACCAAAAATAGATAAAGCTAATAAAACAGTTTTGAAATCTTTTACCTTTTTATCATAATTACTTTGATACATTAAAACAATTTTATGAATATCATTTTTTATACCCATTGCATTGCTCGATATAAATTTTACATCATCTATATTCGCTGAACCATCTAAAACTTTTCTTGCTGCACTAGTATAACTATCTAATTTAGGCTCTATAGTTTGAATAGCTTTTACAATTTCAGCATTATTATTCTTACTTATATTTAATGAATCATCACCATCAATTAAAGCCTTCATTATTTTATTGTATTTACCTATTTCTTTATCTAAGGTATCTTTGGAATACTCTAAATCTGAAATTTGCTCATTAGCATTGTATAATTGCAAAGAATAATTACTAATTAACATCGTTCTCATTCTTTGACTCCCTGATAAATTTAATGCTACTCCATCATCACTCATTTTATTAAATGTTCCAAATGCTACAAACAAAACTACTACAAATGGTATAAATATTAATAAAAATAATATTAATAATTTAGATCTAATACTTTTCATATCTCACCCGTTTCTGAACTATTGCATTGTCTACTACTTCTTTATATAATTAATTTTCTCATATTATAGCGATTTATTCAAGTTTCCTTCAATAATATTAAATATGAAAATTTAAAAGAATATTAAACTCAAATAACTACTAGATTTAATGTTATTCTTTTTAAATGCAATTTAATTTAGAAAAAAATAATTCTAAGATTGATAAATAAATTTATATCTCAAAACTTATATAAAAAAGCAGATGGATTAACCATCTGCTCCATAACTAAATTATTTATGTGCTATCATTTGAATTTCAATAACTGCATCAAGTGGTAATTTTGCTACTTGAACACAAGCTCTAGCAGGTTTATGCTCACCAAAGAATTCAGCATATACGCCATTTACATCAGCGAAATCGTCCATATTCTTTAAGAATATATCAACTTTTACTACATCAGTAAGTTTAGCTCCAGCTTCAGTTAAAATTGCTTTACAATTATCAAGAGATTGCTGTGCAGCTTTTTTTACGTCATCAGAAATTAACTCAGTTGTTCCTGGAATTAGTGGAATCTGACCTGATGTGTAAACTGTATCACCAGCAACATAACCTTGCGAATATGGACCTACAGCAGCAGGTGCATTACTTGTTTGAATTACTTTATTCATAATAAACTCCTCCTCATATATTAATATACAATTATAACAATAATTTTGTATATCCTTACATATATACTATACCCTATTTATATATTTTTTTCTACATACGATTAAATTTATTTCACAACAATATTAACTAATTTAGATGGAATAACTATAACTTTTACAATATTTTTTCCATCAGTTAAAGCTTTTATCTTTTCATTTTCAAGAGCAAGACTCTCAATTTCAGATTTATCAGCAGAAGTTGGAACAAATACCTTATCTTTTACTTTACCATTGATTTGTAAAACTATTTCAACTTCTTGTTTTATAAGTGCTTTTTCATCATAACTTGGCCACTCAACTTTATGAACAGAAGTTTTGTTACCCATCATCTCCCAAAGTTCTTCAGAAAAATGAGGAGCAAATGGAGCAAGTACAATAACTAAATGGTCTAATAAAGCATTGATTAATTCACCGTTAAGATTGTCTTTTGCATTTTCTTTATATTTATATGCTTCATTAACAAGTTCCATAATAGCACTAATTGCAGTATTAAAGTTAAATCTTTCGCCAACATCTTCAGTAATCTTCTTAATCGCTCTATTTAATTCAAATACTAAGCTCTTATCATCATCAGAATTTACTTTGTAATCTCCTGACTTACGATATGGCATTAATTCATCAACAAGTCTCCAAACTCTCTTTAAAAATCTATATGAACCTTCAACTCCAGAATCAGACCACTCTAAATCTCTTTCTGGTGGTGCTGCAAATAATACAAATAGTCTTGCAGTATCCGCACCATATTTTTTAATTATTTCATCTGGACTAACTACATTTCCTTTCGATTTAGACATCTTTGAACCATCTTTTAATACCATTCCCTGTGTAAGAAGATTTTTAAATGGCTCATCTACTGGAGATAATTCCATATCATAAAGAACTTTAGTGAAAAATCTAGCATAAAGTAAGTGTAAAATCGCATGTTCTACACCACCGATATACTGGTCAACGTCCATCCAATATTCAGCCTTTTGCTTATCAAACATAGTCTTTTCATTTCTTGCATCTGTATATCTTAAAAAGTACCAAGATGAATCAACAAATGTGTCCATAGTATCCATTTCTCTATGAGATTTTTTACCGCATTTTGGACATGGAGCATATTTAAAACTTTCACTTGTAGTAAGTGGTGATTGACCTTTACCAGTAAATTCTACATCTGTAGGAAGCAACACTGGTAAATCCGCTTCATTTATACAAACTTCACCGCAATCATCACAAGTCACTACTGGGATTGGAGTTCCCCAATATCTCTGTCTTGAAATCAACCAATCTCTTAATCTATAATTAACTGTTTTTTCGCCAATTCCCATTTCAGAAACTTTATCAATAATTTTTGTATTCGCTTCAATATTGTTTAGTCCGTTAAATTCACCAGAATTAATCATTTCTCCCTCTGCAACAAAAGCAGATGTTAAATTATTAATATCAATATTTTCATCTTTAGGGTCTACAACTGGGACAACTTTAATATCATATTTTTTAGCGAATTCAAAATCTCTATCATCGTGTGCAGGTACTGCCATTATAGCACCAGTACCATAGTCCATAAGAACATAATTAGCAATATAAATAGGAATAAGCTCACCATTTAAAGGATTAACGCAATATCTTCCTATAAATAAACCTTCTTTTTCAACATCTGTAGCAGTTCTCTCGATTTCAGATAGGTGTTGTAACTTATCTTGGAATTCCTTAACTGCTTTTTCATATTCCGTACCAGCTACAAGCTCATCGACATATGGGTGCTCAGGAGCAAGAACCATAAAAGTAGCACCAAAAATAGTATCTGGTCTAGTAGTAAATACAGTAAGATTCTTATCGCTATCGTCAATTTTAAAATTAATCTCTGCACCTATACTTTTACCTATCCAGTTTTTTTGCATTAGTTTAACTTTATCTGGCCAACCATCTAACTTTTCTATATCTTGAAGAAGTCTTTCAGCATAATCAGTAATTTTAAAATACCATTGAGATAAATTTTTCTTGTTAACCGTACTATCACATCTTTCACAAGCCCCATTAACAACCTGCTCATTTGCAAGTACAGTTTCACAAGATGGACACCAATTTACAGGTGCATTCTTTTTATATACTAATCCCTTCTCATGGAACTTAGTAAATATAGCTTGAGTCCATTTGTAATAATCAGCTTTACAAGTAGCTACTTCCCTATCCCAGTCATAAGCAAGTCCAAGTCTTCTTAATTGATGACCCATTTCCGCTATATTTTCAGTAGTCCAAATATCAGGGTGAATACCATGTGCAATCGCAGCATTTTCAGCAGGAAGCCCAAAAGAATCCCAACCCATAGGATGTAACACATTATAACCTTGCATTGACTTAAATCTAGCTACAACATCACCTATTGAGTAATTTCTAACATGCCCCATATGTAACTTTCCAGATGGGTAAGGAAACATCTCTAAGCAATAATACTTAGGCTTTGAATTATCTTCATTAACGCTATAAGCCTTATCTTCTAACCATTTTTTTTGCCATTTTTCTTCTATAACTTTAAAATTATACTCCATACTTTATCCTCCGTATTCTAGTTAATTTTATTTTTTTATATTGATATTTACATAATTACACTAGGCTCAAATTTAGTTAACTTAGCATCACACCATAATTTTTCTAAATTATAAAAATCACGTACATTTTTATCAAATACATGTACTACAATATCACCAAAATCTAAAAGAACCCAATTTCCCTCTCTATGACCTTCTTTATGCTTTATATCATAGCCTTTTTTAGCTAATCCATCTTCAACATTATCAGCAATAGCAATAACTTGTCTTGAAGTATTACCACTTGCAATAATAAAATAATCAGACATACCACTTATTTTACTTACATCTAAAAGGTTAATATCCATTCCCTTTTTGTCATCAATAAGTTCCATTGCTTCATAAGCCAAATCCTTAATATCCATTAGCTCCTCCTAACTTTTTATTCCTAAATTTATCAATTCATTACGCATAAGCAAACTATTTATATGTATAACTGTATTTTTAGTTAAAAGATAATCTAGTTGATGATTAATAACCATTAATAAAGCTCTATCAAGCTCCCCATTTAAAGCTATGTCCATAATCTTATCTATACCTTTCATAGGTCTAGTAGGCTCTATATAATCAGAAATATATATAATCTTTGCTATTTTGCTCATATTTTCTCTACCAATAGTATGATACCATATAGCTTCTAAAATCTCATCGTCTACAATTCCATAATTACGTTTTGCAATATCACTTGCTACCATACCATGTGCTAAATATAAATTAGATAGTACCACATCATCAAGATTTAATTCATATTTTTTAATATATTCTGTTAGCTCTAAATGGGATAAATTCTTAGCGTAATCATGAAAAAGTGCTGCTATTTCACATTTGTATTCATCTTCATTACAAGCCTTTGCAATTTTTATCGCAGTATCTCTAACACTTAAAGTATGCTCAAATCTCGACTTTTTTAATCTTTTTTGTAATTCTAATAATATTTTTTGTTTCATATTTAATCCTATACTAAACTATCTATAAAGCATTTTATCTGCAATAAAATATGCAACCCTATCTGGCAATAAATATTTTATACTTCTGCCATTTTTAACTCTATTTCGTATATCAGTAGAAGATATTGCTAAGTCAGGCATTTGAGTTAAATAAATATTTGCATCATACTTCTTAATTATATCATTAACTTTTCTTTTAAGCATTAAAGAATCAACCCCAGCACGAGTCGCACCTATAAATTTACAAATTCGTAGTAATTCTTCACTGCTTTTCCAAGTGTCTACACTCATTATAGCATCTGCACCAGTTATAAAAAATATTTCTACATCATTATTAATAAATTTTTGCTCGATTTTTTTTATCGTATCAATGGTATAAGTCGTATCAGTAGCATCGGTTTCTATTCTTGAAACTTCAAAATAGGGATTGTCCTCACACGCAAGTTTTACCATTTCGTATCTCATATATTTATCCGTAACACCAGCTTTATTTTTATGTGGTGGTGTTCCAGATGGTACAAAATAAACTTTATCTAAATGATAGTTTTGTCTAATTTCTTCTGCTAGGAGTAAATGAGCATAATGTATTGGGTCAAAAGTTCCACCCATAATACCTATTTTAAATCTTTTATCATTTGAATTTTGCATAATAGCACCTACTTAGGTAATTGAATACTCGGTTCTTCACTTGCCTCTCTATATAGGGTAAATTTTCTTCCAATAGACTGTACAAATTCACTTCCAGTCTTTTCTGCAGCTTCGATACCTGCTTCCTTAGATGTAAGTCCACTATTTTCAAGTACATTTACTTTAACAAGCTCATGACTTTCTAATTCGATTTCTAACTGCTTAATAAATTTATCTGTTACGCCCTCTTTTCCAACTTGTATTACAGGCTGTAATTTATTTGCCATACTTCTTAAAAATGCTCTTTGCTTTGATGTAATCATTAATTTTCTCCCTTATTCATAAAAAATAAATTCATGTTCTTGAACAACAACAGTATCCCCATTTTTACAACCAAGCTTTTTAAATTCTTCAAAAACTCCAATTTTCATAAGAATACTTTGAAATCTACTAAGCGATTCAACATCTTCAAAATTAGTAGAATAAACTAGCCTATCAAGACGTTGTCCTTCTGCAATATAAATTATACTTCCGTCCTCATCTTCTTCTGTATAATAATCAATATGAGAATCCATTACAAATTCGTCATCTTCTATATTTAATAAATCAGCTTCATCATAAAGTGGCTCTATTTCAATATTGTCTAATAATTCAGTAATATATAGCATTAATTCCTTAACGCCAACTCCAGTAGCAGCAGAAATTGAAAAATATTTTAATTCTTTCTCTTCAATATATTTTTTAAATTCAGCTTCTAATTCCTTATCAAAAGCTATATCCGTCTTATTACCTGCTACTACTTGAATTCGCCTAGATAATTTATCACTATATTTTTCAAGTTCTTCATTTATTCTATTAAAATCTTCAATAGGCGTTCTTCCTTCAATACCAGATACATCGACTACATGAAGTATAACTCTAGTTCTTTCAATATGTCTTAAAAATTCATGTCCAAGTCCAATACCTTCGTGAGCACCTTCAATCAGTCCAGGTATATCGGCTAAAACAAAACTTTTTCCTCTTACCTCTTCAACTACTCCTAAATTTGGAACGAGAGTTGTAAAATGATAATTTGCAATTTTAGGTTTTGCTTTAGTAGTCTGCGATAAAAGCGTAGATTTACCAACATTAGGATAACCAACTAAACCTACATCCGCAATCATTTTAAGTTCAAGTGTAACACTTCTTTCTTGACCAATTTTACCCTGTTCTGCAAAATTAGGCGCTTGTCGAACAGAAGTAGTAAAATTATAATTTCCTTTGCCACCTTTTCCACCACGAGCAATTATAGCCGTTTCACCGTGCTCCATAAGGTCTGCAATTATCTTACCAGTCTTATCATCTCTAATAATTGTCCCCGCAGGAACTTTTATAATCAGGTTATCACCATCTTTTCCAGTTTGCTTTTTTTGACGACCATGTTCACCCGATTCTGCTTTATACTGTTTTTTATATCTAAAATCCATAAGAGTTCTAAGATTTTGGTCTACCATAGCAACAATATCTCCACCACGGCCACCATTTCCACCATCAGGCCCACCGTCAGGAACATATTTTTCACGTCTAAAACTAACTATTCCATTTCCACCATTTCCAGCTTTAAGGCTAAGTTTGGCATTATCTACAAACATTATATTTCTCCTTTGAAATTATATTATATGTTAATCTATGTTTATTTTTATATTTTCTATGTATATTATAATATATTATGCAATTCATATGTTAAATAAGGTATATATATTAGTTATTATTAATAAAATCATCCAAGAATATAAAATATGAAATCACTTCTAAATACGACTTAAAAATTTTCATAAAAAATCCAACTTGTTTGAAGTATGAGCCTTTTGCCTAATACGAGTTTTGGATTTTAAAATTTTAATGAATTTTAAGCGATATAAATAGAATCTATCGCAACCGTAGATAATTTTATTAAAACATAACTAAAAATAATATTAGTAATTTATATAATTATATTCAATGATCATCGATTTTCTCATTCGCTTTTGCGATATGAGTGCTACGAATTCGTAAATGCCAACGCATTTACTCATCGTTTTGCTACTCATATAAATGACAGCAATATTATAAAATCTTATGAAAATAAATTTTCATGATTTTATACATCTACCATTTTCATTTTGCGATATAAGTGCTACGAATTCGTAAATGCCAACGCATTTACTCATCGTTTTGATACTCATATAAATGACAGCAATATTATAAAATCTTATGAAAATGAATTTTCAT